>ENA-ORNF01000479-ORNF01000479.1-human-gut-metagenome-genome-assembly--contig:-NODE-479-length-40937-cov-15.065848_pt1 | contig 40937 bp, 30 predicted proteins | sample MGYA00242110_ERZ509012 | MGnify/ENA primary metagenome ERZ509012 (study PRJEB26280, sample SAMEA2338714) | human gut metagenome | biome: human gut; feature: human-associated habitat; material: faeces...
CTTTTCGGGCGCGTTCGTGGACAAGGATTTTCTCTACAAACTCGTTGAGCATGGTGTTTGTCAGAGTGTCAAAATTCTCATACTTATCAATTAGGGCTATAAATTTCTCTGCGGATTTCTGGCTCTGCTCATAGCCGGTAACAGCCTTTTCCAGCTCTGCAATTTCAATCTCAAGTGCGTCCTGCTCTTTGGCATACTGTGCATCAAGCGCCTTATATCGTGCATCCGGCAGCTTGCCGAGGGCATTGTCCTCATAGATTTTGCAAATCAGTTTTTCCAGTTCTCCGGCTCTCTTTTGGGCAGCAGCCAGACGCCTGCGCTTTTTCGATATATCGGCACTCTGTTGAGCAACCTGCGTCTCCTGAACAGTGTGAATAAATTCCGTCCGGTCATTTCTCGAATATTCAGCGATAGCCCGGAGCGTGTCGGAAACCAATGTCAGGACAGCACTCTCATTGATACGGTGTTGTGTAGGGCATAGTGTCCCACACGGAACTTTGGTATAATTGGAACAGGTATATTGAGAAATCCGCTTGCCATTGTTGGTGCGGTGGACATACATCTTGCCGCCGCAATCGGCACAATAGAGCAAGCCTGTGAGGGGAGCCGCTTCGCCCCAGCCGTTTGGATAACGCCGTACATTGCTGCGGATTTTCTGCACCAAATCAAAGGTCTGCTGGTCGATAATGGCTTCATGGGTATTCTCAAAGATCGTCCATTCGTCCTCAGAAACATAGTGGCTTTTCTTGTCCTTAAAGTGCTTGCGGGTCTTGAAATTGATGGTATGCCCTAAATACTCTCGTTTTTTCAAAATGTTCACGATGGTAGATGATCCCCATCCATAGGGGTCTTTGACCGGCTTTGAACGGTTCACACCCTCGTTGAAGCGGGCAAGGTGTACGACAGGAATTTCAATCCGGTCTGCGGATAGTTTGCAAGCAATCTGATAAGGCCCATATCCCTCCAGCGTGAGGGAAAAGATACGGCGTACCACTTCGGCGGCTTCTTCATCTACCAGCCAATGCTCCCGCTTTTCGTCCCATAAGTAGCCGTAAATCACGGTGCCTGTCAGGTGCTTACCACTCATGCCTTTTGACTTAAACACAGAGCGGATTTTCCGGCTGGTATCACGGGCGTAAAATTCATTCATGATGTTGCGGAACGGGGTAAAATCGTCATCGCCTTTCAGACTGTCCACACCGTCGTTGATGGCAATCAGACGAACGCCTCGCTGCCGCAAAACCTCCATAACTTGACCGACCTTCAGATAGTCGCGTCCTAACCGGCTCATGTCCTTGATGACGATTGCCTCTACACGCCCTGCCTCCACTTCCTCCATCATCGCCAAAAATCCGGGGCGGTCAAAACGGGTGCCTGAGATACCATCATCGGTAAAGTGCGTAGGGTTGGGCAGCCCATTCCGGCGGGCAAAATCCTCTAACATCTGTTTTTGGTTGGATATGGAGTTGCTCTCGCCCTGTAGCTCATCGTCCCGGCTCAGGCGCTCCGGAAAAGCCCGGAGTGTGCTTGGCCATGAAATCCACATCGAAGTCAGTGCTGAGTTTCAGATCCTTGATATGCACCTTGAAAATCTCCTCTCTTTCCTTGAGTTCAGGAAGTTCTACGTGAATCTGTCTGTCGAAACGGCCTGCACGAAGAAGAGCCTTGTCGAGGATATCTGCCCTGTTGGTGGCTGCAAGCACGATTACACCTGAATTCGTGCCAAAGCCGTCCATCTCCGTAAGAAGCTGGTTCAGTGTATTTTCACGCTCGTCATTTGAAGAGAATCCAACATTCTTGCCTCTAGCCCTTCCCACAGCATCGATTTCGTCAATGAATACGATGCATGGTGCCTTTTCCTTAGCCTGTCTGAACAGGTCTCTTACTCTCGAAGCGCCCACTCCGACGAACATTTCCACGAAATCTGAGCCGGAGATGGAGAAGAACGGCACATTTGCCTCTCCTGCAACAGCCTTTGCAAGCAATGTCTTTCCTGTACCCGGAGGGCCTACAAGCAATGCGCCCTTTGGAATTTTACCGCCGAGTGCAGTATATTTCTTAGGGTTTTTCAGGAAATCCACGATTTCCATCACCTCTTCCTTAGCTCCGTAAAGACCGGCGACATCCTTGAATGTCACTTTTACGGTATCCTTGTCAGCAAGCCGGCCTGTAGATTTTCCGACACTGAAAATGCCGCCCTGACCACCGGCTCCGCCAGGCCCCATATTCCTGTTGAATCCACGGAACATGAATATCCACATGGCAATCAGAAGGATAGGGAAAAGGAACCAGTCCATTATGTGTCCCCAGACATTATCATCATTCTCCATAATGATTTTTACCTGGCTGTCGGCCGGCAGTTCCGAATTCAGCTGGTCGAATTCAGCCTCGGGGTCAAATTTGTTGGATACGTAGAACCAGAAGTGAGGTGAGGCGGAAGGAACTTTTCCCCCGAAACGCTCACTGTATTTCGCCAGTTTGTCCGGTTTGATCGTGACTTCACCCTTGAAGTCATTTCTGATGAACAGGATGTCCTTCACGTCACCGGATACCACCATCTCCTTCACGTCGCTCCATTCTGCCTTCTGAGGGTTGGAGCCACCGGAGAAGAACGCGAGGTAAAGCAATCCGACAAGTAGCGGAATATACAACCAAGACAATCCGATATTGATTCTGATAATCTTGTTTTTCGGATCCTTGTTGTTATTGGTATTGTTTGCCATCTGTTATTTCGTTTTCTATAACTCTTTGTCAGCTTCACGCTTGCTTACGCGCTTGGCAGAAGCTCTTACTTTGGATGCAGCCTTAGGCTTGGCTCTCTTGCCGGTTTCCTTCTCGATTACAGGCTCATCAGTATATTCGGTTCTCCCGGCATCTGCCCAGAGGTCCTCAAGTCTGTAGAAATCACGGTATTGCGTCAAGAATACGTGGACAACTACATCTCCATAATCCAGGATAATCCAGAAATCATTTTCAAGTCCCTGCATGCGAAGCACCTTTCTTCCGCATTTTTCCTGCATACGAACTATTATATTGTCGGCAATCGCAGCTACAGCCGTAGTAGAGTCTGCATTGCATACTACGAAGTAATCTGAAATAGCTGTACCGATAGGGCTCAGGTCCAGAGACACGACATTCTGACCTTTCTTTTCCAACATCGCGTCAGTTATGACCTTAAGAACATTTTTTTCCATTTAATTGTTTGTTTAAATTTGCGTACAAAGATAAAACAAAAATCAGTCCAATGAAAGCGGAAATTCCTATAACGTGGTTTGACAGCATAGATTCCACGAATTCTGAAGCCAGAAGGCGGTTGCCTGCCAATGCCAAAATGTCAGTATATGCAGCGAAATTTCAGACGGCAGGCCGTGGACAGCGTGGAAACAAGTGGTCCAGTGCAGCCGGACAGAATCTCACGTTTTCAGTCCTGTTGAATTTCACTCACCCTCAGATGCCTGATTTGGCTGTCCGGAATCAGTTCCTCCTCAGCATTGTCGCATCATTGTCAGTTTCAGACCTGCTGCGTAAACTCAATATCCGCAACACCATCAAATGGCCGAACGACATTTACATCGGCCGACGCAAAGTATGCGGAATGCTTATCGAGAATATTGTCGGAAATACAGGTCTGGAACATTCCATTATCGGTATCGGACTTAATCTGAACCAGACTGAATTTCCACCTGAACTCGTCAATCCGACATCAGTTCTGGTTTCTTCGGGCCTTAGAACCGTTCCTGAAGAAGTGCTGGATGATTTTCTCGACATCTTTTCGGGGTACATGCCGTATCTATCTGATATAGAGGGAATAAACGGAATTAGAAACAAATATGTTTCAAGACTTTTCGGACTTGGCGTAAGCCGTGAATACCACGATTGTCTTAGAAATGTTGATTTTTCAGGCACAATAAAGGGCATCTCCGAAGAAGGTCTGCTTCTTATGGAAATGCCCGATAAAACTGTCACAAACTATTCCTTCAAGGAGGTAAGTTATATAATCTGAGTTTCTCCTTTCATAGCTTTTATCGCATTGGACGGATCCGGTGACTTGAATACTGAGCTGCCGGCCACCAGGATATCGGCGCCTGCTTCCGCCAACTCTGCGGAGTTTGCTTCGCTTACTCCCCCATCCACTTCGATTTCGCAGTCAATGCCAAGTCTGCTGATCTCCTGTTTGAGTGTTTCCACGCGGCTGAAAGTATCTTCAATGAATTTCTGCCCTCCGAAACCTGCAAACACAGACATTATCAATATGAAATCTGCATGTTCAAGATAAGGGAAAACCTTTTCTACAGGGATATCCGGGTTAATGGCCAAGCCTGCCTTGATACCGTATGAACGTATCTGCTCTAAAAGCGCACCGGCATCAACGCCTTCTTTTTCAGCCGCTTCGAGGTGAAAACTCATATATTTCGCACCAGTCTTGGCAAATCTCTCGAAATACCTCTCAGGCTGGACAATCATGAGATGGATATCCATCGGCTTTTCGGCTGCCTTTGCTATGGCTTCTATTACAGGGAATCCATATGACAGATTAGGAACCAGCAGGCCGTCCATTACATCGAGGTGAAAGATATCTGCGCTGCGGTTCACCATTTCCACATCTTTTTCAAGATGCAGAAAGTCCGCGGAAAGCATGGAAGGAGCTAACTTGATCATTTGAAATTGGTTACGACATCAACAAGCAGTTTGACGAATTTCTCGTTGGAAGCAAGATCCAACTTTTCGCCAGGCGCGTGTACGCCTCTAAGTGTAGGACCGAATGAAACCATATCGAGGTACGGGAACTTGAGCAGGAACAATCCGCATTCCAGACCGGCGTGGATAGCCTTCACTTCAGGTTCCTGGCCGAAAAGCTTACGATATGAAGCCACGGTCTCCTTCAATATGTTGGATTCCATATTCGGAGCCCATCCCGGGTAAGGGTCTGTACGGACCACTTCTGCACCGGCAAGATTGAATGTCGCCTGAACCTTGTCAGCCACAAATTTCTTTCCGGATTCGGAAGAACTTCTCTGGCTTGTCTTGACAATGATTTTTCCCGGTGTGTCCATATTGACGGCAGCAAGGTTTGTAGATGTTTCCACAAGACCTGCGATATCCTGGCTCATTGCAAGCACGCCATGATTGATGGCCACCAATGCCATAATAAATCTCTTGGCAACTTCACTGTCCACTGCATTGCCGCTGAATTCAGAGCGTTCTGCCGAGAATTTCACATCCGGATCAGTATTATGGAATTCCTTGCGCACATCTGCCGCAAAAGCATTGAATCTGCTTATGAAGCCTTCGATGTCATTTTCCTTCACATAGACAACGGCATCTGTATCACGGGCAATGGCGTTTTTCTTGTTGCCGCCCTTCATCTTGGCCAACTGGAAGTTTCCAAGTTCGGAATAGAGGAATCTGGCCATAATCTGGACCGTATTCGCTCTTTCCTTGTTAATGTCGTCGCCGCTATGTCCGCCGATTGCATCGAACACTCTGAGTTCTACCGCCTTGAATCCAGGTTTCACAGGCTCAGCTGTGTAGCTGAATGTAGCAGTGGTGTCAAGACCGCCTGCGCAGCCGACAAATATCTGTCCCTCATCCTCGGAATCCAGATTGAGCAATGTCTTGGACTCGATAAAGCCAGGCTCGATGGCATTGGCACCGTCCATTCCGGTCTCCTCCGAGATGGTGAACAGACCTTCGACTTTACCTGTATTCAGGTCGCTTGCGAGCAATGCCAATGTTGCTGCAACACCGATTCCGTCATCAGCGCCGAGGGTAGTTTCCTTGGCAATCATCCATCCGTCTTCGATAACATAGTCGATAGGGTCAGTCACGAAATTGTGCCTGGATGTGGAAGTCTTCTCGCAGACCATGTCCTGATGGCTCTGGAGTGCGATGGCAGGCACGTTTTCCTTGCCTTTCGAAGCTTCTTTGGTGATTACTACATTACCTGTAGCGTCTGTTCTGCAGCCAAGGCCATGCTTTTTAGCAAAATTCTGAAGAAAGGCTGTCATTTTTTCTTCATGACCGGATTCCCGCGGAATCTTGGTGATCTCGCGGAAAATTTCAAGTACAGAATCGGAATTCATATTCTAATAATTTTTAACCGACGGTTACAAGCATTTTCTCAATGTCTGAAACATACTGCTTGAATGACTTGTCCGTGGACATAAGGTCACTTACAGTGTTGCAGGCGTGAAGAACCGTCGCGTGGTCTTTGCCTCCAAGTTCCGTGCCGATAATCGACAATGAGCAACCTACAAGTGTACGGCTCATATACATCGCTATCTGACGGGCCTGGACAATCTGCCTTTTTCTGGATTTGGACAGAAGAGTGTCTTTAGTGATGTTGAAGTAATCGCAGACTGTTTTCTGAACCTTGTCGATGGTCACTTCCGTCTTTTCTTCGCCTACGATCTTGCCGGTAATCTTTTCGGCAAGTTCGACTGTCATTTCCTTATGGATGAGCGTGGCGTGCGCGATGAGTGAAATGAGCGCACCCTCAAGCTCTCTGAAGTTCGATTTGATTCTTGTGGCAAGATATTCCAGCACCTCCTCACTTACTGTCACACCTTCACGGAAACTTCTTGCCTTGAGCATTTCAAGCCTTGTCGCATAAGATGGACGCTGCAACTCTACTGACAATCCCCATTTCAGTCTTGAAAGGAGCCTCTCTTCGAAATTCTTGAGATCTGCTGGAGCCCTGTCGGATGTGAATATCAGCTGCTTGCCGTTCTCATGCAGATGGTTGAACACGTTGAAGAATGCGTTCTGTGTACCCGGGCCGAGCAAGTCCTGGATATCATCGACAATCAGGACATCGATTTTCATGTAGAATGCCAAGAAGTCGGTAAGCTTGTTCCTGACATTGACAGCATCCATATACTGAGTCTTGAACTCGTTTCCTGTCACGTAGAGAACTACCTGGTCCGGATATTTCTCTTTAATGGCGATACCGATGGCCTGAGACAGGTGCGTCTTGCCGAGTCCCGGTGAGCCGAAAAGGAAAAGAGGATTGAAAGGAGTGTTTCCAGGCGATGAAGATATGCTTTCACCTGCTGTGATACCCATCTTGTTGCACTCGCCTTCCACAAGGTTGCCGAAACAATATACTGGATTCAATCTCGGGTTGATGGAGAATTTCCTGAGTCCCGGGTACACGAATGCTCCCGGATTTGCTCCTGCCGGATATGTATTTATGGTAACAGGCTTGTTTACCGGTGCGGTAACGTTTGCTGCTGGGAATGTCATCGGAGGCTGTACGCGGACCGGACGGATCTTGTAAACAAGCTTCGCATCTGGACCTATCACTCTCTTCAATGTCTTTTTCAACATGTCCAGATACACGTCCTCGAGGTATTTTCTGTAGAAATCAGAAGGAACTTCGATGGTAATCGTGGAATCCTGCAAAGAAACCGGCTTGAGAGGCTTGAACCAACTGTTGAACATCTGGGGGTTAATGAGATTCTCAATAATCCTCAAACATTCATTCCATACGTCTATGTGATTCTTCTCTGCCATTTCTTTTACCTCCGTTGAAAAAAGCACCGGAACAGAAAGCTGCCTTTCTCTTCTGATGCTTTGCAAAAGTAGGTGAAAAAAAAGTTATAAAAAAACCAAATTGCTATTGCATATTAAAATTATTTTACTCAACTTGAAGTCTGCTGATTTGCAAAACGGTTTCTCTATAACCATTTCATTTTCAATACCTTATTAAAACCAATGTTCGAATTATGACACTCTGTGATACTTTTCAATATTGAATAGTTCAAATTTAGAACAAGCCTCATTCCGGCCGCTGCTATCCTCATTGCCAATCAAATAGGGCAATCAGGACAGCCTAAAATCAGAATACTTTTATCCTGATATATTTTTTAGGATTCTCCTCTATTTTTTTCACCAGGCTGTCAATATCTTTGAGAACTGTGTCAATCGAATTGTAAACCGCAGGATCTTTTGTGAGTTTCCCGAGCGTGCCGTCAGGATCATTGAGATTGTCCACAAGAGTCCTCAGTGATTTTGTCAGTCCTTCGATGTCAGCTCTTTCCAATTCGCCAGCCGCAGTCTGGATACCGGTCATTGCGGTATCAGCCTTGACCAGTACGGTGTTCAGTCGCACAGATGTTTCTTTCAGATTTGCTATAAGCGCGTCGAAGTCCTCGGAGTGGTCAGCCAGTGTTCCAGACAGTCGTCTCGTATTGTCAAGTGTCTTCTGGAGATGGGACAGGGTTACTTTCAAACTGTTTTCGTCCACGCCTCTCAGTACTCTGTCCAATGAGCCGCTTGCCGCTGCAAGACTGTCAAGAGCACCGTTAGCCCTTTCAATCAGCGGACCTATCATGTTAGTCAAGGAACTGACCATATCAGGTGCGTATGACGGTGAGAGTTCCGCTCCGTTCTCCGCGATTTCTTCAGAAGTCCCAAGGTCAATGCGGATGCCCTTTCCGCCCATCAGGTCCACGCTGTAGATGGTCATCTTCGAGTCGATAGGAATGGCTATTTTCTTCAATACGGAACAAGTGACATCGAACTCTTCTGTTTCCGGATTGTAGTTCACCTTGGTCACGCTTCCGGCCTTATATCCCTTGATATAGACCGGATTTGAAGGAACGAGGCCTTCCACATTCTCATAATGGGAGTTTATATCCATCTCCTTGCCGAAGATATCTTCACCTCTGAGATAGTTGATGACGCTGAATGCTGCAAGCAAGACGGCGACTATAAATATGCCTATGCGTGTTTCTCTGCTGATTTTCATGTTCAATCCAGTTTAAAATTCCGATTATTTCAATATAGTGACCATATCTCCTTTCACGACCACCATGAAGCAGCCGGAGTAGGACTTGCGGATTTTCGCGTAATTCTCTTTCGCCTTTTCAGTCGTGGAAGCAGTACCTATTATATATTTATATATAGAGCCGGATTTGACTATGGTTACAGGATATCCTTTGAAAAACGGATCGCTCTTGTCCAACAGTTTGCCTGACGCGAGCACCTGCGTTCCGTAAACAGCTTTCTGTGCAGGAGATGAGGCGGCAGACGCAGGGGTATCTGTTTCTGGCTTTGTCGCTTTTGACTGAACCTTGTCATGTATTGGTGCGGCATTGTCGGCATTGACACTGCCGTCATATCTTTTCTTGAACACTCCGAAAGCGACGAAGATATCCTGCGCGATTTTCTCGCGGCCGCTCTCGGACTTGAGAGTCGCCAAATCAGTGGCATTGGACATGAAGCCTACTTCTATCAATGCAGCAGGCATCGCGGTCTTCCACAATACGAAAAACGGGTCCTGCCATATTCCACGGCTGTTTCTCATAGGCCCGGAAGACATTGCCTTTTCCACATCCTGGGCGAAAAGCAGACTCTGTTCGAGGTGCGCGTTCTGCATCAGATTGAAAAAGATGAATGACTCCGGATCGGTAGGGTCAAAGCCCTGATATTTCGTGGAATAATCGTCTTCAAGCATTATCACGGAGTTCTCGCGTTTGCAGACATCCATATTGTAGGCAAACAAGTCCCTGTTCTTTTTCGAGGACTGTCCGAGTACGTGGATGGAATATCCGTTGGCTGAGGTGGCCGCTGCCGTGTTCACGTGAATGGAAATGAAGAGATTTGCGTTGTTCCTGTTCGCTATGTCGGCACGCTCTCCCAGTGTGATGTATTTGTCTGTGGAGCGGGTCATGACCACCTTTACGGTCGGATAGGACGCCTTGATTTTCTCCGAAAGACGCTTTGCAATGTCCAGGGCAATCTTGCTTTCGTATGTCTTTTTGTCCTTGCTGACGCAGCCGGGGTCGGTTCCGCCGTGGCCTGCATCAATGCATACTGTATTGAGCCCCAGTTTGTTGCGTGAGTCATTCCCGGCATTGGCCCTGATGCCTGAAGTAAGCACCAGAAGGGCTGCGATACTCGCAAAGATTATATGTGTTTGCGTATTTTTCAAAATGGTCTTATATTTGTATTCTGCAAAAATAAGAAAATTTGCGATAATTTATACTTTTCAGACATTGGTACGATCTGACAAAAGACGCAATCTCATAAAAGGAAGGCATCTGCTGGGTGTCGGACTTTTGGCTTTATTTATATCGGTGACTGTTCCGGGCATCTCACAAGATGTCAGAAGACAGCGTCGTGGCCAGAAGCAGACATTCAGTCAGGCTGTCGCTTATAACAAGGACAGCATTCCTCCCCTGTCAGATTCACTCAAGGCTCTGAAAGACTCGTTGCATATAGCGGATTCGCTGTTCAAGATCGACTCCGCGGCGTTGCAGAAGAAGAGTTCTCTTGAGCGCCCTGCTTTTTCCACTGCAAAAGATTCGGTCATAGAGGTATTCACAGACGGTCAGCGCAAACTGTATTATTATGGTGACGTGACCGTGAAATACGGCAATATGGAGCTTTCTGCCGACTATATGGAGTACGACATGAAGACAGGAACCGTATATGCCCGCGGAACTCTCGATACGCTTAGCGGTGAGGTGAAAGGACAGCCAGTGATGAAAGAAGGCAATTCGACTTACTCAATGGAGGAGGTCAGGTACAACTTCAATACGCAAAAGGCCAGAATTACCAATATGATTACCCAGCAGGAGGACGGACTACTGCATGGCAAGAATATAAAGATGCTTCCGGACAGGTCCATCAATATCACGAAAGGCCAATATACGGTCTGTGACCTGGAACATCCGCATTATTATCTGCATCTTACTGCTGCTAAAGTAATTACGAAACCGTCACAGAAAACGGTTTTCGGTCCTGCATATCCGGTGATTGAAGATGTTCCTCTGCCTATCGGACTTCCGTTCGGCTTCATACCGAAGCGTCCTAACCGTGCGACAGGACTTCTGATGCCGACCTTCGGAGAGGAGAATTCCCGAGGTTTCTATCTGAGGGATCTGGGAATGTATTTCGTTTTCGGAAATTATCTCGACCTGTCGGTTACAGGTGACATATATACGCTCGGTTCATGGGCCGTGAATGTGAATTCCAGATATAAAGTGAATTACAAATGCAACGGTAGTTTTTCGATGAACATTTCCAACGACCAGACCGGCGAGCGCGGAAGCACTGATTTCTTCCAGACAAGGAATTTCGGACTCAAATGGTCCCATTCCCAAGACTCCAAGGCGCATCCTGGAACAACGTTCAGTGCATCGGTGAATTTCTCGAGCCCGTCGAACAACAGATATAACTCCACATCTGTTTCCGAGGCCCTGCAGAACCAGGCATCATCATCCATTTCATATACGAAGAACTGGAACGGAAAGTTCAACCTTTCCATAAACGCGTTGCACAACCAGAACTCGAGGGACAGTTCGTACTCATTTACGTTGCCTAACCTTACTTTCTCCGTGACAAGGTTTTATCCGTTCAAGAGAAAGAACCGTGTGGGCAAGGAGAAATTCTACGAAAAATTCTCTTTGGGATATAGCACCACGCTTCAGAACAGGATCAATTTCAAGGCCTCCGAGTTCATGAAAGACGGCTTTCTGGACAAGTTCCAGAATGGTATGACTCATAATTTCCAGATAGGTCTGCCGAATTTCACCCTCGCGAAGTACTTGAACTTCACTCCGAGCGTAAGTTACGGCCAGAACTGGTATTTCCGCCGTACCGATTATGAATTCAACCCAGAAACAAACCGTGTGGAATCCCATGACGGCGGTCAGTTCAGCGCGTTCGGCATAAGCCAGAATTATTCCGGAAGCCTTTCGATGAGTACGAGGCTGTACGGTATGTTCAATTTCGGCAAAGCCCATAAGATACAGGCAATCAGGCACGTGGTCTCCCCTTCCGTATCATTCTCATTCAGTCCGGAAAAAGGAACATACGCCAACGGTTACAGGACAATGACCTACACCGACACTCTTGGCAATGTCAAGACCTACGATTACAACATTTACAGCGGACAGATGTATTCTCCTCCGGGAAAAGGCAAGTCAGCTACCATGAGCCTTTCCATCGGAAACAATCTCGAGGCGAAAGTCCGCGACTTGAGGGATACTACAGGAAAGGGCATAAAGAAAGTGAAGCTGATCGACCAGCTGAGTCTCAGCACAGGATACAATTTCCTCGCTGACTCGCTGAAAATGAGCAATATAGGCATCACAATGTCCACTTCCGTATTCGAGAAGGTGGGTATAAGTGCCAATGCCAACTTCGACCCTTACGCCATAGATGAGAGAGGTCGGAGAATAAACAAGTTCAATGTCCAGACAATGGGCTGGAACAAGCCTCTGCGACTTACCAATGCCAGTGCGTCATTGTCATATTCACTTTCCGGAAAAGGTGCGATCAATGGAAATGACGGGTCCAAGACTCCAGGTGATTCCGGCAGCGGCGGTTCCGGAGAAAATGCAGCAAACTATTATCGCAGAATATATTACCACCCTATAACCGGAGAATATATTCCAGGCGGATGGCTATATTATACGAACCCGAATGTGCCGTGGTCTGTAAATATCAATTATTCGTTCTCCTACAGCAAGTCATACCAGTACACTAATGGCCAGCTGATTACGAACAACAGATTTACGCAGACTCTCGGACTTTCCGGCAATATCAAGCTTACGCCGAAGATGTCGCTCAATGCTACGACCGGTTTCGACTTGATGGCCATGAAGATGACCACCACGCAGTTGAGCGCAACATATGACTTGCACTGCTTCAACATCAGCGTGTCCTGGGTGCCTACAGGAAACTGGCAGTCATGGAGTTTCAGGATCGCTGCGAATGCTGCGGCCCTCTCGGACCTGCTCAAATTCAAGAAGAGTACAAGTTATTGGGACAGATATTGATAGGTATTTGTTCCTGATTGGCAGTTTTTTTGCATATTTGCCAAATACTGCTTATATTTGCAACAATAAACACGGAATCTATTTCCTATCGCAACTGCCGAGCAGAATGATTTTCGGCGAATCCCATATAAAATCTTATGTTAGTGGGTATTCCAATTGAACAAGATTAGTTATTACAGTACGATATAGTACAAAATTTATTACCATTTATGCCACACACTCTGATAGAGTTGAATTCAATGCCTGAACAGCAGATTCGTGCAATCGGCAATGAACTTAAAATCAAAAAGGCGAATGACATGGACCTTATGGACTTGAGCCTTGCCATTTTGGATGAAGAAGCAAGAATAGCCTCAAAGATTCCGGATCCGGAACCTGCCAAGAAAAAAAGAGGCCGTCCACGCAAGAATGAATCAGTCAAGACGGATTCCACTGTAAAGGAAGAAACGAAAGAAACGAAGAAGCCTGCATCTCAGACTCCTAAGGCAAAGCCTGCTGAAAAAGCAGCCTCTGCTGAGGACAAGGCGAAAGCTGAAACAGAGCAAGATGCTCCGAAAAAACGTGGCAGAAAGCCAAAGAGCCAGGCAAAGCCGGCAGAGGAGGTTCCATCTGAAAAGCAGACCGCACAGAATGCCGCTCCTGCCCCGCAGAAGAGACAAGACGCGCCTGCTCATAAAGCCGCTGCCAAGAAACAGGGCTCTCCGGCTGCAAAGCAGGAACCAGCTGTGAAAGAAACAGAGAAAGCACCTGAAAATCAGGCACCTAAGGCGCTTGCAGAAGCCACTGCCCCACAGAAACCTAAGGAAGAGATAGTATATGCGGACAGACACACCATCGTGCTTCCTCCGCTTCCTCCGAAGAAAAAGAAATTCAATCCGAACCAGCAGAACGGACAGCCTCAGCAGCAGCGTCCTCAGAATGGAAACCTGCCACAGGAACAGCAGAGACCTGCACCTAAGCCGAGGTTCGAGTTCGAGGGTACAGTGCGTGCTACCGGTGTATTGGAAATCATGCCGGACGGATACGGCTTCCTGCGTTCTTCTGATTACAATTATCTGAACTCTCCTGACGACATCTACGTTTCACAGGGACAGATAAAGAACAATGCCCTGAAGAATGGTGACACGGTAACTGGTGAAATCCGTCCTCCTAAAGAAGGCGACAAGTACTTCCCTCTCGTTAAGATCGATTTCATCAACGGACGTACACCTGAGTTTATCAGAGACAGGGTTCCGTTCGATTTTCTGACTCCGCTTTTCCCTGATGAGAAGTTCAATCTTCTCGGACACGGACATGAGCACGATCTTTCATGCCGTATCGTGGACATGTTCACGCCTATCGGAAAAGGACAGCGCGGTCTTATCGTAGCTCAGCCTAAGACAGGTAAGACAATGTTGCTCAAGTCGATAGCAAATGCCATCGCTGACAACCACCCTGAGGTTTACGAAATCGTACTGCTGATCGACGAGCGTCCTGAAGAGGTTACGGACATGAGCCGGAGCGTAAAGGCGGAAGTTGTTGCTTCTACGTTTGACGAGCCCGCTGAAAGGCATGTAAAAGTAGCCAATATGGTGCTGGAAAAAGCACGCAGACTGGTGGAATGCGGTCATGACGTAGTTATTCTTCTCGACTCCATCACTCGTCTTGCCCGTGCATACAATACCGTACAGCCTGCATCAGGCAAGGTGCTTACCGGCGGTGTGGATGCCAATGCTCTCCAGAAACCTAAGAGATTCTTCGGTGCTGCACGTAACATCGAGGGCGGCGGTTCATTGACAATTCTTGCGACTGCATTGACTGAAACCGGTTCCAAAATGGATGATGTCATCTTCGAGGAGTTCAAAGGTACAGGAAACATGGAGCTTCAGCTCGACAGGACATTGTCGAACAGGCGTATTTTCCCTGCTGTCAATGTTATTCTTTCAAGTACTCGCCGTGATGACCTGCTCTACTCTCCAGACCAGGCGCAGCGCATCTGGATTCTCAGGAAACTGCTTGCTGAGATGAATCCGACAGAGGCGATGAACTTCATGATCCAGATTATGGACCAGTATCAGACAAATGAAGAGCTTCTCGACAATATGAACAAGGTGTCGCCTATGGATGCCAAGAATTACGATTATTAGTATCGTAGCCAATAAATATAAATAACCGGTGATAGTCAATCAAATGCTATCACCGGTTGTTTATATTTTTGCCGAAGAGAGGCTTTACTTTCTAAAAGGTATGGTCGCCCGTGACCTTATGAACGGGTGGCAGGCGTAAGCCTGACGGGACGAGGCCGCAGGCCGAGCCTTTTAGAAAGTAAAGCCGTCATTAATACTCATCCCAGGACTTGATCTGTATGTCATCCATTGACATTGAACAGAATGCCTTGATAAATGCAGTCGCCAGACGGGCATTGGTAAAGAGCGGAATGTTGCTGTCAATGGCACTGCGGCGTATATGGTAACCGTTGCTGAGTTCCTCCTCACTGAAGTTCTTAGGAATGTTTATGACCATATCGACTTCCTTGTTCTTGATCATGTCGAGAGCCGACGGGAAGAGGGATTTCATCGAAGCATTGCTTGCCTCAGACGGCCAGAGCACTCTCTTGCAAGGTATGCTGTTCTCTATGAAGTACTTATATGTGCCACTTGTGGCGTAAAGTTCATAGCCTTTCTCTGCCAGGAGCCTGCAGGCCGTAAGCATATCAGCTTTCTGCAGCGGATCTCCGGTAGAAAGAAGAATTTTCTTCTCCGGAATCGTATTGCCTACAGAAAGAATCGATTTGAGCAACGCCTCATCCAGATTGTCGCCAATACAGCCGACCTCACCGGTTGATGACATATCCACGCCGAGCATCGGGTCTGCTTCTTCGAGTCTTGCAAACGAGAACTGTGAGGATTTTACGCCCACGTAATCGAGGTCGAATGCGCTCTTCTGAGGTGCAGCAGGATGTTTTCCGAGCATTACCTTGGTTGCGAGCTCTATGAAATTGATTTTCAGCACCTTGGAAACGAACGGGAAACTACGTGACGCACGGAGGTTGCACTCGATTACCTTGATCTTGTTCTCCTTGGCGAGGAACTGGATATTGAACGGTCCGGATATGTGAAGCGCTCCTGCAATCTTGCGGGCGATCTTCTTGATACGGCGCACCGTCTCCACGTAAAGTTTCTGCGGAGGGAACTGGATGGTGGCATCGCCAGAGTGCACACCGGCATACTCAATATGCTCTGATATCGCATATGCAAGGATTTCTCCGCCATCAGCCACCGCATCGAACTCTATTTCCTTGCATCGGTTCATGAACTTGCTGATTACCACAGGGTGTTCCTGGGATACTTCTGAGGCCAATGAGAGGAAGTGCCTGAGCTGTTCCTCATCGTAGCAGACATTCATTGCCGCACCTGAAAGCACGTAGGACGGTCTTACAAGCACAGGGAAGCCGACTTTGCTGATGAACTTGTCCACATCGTCCATTGTGGTAAGCTCACTCCATTCCGGCTGGTCCACTCCGAGCGAATCGACGATGCTGGAGAACTTGTTTCTGTCCTCTGCCTTGTCAATGTCCTTGGCCTTGGTTCCGAGAATCGGGACATTGTTCGCGTCAAGCCTGAGCGCCAGATTGTTAGGAATCTGACCGCCCACTGAAACCACCACGCCGTGAGGGGTCTCCAGTTCAATGATATCCATCACTCTCTCGAATGTGAGTTCATCGAAATAGAGCCTGTCGCACATGTCGTAGTCGGTGGAAACGGTCTCCGGATTATAGTTTATAAGGACTCCGCGGTAGCCTTCCTTGCGGATAGTTTCAATGCAGTTCACTGAGCACCAGTCGAATTCGACTGAACTACCGATTCGGTAAGCACCGGAGCCGAGTACAACTACAGATTTGCCGTCATTTTCGAACTTAATGTCATTGAACTTGCCGTTATATGTAAGGTACAGGTAGTTGGTGGCAGCAGGGAATTCGGCAGCAAGAGTATCAATCTGCTTTACGACAGGAACGATTCCGTGTGCCTTTCTCCATGCCCTGACCTTGTCCTGACAAGCCTTGCTGTCCAGATTGTCCTTGAATACGGCACGCTGGATCTGGAAATCCGAAAAGCCCTGGCATTTTGCCTGCTGCAGGAGTTCCAACGGCATTGACTCAATCTCATTGTATGTGTTCATCTCGTTGTAAGTGGAAACGATGTTTTCCAACTTCTCGAGGAACCAGTTGTCGATTTTCGTGAGCTCATGGATCTGCTTCACAGTGTAGCCGGCACGCATTGCCTTGGAAATCACGAAGATACGCCTGTCGGTAGGCTCTTTCAGCGCCTCATCCACATCAGCGACCTGGAGTTCCTTGTTGCCGACGAATCCGTGTGCGCCCTGGCCTATCATGCGGAGGCCTTTCTGAATGGCTTCTTCAAATGAACGGCCGATTGCCATGACTTCGCCCACGCTCTTCATGCTGGAGCCGATCTTGCGGGAAACGCCATGGAACTTGGAAAGGTCCCAGCGTGGTATCTTGCAGACAATGTAGTCCAAAGCTGGTTCGAAGAATGCAGGAGTCGTTTTGGTGACTGAGTTCTTCAGGTCGAACAGGCCGTATCCGAGTCCGAGTTTCGCTGCAACGAAGGCCAGCGGATAGCCGGTCGCCTTGGAAGCCAATGCTGATGAACGTGAAAGACGGGCATTGACCTCGATCACACGATAGTCCATCGCATCTGGGTCATATGCGTACTGCACGTTGCACTCTCCCACGATGCCGATATGGCGCACGATCCTGATGGAAAGCTCACGCAGGAAATAATAGTCTTTGTTCGACAATGTCTGTGACGGAGCCACCACGATACTCTCTCCGGTATGTATTCCGAGAGGGTCGAAATTCTCCATGTTGCAGACCGTGATGCAGTTGTCGTATTTGTCGCGAACTACCTCATACTCAATCTCTTTCCAACCTTTGAGAGACTTCTCCACGAGAACCTGTGGCGAGAATGAGAAGGCCTTGGAACAGAGTTCTTCGAGCTGTTCGTCATTGTCGCAGAAGCCTGAGCCCAGACCGCCGAGAGCATAAGCGGCTCTTACGATAAGCGGATATCCGAGTTCATGTGCAGCCTTGCGTGCCTCTTCCATATTCTCGGCAGGATGAGACTTGATGGTCTTCACGTCTATCTCATCGAGTTTCTGAACGAAGAGCTCGCGGTCTTCCGTATCCATGATTGCCTGGACAGGTGTACCGAGCACTTCAACGCCATATTTTTCGAGAATTTTCTTCTCGTAGAGCTCCACGCCGCAGTTCAGTGCCGTCTGACCTCCGAATGAGAGCAGAATGCCCTCAGGACGTTCTTTGGCAATGACTTTTTCCACGAAGAACGGTGTGACCGGCAGGAAATAGATCTTGTCGGCAACGCCTTCGGACGTCTGGACTGTAGCGATGTTCGGATTTATCAGCACGGTTTCAATGCCCTCTTCGCGAAGAGCCTTGAGCGCCTGGGAACCGGAATAGTCGAATTCTCCGGCCTGTCCGATTTTCAATGCACCTGAACCAAGAATCAGGACTTTCTTTATATTAGGGTTTTTCATACTGCTCTTACTTTATTTTACTGATAAACTCGTCAAACAGGAATTCCGTATCTGTAGGACCACTTGAGGCTTCAGGGTGGAACTGTACGGAACAGAATGGTTTGGACTTGTGGCGGATACCTTCATTGGTCCCGTCATTCATATTCACGAACCAAGGCTCCCAGTCGCTTCCCAATGCTGATGAATCCACGGCATAACCATGATTCTGAGATGTGATGAAGCACTTGTTGGTACCCAACATGCGGACCGGCTGGTTATGGCTGCGGTGTCCGTATTTGAGCTTGTATGTGGTGGCGCCGGCTGCTCTTGACAGCAATTGGTTGCCCATGCAGATTCCGAAAATCGGCTTGTCCTGCTGCATTGCCTTACGCAGATTATCCACAGTCTTCTGGCAGAATTCAGGGTTGCCCGGACCATTGGAAATGAAAAGTCCGTCATAATCCAGCGAGAGGAAATCATAGTCCCAAGGTACACGGATGAGTTCCACTCCCCTGTCCACGAAGCATCTGAGAATGTTGTGCTTCACGCCGCAATCCACGAGAACGACTTTCTTGTCGCCTGAACCATAGCGGATTACCTCCTTACAGCTGACGATGTCGATCTGATTGTCAGTATTAGGATCATGGATTTCTTCTTTGGCCTGCTCGCCTTCAGGGATTATCTGTCCGAGCATTGAACCGTTGTCACGGAGCATCTTGGTGATTTCTCTCGTATCCACGCCGTAGATTCCGGGGATTTTCTGTTCTTTCATCCACTCGTCCAGGCTCTTGACAGCATCCCAGTGGCTATACTGGAATGAATATTCTGATATCACGAGGCCTCTTACCCAGATTTTTTCGGATTCAAAGTTCTTGGATATTCCATACTTGTCAATGCCTTCATCCGGAACGCCGTAGTTTCCGATAAGAGGATAGGTGACACAAAGAATCTGTCCGGAATAGGACGGGTCCGTGAGGCTTTCCGGATAACCTACCATGGCAGTGGAGAATACCACTTCTCCATCGCAAGGCTTGTCATAACCGAAGGACCATCCTTTCAGTTCCATTCCATTCTGAAAACGGAGTGTTGCGCGAAGTCTTTTTTCCATTTCGTGTTTGCGATTTTATATCTGTCTATCTATCAATACGTCAAAAAAAAAGACCTTTCCGAAACGGGAACGGTCAATTTCAATCAATGCCAATGAAAACGGTGGTTCCGACTTGATAGAACCCAGATGTCTGTATGTAAGCCCCGATATTCATTGTCTGAAACTTTATTTTCATTTCAGAATACAAAATTAAGACTAATTTCCCGATATTGCAACGGAAAATATTGCAAATCCACGTGAAACTGCTAATTTTGCGCCGATTTTAGAGAAAGATATGCGGCACGATGACGCTGCCGGACAATGATTTTAAGACGGACGAAATGGCAAACGTAAAAACTTCATGCGGATTGCGCAAATGGCTCCCCGTAATCGGGCTGACCTTTTCGACATTCATATTCAACACATCGGAATTCATCCCGATAGGACTTCTGACAGACATAGCCTCTGACTTCTCCATTACAGAATCCAAAGCCGGTATCCTGATTACAGTATATGCCTGGGTGGTGGCGCTCGCTTCATTGCCCCTGATGATGGCTTTTTCCAAAACGGAGAACAAGAAACTTCTGCTGTCAATCGTGGCATTGTTCACAGCAAGTCACATATTGTCAGGCTTTTCCAGTTCATATTATATGCTTATGGCATCCAGAATCGGAGTCGCCTGCGCGCATGCGATATTCTGGTCAATGGTGACTCCATTGGCTGTCCGCGTGGCGCCTGAAGGAAAACGTTCGGTCGCATTGAGCTTTATCATCACCGGTTCATCCGTGGCAATGATAGTTGGCCTTCCGTTGGGGCGTGCCGTGGGTCTTATGGTGGGCTGGAGGGCCACATTTCTCCTCATTGGCGCGATCTCCGCTCTCATACTCGTGCTGCTGGCTATAGTATTGCCTAAGGCTCCGAGTGACAATGACGTATCACTCAAGTCTTTACCTGCATTGATCAAAAGACCGGTGCTGATCGGGATTTACCTGCTGACAGTCATAACCATCACCGGACATTTCACGGTTTACAGTTACATCGAGCCGTTTCTCGGCCAGGTCGCAGGACTTTCCGGCCAGACCATCACCCTGGTGCTTTCATTGTTCGGAGTAATGGGAATTATCGGCAGTTTCTTGTTTTCAAGGTACTACGACAGGCACCGTTTCCTGTTCATTCGTTTCGCGGTGACTGGAATCTGCGTATTCATATTTTTGCTTGCGATTGCTGCTGCAACACCTATTGCGGCCATTGCCGTATGTGTGTTCTGGGGGCTTGCCATCAACTTCTACAATCTGGCATTCCAGTCTGAGATTATACAGAACGTCCCGCACGGAACTTCTATTGCAATGTCCATATATTCAGGAATTTACAATGTCGGTATCGGTGCGGGCGCTCTTGTCGGCGGTACCGTCTGCACTCATCTTGGAGTCAGCTCGGTCTGCTATGTCGGTGGAATCATCGGAATTGTTGCCGCATTGTACTGCGCCTTCCGGTTCATCCCCGTTCTCAGAAAAACCTCTGTAACAGAATAGTCTTTAGAGGTTTACCACTTCTGATTTATACTTCACCCTGTAGTCGGTGGTGTCAGCGTCGAGAACGAAAATCTGATAGCTGCTTCCGCCGGGATATACTCTTACGACGATATGTCCCCAAGGCTTGAAGTTGCTCCAAAGCGCCTCACCAAGTTTCTTTCTCGATTGATCCACAGTGATATAGTAGTCGCGCTCCCCTCTCCAGACCTGAGGGTCACATATTCTGGTCATTGTCGATGCGACAGGATGGTTTTCACTCCTCGCGTCGATTATGATTACCTGAGGCGAAAGCGTCTGGAGGAAGAATGCGTTGCAGGTATCGAAATAGCCATGGTGATTTGCTTTCATCACAGTTACCTTTCCGCAAACTTTGGCGACAGGTGTCTCAAAATCCCTTTCCTGGGACTTGTAGATGGGCCAGTTTCCGCCTGAGAGGTCACCTCCGTTGTAATACGAAAATTTGCCGTATCTGAGTCTGATGGCGCAAGAGTTCATGTTCTCATCGAAAAGAAGCGGATCTCCGCTGTACATTTTCACAGACTTCTTGCCCTTTCCAGTCCACACCTCTCCGTTGGCACAGAGATTCCTGATTTCGAATGACTTGGCGTATTTCTTAGGGTCATTGACCATAGTGAACTGACGGTTGCTTCCGACCTGGAATTTCTGGGCGTCCGTTCCGTTGGCAGCCGAGTAATTCACGAATTTCATGTACTCCTCGATGAAGCCTTTGTCGGCGCCAAGCACTTTTCCTCTGGATGGAAAATCATAGTCAGGATAGCCCCTATCCACGAAAGTACTGAAATGAATCAGGCTTCCCACCTGTGTAATTCCGGACAGACCGAAACCGTGCTCCCCCGGAATCATGTCCTTGGCAGTACCGATGTGGTCGTTATGCAGATGCGTAACCATGGCATAGTCAAGGTTTTCCTTATCCGGCAGCTGTGACAGAAAATGCTTGATATAGATGGCCTGCCACTCGCCAGGCATTTTGGACGCATCCGGATGTTGGGTATCTTTCGCTTTAGCATTGTCCCCGGCATCTATCATCATGGTCGTACCGTCCGGCATCACTATCAATGCCGCGTCTCCTCTACCTGTAGCGATGGTGTGAATGTCCAGATAACCTTCCTGCCACTCAGGAAGATACTCCTGCGCCTGCGCGCAAACACTGAAGGCCGCAGCCGTCAGCGCAACTGTCAAAAATTTCCGTTTCATATTGTTAGTGATATTAGTCATACAGATCAATGCCTTTGGCGGACAATGTGTCCTGTAGAAGTTTCACGTCGAGCTCACGTGGCGTGCAACCGTTTGCCGCACAGAGCGATGCTGCCACGCCGACTGCTTCACCCATGGCCATACAGATAGACATCACCCGGTAAGATGCGTGTGCACGATGCGTTCCTGAGATACATCTGCCGGCCACATAGAGATTCTCGACTTTTCTTGGGATGAAACAGCGGTATGGCAGGTCATAAGGTTTTACATATTGTATCTTGGCTTCTGCCTGGCCCGCACCTGCCGGATTATGGATATCTACGATGAATTCTGCGTTATGCACGATTACATCCTCAAAGCGTTTTCCCTCCGCAAGTTCTTCTGCTGTAATGATATAGTCACCCATTACGCGGCGTGTTTCACGTACTCCGGTAGTAGTACCGCTTGATTTGCATTGACAATTCTCATAACCAGGAAGATTATGATGGAAGAAGTCCATAAGCAGTTCCATTTGCCTACGAAGTTCCAAATCGGCCTTGAATATGGTCTTGACATCAGTAATGTCCACACCATTGACCTGGGTCGTGTTTACCTGTCTTTCTCCTTTATAGACAGTAGGATGAAGGCGTACTGCAGCAAGATTCCCGGGCAGTTTTCCTTCTTCAGCACACCTCTTGCAATAGTCCAGGAAGCGCTCGTCGCCAAGTTTCACATCATCGACATCGCCTATGCAGATGACACCTTTGTCCTCATCGACACCGTCAACGGTAAATTCCAATGTCACAGGCTGCATAAGTCCATCTTCTCGACCTTTTTCGACATCAGCGCCGGCCAGATATGAAACCACGGCATCTCCGGTCGCATCTATTACTACACTTGCTGTCAAGGCAAACTGCCCTTCGTTAGTCGCAAGTATAAGGCCTCTTACAGCATTGCCCTCCTTGATTACATCATAGACTGCGCTCTGAAGATAGACATCGATATTTTCACGGTCCACGAATTCTGCAAGAACAAGTTTTGCGCGTTCGAAATCGTGAGCCTTGCCCGTCTTGCCGATCATGTCGTTTTCAGGAATTCCGAGCAGATTTACCAGCTCGTCCCTCATTGTCCCTTTTCCCACCATTCCGAGCACAGGACCTACATATCCAGCTGTCAGATTGCCTCCTACCACGCCATAGCGTTCCACCAAGGCGACATGTGCTCCGTTACGTGCAGCCGCAACCGCCGCGCAGATACCGGCCGGACCAGAACCTGCAATAATGACATCATAAGATGCTTTTACATTGATTTCTTTCTCATAATGAATGGTTGTCATGATATATTAGTTTAGTCATCTTCTTCTGTATTTTCTCCGATATCGGCTTAGGGTTATCAGCAAGAAGGTCAATGCTTCTGAGACAGGCAGGGCTAACCAGATGCCCGGGATACCGGCCACATGCGGCATCAGCAGGAATGCGGGAATCAGGAAAACAAAGCCTCTTGCCAATGAGAAAACTGTTGCCGGCCACACCCGTTCAATGCTCTGGAAATATCCGATAATCGTGACATTGACAACATAAAAAACAAATCCTGAAGCCATCAGCGGGATTCCTGCGGAGGCTATTCTGTAGGCCTGGGCATCTGCGCTAAGGAAGAGTGCCGTGACATATTTGCTCCCGAAGGCCAATGCCATTGACAGTATTATCCCGGCTCCTATCGCTGCGGCCAATGCCACTTTACGGGCTTCTTTCACGCGAGCAGCACGGCCTGCTCCATAATTATAGCTGATAATCGGCTGGGCGGACTGGGAAATGGCATTGCCTGTCATGAAAATAAAAGGCATTATGTAGCACGCGATGGAGAATGCCGCCACGCCATCTTCTCCCAAGTACCTCATAAACACATAGTTGCCTATGAACATCAATACGGATATGCTGCATTCTCCAAGAAAAGTCGAGAAGCCGAGTTTGAACTGGTACCATATGTTTCTTGCGAAAAGCATGAGACTTTTCAGTGACCACTTGAGACGGTACAGTTTCATTGATTTGGACAGGAACAGAATGTAGAACAGCACCATGGCGCCACCTGTCCAGAGACCGATGCAAGTGGCGATTGCCACGCCCTCAAGACCTTTGTGCAGGACAAAAAGGAATACATAGTCGAGGATGATATTGATAATGGCGGGCAATGATGATGTAAGCATCGCGTATGTCGGAGAGCCGTCCAGTCGGATTATAAGGAGTCCGACTGACTGGAGGAACATGGCACAGAATGCCAACGCCAGCCAGCGCTGATAATCAATAACATACGGAAGAAGCCGGTCTGAAGAGCCGAGCAGATACGCTGTTTGCGTGCTGAATACCGAGACGAGAATGGTGATGATCAATGTCAATGCTGTTCCGAATATCAATGTCTGTGTGAGGTTGATTTGTGCGGCCTTCACATTGTCCTGAGACAGATGGATCGACGATACTACTGAGCAGCCGATGCCGAGCATAAGTCCCGCCGTGGCTGTCATCAGAAGCCAGAACGGTGAAAAGATATTTACGGCAGCAAGCGCATCGCTCCCTACTCCATGTCCGATGAACACTCCGTCAATAACCGTCATCACTGAAATGCACAGCATCCCCAGCAAGGTCGGCAGAAGCATCTTGCTGAAAAGTTTCGGAATGCTGTCCAAACCGAAATCTATGGCGTCTCTCTGCATACAATCTTCGTTTCAAAAGATGCGAAGTTACGAAAAATAATTCCTATTTTTATTTCTGTATGTTCTGATATATATAAATGAATGGGAAAAGAACCGTCAAGCTCTTCTCCCACCCATTTTATTGTGCTTCTGTTTTTAGCCGATCATGTTCTTAGGGTCGAGAGCACTGTCGAGCTGCTCCTTGGTAAGGATGCCGTGCTCGAGGACAATGTCGTAAACTGAACGGTTGGTCTCGAGAGCCTCTTTGGCTACCTTGGTGCTGGCCTTGTAACCGATGATAGGGTTAAGGGCAGTTACGATGCCGATGCTGTTCTTGACCATCTCGTAGCAACGCTCCTTGTTTACGGTGATTCCTTCGATACACTTCTCGCGGAGAGTGTTCATGGCATTGGTCAGCCAGGTGATGCTTTCCATAATGGACTCGGCGATAACAGGCTCCATTACATTGAGCTGAAGCTGTCCGGCCTCTGCGGCAAATGAAACTGTCATATCGTTGCCGATGACCTTGAAGCAGACCTGGTTTGTAACTTCAGGAATGACAGGATTCACCTTGCCTGGCATGATGGAAGAACCAGGAGCCATAGGAGGAAGATTGATTTCCTTCAAGCCGCAACGTGGTCCGGAAGCCATGAGCCTGAGGTCATTGCAAATCTTGGAAAGCTTGACGGCCAATCTCTTGAGAGCCCCGGAATAACTTACATAAGCGCCTGTATCCGGAGTAGCCTCCACTAGGTCAGGAGCGGCGATGAACTTCTCGCCGGTAAGCTCGGTCAGTTTCTTGGCGCACAGTTCAGCAAAACCAGGCTTCGCGTTAAGACCGGTACCGATGGCCGTACCACCCATATTGATTTCATATAGAAGGTTCACGTTTCTCTCAATGTTCAGAACCTCTTCGCCAAGATTTGTAGCATAAGCGTGGAACTCCTGGCCGGAAGTCATCGGCACTGCATCCTGAAGCTGGGTGCGTCCCATCTTGATTACGTCCTTGAACTCCTCTCCCTTCGCCTGGAATGCTGCGATAAGGTCATTGAGCGCCTTCACAAGATTCCTGTTCATGCGGATGAATGCATAACGGAAAGCGGAAGGATAGGCATCGTTGGTGGACTGAGCGCAGTTCACGTGGTCATTCGGAGAGCAGAACTGATATTCGCCCTTCTTGTGGCCCATAAGTTCAAGAGCCCTGTTGGCAATCACCTCATTGGCATTCATATTTACTGAGGTACCGGCACCGCCCTGCATCATATCGACAGGGAACTGGTCGTGTAACTTGCCGCCTATGATTTCGCGGCATGCCTCTATGATAGCGTCTGCAATCTTCCCGTCCATCGCGCCGAGTTCCTTGTTCGTCTGTGCAGCAGCCAGTTTGATGCAGGCCATTGCAATGACATACTCAGGGTAGTCGCACATTCTGGTATTGGAAATCTTGTAGTTGTTGATAGCCCTCTGTGTCTGAACACCGTAATAGGCATCAACCGGAACCTGAAGTTCGCCAAGAAGGTCAGATTCAATTCTGAATTTCTCTTCGCTCATAACGAATCGTTATTATTTGCTTAAAAAATGTTTTATTTTTAGTCCTACAAAGGTAAGATATAAAACGATTATAAGCAAACTGGCGAAAATGTCTTTAAGGCAAGAAGTAAAAAACGGCATTGCAAGTTTGCAAAAATTAGACGAAATTTGTGTCATTATTGGTAAGGAAACAAATCTTAGATATCATTGATAATATGAACAGAACATTGAAACTGGTCTGCCTTTGTGCAGGTCTATTGGCCGTGTCAGTGAACGGCTATTCTTGGGGACAGAAGGGTCATGATGTGACTTGTGCGGTTGCTCAGAAACATCTCACGAAAAAGGCTCAGAAGCAGATTGGCGAAATTCTTGACGGTAAATCCATAGTTTATTGGGCAAACTGGATGGACAATGCCAGTCATACTCCACAATACAAGCACACGAGCACCTGGCACTACAAGAACATTGACGCGGATGAGACTTACGAAAATGCTGAACTGAATGACAAGGGAGACGTCATACGTGCTGTCAATGAGCAGGTTGCAGCTCTCAAAAGCGGAAAATTGAGCAAGGAAGAGAAGGCTCTTTCACTGAAGTTTCTCGTTCACCTGATGGGTGACATGCATTGTCCTATGCATATGGGCCACAAGTCAGACCGCGGCGGAAACCGTTGGCAGCTGACGTATTTCGGAAAAGGCACCAACCTTCACTCAATTTGGGATTCGGGGGTTATCGAGAGCGCGCACAAATGGACTTATTCAGAGTGGGTGGAACAGATTGACACCAACAGCAAGGAAATTGACGCTCAGATGGCACAGGGCACTCCTGAGTCTTGGGGCAAGGAAACCTATGAAATCTGCAAGAAGATCTATGACACCACGCCTGTCGGTTCAAAATTGTCTTATGACTATGTGAGCGAATGGACTGAAACCATTGAAACCCAGCTTCTCCGTGCCGGTCTTCGCCTCGCCCGCGTGCTTAATGAAATTTTCAAATAATTTTTTTGTATCTTTGTAGCGAATTTTTAGTTATTAAACAAAAGTCAGGTGGGACGCTCTATCGCGCTGGTCATTGACCAGTGAGGAAAGTCCGGACAGGAAAGGGCACCCTGCTGCGGAAAGCGCAGATGGGAGTAATCTTATGATGCCGTAACAGAAAACAACTGCCGACCGATACCGGAAGGCGAGGGTGAAAACGCGAGGTAAGAGCTCACGACGTCCGTCAGCGATGCCGGGCGGGTACGGTTTCAGGGCCTGCAAGACCAAATATACTGACAGATGAGGGCTGCCCGCCCGATGTCAGGGGGTAGGTTGCGTAGATAAATGATAGAGACAATAACAGAAACCGGCTTATGGTCCCGCCTGTTTTTTTTAGAATTCCAGAGTTGCCGTAACCGGATAGTGGTCAGAGATATACGGCACATCTGCAAAACTTTCTGTCACAGTTCGGAATTTCGGACATTTGCTGAATCCGCTATAATAGATGTAATCTATCGTCAGACCGTCTGTCGTGGCGAGATCCACGAACTGGTCCCCTATCGCAGCCTGTTTGAGAGGTTTCCCGAATGCATTGAAAGAAGGCGTGCTGTCTGTAGTGTCAGCTGTTGCGCGTGCGCTTGACATGATCTTGTTCAGGTCATTGAGTACAACGTCTTGTGGCAGCACATTGAAATCTCCCGTAAGAATCATAGGAAATCCTTGAGGGTTGATACTGTCGATTCTGTCCACAATCAGTTTGAGCCCATTTTTCTCGGCAACGCGACCGATATGGTCAAGATGGGTATTTACGTAATAGAACTCTTTCCCGGATTTACGCATTTTGAGCAATGCCCATGTCGCTGTGCGTCTGCAGGCTGCATCCCATCCGAAAGAAGGCACGTCAGGGGTTTCTGACAGCCAGAATGTGCCCCATTTTTCAAGTTCTACTTTCTTGGTGTTGTAGAAAATCATCATTATCTCGCCGGAGGTCTTGCCGTCGTCCCTGCCGACTCCGACTCCGTCATAATCAGGGCATTGTTCCTTTATATATTCTGTCTGAAAATCAAAGGCTTCCTGCACGCCCATAATGTCGGGTGCGAGGGTTTTCACCATCTCTGCTGATGCTGCTTTCCTGTATTCCCAGGAGTTTTCTCCGTCTTTGGCGACGCCCAGTCTGATGTTGAATGACACTACGTTCAGTTCTTCCTGAGCGGGTTTGCACTGTGCAAATGTCATCAGGACTGATACGAGAAGCAGAAGTTTCAATGATATTCTTTTCATGTTCATTATGTGTTTATCATGCAAATATAGTCATTATTTTTGTCAATGTAGTATGGTGATTCGTGGATTTTCTCTAAATTCGTAGCGGTGTAGCTGTTTTATTTCATTGACATTGACAATTCTATTATGCTCAAGATATATTTTGCCGGTTCTATCCGTGGCGGGAGAACGGATGCGGAACTCTACAGAAGGATGATCGAATACCTGAAGAAGGATAACTTTGTCCTGACTGAACATATCGGAGACCCTTCAATTCTTGCAACTGAGGGTGCGGAGAAAAGCGACATTGACATTTACAGGCAGGATTCTGCCTGGCTGCGGGAGGCGGATATGGTGATTGCTGAGTGCACTTCCCCATCGCTGGGTGTCGGCTATGAGCTCGCCTACGCTGAGAGGTTCGGCAAGCCTGTCCATATTCTCTATAACCGCTCCCGGGCCAATCTTTCGGCTATGCTGACCGGGGACGATTACTTCCACATTTATCCTTATTCGGATGAATGTGAGGTTTTCGCTATCCTGGAAAAGATTGTTTGCCGCTGAACCGGCTACTTGTGGCTGATCAGGTTCAGGAATTCGTTCCTGGTTCTCGCTGATGTCAGGAAAGCGCCCGAGAATGCGGATGTGGTGGTGACTGCGTTTGATTTCTGTATTCCTCTGATCTGCATGCAGGTGTGAGTTGCCTCTATCACGACTGCTACGCCGAGCGGATTGAGTGATTTCTGGAGGCAGTCACGGATTTCCACGGTAAGGCGTTCCTGTACTTGGAGACGTCTTGCATAAGTCTCCACGACGCGTGCTATCTTGCTGAGTCCGGTGATTTTTCCGTTTGGTATATACGCGACATGTGCTTTTCCCAAGAATGGAAGCATATGGTGCTCGCACATTGAGTAAAGTTCAATATCCTTGACCAACACCATCTGCTGGTATTCTTCTTCGAACAATGCGGATTTGACGATTTCAATGCCGTCCTGCGAGTATCCCTTAGTGAGGAACTGCAACGACTTCGCTACTCTTTCCGGTGTCTTCAGTAGGCCTTCCCTTTCAGGGTTTTCCCCGAGAAGTCTGAGTATTTCCTTTACGTGCACGGCTATCTGCTCTGTGGTTTGCTTGTCGTACAAGTCTTCAGCGATATATCCCATAACGTGATCTATGTGTTCTAAAATTGATTGTGCTCAACCGCTTCCCTACTGCGGGTACGATTTATGCATCCGGACAATTGCGTTTGCTGCTACAAAATTAGACAAAAAAAGTTCATTATATGGATTTTTTATCTATATTTGCCGCCCGAAACGTATTAAAAAACGTTAACCATTGATTTTAAGAGATTTAAAAGATTAAAAGATAGGAGAGAAGAATATGTATTGGACACTTGAACTAGCAAGTAGCCTGGACGATGCTCCATGGCCAGCTTCAAAAGATGAACTTATAGATTACGCAAACCGCTCAGGCGCTCCGGAAGAGGTAATCGAGAACCTCCAGGAGCTCGAAGACGACGGCGAAGTATATGAAAGCATAGAAGATATTTGGCCGGACTACCCTACCAAGGAGGACTTTTTCTTTAACGAGGAGGAGTATTAAAAGCCAATTCATTAAAAATCAGTAAATTAGGTGAGCATTAGCACGATTTTTACGTGCTGATGCTCATTTTTTATGCCCATTCTACGGCACTCTGTGGCACATCGAGGTATACGAATCGTACTTAAGAAAAAAAGGACGGTTTTTGAGAATATTCCTTGCAACACAGAGTGATATTTAGTTGTTATTTATGAAATATGATTAATTTTGTAATAGACTAAAAATGGTTAGGATATGACGAAAGATGAATTGCTAAGTCGGCTTCAAGATATTGAGTGGGAAGACTTTGAGGTAAAGAGTGCGAGTAGAGAACTTCCTAAAAATATTTGGGAGAGTGTAAGTGCGTTTTCGAATGGATCTGGAGGGTGGATTGTATTCGGTGTTGTTCAGAATGGGAAGAAATTCGAGGTGGAAGGCGTAAATAACGGAGAAAAAATTGAATCCGACTTTCTTAATACTCTTAGGTCTGGAAATAAAATGAATCATACGATTCTTCCTATATCCAAGAAATATTCAATTGAAGGCAAGACTGTTTTAGCTTTTTATATTCCATCTTCACCTTTAAAACCAGTCTGGTATACGAGTATAACAAATACCTTCATTCGCTCCGGTTCAGGAGACAGACGCGCAACAGAAATGGAGGTCAATGCAATGTTGCGTGATCAGGCCTTTGGTATTAGGTCAGATGAATCAGCTGCCGATACATCTTTCGAAGATATTGATCCGGGTTCTTTCGATACGTTCAGACGCCATATCAAACTTTTCAATGAAAGTTATCCTTATGCAGATGCCGATGACAATACTTTTTGTAGCAAAACAGGGATTTATGCCAGAGGAGGATCGGAATTGAGTGTCGGTGGTCTGCTGATGCTCGGAAAGCTAGACAGTATCCATCGAGTACTCCCTAGTTTCTGGGTTGATTATATAGAGGTTCCTGGGACTTCTTACAACGATGCGTCACAGCGTTATACTTTTAGGATGCAAGAGCAAGAGAATCTGTGGGAGTATTATAAAGTTATCATTCAGAGATTTAGGCTTTACACAGATAATCCTTTTACTACGACACCCGATGGTGTGTCCCCTGAAGATGAGTCACAACTATATGCTTTGAAGGAGGGCCTAGTAAACTTCTTGGCACACTCAGATTATTTCAGTCCAATGCATCCGACTATAAGGGTCTATACAGACAGAATTGAATTGCAAAATCCGGGCAGTTTCCATATCCCTATTGACCGATTGCTCTCTGAAACTATTTCTCAGCCGCGCAATCCTGCAATCATCAAATTGTTTAGAGCAGCAAAGCTTGGTGAAAACGCTGGCTATGGAATCGATAAAATTCGCAAATGGAAAAGTTTGACTGGTATGGATGTGACATTCAGTAGCGAAATTGCCTACTCTACTGTCACTTACTACCGGAACAATCCTGCGACTACCGATAAAACTACCGATAAAACTACCGATAAAACTACCGATAAAACTACCGATAAAACATATCAGGGCGTTAAAGAGGTGATTCTTCGTGCAATGCAGCACTCACCGTCAATAACCATAGAAGAGTTGTCCGCAATTTGCCATTTATCGCAGGATGGTGTGAGATATCATATAAAATATTTGAAATCAGAAGGAAAAATTCGTCGAGTCGGGAAAAAGGGGGGATATTGGGAGATTTTAAAATAGCGAATGATTCATTCGTCATCAATCAAATATCCCAGCATTTCAGAAGCCACTTCTGGCATAAAGGCGCGCATGACGCTGTCCTCTTTCTGGTGTAGATTGCCGGCAAGCTCTATGCTGCCGAACCATAGAATCGATCTGTCTATAATTGCGGCGCGGATGTGTCTGGAAGAGCGCAGTACAACTTTTATCCCTGACTGTATAAAATCATTGTCCCGCGCGGAATTTTTATGAATGGTGATTATGCAGTCAATGCCACGAGAACCAAGACTTTGCAGCGCCTTAGCCAATGGCGTTTTCATATACTGCAGAGTGTTGCATGAAAGTACTACCGAAGATTTCGCATTCTCTATATCCGACACCAAGTCAGGTAAGTAATCAGAAGGGCCGAATACAATATCCTGCGGATTGGATGTTAGAGCATCATCAACTTGCTGAGCATACCCTATCGGAGCATAACACTTCAATCGCCTGCCGTACATATTCGCTAAGGTGGGCACGTGAATGTCTATATAATCATACACGCGCACTTCCGTCTTGCCCTGATAATCACGATGTAATCTACCGGTATATTGCTGAACAATATTTGGGTATGACACCGGCAGGGCGATAAACAATGTATCCAATCGAGGATAGTTGAAACCCTCACCTACGAATTTTCCTGTCGCTACTATAACCATAGGTTCATCTGGATGAATGCTTTCCAATCGTTCCATTGCCAGGCGTCTCCATTTGACAGATACAGTTCCCATCAATACAATGATATTCTTACAGTGAGGTTTTAGCATATCAGCCAACAGAAGAATATGTTCCTTCAGTTTTGTCAGGACAATTGGTGTGCGGCCATGCTTCAACTCATTGACAATATCATTGACAATCATTTCATTACGCGCCCGATCTTTAGCCAAATCGCCAAGGTGCTGTAATACGGGCTTTTCCTCCAATGCACGATAAGCAGTGAATCTTGGAATCAGCACTCGCGAGAAAGATTGTCTGGCCATCTGAATCTTAGCATTGAACTGATATCTTATTGGGCCACATTGCATAAACACAATCGGAGTCATTCCGTCCTGTCGTGTTGGAGAAGCTGAGAGACCATACACATACTTTGCATTGACAAACTTCAGTACGCGCTCATAGCCCAGTGCCGCCGTATGGTGACACTCATCGGCAATGACCATTCCGTAATCTCTTACAAACGGCTTTACGCCAGTATCTGTCAGAGCAGAATTGAAGACAGCAATGTCAATGATTCCGTGCAGATTATTCTGACTTCCATCCAAAATACCAATATGGGAATTAGACTTGTTTCGTCTCTGTGTTTCCCTCATTTCAGGCTCAGGTTCATTTATGGCAAGAAATTGCTCGCATGCATTCTTCCATTGCTCCAGCAACGCCCTGGAATGAACCAATATCAATGTGTTCACTTTCCTTCGTGCAATCATGCCGATGGCGGCTACGGTTTTGCCGAACGCAGTGGTCGCAGCAAGGACGCCGTTATTTTCAGATAGCATCTTTTGAACGGCGTCTTCCTGCTCCGGTCTCAACTGGCCAACGAATTCCACGTATATTTTGCGACCTGGATTTGTCTTATCCTCTTCATCCCATGCAGAAAAATTGCCTTGAATCAGATCTATCACGGAATCCTCACAACCGCGAGGCAAGCATAAATAATCGCCGATCATCTCATAACAAGAGATTAACGAAGGTGTTTTATATAATGGCTTTCTTGCCTTCATCAAATTGTAGTATTTACGATTTTTGAAAGAGGCCAACCCTTTGAGATAGCGTATGACTTTAGCTGACACCGACTTCAAAGGCACATATATTCCATTAGCCCGGACCAGCTTGATTGGGCCATTGAAATCCTCGAACGATATTTTATCAGGTTGCGGTGTCTCCCATGGCTTGGTGTCCGACGAGGACGAAAGCTCCAATCGGCAATTGTGCTGAGCGAGTAATGCCGACACATCATGTCCGGATAACTTTCTGACAGAAGACAGGAAAGCCCATTGACTCTTGTAAACTTCAAAATTCTCGTCCGTAAATAAACTGTTGCCTTTGAGCTTGGCGTCGCCTTGAAGTGGTAGGGCTACAAGATTGCCAAAACCGCCATTTGGAACAAAGTCCTGGTTCGGAAAGAAACGGTCGTAGGACTTCATGTCCAACTGGACGTTTCTCTCCATCGCTGATCCAAGAATTGCGAATCCAAGTTTACGTGCCAATGCTGCAGAGACAGGCTCGCTGAAGAATATCCATAAGTGAGCACCATTTCCGGAACGCGAACGTTCTATATAAACCGGAATGTTCCAGTCGTTACATACGCCGACATAGGACAACACATCATCTTTATATCCATGCTGGCAGTTCTTGTCATCGAAATCTGCGCAAAGAAAGAAGCAGGTGTTGTCCTCCATAATCGGATATAAGCCTATGATGTCTGTTTCTTTTGCTCCTTTATGCAGATGACGTCTGATGACAGCATCATCCAATGGCACCAAATCTCTGTGGGCACATCCTTCACATTTGTATTTATGTGCTTTGCACTCAATCGACCAGCGGTTACGACAAACTGGCTGATAACCTCTTTTTCCGTCTTTTGTCACAAATCTTTGGGCATATACATCTTCTCGCCCTCGGAACAATGACCGAAAAAGATTTACCCTCCGTCGCAGTTCAATTTCTTTCTCTTCTTCCGTCAATGACTTATGACTTTCAAGCGTCGGAGACTTCGATTCGGGCAGCAATGGCTCACCCAGCCCTTTAAGTCTGGCATTCTCTTGTTCCAATTCTATGATTCGTTTCCGCAAGCGCTGATTGTCCGCCAATAATTCCGCGTAGGTCATTATTCTAATGCTTTATTTGAAATGAATCTTAACAGAGCAATCAATCATCGCCCAGAATCTCCACCATTTCTGCAGGCGAAACAATAAAAGACCTGACAGGAAAATGTTTGATATTGCCGGTAACAAGATAGGCGTTTTCTTTAGAAATAGCTATTTCATAGAATACAATGTCTTTCAAAGGCTTGGATAACCTGATTGCCACGGCACGAAGCAACAAGGTTGCCGTCTGCTTGGGCTTCCAGGACTTCTCGCAGTTGGTTCGCGATTATGGAGACAAGGAGGCTAAGGTGGTTATCAATACGGTAGGTAACATCTTCAGCGGTCAGGTCGTTGGCGAGACCGCCAAGACTTTATCCGAGCGTTTTGGAAAAGTACTCCAAAAGCGCCAGTCTATTTCCATCAACCGACAGGATGTCTATACGTCCATCAATACCCAAATGGATAGTCTCATTCCGCTGAGCAAGATTAGCGGACTCACCCAAGGTATGTTTTGTCGGCTCTGTTTCCGACAACTTCACCGAGCGCATAGAGCAGAAGATCTTCCATGCCGAGATTGTCGTTGACACCGAAAAGGTGAAACGGGAGGAAAGTCGTTATCAGAAACTCCCCATCATCAACGATTTCTTGGATGCGGATGGCAACGACTGCATGAAGCAGACCATACAGGACAACTACAACCAAATCAAGGAGGATGTCAAGGAGGATGTCAAGCAGATAGTCAAGGATGAGCTGGGGCGTATCGCCAACGATGAGAACTTGAAGCACTTGATACAGAAGGCATAAATGCGCTTTTCACAGTTGAATATAAATAGGTTTGTCATATTGCTTTTTTCCGCGAGAGCCAAGAATTATAGTTAAAAATGATTATAATATAGCTAATAATTAGTTATCAATTTTGATAATCAAAATATTTATCGTAATTTTGCACACAAATAAAAATAACATGGCTGAATAATATATGAACATAACAAGTGAAGACGAGGCTTTGTTAGAACTGTTCGAAAATGGAAAGACATCTGACAAGAAGTATAAAAGACTTCCTATAGCCGCAATCAAGGGTTATGTTAAGGCTGTCAACAAAATGAGAGCTGCAACAAGAATTGAAGACATTATGCGTGATCATGGCTTGCGCTACGAAAGATTGCACGGAGACAGAAAAGATCAAGAATCCGTAAGATGCAATGATGTCTGGCGATTGATTTTCCAAAGCTCTCCTGCCGATGGCAGTATTATCATTACCGAAATAGAATTAATAGAAATATCAAATCATTATGACTAAGTTTAGTTTCAATCAGGCAGTCCCATTTGAGGCAACTCATGTGGGCGAGGTGATTAAGGACGAATTGTCTGCTCGTAATATGAAGCAGAGCGAATTGTCCGAACTCACAGGCATACAGAAATCCATTCTGAATGATGTCATAAAAGGTAAACGTTCTCTGACACCTGAAATGGCATTGTTGTTGGAAAACGCTCTCGGCATTTCTGCGACATATCTCATGAACATCCAGACGCAATACGAATTGGATTGCGCCAAACAGAGCGAAAGGGTTGTGTTGCAGACTAAAATGCTTGAGATTTGGAATGTACTCAAAGACCAAGTACCAATTCCCTTTTTCAGAAAAGCCGGTATCGTTAGAGGAAATATCATCGAGGATGTAAAACGCATCTTCGAGGTCTTTTCCGTGGATAACTTGGATGATTTCTTTGGCTTGAAGGCAGAAGAGATGGAACTTTCTTATTACCGCAAGTCAGAAAAGGTGAAAACCAATCCCGTGGACATTCTATCTTGGAAATATTATTGCTATCATCTCTCTAAAAATGATGATTCAACTTTATGCCCATTTGACAAGGGGGCAGATACAGAGATGCTGGCAAGAGAGTTGAACAATGTGTTTAAAGAAAACAAGAATACGGTGAACAAAACCCAAGAGGTTCTTAACAAGTATGGTATTCGTTTTCTTGTAGTCAATAAGGTTGGGCAAGTTCCTGTTGATGGGATGTCCTTTTGGATAGGAGATACACCAACGATTGTCATCACTGAGAGAATAGCTTCCATTGACAATTTTGCTTTCACCACTTTACATGAGGTCGGTCATGCATTCAAGCACCTTACCCAAAATGGTAAGGCAATGATTAATCTCATGGAGGACAAGAAGAACATTGAGGAGTCTGAGGCTGACGAGTTTGCTTTAAATGCGACCCTACCAAATGCGGAGTGGAAAAAGTTCATGGCAAGGACTCGTGATGTTGTACCTTATAAAATCGCACCATATATTCAGACAGAAGCAGACAAACACAATGTCAATCCACAACTTCTGTTCGGACGCTATAAGCATGATATAGGTATATACAAGATAAAGAATTTCTTTGAAACGAAAATTCTATAACGATTCACAAAGCACCATTGGTTACACATTTCATAGCCAATAGTGCTTTGCATTTTCATCTCCTCATTCTCTCCAATTCATCATCCCTCCGCATTTTCTCATTCAACTTCTCCTGCATCTTGTCCAGAAAATAGGTGCGACTATAGTTCTTGCGTCTTCTGATGTCGGTATAGAAACGATAGCAGTCCTTGGCTTTGATACCGAAGAACTGGTACATGGCTTGCGCCAAGTCCTTGAACTTCACATCGCCATCGTTCACGCTTCCCATTACGCAGATGCCATATACCATTTCTACAAGATCAACGGCATTGCCAGTCCATTTCACTAATGGCTTTGATTCTGATGATACTGGTGGGGAGGCTTCTGAAATGGATGTGGTCACATGAAGATGATATGTTGCTGCCACATGCTCTTGCATCCTTCGGATAAATGCAATAGCCTTGCGCACATACAAGCCTACGGTTCCCAAACAATCCTTTATATGGGGCATTGACAGATGAAAGTCAAGCTCGGTCTCTGCGTATGACAGTGCAAAGACCGCTTGCTTCACGTTGGTGCTGCATAAATCAATCACAACCTTGATAAACTCACGATATGAGTTCTCCAAAGCGTTACCACCTTTGTTCTTATAACCTGCATTCAGCAAGTTGAAAAAATCAGTCTCTATCAATATGTTGTATTCCATGTTGCTGTCTCTTTTATGGGTTTGTACTAATTTGATGTATTCGTGCGCACACCATTTATTAGTCCAATACCTATGCCATTCCAAGACAGACTAAACAATAGGATGATGATATTTCCTGATAATCAGCAACTTTATCAAGAGAATAAGATTTTCACGAGGAAATTGCAAGCAGAAATAGTGTAAGGAAAACCGGACACTCGTCCAATCTTCCTTACACGGTTCTTATACCATTACAACTTGTTCGTAGAAATGCCATACTCTTTCATACGGGCATAGAATGTAGTATGGCTCATTTCCAACATTTTTGCCGCATCACGCTTGATGCCATTGCATTGCTTCAAAGCCCACAAGATACGCTCTCGATTGATCTTACGTTCTTGTTCATCAAAGTTCAAAGCCTCTTCTGTCAATGCCGATTGCGACAGCTGCAAGTCCTCGACATCTATTATCTCATTCTCGCATAACAGCATAGCTCGCATGATACATGATTTCAACTCACGCACATTGCCTGGCCATGTATGGCTTACAAGTGCCCTTTGCGCTTCCTTACTGATACATTTTATTTCTTTGTCCGTATGCCTATCATATAGTTTCAGGAAAAAGTTAGCTAATGGCATAATATCTTCCTTGCAATCTCGCAACCGTGGAATCTCAATAACCGCTTCATGAAGTCGATAATACAGGTCGCTTCTGAATCGTCCTTCCCGAACTGCCTCTTGCAGGTTTTCGTTGGTGGCGGCAATAATGCGCACATCAGCCACTTTGTCTTTTGTAGCTCCCAATGGTCGGTAGCTTTTGGATTGCAACACACGCAGCAGCATCGCCTGTACGTCTTTCGGCAGGTTGCCTATCTCGTCCAAGAACAGCGTACCTCCAGCAGCCAATTCAAAGTAACCTTTTCTTGCTGCCTCCGCACTTGTGAATGCACCTTTCTCATGCCCGAAGAGAGCGGAAACGGCAAGTTCCGCAGAAAGCGTACCACAATCTACTACCTCAAAAGGCTTGTCGGCTCTTTTGCTTTGCAGATGTATCTTTTCCGCTATATGTTCTTTGCCAGTTCCGTTGTCGCCCAATATCATAACAGCCATGTCGCTTTTGGCAAACAATTACGCCATTTTGTATATACGGCGAAACTTCTCACTTTTGCGGTAAACAATCTTGTTATTCAACTCGACGAGTCGTTTCTGCTTGTCTATGATTTCTTCCAAACGTTCATAAACTACATCAAGCAACAATTTCTTCGGTATATAGTCTTCCGCTCCCAATTTCATCGTCCTCACGGCACTCATGCTTTCATCGTAAGATGTCATGATGATAAATGGATTCTGGTAGCCGTTTCTACGCATCCATTCCAACAGGTCGATGCCGTTATCATTCCCCAAGCGCATATCCGAAATGACAACATCCCATTCAGAGGATTCCTTCACAGCTTTCAGACCATCTCTGTAATCGTAGCATAAGATTGTTTTCCAGCCCTTTGCCTCCAACTTCTTGCCCAACATATTGCAAAATGTCGGGCTGTCTTCAATGATTATTACTTTCTTCATGCTGTTACCTCCTCAATTTTCTTTTGTGCGGCTTTGATGATTGCCTCACCATGTGCGAAAACATCCTCAACCGCTTGGTTGATAACGTCGTCTGATGATGTAGAATCTTCAATCAGGTCAAAGAGATAGTTCAAAGACTCGTCAGATTGTACCATCATCCACGAGCTTCTTGCGTGGTGGATGGCATCGGACATTTTCTTGCGGTTCTCCTCTTGGGCTGCATTACGGATACTGCCCAATGTATCAGTCATTTCCTTTACGAAATTCTCCAAAGTCTCTTTTTCATTGCCGTAGGTCAGCAACATAGAGAAGTCTATTTGTTTTTCTGCTATCTTACCGTTTACACACTTTCTTGCAGTGTTTATCAAATCCTTGTCAGACATCGGCTTGAACAGACAAGCGACAAATCCTGCGCCAAGCAGTTCTTGCTCACTCACATTTGGTGCTGCTGTCATAACGACAACAGGAATAGTCTTGGAGTTACGCACGTTCACCATACGCATCATTTCCAGAATCTCGATACCATTCACTTCAGCCATCTTCAAATCCGTTATCAGCAGATCATAAGATTTTTTGCGCATCATATCCAATAAATCCGTGGCATTATTACAAGTGTCACATACGATGCCGTTTGATGCAAACGCCTCACGGATGGTACTCAGTTGCACATGGCTATCATCAATGGCAATGACAGTAAACGAATCTTGTCGTTTCGTTCTATACTGAGTTGGTTCCACATTCTGCTTTTCGGCTGCAGCCATAGGAAAACTAATGGTAAATATACTTCCAAGCCCTTGGTGACTGGACACATCGATTTTTCCTTTCATCAGTGTAACGAGGTTCTTGACAATGGAAAGCCCCAAGCCAAATCCCGGTTGGGTGACCGCATTTCCCAATCTTGCAAATTCCTTGAAGATTTGTTTTTGTTGCTTGTCGTCCAATCCTGTTCCTGTATCCTTAACAATTAGCATGAATACACCATTCTTATAGGTTGTGGACAATACTATCTCACCCTTTCCCGTATATTTGATGGCATTGGAAAGCAGATTACTGATAATCTTGGTCAAGCCTTCTTTATCGACCGAAGCATACACCGTTTCGGGAGAGTCAATAACCAATTCCAATTCTTTCTGACGTGCCGAAAGTCTAAAACGTTTACACGTCTTTTGCAGGATATCCGACACATCACATTCCACAAAATTCAGTTGGAATCCTTGCGTCTCCGTTTTTCTGAAATCGAGCAACTGATTGACCAAATCGAGCAGCCGATTTGTATTCAGGTCCATTATCTCCAAATCATCCCTGATTTCATCGGATACCGATTTGGATGACAACACATTCTCAAGCGGACTCTTTATGAGTGTAAGCGGCGTACGTATCTCATGAGCTACATTCGTGAAGAAATCTATTTTAGCCGTGTACAGTTCCCTCTCCTTCTCACGCTCAAACTTCTCCATGGTCTGCTGATGCTTCTGTTGGGTCCTTCTCCTAAAGTAGAAAATAACGGCAACCAGAGAACATAAAGCCAATAGTACATAAACGACATAGGCCCAGGTAGACAAGTAAAAAGGAGGTCGAATACGTATTTTAAGCACACGTTGCGCTTCATT
>ENA-ORNF01000481-ORNF01000481.1-human-gut-metagenome-genome-assembly--contig:-NODE-481-length-40860-cov-5.805759_pt1 | contig 40860 bp, 37 predicted proteins | sample MGYA00242110_ERZ509012 | MGnify/ENA primary metagenome ERZ509012 (study PRJEB26280, sample SAMEA2338714) | human gut metagenome | biome: human gut; feature: human-associated habitat; material: faeces...
GTTCAGAGTCGAAACGCCGAGATATTAATATGAACATGGAAATGGTACGACGGTCCGCTAATCATATTTAGGTAAATGCATCCCAGAGTATTCTGGTACAGTATAAATGATGCGAAAACTATTATTGAGGTTCTGAAGTAGAACTAAAATACGATAAAACTGTCTGAAGAAGAGTGTTTGGATAAACGGTAGAAAACAGGGCTTTTCTATCGTTTATTTTTAAAGTAAAAATAGCAATGCAGGTAAAAGAGAAAACAGGAAAGTGATGTGGAGATAGATGAATCAACACAAAATAGCATTTATTATTTGTGCAAATAATGCCTTATATTATGATGAGTGTGTAAGATATATTAATGACTTAAATATACCGGAGGGGCTTTGTACTGACATTATATGTATTCAGGAAGCAGATTCTATGACACAGGGATATAATGCGGGAATGCAGGCAAGTGATGCTAAATATAAGGTATATTTACACCAGGACACTTTTATTTTAAATCGTAATTTTATAAAGGATATGTTGCAAATATTTAGTAGTGATATATCAATAGGTCTGCTGGGCGTTTTGGGAATACCCCAATTACCATCAGATGTTAATTGCCATCTGTGTAAAAAAGTGGGGAATATTATAAAATATGATGGACATACTATAATGGATACTGACTTTTTATTGCAAAGGCAAGATCAGAACTGGCAGGAGGTCGAAGCAATAGATGGATTGCTGATGGCAACACAGTATGATATACCATGGAGAGAAGATTTTTTGGATGGCTGGGATTTTTATGATATATCGCAGTCGCTGGAAATGAAGCGCCATGGATATAAAGTGGTTGTGCCATATCAGAAAGAGACATGGTGTTATCATAATTGTGGATGTCCAAATTTACAAAAATATGATTATTATAGAAAAAAAATGCTGTTGGAATATCCAGAAGTCTTTAATGGTACTGTAGATTGGGAGATAGTAAGGCACGAAGTAGAAAATGCTCAAAAAATTGAAGATTTAAAAAATGAAATGCTCAAGTTGCTTACACAGCATCAGTACAAAACACTAATTGAGAGTGCGGAGAAAGCACGCGAAAAAAATTTTTTAAATACAGAATTACGAGAAATCAGTAATTTGATGGAGATATATGGTCTGGAGAAAACCAATATCAGACCAATACATAGTGAGTGGTTTGAATATACAGATTGGCTGCAAATAAAAGAGTATTATAACTGGGTGCGCTTTGTAGTATTACGGATAGAATATGGTTATGAAGATGAACGTATTGCAGAAATAAAAGAATTAATAAAAAATGGACGGGTGTCAAGGGATGCAATTCGAAAAATATCGGCGGTAAGTTTAAAGGATACATATAAAGTATATGAACAGTTATTGAAAGAGGAATGGGAGGAACCTCTGGTTAGTGTAATAATCCCGGTACACAATGCGGAAGATGTGATAGAAAATACGCTGGATAGTGTGTTAAATCAATCATATCAGAATATGGAAGTAATTATTGTAGATGATGCATCTACAGATTCCAGCCGGGAAAAGATAGAAGCGTATGAGGATTCTAGGCTAAAGAAAATTTTTCTTGAAACGAATCACCATGTGTGCTATTCCGGAAATATAGGATTTGAGAATGCTACAGGAAAATATATAGCATTGATAGGACATGATGATTGTTGGCGAGCTGATAAACTCGAAAAACAAATTTCATTTTTAGAAGAACATCCATCGTATGGTCTAACTTTTACATGGGTTAATATAATAGATGAAAATGGTGAAAATAAAAATGTAGAAAATGATATTTTTTATAAAACGTTTCGCAATGATAATTTTAAAAAGGAATATTGGAACAGACGATTAATTGTTAAAGGAAATTCGTTTTGTGCCCCTAGTGCCTGTATACGTTCCGATATTCTAAAAAGGACAGGAATATATCGCTATGCGCTTGTTCAACTTCAGGATTATGATCTATGGTTGCGTATATTAAGAGAAACGGAAGTATATACGATACAGGAAAAACTAACATATTATAGACGATTTACGCAGGCAGGGAAGAATGTTAGTGATATGAATGAAAAAGCAAAGGCAAGAGATTATCACGAAAAACAGTGGATACAGGAAACGTATGTTAAAAACCTGTCTTCAGAAGAGTTTACACAGATTTTTAACGATGACATGAAAAATAAAAATGTATGTGATGAAAAGGAAATTTTATGCGAGAAAGCGTTTTTCTTGTGGAATATGGGAAATTGCTTTGCGGAGAAATGGTTTATTGAATTACTGGAAGACATGGAGTGTCAAAAAATATTGGAGGAAAAATATAATTTTAAATTGACAGATTTTTATGAAATGAATACAGAACCTATGCTTTTTGATCAGACAATTGTAGGCATTGTAAAACAACAACAGCTAATTATAAGAAATTATGCAAATGAAGAATAACATTTGGCTGTAATGAAAAGGGGAAAATAGGATGCAAGTAATAAAATATGCGTTTCAGCAGCATGGTGATGACAGAGGAATGCTGGTTGCTTTGGAGGAATATAAGGATATTCCGTTTGAAATAAAGCGTGTCTATTATATGTATGATACAGGAGAAAATGTGCATCGAGGATTTCATGCACATAAATCTTTAGAACAAATTTTAATATGTATCCATGGTTCTTGCAAGGTATTGTTGGATAATGGAACAGAGAAGAAAATTGTATCTCTTGAAAAGCCGTATGAAGGGCTTTATATTGCGAATAATATGTGGCGGGAAATGTATGATTTCTCTCCGGATGCTGTATTAATGGTACTTGCGTCTGAGTATTACAAAGAAGAAGATTATATTCGGGAATATGATGCATTTTTAAAAATGGTGAAAGAGGGATGAAACACATGCAGGAAGTACCATATCTTGATTTGGGAACAATACATAGAGAAATTGAAAATGAGTTAGAGACAGCTTTTCATCAAGTGATGGATAGGCAATGGTTTATTGGAGGAAGTGCAGATAAAAGATTTGAAACACAATTTGCGAAATACTGTGGTGCAAAAGCATGTGTAGGAACGGGAAATGGTTTAGATGCAATCCGATTGATTTTGCTTGCGTATGGAATTGGCGAAGGAGACGAAGTTATTGTTCCCGCAAATACATTTATAGCAACAGTACTGGCAATTACATACGTTGGAGCTACACCGGTATTCGTTGATGCAAATATTGAGACTTATACAATAGATCCTACGTTAATTGAAGCAAAAATTACAGATAAAACAAAAGCAATTATTGTGGTTCATTTATATGGACGTGCAGTAGATGTAACTCCAATAAGACTTCTTTCAGAAAAATATAACTTAAAAATAATAGAGGATGCTGCACAGGCACATGGTGCAGAAGTGAGGGGAGTAAAAGTTGGAAAGTTAGGAGATGCTGCAGCATTTAGTTTTTATCCGGGGAAAAATCTGGGCGCTTTGGGAGATGCTGGTGCGGTTGTAACGGATGATGAAGAACTGGCAGAACGGGTACGAGCTTATGGGAATTATGGATCATATCAAAAATACTGTCATGTATATAAAGGTTGTAATTCAAGACTAGATGAGCTGCAAGCAGCATTTTTGGCGGCAAAATTACCTCACCTAGACGAATGGAATAAAGAACGCCGCAGAATAGCACAGATTTATGGGCAAAAAATAAAAAATGAAAAAGTTGTGCTGCCGAAAATGCCAGAGGATAATTTTGAGCATGTGTTTCATATCTATCCGGTGTTAGTGAAAGAAAGGGAGAAGTTTGCAGAGCACTTAAAACAATGTGAGATATTAACTAATATTCATTATCCGACGCCAATTATGGAGCAAGATGCATATCAGGAATTTAGAGGTCAGATAGAATGTTATCCTGTAACAAAACGGATTTGTGCAGAAGAGGTTAGTATTCCGTTGTATCCGGGAATGACGGATGAACAGATAAAGTGGGTAATAGAGTCTATCAATAATTATTAGAATGAAAGGCGGGTTAAGGAGTTACATGGCAAAAATACTGATAGCATTTTATAATTGTATGAAGAATCAGGAAGATAGTAGAAAAACATTAAAAGAAGATTATGGTGTTAGTGAAAATCAAATTTTTTATGTTCCATTTTTTTTCAGAAATATATGCGGATGAAACGGAGAAGCCGACAACAAATATTTCATTTATAGGAAGTCTGTTCACCTCAAGGGATACAGAGATGTTTCAATCATTTATACAGGAATCTCCATCAAGGGAAGAGTGGAAAATGATGAAAAAATGTTTTGATGAATTAAAAAAAATCCACAGATAACGCCGACAGAGATGGTTTATAAATGCAATGTAACATCAGAGTTAGTAGCGAGACATCTGAACCTACCACAACTACTGATGATGCTAAGTGGGGAGAAGAGACTCAGAGTATTATCAACAGTTGCGGATTTGGGTCTTGAATTATATGGAACAGAAAATTGGCAGGATACATATTATTATGATTCGAAAATCAATATGTCACATATTCGGAAAAGAGTGTATTCAATAGAACATAATCAGGATATTTATAATAGATCAAAAATAGGTATTAATGTACCTCATCTACAGGCAACAAGTGGATTTCCATGGAGGGTAATGGACATTATGGCAAGTAACGTTTGCCTTGTTACAGATTATCATACAGATTTTGATAGATTGTTTGGGAATATACCAATTCCTACATATAATTCATCCGGTGAAGCTTATGAAGTATGTAGAAAACTTCTTAATGATGAGAATAGAAGAAAGGATATTGTAATGCAATGTCAGCAAGTGGTTGACAGCAGATATCGTTTTAAGCATTTATTGGTAAAGTTAGAAGAATACAGTGGTGTAAGAATGCACATATAGAAGTGGGGAAGCAAGATGGATAAAATGAAAATAAAAAAGTTATTACAGTGTATGTGCCAGGGAACATCTGTAATCTAAGATGTAGTTATTGTTATGTTACAGAATGTTTGCAGTATTCACATGAAGTAAAAGCACAATTTAATTATTCAGTAGAGCACATGATTGCAGCATTTGAACCGAAACGGATAGGAGGTATAGCGTATATTACGGTGATTGGTGGAGGGGAGACATTGATCCCACAGGAAGTAGTACCCTTTGTGAAGGGGGCTGTTGCATCAGGGACATGTGGTTGAAGTAGTAACAAATAATACGCTTGATAATAAGATTATGGAGCTTTTAGATTCTCCGAAGAAGGACTTAAAACGGTTAATTGTTAAATGTTCTCTTCATTGGGTTGAATTGAAACGATTGAACAAGGTTGACAGTTATTTTGAAAATATCAGGAAAATTGTTGCAGCAGGTGCATCGGCATATCCTTTTTTGGTTATTTGTGAAGAATATCTTCCAATGTTGGATGAAATTTGTGAGACGTGTGAGAGAGAATTAGGGGAATTGCCGCCTTGTACGCCGTGTACTACGGCGGAGACACCAGAAGAATTTTTGCAATCTGGTGGGGTAGGGACAAATCCGGCATGTACACCTGAATTTGTAAATAAAATTAATAAAAAATTACATTCAAACTTGTTTCAGGAAGCAGTTAGATTTCTTAGCTTTGATGTAAGAAAGCTTTTTTGCTATGCAGGTGCATGGAGTTTTGTTGTGGAAATGCAGACGGGAATGATGTCTAAATGCCATAATGTACAGACAGAAATAAATTTTTTTGAACATATAGATGCACCGATAAAATGCGATCCGGTAGGATGCGAGTGTGGTATAGCATCGTGCTCTTTGCAGTATTGTTTTTATGGACCAGGGCTAATCCCTGAGATTCCAAACGTTCCGACTTATACAGGTTTGGTGGCATCAAATTCGAGGTTATTTAATGAGGAAGTAAAACAACTGATGGATTCAAAAATCTCAGATATAGAAAAAGTGCTGTCAAAAGAGGAACAGTTACAATTTTATGCACAGCAAATTCATAAAAAAAATAAAGTGATTGAGGTATTAGAACAGAAGGAACGAAATCGTGAAAAATGTATGGCAGAAGAGAAACAGCAAAAGCAGCGAAAGGATGTGGAATGTCTGCTGGCAATGGTGGATGAGCAGAAGACTACATATGATAATCTGAAAGAAATTCATTATGATAGTATGATATATATAAAATCAATATGTGATAGCATGCAGGGTGGGCAGGAAATGTACCGACATGTATGGGAAAAGATAGTACAAGGGTTATTTACAACCTATACATATAAGAAACCCAATTATATTTATCATAAGGAAGAAGACATTGAACTAGATCAGATTTCTAAGTTACCAATTGTTATGTTTGTTTCAGAAGCTAATAATGTAGAGAGAATGATCCAATGTATGCAGAGTAATGATTATGTTGAGTGTGCAAAAATTATTTGTGAGCAGATGCAGATAGTATGCAGATAGTCAGGCATACGGAGGAAAGGTCTAAGATTATATAATAGAGTTGACAAGGATATATAATGGGATGAACTTAAATAGTAAAATAAGTATACGGAAGTTAAAATTAGAGGATGCAATCCAAATGCTAGCATGGATGAAAAATCCTGATATATACAAAAATATGCAGTATAATCCACAAGAGCAAACATTGGAACGTTGTGAGTTGTTTATCAAAAATAGTTGGATAGATAAAGACAATTTTCATTTTGCAATTACGGATTCAGTGGAACAGTATTTAGGAACCATTAGTTTGAAGAATATTGACAGAAAAAATAGTAATGCAGAGTTTGCAATTGCGTTGTGTCCAGAGTATATGGGGAAGGGTATTGCGCCTGCAGCAATGATTGAAATAATGACATATGCTTTTGAAGAGTTAGGGTTACAAAAAGTATATCTTTATGTTAGACGGGATAATGCAAGAGCAGTTGCGTTTTACCAGAAGATGCATTTGAGTTATGAGGGGTGTTTTAAACAACATTTGTGTATCAATGGAGAGTTTAAGGATATTCTCTGGTATGCATTGAATAGAGATGAGTATTTGACATGGGATGTCAGAGTAGATAAAAATTAAATTAATTATAGAAGGAAATTATTTCTGTGCATCGAGTGCATTACTGCGTATGTATACAGTAACAATGTTTGTACATGTCGTTATGGTCTTGCTCAATTACAGGATTATAATTTATGGTTTCGTATGCTAACATTTACCGAGTTTCATATTATAAGTGAGCATACGTTTGAATTATTTAAAAAGATATTTATAAACCAAGCAGTAAAGAGACAGGTAAGTGATCAGAAAGAACTGATTGAAAATATTGACAATTAACGAACGAGAAGGTAAGGCGTATACAATCCTATTGTTAAATTAAAGAGGAAATGATATCGGTCATATAGCGAGCACCAGTTCGATTTAAATGAGATAAATCCTGATAGTAATCCTGGCGCTGAGAAAGTTCGGTTAGCTCTTTGAAATCATAAAAAACAAAATTGGTGTATTTTTGTTGGAAAGAGAAAATAATATTTTCAATTTGGAATATTAATTCGTTGGCAGAATTTTTTATGCAGATATTAGATAAGTACAAAAATGAGTATGCAGTATCGCTAAAACAAATAAGAGCAGAACGGCATCGTTTTTATGAGGAATTGTGTGAAATCCCATCCTTAAAGGTATATCCGTCGCAGGCAAATTATGTTATGTGTGAATTGCGTGGTGGATGCAGCAGCGCAGAACTGGCTGGTAAATTATTGAAAAGAAATATTTTGATAAAAGATTTAACCGGGAAGATACGAGATGGAAAACAATATATCAGGATAGCAATCCGGACAGAAGAGGAAAACAGCAGACTGATAGAAGTATTGAGGGAAGAACTACTTTGCAATGTCGAACATCTGATATAATATTCTTATCAGACAAGAGTTCTCTGACAAGGATGGGGAGAATGTCGATGGACAGAGTGATTCTGATTGGAATGGAAGATGATGAAAGCATTGTTGACGGGATCATACTACGATATGGCTTGAGAACAAATGAAAGGACTACACCAACCCATGTTATCCATATGTATCATTACAAAAAACGAAGAACAGAATATAAAGAGATGTCTTTCCTGCCTGAGCGATACGGAGCTTGAAATTATTGTCGTTGACACGGGTTCTACTGACCGGACAAAGGAGATCGCCCGTGAATACACGGATTTTGTGTATGATTTTGCATGGAAAGATGACTTTGCAGCGGCAAAAAATTATGTGATTTCAAAGGCATCCAATGAATATGTCATGGTCATCGACAGTGATGAATTTTTAGAGAAAACGGATCTGGTGCAGTTGGAGGAACTGATAGAAGCGCACCCGGATGATGTGGGACGTATTCGCAGGATCAATGTATTTTCCAGAGATGGCGTAGGGCAGGAGAACCGGGAATGGCTGAACCGCATCTTTTCCAAAAAGAAATTTCATTACGAAGGACGGATCCATGAGCAGGTTGCACCATATGAGGGAGATACCTATGATACCTATCAGACACCGGTTACGATCCTGCATACCGGGTATGATCTGCCGATGGAGGAGCGCAGAAAGAAAGCAGAGCGAAATGCTCTGTTATTGCAGAAAGAACTTGAAAATTGGGAAGAAAAATACCCGGGGATAACATACGAAGCGGAAAAATATCAGATCTCATCAAGGCAGGCAGAGCAGATTTCCTATATCCTGTATCAGCTTGGAAAAAGTGCCTATATGGCGCAGGACTATGAAAAAGCATGTGATTATTTTGGGCGGGGACTGTCATTCGACTTAAACCCGAGGCTGGAATATGTGATCGATATGGTGGAGACCTATGGCTATGCCTTGATAAACAGCAATCGTGCAGAGGAGGCACTTTTCTTTGAGGGGATTTACGATGAATTTGGAGACAGTGCGGATTTTCAGTTTCTGATGGGGCTGATCTATATGAATAACGGTCGGTTTGAAGAGGCAGTAGCACAGTTTGAAAAGGCGACAGAGCAGAAGGACTGTAAGATGACAGGCGTAAATTCCTATCTGGCATACTATAATATCGGCGTCATTTATGAATGCCTTGGACAAAAAGATAAGGCACTTGCCTATTATGGCAAATGCCCGGAGTATGAGCCGGCGAAAAAGCGGATGCAGGAGATGAACGCGTCTAATTTATGATAATAGAATGCGCACGAAAAGCGCATCTTCTATTGTTGTTTCAATATTGTATTGCGAGAGTGAAAGTGTTATAATTATCTTCATAAAAAAGAGGTGACATGTGTGATTTTAGTAGATAAAGATATAAAAAAATATGTCGCAAAGGGGCAATTAATAACTGACGGATATGTGGATGGAAACCTCAATGGAATTAGTTATGATCTGACAATGGATGTGACCTGCGATGAGAATGGAGAGGAACATCAGGAGTATGATCTGAGACCTGGGGAGACGGTATTTGTAAAAACTCAGGAGAAGTTAAATATTCCAGGGGATATGTTAGGGCGAGTTGCGGAAAAAAATTCCAGAATGAGGCAGGGACTCGTGGTAAGCGGTCCGCATTACCAACCAGGACATGAGACATATGCGTTTCTTCGGGTTACCAATATCTCAAAAAATACCATTGTGTTAAAAAGAGGAATGAATATTGCGCAGATTATATTTGAACAATTGACACAGAAACCAGATGTTCCATATAGTGCGCAGCAAGGTGCTTCGTACCAGAATGAAGAGAAATATAAGGGACTGGGAAATTATAAGCAGGAATATGAAAAGCAAACCAAACAGGAGTTGGAGCGAACCAAGGAAGATATAGAGAGTATTTCTCAAAGAATTTACGCAAATGTTCTGACATTAATGGGTGTGCTGGTTGCAATATTTGCGTTGCTATCAATTAATTACCAGGCATTTGCACAGATGCAGCTGAGTATGTCATACATTCTGGTAATGAATCTTTCCCTGACATTGTGCATTGTGATAATGTTGGGATTGATCCTTTTGTTTATGAATAAGGCAAAAAATAAAAAGTTTTTGTGGACTTACATAGTAATTTTGGTTGCATTAATAGTTGCGACGATTATAGCGTGTATTGTAATGTTTTAATAGGATTATAAATAAGTCTATGGGAAAGAAAAGCCAGTTCCGGCGAATGCCGGTGCTGGCTTTTTTTATGGTGCGCCTTGCGGCGCACATTTCTAATGGGTGAAAGTCCCTAATCCGCCCTAGTAGTGGGAAGGATACAGTTAAGGATAAGGTTGCCATACAAACCAAAGTCCAATAACTACTCGGAATTAACTGTAGTAAATGTGGCAGATATATGGAGAGAAAGAAATGTGTGGTACCAAGAGAGATCTCGTCAGCGGACTGAAACAAACGGACTAACAGTCCGTGTATGAAATCCGTGAGTAACAACGAATGGCGAGAAGTCAGAAGTGTTCGACTACTCTAAGATTACTGAAAAGAGCGGTGTCATCACAGACTATTGGACGAACAATCTTTTGGAGTTGATTTTGCGAAAAGACAATCTTAACCAAGCCTATAAGCAAGTCAGGAAAAACAAAGGAAAAGGTGGAATTGATGGTATGCAGGTAGATGAACTTCTGCCCTTCCTTAGAGAAAACCAGCAATCCTTAATCCAAGAGATAAGGGAAGGAAAATATAAACCTAACCCGGTTCGAAGGGTAGAAATACCCAAAGAAACAAAAGGCGAGTTTAGAAAGCTAGGAGTTCCAACTGTTGTCGATAGAGTTATCCAACAGGCAATAGCACAGGAACTATCGCCAATCTATGAGGAGCAATTCTTAGAAAACAGTTTTGGTTTCAGACCTAAAAGAGGAGCGCACGATGCCCTCAGACAATGCCAAAGAAATGTGAATGATGGCTATGTATACGTGGTAGATATAACCGAAGCGGGAGAGGCATTGCGGGAGCAGGCAGTTTCCATTCCGTATAGGATGACGGAATGTGTAAAACTCGATAGGGAGGATGCAGCCGAATTATATCGGATTCTGCACAAGATGCTCGGATCATTTGAGCAGGAAACATTACACGTTTAAAAAACGTTCCCATTCTTCGGTATCAGAAGTTCCGGTCAGTGCAAGGAAAAATGTATGGTCTTCGGCACTGATGGAGATTTCATAACGGTTGCCGTTTTTGACGATTGCATCGATACTGCATCCTTCAAGTTCACTAAAGAAGTGCTTATAATCTGACGAAGCAAGCGTGTGATCCTTCTCTTCACGGAGCAATCTGCCGTTCGCATCATAGACTTTGTAGCCTTCTTCGACAAAAGTGTCAATAACAGCATCCGAAATCTTAAGGAAGAGCTGATTTGTCCGCATAGTGCGGATATCACGGTTGCAACTGTTGTCCGGCAGAATTTTTACATTGTCTGCCAGCAGGGAAAAGGTGCCTGTGCCCATACGCATTTCAGAGATGCAGGCATCTTCAAAATCAAAGTGATTTAATTCATCTGTAGTTTTATAACTCATAGATACTCCTTTTCTGCGTACAAAAAGAGTAATGGATAATGAATGGTTCCTGCCTGCATCCGGTACGCTCGGACCGCAGGCAGAAAATGTCACAGATTTAATGGACGAGAGATAACTGCCGGATTTCGCTGACGAGTGTTAAATCGCAGCCGGTAAGGTTTAAAATTTCTTCATCGGAAAATCCCTGTTTGAGGAGCTTTTCCACAAAACACCGGGTGGCTTGTTTTTGTCCTTCGACTAATCCTTCAGCGAGCCCTTTTTCACGCCCTTCGACTAATCCTTCAGCGAGCCCTTCTTCGCGTCCTTCGGCTAATCCTTCTTCACGTCCCTCGGCAAGTCCTTCAGCGAGTCCTTTCTCGCGCCCTTCAGCAAGCCCCTCCGCGGTGGCTTCTTTCCGAATCATATCTTCCCATTCCCAGGATTTCATATAATTGATTCCAACCTCCCTGCTTTGTTTTGCCTGACTGACTGCCTCATGAATGGCAGCAATGTCCGGATTGGTGATGTTTTGCTCCGTGGTTTCTTCTATGTATTTTAACATATCGCGAAGCTCTTTGCCAGGGTTTCCTTCTGTGCCTTTGGTGTAAAGAAAAATTTTGACGGCACCATCATCATACGCAAGATCCGGTGCTTCCACACAGCAATTTTTGATGGTATAGACCATGCGGTTCTGACCGAAAGGATCATAGGGAAGAATGGTAATGATAAAGACGGAGGGAAGGGTGTCATAAGTTTTGCCGCTGTCCAACAGGTGGCTGTCAATCAGTCCGTGGTAGTAGCGCATCCGTTTTGGAAGAGTTTGTTTTTCAGAGGTTTTGTTCGGCTCAATGTCATAGATATCCGGGCAGAGTTCTGCCGATAATGGATGGGTGGTCTGTAGGGATGACTTTGCATCCGGAATATCAGAAGGGAAGGCACTCCAGTCTTCAATATAGGCATCCAGCCGGATGCCATGGCGGTCGACATCGGGACCGAGAAATGGTTTTTGTGGAACGACGCGGACTTTACCGAAAGGGCGTCCGAGAATGGTGCGCAGCAGGATGCGGCAGACTTCCTCACCAGCTTTCCCCTGAGAAATGGTCGCCTGGAACAGAAAATTGTCGATGAGGTCAAGTTGTGCTAAAGAGCGGAAATGGTGTCTGGTTGTTTCAGAAGTGTTGTTTTGCATAGGCAGATTCTCCTTTAGAAAAATAGAATTGTAATAAAAAGTGATGTGATATAGATACTATAAATGAAGAATAAGAAAAAAGCAAGCAGAAATTTGACAAATATCATCGAATGTGTTATATCTAAACATAGATTTGCAGTGAGCAGAAAGGGCGTGTATCAATGATTATTCGATAATTTCCTTACCATTTTCATACAGAAAGAGGATTTTTTTTGATACCTTTTTTTGTGACAGGTCGGAGATTATCGGGTATGGATACAGGTGAAGAGGGCACCTTTGTGGTAAGGGAAGGTGTCTGCGTACGGATAATCTCTCTTTGAAAAAGGAGGGATTTTTTTATGTCTGAAAAACAGTTATTAAAGGCAGAGAATATTGTAGTTCGATTTGGCGAGCAGGAGATACTTCATTTTGACAGAATGTCAGTATACGAAGGCGAGCGGGTTGGTCTGGTAGGGGCAAATGGCGCCGGGAAAACGACATTGCTCCGCGTGTTGGCAGGAGAACTTGTGCCGGAAAACGGCAGGGTGGAGCGGTTCTGTGAGATGGGATTTTTTCACCAGTTCGGGGAGGGAGAGAAGCCCCAGACAGAGGATGAAGCAGCACTTCCATTAGCGTTTCAATACGGCATGGAAGCGTGGGACGGCAGAGAGGTAAAGGAATTTAAGGTAAAAGAAAAACTCTGGCAGAAGGCAGTCAGCGGTGGGGAGGATGTGCGCATCCGTCTTGCACAGATATTTGGCAGCAGAAAGCAACTGCTGCTTTTGGATGAGCCAACATCAAACCTTGATATGGCAGGAATTTCTGTCTTAACGGAGCGGCTTGGGCACATAGAGACGATGATACTGGTAAGCCATAACCGTTCCCTGTTAAATGCGGTCTGCACGCGGATTGTGGAAATTGAGGACGGCGGACTTAAAAGCTATGACGGAAATTACGACAGCTATGTGCAGTGCAGGAAAGCGGCAAGGGAACGGCAGCAGCTTGAATACGAGCAGTACCGGAAGAAAAAGAGCAGGTTAGAAAAAGTATATCTGGCAAAAAAGGAGAAAGCAGCGGCGATAGAAAAACGTCCCCGGGGAATGTCGGCGCATGAGGCGAATGTACTTGCATTTATCGGGAATCACAAGCCGGAGGATAAGGCAAGAAATATGGAGCGCTCCGCAAGAAATGTGAAAAAGCGCTTAGAGCATATGGAGGTAAAGGAAAAGCCAAAGGAGACAGCACGTATCCGCCCGGAATTCAGACTTTACGATGCGCCGGAGAACCGGATCCTGATCGAAGGCGAGCATCTGACATTTTCCTATGACGGAGAACGAAAACTGTTTGAGGACGCCGGATTTGCAATCCAAAATAAAAGCCGTGTGGCAATTGTCGGCGAAAACGGAGCGGGGAAAACAACGCTATTACACTTGATTGCAGACAGCGTGCAGGAAAAACAAAAGCTGCCGCTTGAGGGCGGAAAAATCCGGGTGGTGCCAAAGGCAAGGCTCGGACTCCTTGAACAGAATTTATCTATGTTAGCCCCCGAAAAAACGGTTTTGGAAAATGTCATGGAACAGAGCATTTTTAAAGAGGACCTGGCGCGGACGATTCTTGCAAGATTACTGCTTTCAGAGAAGGATTTGAACAAAAAAGTGCAGATGCTCTCCGGTGGAGAGAGGATAAAACTGGCGTTTGCAAGACTTTTTGTGGATAACGTCAACGTACTTGTTCTTGATGAGCCGACGAACTATCTCGATATCGCATCGATGGAAGCGCTTGAGCAGATGTTTTCGGTCTATGAGGGCACGTTAGTTTTTGTTTCTCACGATGAGGCGTTTATCCGGGCGGTTGCAACGGAAATTCTGATTGTGGAAGATGGAAAAATCCGTGCGTTTCGTGGCACACCGGAGGAATATTTTTCTTTCAAACAGAGTATTCCTTTATGACGAAAAATGTGTTACCCTTTTAGTAGGAAAAAAGATATGGAACAGAGGGACGACATGGAGAACAGAAAAATTGCTTTTTTTGACATAGATGGGACGCTGACTTCCGAAAAGGATGGTTCGATTCCGGATAGTGCAGTGCTTGCGATAAGGGAAGCGAGGGCAAACGGACATCTGATGTTTATCAATACCGGACGGTGTTTCCAGAACGTGGAGGAGCGCTTTCGTGCCATCGGGTTTGACGGATATGTCTGCGGATGCGGAACCAATATCTATTATCAGGGAAAAGAATTGCTTTATGTAAACCAGACGCATGAGACGGTGATGGAACTGCTTACGCAGGCGCGGAAAACAGATGTCGACATTTTATTTGAGTCAAGGCAGGAAGTTGTCTTTGACTTAAGCAGACCGCTCCATCACCCGGATGCGAAGCGGCAGTATTACGCATTCAGAGAGCGGCATTACGATATGTCACATGAGCTGGAATCAGAAGACTACATTTGTGATAAATTTGTCATCTGGTTTGAGAGAGACGAGCAGCTCACCGAATTCCGGAAGGTCAGTGACCGCCTTTTCGAGTGCATTGACAGGGGTGGAAACTTCCGGGAATTTGTGCCATACCACTATTCAAAGGCGACGGGAATCCAGTTTTTGCTGGACCATTTTGCACTATCCGGGGAGAACGCCTATGCGTTTGGAGACAGCAACAACGACCTGCCGATGCTTTTGTATGTACCGCACAGCGTGGCGATGGGAAATGCCACACCGGAGACGTTATTTGAACAGGTGAGCTATGTGACGGCAAATGCCAGCGATGATGGGATTGCAAAGGCACTTCGGGAATTGAACTTTTTGTAGAAAGAGTGGAGAGGTTTTATGATACTGACGATGGAACTGCCAGAGCAGGTGAGTCAGACAACTTATTGTTTTGCACGGATGACGGAACTGTTTGCGGTGATTTCCGGAGACGATTATTTTTATGAATTTGTCGGAAGAACAGCCGGAATTATGATGGAGGACGTGCTTCATCCGTCCTGCAGGGAGGAATTCCAGGAGGCTTGCAGCAAAGTAAAACCGCAGGAACCGGTAAGACTTGTGACGTTTTTTAAGGATGCGGCGGAAGACTACCAGATGGTGGATGTTATTCTGGCGGAACATGGAGAGCACAGTAACGGAGAAAAGCTGTATGACTTAACCATCTACAATATTTCTTCAATTGAAGACAAATATATGCATTGCGTTGATAATGTAAAACGTTACCGGAATTATCTGGCAATGTACAACGGATATCTGTTTGACTACGATGTGGAGGCGGACTGTCTGTCAGTTTTCTCCTATTATACGGTAAAGGCAACTGTTTTTATCCGCGAGACGTTAGAAGGATTTTATCAGAAAATGCGTGCGTCGTACCAGGATGAGAGGGCAATTGCGGATTTAAAGCATTTCTGCGACAGGTTAAAAAAAGCGGAGACAAACTTTTCCATGGATGTCCGGGGAGGAAAACCGGATTATACAGGTATAGTCGGCATGTTTCAGATTGAAGCAAATGTCATTTATAAAACAGACCGGGGAAAACTGGTGGTCGGAGTGATTCGTTTTCTGGATGAGGAGATACAGGACAACGTGCCGGTTTATGCGCTTCCGGAAGGAAAGGATTCCTTTACCGGGCTCATCAATAAATGCGCGTGTCAGGAGTATGTCAAGGATGCAATCGCGGCAGAAAATTGCAGACACTATATGGCAATTGTGGACGTGGATAACTTTAAGGTGGTAAACGATACCTGTGGACATTTATATGGGGATAAGGTAATCCTGGAAATTGCTTCCATCCTAAACAGTGCGTTAAACGGAAGAGGCGTTGTGAGCCATTTCGGTGGGGACGAATTTCTGATTTTTACCGACTGGATTGAGACGGAAATGCAGATGCGTTCGCTTCTCACCTACATCAGGCAACGGGTGCGGGAGACCTTTGACAACTGGGAAAAGAGCTGTAAAATTACACTTTCCATTGGTGTTTGTTCAGCGCCGGATGATGGAACGGACTATTATGAGCTTTTTGAAAAAGCGGATAAATGCCTTTATCTGGCGAAAAACAAGGGAAGAAACCGTTATATTATTTATGATGAGAAAAAACACGGAAAAATTTCGGTGTCCGGAAATGCAGTTGCAGAAATTGCAGATCCGGTGGAGCGTGCCGAGCAGCTTGCGACTGTGGTGGCGGAGACTGGAATTTCGCTGCTTACAGGAGGAAAAAGCGCGATTCCTGCAGCACTTGAAGAAATATGCCGGAAATTCCAGATTGACGGAATCCGGGTGTATGATAATAGTGCAGGAACACCGGTTTACAGTGCGGGCAGCTACCGGAATGAAATTGACCTTGATTCCTATGTGACGGAAGATAGAATACTTCCTTATTTTGTGCATCGGAATTATATGGCATACACGAATTTCGTCAATTTTCAGATTTACGATAAAAAACTCTATGAAATGATGGCATCAGAAGGAATCAGGGGTACCGTGTGCTGTTATATGACAGGAAAGGATGGGCAAAACCGCTATTTCTTTTTTGATGCGATTGACCGCAAAATTATCTGGACAGAATCGGATAAAAATTATTTTTTGCTGTTAAGCAGACTGCTTGCAGAAGTCATGGAATGAATGACAGGGAGGAGAAGGGACAATGAGATGGCAGAGGGTACAGTATCAGCCGAATCTTCCGCTTGGAGCGGATGGAAGAAAGGTGACGGACAGTGAGGAACACCGCAATTTGTCGAAAAACGCGGCAAAGGAGGGAATGGTTCTTTTAAAGAATGAGGGAGAACTGCTTCCATTTGAAAAGGGAACCAGACTTGCCCTGTTTGGAAAGGGCTGTATTGATTATGTAAAGGGTGGCGGCGGAAGCGGCGATGTGACGGTTTCTTACACCAGAAATCTCTGTGAGGGATTTGAAAAACTGCCGGAGCAGGTGCAGATATTTGAAGAACTGACATCTTTTTACCGCGACGAAGTCAAAAAACAGTATGATGCGGGAGCTGTTCCGGGGATGACGAAAGAGCCTGAACTGCCGGAAGAACTTCTGAAACGGGCACGGGCGTTTACGGATACGGCGATCATTTCCATCAGTCGGTTTTCCGGGGAAGGCTGGGACAGAAAGAGCCGTTACGATGCCGGGGAAAAGGAACAGAATACCGACAGACTTCTCGGCGAGGCAGAAAAGATTTTTGAAGACGGCGATTTTTATCTGTCTGCGGCAGAAAAGGCAATGATTGCGCAGGTAAAAAAATATTTCCCGAAGATTGTCGCTGTATTAAACGTCGGCGGTATGGTGGACAGCGAATGGTTTGCAAAAGACGCTGCAATCGGTGCAGTTTTACTTGCATGGCAGGGCGGCATGGAGGGCGGACTTGCGGCAGCAGAATTATTGTGTGGCATTGGAACTCCATCCGGAAAACTTTCCGACACCTTTGCATCGTGCCTGGAGGATTATCCGTCCACGAAGGGTTTTCACGAATCGCAGGATTACGTGGATTATACGGAAGATATTTACGTCGGATACCGATATTTTGAGACACTTCCGGGCGAGGCAGAAAAGGTCAACTATCCGTTTGGTTTTGGACTTTCCTATACGACATTTGACTGGAGGGTGGAGGAAGTGACGATTCCTGCGCGGGTAAAAACAGGAGAGGAAACGGTGAGACTTGCGGTTTCTGTCACGAATACAGGAGAGCGTGCCGGAAAAGAGGTTTTACAGGTCTATGTGGGAGCACCGCAGGGAGCACTGTTAAAGCCGGCGAAGAGCCTGGTGGCTTTCCAGAAGACAAGACTGCTTGCACCGGGGGAGACACAGAAATTATATCTGACATTTGCACTTGCGCAGGCGGCATCCTATGATGACCTTGGGAAGGTGCAGAAATCTGCATATCTGTTGGAAAAGGGCGCTTACGTCATTTATGTCGGAACTTCCGTGCGGGAAGTCTTTGAGCTTGACGAGAAGGTTATTCTTGATAAGACAATTATAGTAAAACAATTAAAGGAGCATCTTGCACCTTCCTCATTAAAGGAACGGCTTCTTGCAGACGGAACGATGGAAGCACTGCCGCAGAGAACGCCGCATCATCCAAATGACGGCAATATCGATGACACGCCGAAGGCAGAGTATGACGGACAGGTGCCGTCTGTGCGCGCAGTTTCAGGACTTTTGCTGTGGAAGCAGCCTTATAAAAAGGATGTGCGCCCGTTTACCGAGGTGGCGGAAGGAAAAATGACGCTCGATGAGTTCCTTGCGCAGATGACCGATGAGGAGCTGGCACATCTTTTGGGCGGACAGCCGAATACCGGTGTTGCAAACACATTTGGATTTGGAAATATGCCGGATTATGGAATCCCAGGCGTGATGACTGCCGATGGTCCTGCAGGACTTCGGATTGAGCCAAAGTGCGGTGTGAAGACAACCGCATGGCCGTGTGCAACACTGCTTGCCTGTACCTGGGATGCGGATGTGGTTTACGCCGTGGGTGAAGCGGGCGCAAGGGAAGTAAAAGAAAATAATATCGGCGTATGGCTGACCCCGGCAATCAATATCCACAGAAGCCCTCTTTGCGGACGAAACTTTGAGTATTATTCAGAAGACCCATACCTGACCGGAAAACTGGCGGGCGCCATGGTGCGTGGTATCCAGTCGGAACGGATTGGGGCGACCGTGAAGCATTTTGCCTTCAATAACAAAGAGACAAACCGCAGGGATTCGGATTCGAGAGTCTCAGAGCGCGCGGCGCGTGAGATTTATCTGAAGGCGTTTGAGATTATCGTGAAGGAGGCAAAGCCTTGGTGTGTGATGTCTTCCTATAATATTGTAAATGGTTACCGGACTTCCGAGAATAAGGAGCTGCTTGAGGACATCCTTCGTGGCGAGTGGGGCTTTGACGGCGTGGTGACAAGCGACTGGTGGACACTCGGGGAACACTACAAAGAGACAAAGGCTGGAAACGATATTAAGATGGCATGTGGCTTTCCGGACAATCTCATGCTTGCAAGAGACAAAGGGCTTTTAAGCAGGGAAGAGCTGCTTCGCTGTGCAAAGCGCGTACTGGAACTTCTTTTGAAAATAGATTAGGCAAATTATTATAAATTAAGGTAGTTTTAAGATTGCTCCATCTTCCGGTTAAGATTTCCGAGGTAGACTGTTTACAGAAACAAAAGAGAGCATTTATTTCTCAGGGAGGAAACAGGATATGTGGACAAGAAAAGATTTAAAAACAAAAGCAAAAGAGAGAATGTCACTTAATTACTGGAGAAGCGTGTTAGTCGCACTCATTCTTACAGCGGTTGCCGGCGGAGGAGCTGCCAGTGCAGCAGGTGCTTTCGGCGGCGGTTCGGATTCGAGCAGCATCAGCGATGAAATCCGGTATACGCTAAGTGATAATGGCGATGATGAAGACAGCGCTTCGGATGCGCTTGACAGCTTCGAGGAAATGATGAATGACGATTTTTATCTGGATGATGGAGTCGATGATTTCATTGCAATCGTTTTAATTGTGGTTGTGATTGCACTTGTAGTTGTACTTATTGCAACGGTGATTGCAGTACTGCTCAGAGTATTTTTGTTACAGCCGCTCGAAGTTGGCTGCAAACGGTTCTTTACACGCAACCTTGATGACAACGCACAGGTGAAGGAAGTCTGCTTCAGTTATGACCATAACTACATGAATTCCGTAAAAATCATGTTTTTCAAGGGGTTATACACCTTCTTATGGACACTGTTGTTCGTGATTCCGGGTATTATCAAATCCTATGAGTACAAACAGGTGCCATATATTCTGGCAGAGAATCCGGACATCACAAAGGAAGAAGCATTTGCACGCAGCAAACAGATGATGAGCGGAAATAAATGGAAGGCATTTGTACTGGATTTATCTTTCCTTGGCTGGGAGATTTTAAACACCATGACAATTGGAATTCTTGGTATCTTCTATGTAAAGCCATATGAATACCAGACAGAGGCAGCTTTTTACGAGGCATTAAAGCAGGAAACAATGAATTTAGAGGCAAGTGAGAACCTGTTACAGTAAATAGTCTTTGGAAGCAGAAGGTAGGAGGAGATTATGGCATATACGGTTCTGGTAGCAGATGATGAGGCAGAAATCAGGAGCCTTCTGCGGCTTTATCTTGAAAAAGATGGTTACCGTGTGTTGGAAGCGGGAGACGGTATACATGCCGTCTCTCTGCTGCAGAAAGAAGAGATTGACCTGGTGCTTTTAGACATTATGATGCCGGGACTTGACGGTTACCAGGTGCTTCGCAAACTGCGGCAGCAGAGCAACATTCCGGTGATGATTCTGTCTGCAAAGGGAGCAGATGAGGACAAAATCTTAGGGCTTGACTTAGGGGCAGACGATTATCTGGCAAAACCGTTTAACCCGCTTGAAGCGATGGCGCGGATTAATTCCAATATCAGACGGTTTTATTCGCTTGGCGCAAAGGGCGGCGGCATTAAGGAACTGAAGGTAAGGGATTTACGTCTGGATACGGAAAGCTGCATGGTTTACCGCGGCGAAACACCGATACAGCTCACAGCAATCGAATACAAACTGTTACGCCTTTTTATGGAAAATCCGGGAAAAGTGTTTACCAAACAGCAGCTTTATGAAGAGGGCTGGGGGGAACAGTTCGTGGTGGCAGATAACAATATCATGGTCTGCATCAGCAAACTCCGCTCGAAACTTTCAGAGGATGCGAATGAGTATATTAAGACGATACGTGGACTCGGCTACCGTCTGATGGCATAGCCTGACGTCATAGAAAGGTTTGAAATGAACGAGAAAAGAGAACTGCGGACATTTTTAATCAAACGTTTTTTACTGATACTTGCATTTATAGGAATCACGGAGGGACTGCTTAATACACTTTTTCACAGGATGGTCTATCCGTGGATGAATCAGGTATTTGGATTGAACAGTTATCTCGAATCAATATCATTATCGGAAATAGGGGCGCTCATGGCAAAGAGCGTCTTTTTCTTCTGTGCGGATAAATTACTCGGCGCATTTCCAGTGGGAATCCGGCAGTATTTACGTGGGGAACTTTCGGAGTGGGCAGGGGAGGATTTGTTTTCCCAGATTGGAACTTATGCGGGAAATATGCCCGGAAATCAGAAACTTCTCTATACAATCGGACTGTTTGGAATTTTAGCGGGACTGCTTCTGTTATGGCTGATTCCGTATGTGATAGCGGCGTTTGTGTTTGGAATTATGGTGTCAAAGAAAGCGGCAGAGCTTGAGGAGGCAAACAGAAAGAAAAAAGAACAGTACGAAAGGCAGCGGAATCTCCTGCTCTCTGATGTTGCGCACGATTTAAAGACACCAATTACGACTGTAGTTGGCTATGCAAAGGCATTGTCGAGAGGGGATGTGACAGGGGAAGCGCAGACGAAGGAATATCTGGATGCGATTGCAAGAAAATCCATGCAGATGAGTGAGCTGATACAGCTTTTGTTTGAGTACGTGAAGTTGGACAGCGAAGGATTTTCCCTGAAAAAAGAGAAAAAAGATTTGACGGAGCTGCTGCGGGAGGTGGCGGCATCGCTCTATATGGATTTTGAGGAAAAAGAGATTGTATTTGAGGCGGATATTCCGGAGAAGCCTTGCATTTTATCGTTGGATGTCATACAGTTTTCAAGAGCGGTCCACAATCTTTTGCTCAACATCATAAGGCACAATCCGGCAGGAACCGAAGCAGGAATTGTGATGGAGGAGACAGACGAAAAGATTACCTTAAAAATCTGGGACAACGGCACGCCGATTCCGCCTGAGATTGCAGAGCATCTCTTTGAGCCGTTTGTGCAGGGAGACGCTTCAAGACAGAGCAAGAGTGGAAGCGGGCTTGGACTCAGCATTGCTGCAAAGGTCATCGCCATGCATGATGGAGAACTTACGCTTTTGCAGGAAAACGGAAAGAAAATATTTAAAATTACACTCGTAATTACAGAAAAAGAGCACTAAAACAGGACAGGAGACTTACACGATATGACAGAGCTTGAACAGTACTACAATAAATTCTGCGAAGAGAAACGTTTAAACAGCAGGCATGGAAGGGTGGAATTTCTTACCTCCATGAAATATATCCACGATTATCTCGACGAAGAAAAGCAGGCAAAGATTCTGGATATCGGTGCAGGCACAGGGCGCTACAGTGTTGCGCTTGCGGAGGAAGGATACGATGTGACAGCGGTAGAGCTGGTAAAATATAACCTTGGCATCCTAAAACAGAAGGGCAGCAGTGTGAAGGCATTTCAGGGAAATGCACTGAATCTTTCCCGGTTTTCATCCGATACATTTGATGTGACGCTTTTATTTGGACCGATGTACCACCTGTTTACATTTGAGGATAAGGTGACTGCGCTGGGGGAGGCAAAGCGCGTGACAAAACCGGGCGGTGTGATTCTTGTTGCCTATTGCATGAATGAGTACGGAATCATCACCTACGGTTTTAAGGAAAATCATATCAGTGAGTGCCTTCGGGAGGAAAAGCTGACAGAGGATTTTCATTGCAGGCAGACCCCAAAAGACCTTTATGATTATGTCAGGGTGGAGGACATTAATGCACTCGATGAGGCGGTGGGACTTGAACGGATAAAACTGATTTCCGCAGATGGACCGGCAGATTATCTGCGCCCGGTATTAAATGCCATGGACGAAGAAACCTACGATGCTTTTATAAGATATCATCTTGCAACCTGCGAGAGACCGGAGTTAGTAGGAGCGGGTGCACATACTGTGGATATTTTGAGAAAAGCGCAGATATAATATAGAAAGCGACGAATGATGGAGGTGCTTGTATGAACAACAGTATCAGACAGAGGAGAAGAAGACAGCGAAAGATTCGTAATGCAGTCATTTTGACAACGATGGTGGCGGCGCTGCTTGTGATTGCCTATGTTGCGATAGCTCTTTATTTTAAAACGCATTTCCTTCCAAGAACGAAGATTAACGGTGTCAGTGTGGGGGGAATGACAGCGGAGGGAGCGGAGACTGCAATCGGAGAAAACGAAAGTGAATATACGCTGATTGTCGTAGACCGTGATAAGAGACTTTACACGATTGAGGGAAATCAGATTGATGCGGATTATGTTCCGGATGGTTCCGTGAAGGAAGCACTTTTAGCACAGAAGTCCAATAACTGGATTGGAGCGATTTTTAGCGGAAATAAAATTGATGTAAAAACACCGATGAAGTACGACAGCACCAAGCTTGAGAATACGGTTGCGGCGCTTTCCTGCTTTGACAAAGAAAATATCGTGAAGCCGCAGGATGCCTATATTGTGGAGAAAGACGGTGTTTACTGCGTAGAAAAAGAGCAGGCAGGAAATGAAATGATACTTCAAAATGTAGTGGAAGAAGTGGGGGCAGCAGTTGCAGAGGGCGATGGAGAAGTTTATCTGACTGATGCAGTGTATGTGAAACCTGAGATTACATCTGATTCCCCGGAGATTACAGAGCCGCTTGCAAAGATTGAGAAGTACACTTCCGCACGGATTGTTTACCAGATTGCAGATTACGATGAGACATTAGAAGGGGAAGAGTTAGCGGATATGATTCTCGTGGATGAGGATTATAACGTGACGCTTGATGAGGATGCCATCGCACGTTATGTGCAGAAGCTGGCGAGCAAGTACAATACATATGGAGACGAGCGTGAATTTAAGACAGCAAAAGGCGATACGGTTACCATCGGTGGCGGCGATTACGGCTGGGTTATCGACAAGGAGAGCGAGGCAGAGCTGTTAAAGGAGAATATTATGGCAGGCGGTGTGACCGAGCGGAAGCCGGAGTATTCACAGACTGCACAGGTCGAAGGACTCGATGATATCGGTGATACCTATCTGGAAATTGACTATACAAATCAGCACCTCTGGTATTTTAAAGAGGGCGTTTTACAGATGGAGACAGACATTGTGTCCGGAAATATTGCCAATGGAAACGGTTCACCAGACGGACTGTTTAAAGTGGTCTATAAGCAGAGTCCTGCTGTGTTAGTCGGAGAAAGTTACGAGTCAAATGTAGAATACTTTATCGTGTTTGCCTATAACGTAGGTGTGCATGATGCTTCCTGGAGAAGCAAGTTCGGAGGAGATATCTATAAAAATTCCGGTTCCCACGGATGTATCAACGTTTCCATTTCTGCAGTCGAGGAATTGTATGGCATGATTGAGAAAGATACGCCGGTTGTTGCCTATTACCGGGAAAAAGTAGAACTTGCATCTGTAAGTGCAGATATTTCCAATGCCTACTCTTATGTGGAGCCGGTGGAGGAAGAACCGGAGACAACGCCAGCGGCGGATGCCGGAACCGGAGTGGATGTCGGAACAACGCCAGACGCCGGAGCGGCGACAGATGCAGGGACAACGGACGCCGGAGCAGCGACAGATGCCGGAACAGCAACGGATGGTGCAGAGGGTGGTGCGGCACAATGAAATTTTACATGGCACCGATGGAAGGGCTGACCGGATATGTGTTTCGCAGCGCTTATCAGAGGCATTTTCACAATATTGACCGCTATTTTACCCCATTTATTAACAACGCTAAGATGAACCACAGGGAGGTGGCGGACATTCTGCCGGAGCACAATGCGGGAATGGAAGTGATTCCGCAGATTCTGACGAACCGCGTGGAGGATTTTGTAGCGGTGTCAAAGGCATTAGGAGAGTACGGCTATGAGGAAGTAAATTTAAATCTCGGCTGTCCGTCCGGAACGGTGGTTTCCAAGGGGCGCGGTTCGGGATTCCTTGCGATGCCGGAGGAACTGGACCGTTTCTTAGATGGCATTTTTTCAAAGTGCCCGCTAAAAATTTCCATCAAGACCAGAATCGGCAAACTTGATGCGGCGGACTGGGAAGAGCTGCTTGCCATTTATGAAAAATATCCGATGACAGAGTTAATCATTCATCCGCGAATCCAGAGGGACTTTTACAAAAATACGCCGGATATGGAAGCATTTGCAAAAGCAGAAGAAAGGAGCAGCCATCTGCTATGTTATAACGGGGATGTGTTTTCGGTGGAGGACTATGAGCGCGTGACAAAACAGTTTCCTTCGGTGGAACGGATGATGCTTGGGCGTGGTATTTTAATGAATCCGGGCTTGATTGATGAAATTAACGGCAAAGAGGGCGTAAATGCAAAAGAGCTTCGCGCATTTCACGATGAAGTGATGGAAGGATATCTTGCGGTAATGTCGGGGGAGCGCAATACCCTGTTTCGAATGAAGGAGCTGTGGAGTTATCTCGGAGAGCGCTTCCCGGACGGAGAGAAGGCGTTAAAGCGCCTGCGCAAGGCGACGAGAATCCCGGAATATCAGGCGGCGGTTTCGGAAGTGTTTCAAAGCGGATTAAAATAGTTTACCAAAAACTAAATAAAACAATTGAAAAATTTAGATAATTTTGCTATAGTAAGCTTAATGGATGAGATACCATTTGGGAATAACAGACAATGTATGGAGTGGTAAGGAGAGGGCAATGAAGAAAAAAAGCAAAATTATCATAACGGCAGCGGCAGTTGTGGTGGCAGCGGCGGCAGTGGGAACCGCAGTTGCACTGAATTACGACAAGCTGTTTCCAGAGAAGATTGACAGTGATTTTACGGTCAGCTATGACGGAATCAAAACTGCGTCCATCAAGGCGGGGGTCAGCGTGCATGACCCGTCCATCCTGGAGGTAGACGGCACCTATTACATTTTTGGCTCACATATGTCGGCGGCATCCTCGACAGATCTTCGCACCTGGACGTCTATCGGAAACGGCTACACACCGTCCAATCCGCTGTTTGACAACCTGTTTGCGACAGAGCATGTATTTGACTATTCGGGAAGCGGCGGCAGTGTGATTCCTACGGATGACGGCGGAAAGCACGTATGGGCGCCGGATGTGATTTACAATAAGGCACAGGGACTTTATTATATGTATTTTTGTACATCCTCTACCTGGAATGCGTCAAATCTGTGCTATGCGACATCGGAGAAGCCGGAAGGACCATACACCTGGAAGGGCGCACTTATCTATTCCGGTTTTACATCGGAGAGTATCGGTGCCACGGATGTGCTCGATTACGTGACGGAAGATTATGCGCTTTCCAATTATGTCACGCTCGGGGACGAATATGATTACGAGGATTACCCGAATGCCATCGACCCGACGGTCTTTTATGATGAGGACGGCAAAATGTGGATGGTATACGGTTCCTGGTCAGGCGGCATTTTCTTACTTGAGATTGACGAGGCGACCGGGGAAGTCATTCATCCGGAGGCAGACCCGGAAAACAACGTGGACGCCTACTTTGGAAAACGGCTGCTCGGCGGCGGTCATAAGTCCATCGAGGGACCTTACATCATATATGATGAGCAGAGCGGTTATTATTACCTGTTTGTTTCTTACGGTTCGCTTACCAGCAACGGCGGTTACCAGATTCGTGTATTCCGCTCGGAGACGGTGGACGGAGACTATGTGGACATGAACGGACAGTATCCGACGAAGGGGTTAAACCATACCTATTATGGACTGAAGCTGTCCGGCAATTATTATCTGCCAAGCCTTACCAAGGCATATATGGCAACCGGTCATAATTCTGCGTTTGTCGATGAAGACGGAAAGATGTATATTGTATACCACACCCGGTTTGACGACGGGCAGGAGTACCATGAGCCGAGAGTGCACCAGTTTTTCCTGAATGAGGAGGGCTGGCCTTGTATGCTTCCGTATGCAACAGACGGTGAATCGATTTCTGCGGAAGGCTATGACAAGGACGAAATCGTCGGAGAGTATTACATGATTGACCAGGGAACAAATGTGGATGCAGAGATTGCAGAGCCGGTAAAAGTGATTCTTTCTGCGAGAGGAAATGTCTACGGCGACGGCATTACCGGAACCTGGGAAGCAAAGAGCGGAACTTATTATGTACATATCACCATGAATGAAGTGGAATACAGCGGTGTCTTTTGTGAGATGAACGATGAAGCAGGTACGCCTGTCATGACATTTTCCATGGTTGGTGCCAACAAGAGTATCTGGGGTGTGAAGTATTTTGAGTAAGACAATGACAGACAAAAAAGAACTGGTGACAGATGTTGTAAAAGAAATCCTAAAGTGGGTGGCGGTGACAGCGATTGCGTTTGCATGGTGGATGTTCGTGCTGCTGTTGCTATCGCTATTTCTGTTAAATATCTGGCATATCACGTTTGAAGGAATATTAAGATATGGAATCGTGTGTACAATCATTACATCTGTAATCTATACGGGAAATCTGATTTACAGACGCATTCATGGATAACGGCATGCTTACCGGCATGACCTTCGGTATTCTCCGGGGGTCATGCCGGTAATTGCTTTAAACTGCCGGAAAAAGTGAACCTCGGTCTGGTAACCGCATTGCAGAAAAAGTTAGTTTGTGAATAGTATAGGATATTGTAAAGAGACTGTCAATTCGTTAGGATAGAACTATCAGAAAAGCAGAAAACAGGGGAAAGTCAGATGGAACAGTTGGAGTGGGCAAAGGATGCGGCGGATAAAATCAAACAGAAGCTAGAGGTGGTGGCAGAGAGAAACTGCGATAAGATTCCCTATACAACGGAAAACGGCAGATTTAACGACTGCTCAAAAAGCGCTCCCTGCTGGCGGACAAACGGCTTCTGGGGCGGAATCCTCTGGCAGATGTATCATGCGACCGGAAAGGAGCGCTACAAAGAGATTGCCATCGAAAATGAGAAAAAGCTCGATAACAATCTTTTAAATCCCCGTGAGATGGACCATGACAGCGGTTTTAAGTGCTTCCTACAGCTGTAACGCATTATAGAGAGACCGGGGAGGAGGAGACATTTCGCAGAGGACTTCTCGCGGCGGAAAATCTGGCGGGACGGTTTAATCCGGCGGGGCAGTTTATCCGGGCATGGAACGATGATGGAGACGGGAAAAATGCCGGCATTGCAATCATCGACTGCATGATGAACCTGCCGCTTTTGTACTGGGCATCCGAACAGACAAATGACCCGCGGTTTGCACAGATTGCAAGGCTTCATGCAGACACGACGCAGAAATATTTTGTCCGGAAAAATGGTTCGGTCATTCACATCGGAGAGTTTGACCCGCAGTCAGGTGAATTTTTGCAGTCTATTGGAGACCAAGGCTACGGACGCGGCAGCAGCTGGACGGATTTGTTTTGAGGGAATCGAGGGAAAACTTTCTTTATAAAACGGGGAGGAACAGCCCAAAACAGCAGTTGACACGGCAGTGTGGGAACGCTATAATGACCACGATACATAAAACATTTGAGAAACGAGGAGGAATAGTCAAATGAAGAAGTTATCTGTTAAGAGCGTCGTAGCGATTGGTATTGGCGCTGCATTATTTTTCGTACTGGGCAAGATTTCCATTCCAACACCGGTATCAAACACTTATATCAGTTTACAGTATGCAATCCAGGCAGTGTTTGCAACCCTGTTCGGACCAGTTGCAGGTCTTTTAATCGGATTTATCGGACATACCCTGATTGATGCTACAAGCTATGGCCCATGGTGGAGCTGGATTATCGCATCTGCATTTGCTGGTCTTGTAATCGGACTGATTACCTTAAAGATGGATTTAAGCGACGGACTTGATGCAAAGAAACTAATCCGTTTCAACGTAGCACAGATTGTAGCACATCTTTTAGCATGGGGATTAGTAGCACCGGTACTTGACATCGTAATTTACGCAGAGCCGATTGATAAACTGTTTGCACAGGGATTAATGGCAGCGGGTGCAAATATTATCACTACCGGAGTCGTTGGTTCTCTGTTATTATTTGCTTATGCAAAGACAATTGTAAAGAAAGGTTCTCTCAATCAGGAGGATTAAGACATACAGGGAAAAGGGGGCAGATATGTCCTCTTTTTTTTGACAATTTCCGCGGAATATAATACAATGGATGCGTTAGAATCTGGGACTTTCATGTTCCAGGAACGCATACAGAAGTGAGGAAGAATATGTCAGAACCGGTAATTTCATTTCAGGATTTTGGATTTCAATATACGGCGCAGGCAAAGCCAACCCTGCGCCATATTCATCTGGATATTTATCCGGGGGAAAAGGTATTAATTGCAGGGGCATCGGGCAGCGGAAAAAGCACGATGGCAAGCTGTATCAATGGACTGATTCCATATTCCTATCCGGGAAACGTGACCGGAAAGGTGCTCGTGGACAGAAAAGATGTGGCGGAAAGCAGCGTGTTTGAACTAAGCCACACGGTTGGAACGGTGTTACAGGATACGGATGGACAGTTCATCGGGCTGACGGTAGCGGAGGATATCGCATTTGCGCTGGAAAATGAATGTGTTCCGCAGGATGAGATGAAAGAAATTGTAGATAAAGTCGCAAAACTTGTAGATATCGACCATCATCTGGGATATGCACCGCACGAACTCTCCGGCGGACAGAAGCAGCGGGTAAGTCTCGCGGGCGTTATGGTGGATGAGGTGAAGGTTCTGCTGTTTGACGAACCGCTTGCAAACCTTGACCCGGCAGCAGGACGAAACACGATGGAATTAATCGACATGGTGCAGGAGAAAACCGGGGCGGCGGTGGTCATTATCGAGCATCGTTTAGAGGATGTCCTGTGGCGCAATGTAGACCGCATTGTTTTGATGAAGGATGGGGAGATTGTAGCAAATCTGCCGACAAAGGAGCTTTTGTGCAGTAATCTTTTGATGGAGCATGGCATCAGAGAACCGTTATACTTAACAGCGCTCCGCTACGCAGGAATCCTGATTACACCGGAGATGGAACCGCAGCACGTAAATTCCCTGCGGCTTACGGACGAGCAGAAACGTCAGGTAAAAGACTGGTTTGAAAAAGAACGGGAGGCACATCCGGCATCAGAAGGGGCAGAGCCGCTGCTTGAGGTGAAAGACCTTTCCTTTGGATATTCCAAGGATACGGTGACGCTTTCAGACGTGAATTTTTCCATCAAAAAAGGTGAGATGGTGAGCATTGTCGGGAAAAACGGTGCCGGAAAAAGTACGCTTGCCAAGTTAATCTGCGGATTTGAGAAGCCGCTTGTCGGAGAAATCCGTTTGCAGGGCAGAGACCTTGCAAAAGACACTATCAAGGAGCGTGCCGCCCATATCGGTTACGTCATGCAGAACCCGAACCAGATGATTTCAAAGCCGATGATATGGGAAGAGGTGGAGATGGCGCTTGTGTGTGCAGGAATGCCGGAGGCAGAGCGCAAGGAACGCGTGGAGGAAACGCTAAAAATCTGTGGCTTATATCCATTCCGCAACTGGCCGGTATCGGCGTTATCATTTGGACAGAAGAAACGTGTGACGATTGCGAGTATTTTGGTACAGCGCCCGGAAATCATCATTCTCGATGAGCCGACGGCAGGACAGGATTTCCGTCATTACACCGAAATTATGGAATTTTTATCGGAATTAAACCGTCAGGGCTATACGATTCTTATGATTACACACGATATGCACCTGATGCTGGAATACACCGACCGGGCGATTGTCCTCACCGAGGGAAAGCTTTTAGCGGACACCACGGCGGCGCATGTGTTAAATAATCCAACGCTGGTGGAAAAGGCGAACTTAAAAGAGACAAGTCTTTATACGCTGGCACTTTCCTGCGGAATCGATGACCCGCAGGCATTCACGGAGCATTTTGTAAAACAGGAAAAACAAAAGTACGGAGCAGAGAGGTAACATGGCAAAAGTAGCAATTTTAAGTTATCTGGAACGAAACAGTCTTGTGCATAAACTGACTGGAACTACAAAATTAATTTTCTTCCTGACATGGAGTGTTGCAGCGATGGTAACCTATGATACCAGAGTGCTCATCTGCATGCTGATTGGAAGTGTCGTTATTTTTAAAATCAGTAAAGTGAAATTTAAGGATGTCAGTGTCGTGTTTGGAATGGCACTGGTATTTCTTCTGATGAATAACCTGTTCGTGTATCTGTTTTCACCGGAGTACGGGGTAGGGCTTTATGAGAGCCGGACGCTTCTTTTTACGATTGCAGGGCGTTACACGGTGACATTACAGCAGTTATTTTATCATCTAAATATGTCCATGAAGGTATTGTGTGTGGTGCCGGTAGCGCTTTTGTTTATTGCCTGTACAGACCCGAGTGAGTTTGCGGCGAGCCTTGCGTCGATTGGTGTCAGCTACCGGGTCGGCTATTCGGTGAGCCTTGCGCTGCGCTATATTCCGGATGTGCAGAGAGAGTATCACAATATCAGCCAGGCACAGCAGGCGAGAGGAATCGACCTCTCCGGCAAGGATAAGTTTTTTACGAGGCTTAAAAACTCGATTGCCATTTTACTGCCACTCGTACTCTCAAGCTTAAACCGGATTGAGACGGTCAGCAATGCCATGGAGCTGCGCGGATTTGGTAAAAATAAAAAGCGTACCTGGTATGTGCAGCGGAAGATGAAAAAAGAGGACTGGAGTACACTTTTCCTTGCGGTGCTCATTCTGGTACTTGATTTTGTCATTACATTCTGGGACGGAAGCAGATATTATAATCCGTTTGTATAAAAGGTTTTGGGGGGAAGAACAATGAAATACGCATTTGTAAACGGAAAACTTTTGGACGGAACGAAGGATATGAAGGTGCAGGAGGGACTGGTTGTCCTCACGGAAAGCGATAAGATTGTGGATATCGTTCCGGAAAATACCAATATCAGTGGATATCAGAAGATGGATTTAAACGGGAGCTATCTGATGCCGGGACTTATCAATATGCACGTTCACCTTGCAGGAAACGGGAAGCCGCAGAAGAAACAGCGCGACAACGAAAAGCTGGTTTCCTCTATCATGAGTTCCGGAATTACCAGAGCGGTTGCCTACAAAATGGTATGCGGATTTGCAAAGGATGAACTGTTTAGCGGTGTGACGACCATCCGCACGGTGGGCGGACTTGGAAATTTTGACACCAGACTCCGGGATGAAATCGCGGAAGGCAAAAAGACGGGACCAAGAATTCTTGCCGCCAATCAGGGGATATCTGTTCCGGGCGGTCATATGGCGGGCTCGGTGGCAATTGCAGCGGGAACGATTGAGGAAGCGTTAAACCACGTAGAGCAGGCAAAGAAAGAACACGTAGACCTTGTGAAGCTGATGATTACCGGCGGTGTTATGGACGCGAAGGAAAAAGGGGTTCCCGGGGAACTTAAGATGGCACCGGAGATGGTTCGTGCCGTCTGTGAAAAGGCACACGAAGAAGGCTATATTGTGGCAGCCCATGTGGAGTCTCCGCAGGGCGTAAAGGTTGCGCTTGAGAACGGAGTGGATTCCATCGAACACGGTGCCAAACCGGATGAAGAAATGATAGAACTGTTCCGGAAAAGAGGGGCTTTTTTGTGCACAACGATTTCTCCGGCATTGCCGTATGCGTTGTTTGACCGCTCCATCACAAATGCGACAGAAGTAGAACAATACAATGGAAATGTGGTATTTGAGGGAGTCATTGCGTGTGCAAAGGAAGCGCTTGCACATGATATTCCGGTGGTTCTGGGAAATGACGTGGGCTGTCCGTGGATTACCCAGTATGATTTCTGGCGGGAACTTTATTATTTCCATAAATACGTTGGCGTATCGAATGCCTTTGCACTTTACACGGCAACGGCGAGAAGTGCCGAAATGGCGGGAATCGGGGATATCACGGGTACGATTTCCAAGGGAAAATGTGCGGATATGATTGTGACAAAAGAAAATCCGCTGGATGATTTAAGAGCACTCCGCCATGTGCAGATGGTAGTCGCAGACGGTAAGCTGTTTGACCATCTGAAGATAAAACGAAAAGAGCAGGTGGAACGGGAACTCGATAAGTTTTTGTAGATGCAGACAGAACCGGGAGGAAGAGGGAAAGAGGTTTGAATGTGGATATAAAGGAAAGATTTGAATATTGGTGTAAAAAGTTAAGAATTACACCTCAATGGGATATTAAGTTAGAAATGGTTACGGATCCGGAATGGAATAAGACAGGAGATTTTAAAATTGACCCGACAGATAGAAAGGCGGTGCTGCTGCTTAATGCTGTGAGTCCCAAACAGGAAAATATGGATGAGGTCATTGTCCATGAATTGATGCATATAAAAATGTATCCGTTAGATCAGGTTTGTGAGTCATTAATTACTTCCAATTTTGAAGAAGGTACTCCGGCTTGGAATTTTGCGTACCGGGAATTTTTTGAAAATTTAGAAGTAACAGTGGAAGAACTGGCAAAGTGCTTTTTACTTGAATTTGGGGAGAATAAGAATTTTTCTTTTGGAAGGTGCGAATCACGTAAAAGTTTTGATGAATTATATAATGGATTGCAGAAAATAGAGTAGGGGGCATTGAGAAGACAGCTGGCTGTGTCAGATAGAGAGTTGCAGGAGCAATAGGGGCTGTGTGAAATGGATATTGGAAAGTGAGTGATGCAATCATGATATTAGAAAAAGATTTTATCTGCATCCGGAAAAGGGGATACATTCCTTTTGAAAAATAACAGAGAGGGATGATGATAAAGTAGAGGCTACGAAGAGGATTATTTATGATATGAGTAGAGGAATGGGAGCCCGTGCTAATCTCAGATTGCAAGATGAAAAGACTGTAATATATGAATATGGTGGCTATAATCTAAATGAAGATAACTTCAAAAATGAAGCTCAAATTTGTGATGGTATCATAATAATTTCGAGAAACTGCTTCCTGGAACCAGAGATACATCAGAAAATAGAAAAGATGCCAAGTGGTAAGAAAAAAATCATTACAAAAAGGATTTCCATAGATGGGGATTGTTCTAAGATGATAAAAGATGGATTGATTGTGATTGAGAATTGTTCTAACTGTTGGAAAACGACGGATGACGAACATATTGATATCATGGCGCTTCGTATATTATTTAAGCTTTTCTCAAAGTATCAGGAAGAGGGAAAAGTGCCAGAATCTATTAGCTATAATGTATAAAAATTATAATATGTGATTGAAAGCGAAAAATGGGTTGAGGCAAAAGGAGTATTTAAAAGAATGTTAGAATTAAAAAAGTTATCTCTTGATGACGGTTTAGATATTTATCATATGCTACAGGAAATCCCTAAGGAGGAAAATGGGCTGCGTAATGAAGCAAAGGGATTGACATTCGACGAGTATAAGAAATGGTTAGTTTCAAAAGAGCAGGATGACAGGCAGGAAGGAATTGTAGACGGCTGGAAAGTACCGTCTACAACTTTCTGGTTATATGCAGACGGAATTCCGGTCGGGTTCGGCAGCGTCCGGCACTTTTTAACAAAGGCATTGTGCAAGGTGGGCGGAAATATCGGATATGGAATAGCACCACAATACCGTGGAAAAGGGTATGGTAAGGAGATACTTAGATTATTACTTCAGGAAGCACATGAACTAGGAATAGAAAAAGCATTAGTGACGATTCAGTTGGATAATATGGCATCTCAGGATGTAGCATTAGCAAATGGAGGTGTTATTGCCGGAAGGACGGATGACAGGGTTTTAATTTGGATTGACACCAAGAAATAAGAAACTGTGTCTGACAGCGGAAAGAAGTTTATCGAGGTGGAAACCCAATGGATGTCGTTGAAAGATAAGGGGAAATATGGAAGGCAGGATACTGTTGGCAGCATTTAGTGGAACATCGTCAGAAATGCTGCTCGAAGGGATGCAGGAAGATAAGCTGTTTTTGCCGAGTGATATGCAACGGGATGAAGCACTTTTGACCGCGAGTATAGCACAGAAAAGTTACCGTTATGTGATATGTTTTGGGCAAAAACCCGTGCTGCAAAATAAGGTTAAGATAGAGAGAAGAGCGTTGAGGCAGGAAAACGCCATTTATACAGAGTTTCCCTGTGACGCATTAAAGCAGTTGTTTGAAAAAAATGGGATTACGGCGGAATTGTCGGATCATCCGGGCTGTTCCTACTGCAACAACGTTTACTGGAAAGGACTCGAGTATCTATATGACTGCAAATGCAAGACAAAAATAGTATTTGTTCATGTGCCAGAGAAAAAGAATGTATACGACTGGGACGAGTTTAAAGAGCGTTTTTGGCAGGTCATCAGGGCGATTGAGGAAATAGAGTGAAATTCTTATTTTGAAATGGGAATACTTGAAATGCCGGAAGGCATATGCTATAATGTCGGTAGGCAAATGAAATGAATGACTTGCAAGAGTCAACAAAACCCCCACGAGGTTGCATCTCGTGGGGGTTTTTCTTCCGTTTAGGCAAGGTGGCTTATGCCTTAGGCTGGTTGCCAATTAATCGTCTCTGTCCAGCCATTTGCAGATAAAGTGGCAAACAATACCTGCCATAACAGAGAGTATGAATGAAATGAATAATTCCTGCAAGGTCAACCCTCCCTTCTGCGCCAGTGTAGGGAGTGGCAACATGACAATTATATCATCAGCGTATAATAGTCACAACAAAATTGGATTTATCAGAAAAAATATTGTGAAAATTATACAATAGAATGTTTTTGCATGCTTTTGGAATTCTTATTTTGAAATGGGAATACTTGATTTTAGTTTTTGAACGGTAGAGCATCCGTTTAGGCTAATTGTCGCTAGCATTTCCGTCTAGCCATTTGCAGATATAGTAGCTAACAATACCCGCTGTGACGGAAACAAGAAAAGATATAGATTGACACATAAACACCCCCTTTCTGTTGCCAGAATGGGTGCGACAACACAGTAATTGTATCATCATCGTATAATCCTCACAATGAAATTGAATTTATCTGAAAAAACATTGTGAAGTTTGCACAACAAAAGTTTGGGAAATTAGAGACTGCAACGATATTTAACAAAACAAGTGTAAAAGTGCCAAGGATAGTAGGTGGACATCTGCTATTCTTTTTTTTATTATGATGTTAAGGAAAGTAGCAAAAGTCAGAAAAATAAGAAATGGAGGAGCCTATGTTTCAGGAAAATTTGATTGCCCTGCGTAAGATGCACAACATATCGCAGGAGGAGCTTGCGGAAAAAGTCGGTGTCAGCCGGCAGACGCTGTCAAAATATGAGACCGGGGAATCCATTCCCGATATTGAAAAAACCAAGGCAATCGCAGACGCGTTTGGCGTTTCGCTGGATGACCTGGTCAATTATAGTCCGGAAGAAAATAAGGGATTGGGGATTCCGCCAAAGGGCAAGCACATGTTTGGCGTGGTCAAAGTCGGGGATAAAGGGCAGATTGTGATTCCGGCACGGGCGAGAAAAATCTTTGACATCCAGCCGGGAGATAATCTGATTGTCCTCGGAGATGAAGGACAGGGAATTGCCATCATCAAGGAAAAAGGTCTGATGAATTTGTTAAACATGGCAAGGGAGGAAACGGATAAATGAGCGTGGTATTATCGGTAAAACATCTGAAAAAGGAATATGAAAAATTTAAGCTGGATGATATTTCGTTTGAAATTGAGAGCGGTACGATTATGGGATTGATTGGTCGTAATGGCGCGGGAAAGACCACCACAATCAAATCCATTTTGAATTTAATCCATATTTCTGATGGGGAAATTGTGTATTTTGGAAAAAATCTCAGGGAAAACGAGGCGGAAATCAAAGAGCAGATTGGATACGCGGGAGGTGCTGTAGACTATTATAAAAAGAAAAAAATTAAAGACATTGTAACCGTGACAAAGACTTTTTATAAGGGATGGGAGGATGCTTCATATCGCAGATATTTAGACCTGTTTGAACTGGATGAAGATAAGATGCCGGCGCAGCTTTCCGAGGGAATGAAGGTAAAGTTAAATCTTGCAATTGCGCTGTCTCATGGTGCAAAACTGCTGATTTTAGATGAGCCGACCAGTGGCTTGGACCCGGTGTCAAGGGATGAACTGTTAGAGATATTCCGGTATCTTGCAAAAGAAGGAATTGCGATTTTATTTTCCACCCATATCACTTCCGATTTGGACAAATGTGCGGACGCGATTACCTATATCCGAAAAGGAAACCTAGAATTTTCCGGGCGGATGGGTGCTTATCTTGAACAGTGCAGGGCGCAGAACATTGGAACGAACTTAGAGGAGATTATGATTCATTTTGAAAAGGAGGCACTTTATGAAAAATTTGATGCGTAAAGAGATAAAACTTTCAGCTTCCCTCATTTCATTTCTTTTTATCCTGTTCTCCATGATGACAATGGTTCCGGGTTATCCGATTCTTGTCGGTGCATTTTTCGTTTGCTTTGGGGTATTTCAGTCTTTTCAGAATGCATGTGCGAACAATGATATTTTATATACGGTTCTTCTGCTGGTAAAAAAGGCAGGTGCAGTTCCATATACCAACAATGCAATGATGAATGCAAACCAGTTTTTCTTAGGAGGAAATCTTTTGGTATTTGCATTGTTTAACTGGTTATTTGTAGGTGGATTTTTTAAAACAGCATATAAGTATGGAAAACCATTTTTATTCTTTTCGATTGCGTCGTTTGTACTGAATGTGATTGCAGAGACGCTGCATCACATTCCGGGACTGGCATTTTTAAATAAAACGGATGCAATGGGAGATGTCGGGATGTGGCTGTTTCTTGTGGTTACGTTGCTTGTATACATATTCGTGACAGCAATGTCCTGTAAAACGTCCATGAAACGGTTTGAAGCAGTGGATATGTAAATTAATATGCGCATCTTGCGGAGAGAAAGTTTATGATTTGGATATATGCATACCGCATCAGGCAGCCTGCTAAAGCAGGCGCAGGTATGCGGTATGCGTATCCTTTATGGCTTTATTTTGCTACAATCCGCACAACCGTCACCGAATATTTCGGAGCCGTGTAGCAGAAGGACCCGGCGATGGTGAGGCTGCTTTCTACCGGAACGAGTTTTTCCGGGTCATCAAACGAGTTTGTTTCGTTTAACTTGTCACCGGCGAGAGTTGTGACAACGGCGGTGTTCTCATAGGATTCCGCAGAAAAGTGCTCCAAAGTAGTGTTGATGGACACTTCGCCGGAAGTCGTATTCACAAATTTCAAAATCAAATCGCCGTTTTCGTCAATGCTTGCAGTTTCGTAGACAGCTTCTGTCGTTTCTTTCGTGTAATCAATGTAAAGTGTATCGTCGAGGTAACATTTTATGTTGTTACCATCTACTACAACCTTCAAATGATAAACCTGATTCTTTTTTAACACCAGGTTTTTGACGGTGCCGGAGACCTGGCCGCTCTTGGAATTTCCGGAGACAATCTGTAAGCAGGAGACGGTATTTCCCCAGCCGCCGATGTTCCAGAAAATATTATTTCCGGTATCCTGCACGCAGACCGGAATTAAGAAGCCTTCATTTCCACTTAAAATCTCTGCATCCACCGTTAAAGTGTAATTGCTCCAGTCCTTATCACCGACATAGATGACGTCTCCGGTGTTGCCGTCTGCCGGGTCGGAGGTATTTGCCTGGATGAGTCTGCCATCTTCGATATACCATTCGCCCTCGTGGTCATTAAAACCGTCAGTTTTCAGGACGGAATCATCATCAAAATCGCACGCATACAGAGTGGAACCGTCGGCATTTGATGTGACGGATAAGTTGTCATAGGCAACGGAGGTCATCCAGCTTCCGAGACCGACACTTCCGCTCAAAGCGGTTTCGCCGGAAACGGATTCCATTTCAAGGGAGGAGGAGAGCACCATCGTGCCGACATTGTTTGCAAAAAGCTTCTGGACATAGAAATCTGCGGTTCCGTAGATGGAATCATTGGAAAAGAACATCATATCCGGTGTCCACTGGTTGACCTTGTTATTTCCAAACAAAGGTGCATAGCACGCCATCTGCACGATATCACCGTTTCGCTCAAGCCCGGTCATATAGGCGGCTTCTGCGAGGGCTGCCTCAAGCGTGTTGGACTGGGCAGCGTATTCGCCGAGAAATACCTTTGCCTGTAAGCTGCGGTCGTAGGAATCATAGCGCGTGGTGTTGGAGAGGAACCAGCTCGGAGATTCATAATAATGTTCATCTACAAGGGTCGTAATGGAATCCGGGTAATCTTCAATATAATCCCAGCCTTCGGTGCTGCCGGAAGCGGTTCCGTTTGCGACGATTAACTCAATGCTGCCGTAGATATCCGGATTTTCCTTTGCGGCAGCTTCAAATGCTTCAACGAACTTCTCAAAGTGTGCGTGATATTCACTCTGCCACTGCTCATTTCCAATTGCAATGTATTTTAACGGGAACGGGTCGGTATGTCCCATTGCAATGCGCACGGAACCCCAGTAGGTTGTCTCATCGCCGAGACAAAACTCGGCAAGGTCTAACGCATCCTGAATACACTGCTTTAATTCGTCACTGTTTAAGGTGTATACAATATACTTCGGACTCTGTACCTGACAGGTCATTCCGGCGTTTAAAACCGGAATCGGCAGGCAGTCGAGCGCCTCGCACAGCAGGAAATATTCATAAAAGCCGATGCCGTAGGTGGTGTAATAAGGGTCCTGTTTCGTACCGGACCAGATATCTTTTCCCTGCGGTCTTGCGGCAACATCTCCCACGGTTGTCTCACTGTTTACCGTAAATTCCAGACCGTTTCCGATGGAATCTTTCCAGCTGTACATACTTTCTTCGTCTTTTCCCTCAATCACGCAGCCGCCCGGAAAGCGCAGGAAAGAAGGATTTAAGCTTTCCAAGTATTCGCCAATGTCCTTACGGATTGGGAGATTCTTGTAAGTATCTTCCGGCAGTAAGGAGACCATATCAATGGAAACAGAGCCTTCTTTTATCTGCACACAAAAATGCAAATCATCATTTACGGTCGTATCCGGTGAGAGCGTCACCGCGTATTTGGTCCATTCATCCGTTACAGAAGGAATCGTTTCCTCAGCATAGACGGTGCCGTCTGTATTTTCCAGAGAAAGCCGCACGGAATCAGAGTAACCGTCATTTCCTTTTATATAAATAGAAGCGTCATAGGTTTCCCCGGCGGTTACGGCAAGTCCGTCTAAGTAGCCGACATTTGCAATCCCCTGCCAGGTGGAGTCGGTATTTGTGAGCACTGCATAATGAGGATTGTTTTCATTCAAGCAGGAGCCGTCGGTGCTCCCGTCTGTAATAGAAAAAGAAAGAAGAGGAGAGTATTTAGGTAAAACTGTACAGGTAATTCCTCATATTACAAATGAAATAAAAGAGAGAATATATAAATTTGAAAATGAGGATATTAATATAGTAATAACTGAAATTGGAGGAACTATAGGTGATATTGAAGGGTTATCATTTATTGAGGCAATACGTCAAGTGGGAATTGAAAAGTCTCCAGAGGATGTTTTGTATATTCATGTAACATTATTGCCATACATAGCTGGTTCAAATGAATTAAAATCAAAACCAACTCAACACTCTGTAAAAG
>ENA-ORNF01000490-ORNF01000490.1-human-gut-metagenome-genome-assembly--contig:-NODE-490-length-40454-cov-62.182975_pt1 | contig 40454 bp, 55 predicted proteins | sample MGYA00242110_ERZ509012 | MGnify/ENA primary metagenome ERZ509012 (study PRJEB26280, sample SAMEA2338714) | human gut metagenome | biome: human gut; feature: human-associated habitat; material: faeces...
GATAAGAAAACAATTTGTATTGACTTCGACGGCGTAATCCACGATTACAGCAAAGGTTGGCAAGGTGATGACGAGTTCGGGCAAATGATACCGAACGCAGATACCGGCACGTCTGTTTTGAAACAGAAAGGTTGGACAATCATCATCTTTACCACGAGGAAGAAAACAGACAAGTTAGAGAAATGGCTGAAAGACCACAGCATCGTCTATGACTACATCAATGAAAACCCTAACCAGCCCGAGAACACGAGCGGAAAGCTGATAGCCGACGTGTATCTTGATGACAGAGGTATTTGCTTCCGAGGAGTTTGGGACCAGTGGCTCGTGAGAGAAATACTTGATTTTGAGCCGTGGGAAGAACGAAGAAAAAAGGAAATGGAACAATTGGCCACCTTCGGGAAAACGGAAGATAGCATTTGGGAGCGAGGCAATGAGAAGAGAATAAAGGCCGATGCCTCAAGTTGGTAACATACAACAACAATCATTCCGTTGGCAAAAAGCACCCCTCACATGATTATGGGTATGCCATTCCCCAACTGATTATGAAAAAGGCGGACAGCAGCCATAATGAGGATGCGTCCGCCTTTTATTCATCTAATTTTTGGGCGTTTTATCTTCTTACCCCCATTCCCAACTATCTGATAAGTTACAAGCGGGTCATTTGTCAGCGTCTGAATGCCGTCCAAGTTCTGTTTACTTTTGACTGTGTACTTCATGGCGTTTTTCCTTTTTATGATTTCTGATGCACCCTGCGTACCATCTGTAATACTGCTGCCGCTTCAAACTCTCTACTTCAGGTACAATGCCGCACGTTCCATTACGATAGGCCGTGAAATAGAAACACTCCGTTTCGAGGTCGCGCACGTGTGCCTCATAGGTGATATACCCTTTCTGTTTGAGCTTACGGAAGTTGAGCCTGTCCATGATGATGAGTTTACCCTTGCTCCCTGAAAGAGGCATTACATAATAACGCTCACCCGTCTGACTGTGTGCGTCCTCGGCTTTCTTTACCGCCTCACGCAACCGGAGGCTTGCCTTCAATTTCTGAAATACGTTCATAACAAATCCATTTTAGTTTATATAGTCGCTGCCGAAACAGTCTTTTTCTTCTTCACCACCATACATATTATGCGTTTCACTAATTTGGGCAGCTCCATTTCATAGAAACAGATGTGCAGCCCTATGGCACGTGTCATGAGCAGGTCGTCGTGCTTGCCGATAATCGCGCCGTATGAGCCATTAGGCTTCTTTTCATAAGTAAGGTATTCGTCCAAACAACGTGCATCGCGCTCCACATATAAATTTTCACGGATGACCTTTACCAGCGTAGATATAACCATCGGTTTCGTGGCCACGTTGGTATGGAAGCCGTATTTTGTGGGCAGACCTTGCAAAATGTCCTCTTCCGACTGTTTCCGTGCATAGAGGTTTGGATAAACACCCTTAATCTGATTGAGTATAAACTGCGACTGATCTCCATCCACATCACGCTCCTTGTCGTGCGTTTCGAGTGTATTGCTTTCGATGACGAGCAATGAGTTGTCGTAGAACGCCGCAATCTGCGCTGCTTTCCATGCCAACAAGTCTATGTCGCAATGCCCGTACCACTGCGCCACTACAACCGGCTTGCCTCCTTCGGTCATAAAAAGGCGGTCGAACACGACGATGACAGACCAGTCGGCCTTTGAGGAACGTCCGCCGACATCGACAACCGTCAGATAGCGGTTAGTAACTTTCTCGTTCTCGTCTATCTCCGGCTTCTCCCATATCCACAACATACCCTGCCTGTCCTCAACGAAGTGCAGATTCTTGAGTGCGTTCTTGCCCTCGTCAGCGTCGGCGTACACATCCCCCACGAAACGCGGTTCTTTGCAGTATTTTTTGAATGCCTCAACCTTGTACTTGTCGAATACCATTGTGCCGGAATGCACAAATGCCTCCACGTCGTCTGATGGGTATTCTGAAGCCATAGAAGCGTGTTCATTATACTTGGCACGTTCCAGAATGTACCAGTGTATTGCTTCGAGCGTAGCCCCTTTTTCCCACAGCCACCAAAGATATTTTCCGCACTCTTCACGTGAAGAAGCCACGTTGTCGTTGTTTCGGTTGTCGTACAGACTTGCAGCAAAAGACAGGATGTCATCAACAGGCGTGGAATAAATCTCAATGTCAAACCAAGAAACGAACATTGCCTCAAACTGTGACTTACCCTTGCTGGCCATGTCGTACTCACGCTGGAAGAAATTGCCCGTACCATTGGCCGTACTCTCATAGACAATCATCGTATAAGGTCGATAAAGCACGCCCGAACAGGCGGAACGCACGATGTCTTCCGGCTTTTTCCCTTCTGTGGCTTTCCACAAACCAACCTCGGACAAATGCACAAGGTTGTAGTCACCGCCACGGCAACTGTCAGGACGCTCGGCAGTACCGATTTTGATTTTGCAGTTGCGTTGCGGCACACGGTAAATGCTGCCTGACTTGCCCACACCCACGAGCTTAGGCTCGTTAGCGTCGTAGGCCTCGCCCAGCTTGTGCAGCATTTCAACCGGGTAAGCCTTAATCATTCGGTCGAACATATCCTTTATTTCGTCCGAACCTGCACCCTGATGCGCAATGATTAGCGAGTTAAGACCTACCTTGTGAACGAGCTGCAACCAAGCCATGTAAAGCTGTGATACGGTAGAGCCACCCCATTGGCGTGCCTTTAACAGTACTATGCGGATAGGCTTTCCAGCCTTTCGCAACCTTTCAAGCCTTTCAACAAACCGCCTTTGCGGACGTGAAAGACGGAAAAGAACATCCTCGCCACCGCCCTTGCGCTTGATGTACACAAACACAGCCGCCCAAAAAGCAAAGTCGTAACGACAACGGAGACGCACGAACTGCTCAACGACTTTCAGACGGTCTTCCTCGGTGTACTCCACATTCAGATTGTCCGTAAGGAACGCGCGTACAGAGCCACATTCCACAAGCTGTCTGACGAGCGGTACACGCATCATCTCGATTGGAAGCCACTGTGTAGTAATAGGAAAATCGTCAATGACAACTTCTTTCCGTTTTCCAACCGAGCCTTCACCACTTACAGGGTCGAATTTGGCATATATGACCGCATTACGCCGCTCGTTCTCTTTTATTATAGCCTGTATTGCTTCTTCCCTTGTCATGGCTTAACCTCCATTGGTTTGTTCAATAATGCAAATGCAAAGCCACAGAGATAGCAGTACAGATGCAGCCATGCGTTGGTGTTCGGGAACAGGAAGCCTACCGCAATATAAAAAAGCATCCACAACTGGAAAAAACGCTTGCGTGCCACTTCAAACGATATAGAACCGAGCAGCACATAGACCACGCCTGAAAGACCTACCGTAGGGCTGTCAAGAGAAAGGAATGCACCGAACGTGTCAACGGGCATAGTTACAGCTGCGACGTAAGCAAAGAGCATACGCCACACTGAAACATCATAAATAAAAACGATGGATAGCAGGCACCACGCATTTAGTACGGCATGTATGAACCCAGCATGAAAAAACGGGTAAATCAGCCGGTTTGACAATGGGCACGAAGAATAGATGCCGACCGACGACCAATCGCCGATATGCACGACCGACAACACCGTCACAGACAGCGCAATCACAATAGCCGCAACCTTTTCAACTTTTCTTGTACCCATTTCTTCCGAGCTTTACATACCATAATCTTCGCACTCCCCGGTGTGAGGTAGAACTTCGGCGCAGGACTGGCCACCACGATGCTGCAACACGCACGAACGGTAAGCTCTGGCCGCGTCTTCCTCAAAGAAAGCACACGCCGTAGTATTTCCTCGAACATCTCACGCTTCAAAGGGCGCATACCCTTGATATTCACACCACGTAGCATGGCGTATATCACTTTGGTAGCCCTTATGTCACTGACCCAAAATCGGCGCGCCTCCATGTTTACGATAGCGGCATAGACATCAGGCATACGTATGTAATCGCATGATGATATGTATTCATCATACGCGCGCATGAGGTCTTGCATACGTTCCTCCGCGTACTCCATAACCGCTCCGTGGTGCTTCATAAAAAGTTTCTTCTATGTTTCAAAGGTAACCATTGGAGCGTAAAAAGTTATACCATTTAGATTTGTTTGTTCCCTTAAATTTGCAATGTGACAAATAGCAAAACAGTTAAAAATCAAGAATATGCCTGATAAATCAACAGTTAAGAGCAATCGGGAACGATACGCCGAGCGTATGAAAACCAAATATCCCGACCGCGAATTTGCCGACGATGAAGCGTTATGGGGGCAAGTCAATGAAGATTACGACGGTTACGACAAGGAAATTGCCGGTTACAAGGAACGCGAGAAGGCGTTTTCCGACCTGTTTACCAGCGACCCACGTAGTGCCGCATTCCTTACCCAATGGCGAAAAGGCAAGAACCCAGCCGTTGCATTGGTGGAGATGTTCGGCGACGACTTCGTTGAAGAACTAAAAGACCCGGCCAAGCAAGAAGAGCTTGCACAAGCCAGCAAAGAATACGCCGACCGCGTGGCAAAGGAAAAGGAGTTTGACGAGCAATACCAAAAGAACATCTCCAAGACACTTGACACGCTCGAACAGATGCAACAGAAGGACGGTTACAGCGATGAAGATATTGATAAAGCAATGACATTCCTTGTAGGCATCATGAAAGACGGCATCGTTGGAAAGTTCACGCCCGAAAGCATAAAAATGGCATTAAGCGCAATAAACCATGACGACGATGTTGCCACGGCGGCACGTGAGGGAGAGGTAAAAGGCCGCAACGCACGCATAGAAGAAAAGCTCCGCAAGAGCAAACGCAGCGATGGTACGGCCAACCTTGACGGAAAGAACGGAGGACAGGGTAAGTCAAGAGATATGCCCGACCTCGGCGTACTCAACCGATACGATGACGGAGGACAAACTATATGGGAACGCGGCGGTGAACGTCGCAGACCGGCAAGATAATTCATAATCAACAATTCATAATTAATCATCAAAACGACAGAGAAATGAAGACGTTAAAGAAAAGTACAAGTTTTCTGTATCACATCATGCTGGCATTGTTGGCATTTGTGGTAGGAGCGTCGAGTGGCGTAATGGTGGCCGATGCCACCGCGTTGCCCGATGCAGGTAAGACGAATGCCGGAGCTGAAGGCGACGAAGGCAGCGACCCTAATGGGGGTATTGCTACCGAGACGCAAGGACGTGCGGACGGCGACCCGAATTTCTACATGGCGGACGTGGACAAGCGCATTGTCAAAATCCGCCCTATGGCAACACCTATCGACCAGATAAGCCGTTACGCGAAGTCGAGCAGCTGCGACAGTTTCGAGGTGAAGTATTACAGCGTCGGTACAAGGGAAATCAAGTGCATGACAACCGAAGCCGTTACGGCAATGTCAAGCGGCGCAAGCACCAAATTGCCTGTAAGCGACACCAATATGTTCACGCTGGACGACACTATCCGCGTAGTAGGTGTTAAGGGCGTTACCAATCCCGACACCGGTCAGGCATACGAAGAGGGCGACAACGTACCCGACCTCGTGCTGTGCGTATGCGGCAAGGACACGACCACGAATATGCCCACCGTGTATGCAGTGAACGGTAAGATGGACTCGTCAAGCAAACAGCCTATATGGGTTCCTGACATTCCGAAAGACACGGTATTAGTGCGCATGGGCAAGGCATGCGGAGAGCTTGACGTGCAGACGGGCCGCTTCAACAACATCCCGATGCCCGAGACACAATATTGCCAGAACTTCATGATACAGGTTGAGCAGTCCACATTCGATAAGATTGCCAAGAAAGAAGTCAATTGGGGTTTCTCCGACATCGAGGAGGACGGCATATACGATATGCGCCTTGCAATGGAAAACAGCTACCTGTTCGGCGTGAAGAACAAAATCAAGCACGTGTCCAAGGACGGTCAGTTGACATGGTTCACCGGCGGTATATGGTACATGGCTGGCAAAGACATCGAAGTCGGCGTGTGGGATGATACACAGAATTGTGCTGTCATTACCGATGACAACCTTGTGGACATCACCAAAGACCTGTTTGTCGGCACAGGTATCGGCAACAAGCGCAAGATTTTGTTCTGCGGCTCTGATATGTTGGCTGCTTTCTCGAAAATCAAGAGCGAGAAGTTCCGCCTAAAAGACACGGTGGAAGTATGGAACTTGAAATTCAAGAGCTGGGACACCGACTTCGGCGAAGTGCTGACTATCCATCACGAGTTGTTCGACATGAACGGCATGAGCGACTGCGGCTTTGCAATGGATCCCGAATACCTGTCGAAGAAGACCCACGTAAGCTGGGCACGCAACGTGCTTGACTTGCAGAAAGCCGGTATCCGCCGTACTGATGCTGTCGTCATTCAGGAGGTAAGCTGTCTGTACCTGCGCTATGCAAAGGCACACGCACGTATGAAACTTGCCAAGGCACCGGCATCTGACGGGGATTAATAAGCAAGTAAAAATGTACGTTAAACATTAACACACGAGGGGTGGGAGGCAAAGCATCCCATCCCTCTTTTAATTTCAAAGCAACATGATTAAGCATTACAAGGCCAATACCGCAATAAGCATAAACGTGGTACTGAACAGTAAAAAGAATATGCACGTCTCGTTCACCTCACAAACGGACGGGAGCAGTATCTACATTACGGATAACGAGGATGTGCAAAATGCGCTTGAACATCACTACAAATTTGGCAAGTTATTCAAACTCGCAAGTCAGGAAACCGAAGCCGAGGGGAATACAGAGCTTGAGACGGTATCACAAGAGGAGGAAGTACCTGAAATCCGAAAAGTGGAAGTAAGCGACCTTGCATCGGCCAAGGATTACCTTGCCGACAATTTCGGAATAAGCCGCACGTCAATGCGTTCGGAAAAATCCATCATCGAGGCCGCAAAGGCGCACAACATAGAATTCGTTGGACTTTAACCGCATAAATTATGGCAGTCTACCGTCTTGACAATATAATGAAAGATGTCCGCATAGCCTTAGATCAGAACATGGCAAGCGAACCGTTGAAAGTCATCGGCGATGTAGATACGCTCTCACTTGACGACATCATAAAGTCAAAGATTGAAGAAGCGGTTACCCGGGTACACTGCGATGCACCCTCATATCTGATTGACGAGGGGCATAACTTCGGCGATGAGCTTTATTGGGGCGAGCTTGAAAGCGGATGGGTACTTCTTCCTGATGACTTCATGCGACTTGTCGTATTCAAGATGGACGACTGGAACAGAGCCGTTTACCATGCCATAAGTGAAGACGACCCTGAATATGAGCTGCAAAGCAGCCGTTTCAAAGGCATACGTGGTAATCCACAGAAACCCGTATGTGCCATTGCAATACGTCCTGAAGGTCGGGTGTTGGAATTCTACTCGTGTAAAAGTGAAGATGCCCAAGTCAGCAAGGCCGTCTATCTCCCATATCCGAAGATAGACTGCGACGGCGGCATTGAAATATGCAAACGATGTTACACTTCTGTCGTATACACGGCAGCTTCATTAGTATCAACCGCCTACGGCAATGCGGATATGAGTTCTGCATTGGCTGATTTGGCTAAATCATCATTAAATTAAATATGTCAGTAAAGAATACACAAATAGACGGTGACGTTTCTGTTGGCCGCAATGTGGCCATAGGTGGAAAATTCACGTCACAAGGCAGTGGGCAAGTAAAAGGCAACCTCAAAGTAGAGGGCTGGCTTGACGCTAAAAACATCAAGGGTGCGAACAAAGGTGTCTTTACTTCCGAAGAGAACCTGCGCAAGGCATATCCCTTTCCACAGGACGGTTGGTGGGCTATTGTCGGAACGACATTGCCAGGTCCTGTCTATGTCGCTTATGGCGGTCAATGGACGGCAACCGGTGGAACCGGCGGTAATCCGACTGTCGATAGTGAGCAGTATAATGAGAAAATCGGTGAACTGGAAAAGGATATTACAGACGCACAAGGCGATATACAAACAAACGCTGAAACCATCCATTCACTACAGACGCAAGTGACAACACATGGCAACACAATCAATACGCTCACAGATAAGGTCAATTCGGCCAACAGCACGGCAAGCGCAGCGCAGTCAGCGGCTTCCAACGCACAGAAAACAGCCGATGCCGCTCAAAAAGACATTGACGACTTCGAGGCCACCAAAGGGAAAGCTGGTGGAATAGCTACATTGGATGAGTCCGGCAAAGTTCCGTCAAAAAATATCCCCACAGAGTTTGACGATGTATTGGACTTTTCATCTGTCGCAGAGGATGTCACCTCGCAAATGATATCTATTTCAAAATCTTCGTCTGACGAGGGGTGTTCCGTTGTTTATAATAAGAAAAGGAACGTTTTTGTATTGGCCGTTTCTACAAGCAGCGGTTCGGGCGACTTATCCACAATCACCTACTACAACAACTGGTTGGACGCCGACAGATACGGAGATAGTGCAAACACATACGGCAGAATACCGACAAATGGGAAGTCGTATTTCTGTACTGGTGACAAAATCACCTATCATTGGAACGGCACGGAATTGGAAGCGGTTGCTTCGCATCTTGTTTTGGGCCACGAAGAAAACGAAGCATTCCCCGGCGACGAGGGTCTGTTATTGCAAGAAGAATTTGAAAAAGCCAAGACTTCGCAGAAAGAAACCAATAATAACCTTAATACTTCTATCAACAAGCACCTTCAGCAGATAGTAACGCGAAGTGTCATCAACGCCAATAAAATGCTCGGTGACAGTAACGACTTGACTTTTTCCGTTGTACTTGACAGAATATCCAAATCAGAATTCAAGGACAATGTACAGATACCCGGAGTAGTCATCACATTCTTGTCTGAAAAAGGCTGGGTAACCAAGCAATGGACTAATACGTCAGAGTGGAATAAGGAGGCCAACTGGACAGACTTTGGCACTGGTGGCAGTAGCATCGGCAATATAATCAACGTGAATACCGTCTGCGGAAACGTGGAATACTCCCTCAGCACAGCAATCAAGGCCGTACAGGAGTTGGAGGAGAAAGACGGGAAAGAATATCTTGTGAGCGGTGTTGTACTGACATTCAAGACCGCAGACACGGACACAAACGGCGCACCGATATGGCTTGCCTATCAGTTCACTCGCGAAAGGAGTGACATAGACCCAGACGACCCGAAGCCGTGGGTGGAGTTCGGGGGCGGTGGCTCCACCGTGGAAACGAAAGACGAACCCGAAGAAGACGGGAAAGACGCATTTTCCACAGGTGGTGCATATACCGCAATACCGACAGACCTGAAAGTTGACACCGAAACAGAAGGTGTCGTAAAAATCTCTATGGTAAATGCCGCAGGTGAGGCTGTTGGCAATGAACAGCAATTTGCTGTCGGCACAGGTGGTGGGGGACAGACGACAGGAACAATAGTCACGTTTGTACCAGAGCAATCACCTCTATATGCCAAAGCTGGAGGTTCTGTAATCCTGAATGCGGCCATTCGTTCTGTCACCACGCAAGCCGGAGAAGAAATACTCAACAGTATAGAGCGTGTGGAGCTATACGACCGTGACACAAACCAATTGTTGCAGACATACCGCCTAAACAAGGCATCTTCAGCAGATAACTCCACCTATGACTTTTCTTTCGACCTGTCAAGCTATTTCCCTATCGCTTCACAGCGGAAGTTCCGTTTTGTCGCATACGATGACAGCGAGAACACAGGTTCAAGGAATGTCAATGTAACCGCTGTAGACGTAACTATCAAAAGCGAGCAGACTCTTAATTACACCTCCTCCACTGCCATTGAAGTAGGAGGAACCACAAAGAGCCTGCCCATGTACCGCTTCCCGAACAACGCGAGCGACAAAGGCATACAGTGTACTGTCGAGATATACATTGATGGAAGTTGGAAAACGCTCGGAACGGCAACCGTATCTGACACATACTCGCACTCAATAAGCATTAATCCACAGAATTGTGCAGGTTCGGTGCTGAAGCATGGCGCATATCCCATCCGTATACACGGTGAGGACATTGCGTCAGGAGTTGTCGGGAATTACCTGCACACCACCATCATGGCTGTGGAAAATGGAAACAACACACCTATTGTAGCGACACGTTGGTACTCCGAGACCGAAGACGCTGAAATCAAGCAATATGAGACCATATCGCTTGAATATGCCGTATATTCCCTCGCATCATCACCGGCCGAGACACAAATCATAGAAAAGATTGGAGAGGAAGAAACTGTAAAGCAGACCACTCTTGCCTACCGCACGAATACCTACACCTATACGCAGCGTGTGGGTGATGTAGCAATAGACGGTTCGGTAACCATAAACCTGTATGTGAAATCCTCCGCCTCCACATCTCAAACAGCATCATTCAAGGTTGTCGGCACATTGCTCTCCATTGAGGATGTCACCGCACAGCTTATGGTTGATATTGACTTTTCGAGCCGAAGCAATGACGACGCGGACAAGAGCATCACCTACAACGACTATACGCTGCAAGTAAACGGCGCGAACTATTCGACCAACGGCTTTGTCAAGGACAGCTTCGGTACGGAGGATTACGGCACGGAGAACGACCCCGGCCTAATGGCACTCCGCATAGCGGAGAATGTCACGGCCTCACTGGACTATGCCCCATTCAACCAAGCATCCATCGAAACCAACGGAATGGCAATACAGTTCCGCATACGTACAAAGCACGTGGCAGATGATGAAGCGCGGCTGATTTCCTGCATATCGGGCGGTTTCGGTTTCTATGTCACCGGGAAGAATGTCGTGTTCACAACAGACAATGCCGCAACCGTGGCCCATACAATCACGTCCGCATTGAAAGATGACAGTCTTACCGATGTAGCGATTGTAATAGAGCCGCTAAGCCAAGCACCATACGGTGGCATCGGAGTGGCGAAGATGTATTTTGACGGTGAACTCATAGGGGCTTGCTACTATAATAGCGGCACACTTGTACGCCATGCGACCCCTATAACATTCGACGGCTCACAGGGTGACCTGTACCTTTATAACATCCGAGCATGGGAAACGTATTATTCGTTTGAACAGGCATTCAACACTTACCTGTTGAAACTTTCCGATTCCTCCACGATGTTGTCCGAATATGAATACAACCAAGTGATGGCTTCACAAGCAGCGGAAGGTAAACCGGCCACCAACCGCCCACAGGCGTCAGCTCTGTATGACAAAGGATTGGTGTACTTCGTATTGTGCAAGAATGCCGATACAGCAGACACATCGGACAACTACCCGGACTATCTCGAAAGTCTTGACGGAGATAAGAAGACCACACGAGTACTTGATGTTTACGCATACTTTCCCAACCGTCCTTATCAAGATTTCAAGGCCATCGGTGTTACCGTAAGCAACCAAGGCACTACCTCATCCATGCGTCCTATCAAAAACATCAAGATGAAGCTGAAGAGTGCTACCATAACTTTGCTTCGCTCACGTGATGAATTCTCAGGAGAAGACCTTGTGAAATATGACGAATGCGCTACCAATGCCGCAAAGAATAGGGTACAGATACTTGACACGTCGGTTCCAACAAACATCATTACAGTCAAGGTGGACTATTCAGAAAGCGGCGGAGCAAACAACAGCGCGTCCACACAGCTTTTCAACGAATTGCAAAGAGCACTTGGCCCTGAATACATGACACCGGCACAGAACGCCTATACGGGTAAATACGTGCTTAACACCTCGATAGACAGTGTGCCCTGCGCATTCTTCCGCACCGACGAGAATTCAGCCGATGCCACTTCTCCATCATACGGATATTTCCATGCCAAAGGTAACTGGAATCAAGACAAAGGAGATGCCGCAGTATTCGGATTTGAAGATGTTGAGGGATATAATGACGGTTGCCTGAATTACGGCGACTTTACCGAACTCATCGCAGCAAGAGACCAGTCGTTGGATGATTTTGCCGCATCCATCGAAAAATCATCATGGGATACAAGTGCCATATACGTGTTGAGCGAGTTTTGCGGTCCCAATCACAAAGTATTCCGTTACCAAGATGGAACATGGAAAGAAACGACAGGCACAATGACCTATGTCGACGGTAGATGGAGAATTACAGGTGATGTTGTCAATCCTGTAGAAAACTACGAACTCCTGACATACAACGCGATGGACTGGTTCCAAGGTGTCAAAACCGTTGACGACATGGTGAATTCCGGTGCAGACGGAAAACCTGCATGGCTTACCTATTTTGAAAGCCGTTACCCAGACGATGACGATTTGAACCAAGCCTACGAGGACGGTAGGAAAGTGCCATATTACCTATTCAAATGGCTTGAATGGTGTGAGCAATGCAACCAAAACCTGACTGAGGGCGACGGAAACATAACCGTGGACGGTTCTCCCATGAGCGGAACAAAATCCAACCGACTATTGAAATTCAAACGTGAAATTCATAAGGTTGCCAACGTCCACTCCATGATTTGTTACCATGTATTTACGGACTACATAGCTGCCGTTGACCAGCGCAGCAAAAACATGATGGTAGGCTTCTACCTTGATACGGACGGCGTGACGAGAATGTACCTCAACCACTTGTATGATGGTGACACAATTCTCGGTTCGGACAACGACTGCGGCCTGACCATTCCTGCGGAACTTGACCCGAACAACGACCCCAACGGATATTACCAAGGCCATGACAGCGTATTGTTCACACAACTTGCCAATGCGGACTACCTGTGGTTGAAAGACTATACAGGAGATAGCGACACGTCCGACACGACAAAAACCACCACCGTGGCCGCCATTGCCGCAGCAATGCGTGAAATACAATTACCATCAGGATTGCGTCCGTTCTCTCCCCAAGGAATAGAGAAATACTGGATTACAGACCGTTTGCAAAAATGGCCGAAACTCGTATCGTCATACGATGGCATACGCAAGTACATCGAGCATTCCCAATCGAACAGCAACTATTTCTACGCCCTGCATGGTTTGAGCATCCAGCGGTTGGAGGACTATGTAGCCACACGTTTCCTTTACCGTGACGGATTTTATCATTGCGGCGACACCTATTCGTCCGCCATGTCGATGCGTTGTACAGGAACAGAAATGACCGTCATAATAAAAGCTGCCAAAGACGGTTTCTTCGGCATTGGTGTTGACCAAGCAAACTCTGCCCGTGAGAGTGTCTACCTGAAAGAGGGCGAAATGGCAACCTTGCATTCGCAGAACACGAACCTCGGTTCAGGTATCATGCTCTACATATACGGCGCAAACCGCATCGGTGAACTTGACATACGCAACGCCACACCGAAGCAGTCAGGTTGGGACATTTCACAGCTTACGCTGATCAGGAAACTCATAATCGGAGGTGAAGATTATTCACCAGCCACAAATACCGGCGAAGAACTCTCCACCCTGAACCTCGGACAGTTGCCGTTCTTGGAGGAATTGGACGTAAGAAACTTCCCCTTAAAGAACATCGATGCAAGATATTGCCCACGCTTACAGACCGTACTTGCTTCCGGCACATCACTTGCAGCCATCAACCTTGCCGAAACCTCGCCAATATCTACATTGGAGCTTCCTGGCACTGTCACGGAGATTGTGCTGAACAACCTGCCAAACTTGACCTATCCCGGCGGCTTGACCATCGGTGGCATGAGCCATGTCACAAAAGTGTTTGTCAATGGCTGCGAACACATCGACACCATGAGCCTATTGCAACAGATTGTCAACGCAAGCTCATTGACAACAGTCCGCATTCCCAATGTCAATGTTACGGCAAGCGTTTCAATGCTCCGTGCCATAAAAGCAAGTGGAGCCATCGGACTTGACGCTAACGGCAACGCATACGATGAAACAAACCAGTGCAGTGGTATCACCGGACGTTGGATACTTACGGAGCTTATTGAGGACAGTGAACTTTCACAGTTGCAGGACTATTTTGTGGCACTGACCATTTACAATGCGCAGTATTCACAAATAACATTCAACGACGATGTGGAGGACACGGCCAACATAAGCAACATGGAAAACAGCACCGGTTACCTGTTTACCAACGTATTCGAGCCAAGCGGACATTTTTTACGGATTGAAAGTAAGAGCCATGCCTATTGTGCTTCATACGATGAACAAGCGAAGAAGATGAAATGCCGCCAGTTATCCGACAGCAATTACAATTTTTTTGCCGACGGCTCTGATATAGACCTTACTGACCAGTCGGGAGTGGGCTTTGACATAATGAAGCTGATTCCTGACTATTGGTACAAGGGAGTGAACGACTATAAAAACCAGCAAAAGCACTTCTTTGTATCGTCAATGAAGGCAGAGCCTCTTTCTACGGCAACAAAAACAGTGCGTAAGAAACTATCCGATATTCTGGTGGAAGAATTTACAAGCATATTCCTGTCAAACAACAGTGTCGGTTCACCTGTTGTACGCTCGCAAAATTCCAACCACAACGTTTATGAAATAAATGTTGATGGAATGAAACAGGTACGCTTTCCGGGTGTAAATTCCAATACCGTCGGAGCAGCCTTTGTCGATGCAAATGGCAAAGTTATGGAGCTGTTCAATATGTACGTAACCCACGCCTTGTTTGATTTCGTGCCGGGAGAATATATTTTCACGACAGTTCCCGAAGGTGCAAAGAAGTTCATTTTCTCGGCACAGACGGGATTGGACGATATGGAAGCCATAGCCGTTGACAGCAGTGCAATAGAAGCCATAGAACCTGATTGGGTATTTCACAAGCAATGCCTTTGCGGTGTATATGGTGCATCCATAGACAACCTGAAGAGAATGAGGTCTATCAGTGGAGCGAAGACACGGACAGGAGATGGAACAAGTACAACTAATCTTGATTGGCTTTATGATGACGAGGGCAATGTCTCCAATACGTCTATACCAAGTTCCGAGTTTCACTATACGTGTGGAGATTTGATTAACCTGTGCCGAATGCGTGGAGCCGGTTTCCAGTCCATAGACTACGAAATGAGCAAAGACATAGCAAATCTCGGAATGGGGCTTGTCGGTGACCGTGACATACAAGCACGGTGCGGCTATGGTTGTGGTTCTCAATATACCACAGGAGCTAACAACCTTAACACCTACGGCAATATGACAAGACGTTATTCCGGCTCAAATATCGGAAACCTCATTTTTGGTTTGCAAAACTTTGTCGGTTGCAATTCTGAATGGGAAGATAACGTAGCCGTGAATGTCAGCAGCTTTGTGGAATTCAGGAAAAACAGGCTTAACGAGGTTGCGTCATTTCCAATTGATGCAAAATGGCACATATACGACCCCAAGACAAAGACCGAACGTGTTGTTCAGGGAATTACGGCCACGAACGGCTCGTGTGTTGCGAGAGTCAAATTCGGACGTTATGCAGACATTATACCATCACGTTGCACAGATGACACAAGTCTGTATAATAAAAATTACTCTGACGGACATTGGTATTCTGCTGGCCGTAGCCGTGTCCCGTTGCGGTCTGGCAGCTTTGCGAATACGAATGGCGGCTTCGTGTGTGCGAGTGCGCTTCACGCCGCTTCGTACTCGCTCACGAGCATCGGTTCTCGTCTGGCCTTCAGGGGCGAAATCGAGTTCGAAGAGTAGTTTAAGCGTCAAGCGAAAAAGCGTCAAGGGAAGAGCCGACTGCAAGGAGGCTGCTTCCCTTCCTTTTTCTCGCCTGTGGCGAGTCGAATTTGAAATTTTACCAATGTGCAATATGTTTATGTGACTTTTTTCGTTATTTCACATTAAACGTACTACCTTTGTAACCGTAACGTAACAGTTATAGGTAGAAAATCCCATAGCCGTGTCCCGTTGCGGTCTGGCAACAATGCGAATACGAATGGCGGCTTCGTGTATGCGAATGCGAATAACGCCGCTTCGAACTCGAACACGAACTACGGTGCGCGGCTGACATTAAGGACAAACGCGGCAATCAATGCCGTGACAACAATCGTCACCCTACAATGTCCGCGTGTCGGACGAAGCAAGAGACGAGGGATTTGAGCCTCGGCAACAGCGAAATATCGGAAAGCCGGAACATGACTAAGAGCCCTGAAGGCATGGAAATTGTTTATCCAATTGAAAATCTGCTCACAGAGATAGTATCAGACAATAATCTATACGAGAGTTTTGATTATGTTGTGAGCCATCTCGAATGTAAGGAGCAAAGAGCAAAATATAAACCTTTACGAACCGTAATTGTTGAGGCGTTAAAAAAAGACATTGGCAATGGTACATTTCGTATCACAATGTCCGATGTGAAAAACATACACGTTAAAGATGGCCCGAAAGAACGGGATTGTCAAGCCCCTAAAGTTATCAAACGAATTGGTTGTCACGCTATAATGGTTGTATTTGAAAAATATGCCTACCCATCTTTGATAACGAATACAGCGGCAAGTATAAAAGGCAGGGGTATGCACTGGCTACATCATATCATAGAAAAAGACATTGCCAATAATGGCGAGAATATGCAATACTTTTACAAATGTGACATCAAAGGTTTTTATGACAACATATCCCAAAAACTGATGATGGAAGATGTAAGGAAGTATGTATCAGACCCAATATTGTTGCCTATGCTTGACAGTTTCATAACGCTGCTTCCTTGCGGCCTATCAAAAGGGCTACGTTCATCACAGTGTTTTGCCAACATACACCTTTCCACACTTGACCACATTATGTGCGGCCAAGTCGGTTCTTATATGCTGGAAGGTGAACAAAGGTTCATGTATTACCGCTATTGCGACGATATAACCGTATTTGCGAAGACGAAAAAAGAGTTATGGAAATACAGGGATATAATCCATGCAGAGATGAAAAAACTGGGATTGACAATCAAACCCGACGAAGCTGTAAGACCGTTGGACTGCGGACTTGATTTTCTTGGTTTTATCAATTACGGCACCCACTCATTGATACGAAAAAGGACGAAACAGAACGCTGCGCGAAAATTAGCCAAAGTCAAATCAAGAAAACGCAGACAGGAAATCATAGGCTCATTCAAAGGGATGGCCTGCCATGCAGACTGCAAACATTTATTTTATAAACTCACACATCAACACATGAAGAAATTTTCAGAAATGGGCGTAACATATACGCCAGCCGACGGAAAGAAGAGGTTTCCGGGCAAAATGATGCGTCTAAGCGCATTGCAGAATAAAACGATAGAAGTGCATGACTATGAAACAGACGTAACGACCGGTCATGGCGACGGACGTTATATCGTATCTTTCCGAGACCCCAAAACGCAAGAATGGGGCAAGTTTTTCACCGCGTCAGAAGAAATGAAGTCCATCCTCGACCAAATCAGCGACATAGAGGACGGATTTCCATTTGAGACAATCATTGAGAGTGAAGTATTTGACGGCAACAAGGTGAAGTACAAATTCACGTAATGCCAATACACAGACGTATGAAAGACAAGGAGAGACTAAAAAAGCCCCTCCTTGTTTTTTATAGCATCATTGACACTTGCTTCTCAACTGCCGACCTGATAAACGCATTGATGGAGACACCCATCTTTTTGGCCAGTGCTGCCACCCTGCTGTGCATTTCAGGTGTAAGGCGTACATTCAGCGAACCTGAATAACTTTTGTGCGGTTCCATTCCCTCCTCCTTGCAATAAGCGAGATAGTCGTCCACAGCCTCATGGAAAGCGTCTGTAAGTTCCTTTACGCTTTCTCCCTCGAAATTCACCAATCCGTCTATGCCCTCTATCTTTCCGAAAAAAACATTGTCCTTTTCGCTGAAAGCCACAGAACCGATGTATCCTTTGTAAGTCAGTGTGTTCATATATCGTTCCTCCTATTTCAGTAATCCTGCTTCTGTCAATTCGTCAAGCACCTGCCTTAACGCATACGCCTTGACTATATTACCCGGATGAGGTTTGTGTAACATAATAGGACGGCCTGCGCCGTTCTTGTATATAACCCTCGAACCGGATGTTTTTCCCTTGTTCGACTTTACATACCCGAAGGTAGACAACAACCTCTCCAATTCATCAAATGTAAAATCGGAAGGCAGTCTTTTGAACCGTTCTATCAGTTTTTCTTTAGTTCCCATCCTGTCTTTATTTGAATGCAAAAGTAACTATTTTTTAGTTACAAAACAAGGAAAATCCGAGAAAAGTCTGAAAACGTTTTTGTTTAGACTCGTTCAGTCGTAAAAAGATAAACCGCAGACCAGTAGCGATATTGATAATTTTGCCAAAAAGCAAATTTTATGGATAAAAGATACGGCGCAAGCCAAAGAAATGATTGCCTGATGCGCATTGGTCGCAACAAGTGGGAACTGATATACGGCTATGGGAGTGACGGCAATACAGGGTGGAATTGGCGGCAACGTTTTTCATATAAGCCAACCTCCGATGAAATCAAGTCCATCGTTACGGAACAGATAAATGCCAATACGGAAGAGAAAATATGCAGCGGCTTTGAATGGAACGGCAAGAAAGTATGGTTATCTACCGAAAACCAGTTCAATTATAAGGCTGCGTATGACCTTGCAGTACAGACACAAGGGGTAAATCTTCCTGTTACATTCAAACTTGGAACGGACGTGGCTCCGGAGTATTATGAATTCACCACGGTGGAAGATTTAAGCGACTTCTACACGAAGGCATTAGCCTATATTCAGGAAGTGCTTTCAGAGGGATGGAAAGAAAAAGACACATTGGACATGAGTAAATTCGTTACAGATGAGTAATGGTTGCGGATGTGAGAAAGGCTTGCTTAAATACGTCAAACCGCCATACTCCAAGATGTTCTATGTGGCGTGCTGTATGCACGATGACGATTATGACCGTGGAGGAGGAAAAGCAAAACGCAAGGAAGCCGACCGTGCGCTGTTCGGGCATATAGTGGAAATAGCAGCGAAAAAGTGCAAAAATCCGTTCAAATTCACGTGGCTTGTGCTTATCGCTTTATTGTACTACGCCAGCGTAAGGATATTCGGCAGGTACTATTTCAATTACTGTTAAAATAGAATGACATGAAAAAAATCATTGAATGGCTCAAATCGAGCAACCGTTGGAAGCACGTTGCCGGTGGTATCATCATCGGTTTTGGAGCGGACGACAATTATTGCGCAGCCTACGCCGGTATAGGCGTAGCGGCGGCCTTGGAGCTTAAAGACAAGCTCTGGGGCGGCAAGTGGGACTGGATAGACTTCGGCTTGACTGTCGGGGGCGTAGTTGTCGGGCGCTTAATCAGAATTGCGATATGAGCGATGTGCAAGGAACATTGGAGGTTGCAAAAGGCATCTCCGATTATGGCATTATGATTATCATCTGTGCCGTATTCCTGATGTTATCGTCCGGGCTGATGATAGCCTGCTTCAAGTGGTTCAAGTCGGTAATATCAAACATTATGACCGACTACTCGGAAAAGCTGGCAAAGTTACAGGAAACGGCCAACAAGAATGGAGAAGCTATGATTGACATTGCCGAGGGGCTAATGCCCGAAACGCAGCTACGCATCAAGAACATATCGGGAGTATTCTTTGATTATGCGGTTGAAAAGGTATGCCGATTGATAAAGAAAGTGCGAGAAGAAAACCATATCGCAAACAAAGAGGCTACACAGACTAAAATCAGGACATTGTTGCGCAACCTTTATGAAGACAGAAATAGCAAGTTCGACAATTTTCGCTATCGGGGGAAGAAGCTATCAGAATATTGTAATCCTGAATGGATAGAATGGGTGGCAAAGGTGATGGAGGGCGAACTGTACCACGAGGACGGAGTGAACAACGGCAGGGCTTATACCAACGTCAAGGCGGTATATGACAATATAAAACTCGATTTTTATCATCGTATGACCAATCAAATTTGAAAGATATGATAGTATTGATAGACAACGGACACGGTTCAGACACCGCCGGAAAGCAGTCTCCTGACGGAAGATTGCGAGAGTACGCATACGCAAGAGAGATTGCAAAACGTCTTGAAAAGGCATTGCAAGAGATAGGGATAGAAGCAGTCCGCATTACGCCGGAGGAAAACGACATCTCGTTGAAAGAACGTTGCCAACGTGCGAACAAATATGGCGCGAAGGATGCCATCCTTGTATCCATTCACTGTAATGCCGCAGGTAATGGTGAATGGATGAGTGCAAGAGGTTGGGAATGTTACACAAGCCGTGGAAATACCAACGCAGACAAGCTCGCGGAACGTCTATACCAAGCTGCCAAAGAAAAAGGTTATAAGCTACGCACTGACACATCGGATGGTGACAGCGACAAGGAAGAGGGCTTCTATATTCTGAAACATACCGTTATGCCGGCTGTATTGACGGAAAACCTATTCCAGGACAACAAGGATGATGTGGAATACCTATTGTCGGAAGAAGGGAAAGCGGCCATTACAGACCTGCATGTAAAAGGAATTTCGACATACATTAAACTTGACTTGTGATGAGATGGTTGCTAATCATATTTGCAGCGGTCGTCATCATGGGCGGATGTTCGACGAGCAAACAGGCGGAGCATACACACAGCCGTAGCGACAGCGTCCGCATTGAAGTGCGCAACGAGACAATATATGTAAAGGATACAGCTTACATTGAAATCCCCGCACAAAAAGCGGAACGCATAACAAAAGATACAATTAGCAACTTGGAGAATGACTATGCCGTGTCGGACGCATGGATTACCTCGGAAGGAATGCTGCACCACACCTTGGAGACAAAGCCACAGACAAAACCCTACGAGTTTGACAAGCCCATTATCCGCAACGACAGTACCTATAAGGAAAGCAGTCATTCAGACAACACTCAAACTGTAACAGTGGAAGTGGAACGAAAACTGACATGGTGGCAACAGACGCAAATGTACGGATTTTGGGTACTTATGGCACTTGCTTCCATTGGGCTGATATGGAAATACCGCTCATTGATAACAACGGCATTGCGCAAACTGATATAGGAGGAAACAGCATGGAACATACATTGAGCGTAAACAAAGATGATGTGTATAATGAAGTGGCAAAGACCACCTCATATACAGGTGCGAAAATGGATGACGAAACGGCATACGACAGGATATTCACGACCGATGAGGACAAAACCATGTTGGAGAGGTTTTGGAATGAGAGCAAGAATACCATCTGCGACAGCATGAAAAAGTTTCTCACAGACGAAAAGGAAACAGACGGCACGTACACTATCACTTTGAACTTGTCGGCTTCGTTTGATGAAAGCCTGTTGGGTAGCATGGAACGCAGCCTTTTCAGCTTCTTTGTGATGAACATCACGGCGAAATGGTACACGCTTGCCAACAAGACGGAAACGACCGACTACGCATCGGCGGCAGCCACCAACATGGAGGACATCATGCGTAAGGCATTCTTCAAGAAGAAGCCGAAACGACCGACGTACAACTGAAAAATAAGAACTAAAAAGATACAATTATGGCTGAAAACAAAAAAACACTCACCGTAACCCAAGAAGTGAAGGAGCTAATGTTTGACATCATGAACAAGACATACCTGACCGGACAGGCACGTGAAGCAGGAGGAATGGACTATAAGGCAAGCTCGAACATGCAAGCCTCGGAGGACAACGATAACAGCTATCAGTTGCGCCGAAGCCTTGCCAATGCTTTCTCAAACTTGAAAAGCCTGTTGGGTGAATATTTGGACGAGGACAAAAGCACATCGAACAACGTCATCCCGAAAGAGATTGATAATGACGGGCAACTGACGTTGGCATTCAAACTGCCCTCAAACTACAATAACGCCTCGGCGGACAGCTTGGGCAACGGTATACACGCCTACTTGGTAGATATGGCACTGTATGAGTGGTTCACCATCACCAACAAGGCAGACGCACAAGACTACCTGACACACTCGACGGCAAGCCTTGAAATCGTACAACGCGCCTTGTACAAGAGAAGCCGCCCGACAAGACCTACATACAACTAAGCCTATGAGGTATCCGTATGACATGATGTGCTGCGGCCCGGAAAAAGGAACAAAGAACGTAACCATGACGTTCAAGCGAGCCGAGCTTATCTATGACGCGAGTAACTACTCGTTCGTGGAGGCTGACATTCTGCCCGAAGGTGACGAGTGCCGCCGGCATCAAGTGTTCGACATCGGGCAAGACGGCAATGTGGACCGGATAACAAGAGTGCTGAACATGGCACACGCCGAATGCGTGGAAATGCTCTATCCATACACCAAAGAAGAAATACCCGACGAACAGGAAGCACTGGACGACGTGCTGACAGAGCCGGAGATGTACGAAATCAAGCTGACGCTGCCTGAAGGATTTTCCCTGACGACACTGCGTATGCTGGAACACTTGATACACGAATACCTTGTGTGCAGGGTGCTGGCCGACTGGATGAGCATCACCAACCCGGAAAGTGAAGCCACATGGGAGAAAAAGTTTACCACGCTGCGCAACAAGATAAGGACATCGCTTGTTTCGAGGAAAGGGAAAGTAAGACGGAAGTTAAAGCCATTCTGACGAATAAGCAAGAGCCGAGGTGCATCACGCATCCCGGCTCTTTTCATCATACAATCTTAAACCTTAAAACTAACTAACACTAAATACTTTATCTTGGCTTATTGGTAAGACGCGGCGTGAACTGAACCGTGCAGCCGTCGATGCACTCCGCCTTGTCGAGCTGACAGATGAGCGCAAGGCGGAAGTATTTGTACGGCGAGCCACAGAAACCACGCAGATACTTGTCTGTGCTGCTCCAAACGATGTGCCAGTTGAACAGGTCGCGCGAACCGTAAAGGATTTGTGACACGTGCCCGGCCTGAAAATATCCACGCTGGATGACGGTATCTATTGTTTTCAACACATCGGGATAGCCGAGCTTGAAAGGACGGGTAACAACAAGAGCCGTTATGCCGGTAGCATCTGACAGCGAGAAATTGGCCAACGTATTATCGTTCAGCATTGCCAGTGCGTCAGGGTATGAATTGACGTTATCGGCAATGTTGCTGTGTATCATGCCCCACAACTTTGATTTTAGAGAATAGACATAGGCATAACTAACAGACGTATTGTAAACGATGATACGCTGATTAGTATAGTCGTATATCATCTTGCAAGCCGTAAGGAAATCGCGGAACGGCAGAAGCGAGGAGTTTTCGAGTGTGATTTGCTCATCCTCACCGGCACACTCGTTAAACAGGCTGACGAGTTTGTCCGCTTTCGGTAAATCGGATATGGCAAACAAATCACGGCTATTAATGCTGTCGGACAGGCAGACCGCTTCCGAGCCGCTAATGAGCATTATGCCACGGTCGGTAGCGAAAAGCACCGCACTGTCAATCTGCGTTATGCTGTCAGGGTTGATACAGACATCACGGGTAATTGGCTGTTTGGCAGAATATGTGCCAGTACTGGAAACCTCCAATGCCCAAACGCCATCAGTTGAGAAAGCATACAGAGGGAACTGGCCGAACTGCCCCTGCGAAAGAGCCTTTGCAGCCGAACAAATACCAAGAATGGTGCCGGTGCCAATGGTATTGATACCCAACACAGGGAAATAAAAAGGATTGTTGACTTCGGACGTATAGATTTTGTTAGGCACGTCAATGGTCCGTTCATCAACCGACGACACCGTAGGCACACTACTTGCCTGATTGCCACTTACATTCAATCCATCCCATCCACCAAAGTAATATGTACCGTTCAGTGTCGGATGCGGTTCAAGCAAGACTTCGTAATAAGAAGTAAAATAATAATTAACACCAACGATTGCCTTATAAGCATTGACATTCGGATAATATAGCCAAAGAAACGGAGTGTCAACGCCAAACATACCAGCATCGCCACGTACAACGATATCGCGTCCGTCCTGTTTAATAAAATAGAACACTTGAACGGAAGCCTTATAATCCACATATGTCGGGTCATCAACATCAGAATACTTATGCACATTACCGTCCGTGAATTGGAACAGGCAAGAAGAATTAAAGCCGTTAAACAGCTGCTTTCTCAAATTGGCAATGTTGAAACGTGAATTGTAGTTATAAGAATATTTTGGAATAAGCTTATCATGGCTGTCATAATCATCCGTCATCACCTCACGTGTTACAAGGGATTGCAGGTATTCCTTATTAACAGGGATGATGGTACGTTCAGTCTTCAGGTCAGCAACATTTATAGACTTCAAAAAATAAAAAAGCTGATTGTCCGTAATATCCCCTTTTATTGCATCGCCATCACGTTGAGGCAACATCAAACGCCAAGTGGGGGCGGTGAAATTAGTCGGGTCGAAAGTCATTGCATACAATTCGCCAAACCGAGACTTCTGATAACGTAATGGATAAACGCTTTGGTCGGCAGCCTGATTGACGTGTTTGCAAATTGCATAACAATCGGAATAGTCCGTATAGACAAACCTCGTACATTGTCCGCTCTGATTGTATGTGTAAATCGGTGCGGAAACGAAAACATCAACGGACTTAATAATATCGTTCCAATTTTTCAACTCGTCGAGGCACGCTGAATTCATTACTGCATAATCAAGTTGGTGAAACATACCTGCAAGAATGAGTTTCGCCTGATTAATTTGCGTAGATGTGTTGTTGCCATGCAGGTTTGTGCAGAAGCACTGCGGTGCAAGGTCAGACGAACAAACCATCAACACCGGTGCAGAATGCATGGTAAGCGTACCATCATAAAGGCGATAGGCATAGCGCACAAAGAATGGGAACATAAACTTTCCGACGTTCGTGGAATTGTCTGCAATGAACTTGTTGACCTTAGCCAATACTTGGTCGGTGATTTTTGTCTTGTTTTCGTCTGTAAAATCTTTCCACACATCACCATCAAAGAAGTCTATGTTATTGAAATTGATAGTGAACTCATCATCGCGTATCATTTCACCTTGTAGCCCAAAGGATATGACACATTCAGGCATGTGCGTTCCGAGATACAGATAGCCCTCGGAAAATCCTTTCCAGAGCATATAATGTATTCCTCCATCGGTAAGCACCATGAGCGTATTGCCCACCGAATTAAATCCGTAGATAACAGTAGAAGCAGAGAACGCATAAAGGTGTTGCAGGAACTGTGAACCACTTGTATCACCATCTGTGAAAAAAGTTTCATTTGTAGATGTATCAAGCACTATATAATACTTGAACGTTGAAGTCTGATGAATGAACACCACCTTCCGGTTGTCACCAAGAAAGAACAACACTTTAGGCGGAAGCACAGGCTTCAACGCTCCGTCCTCCGGCACCAATCCAATAGCCGTTGCAAGCTCGCCGTCCGCAGACTCATAGTCTGACGGATTAGCAGTAAATCCGTTATATTTTATCTCTTGTATCATCGTTCAGTATATGTCTGTAAATTATCGGTAATACCATGCCAATGGCAGGCAGTGATGTGGGCGAGCCAACACCAAGTTCTACCTTGCCAAGATGCGAGCCGCTTGTCCTGATGATGTACCGGCACAGCTTTTGCGACCATGCCCGGAAATGTCGGCTGTTAGGATGCGTTGGAAAGCATGAGGCTTCATGCCGTCCGACTGTGGGTGCGTGGAACTTGACATACAGGTATAGTTCACCGTCGCCATCCAGCAAGTCTATCACATCCCCACGTTGTAGGGCAAGCACCTTTGACACATGCGCCGAAATGTCAATGCGTCCGTCAGAGCGAAAGGTTATGTCCGTCTTTCGCGTGTTTCCGAGTATGCTTTGCATAGGCGAATGATTTTATGTGTCGGCAAATCGAGTTGGTAATAGGTCTTGCCCTGTGGCGTCTTCTGAACAGAAACGGACAGTTTGACAGAGCGGAGTGCGGGCAATCCATATTCAAAGAAGATGCGCCCGACTGAAGGGCACAGTGTTTCAAATCCGATACATTGGTATTTACTGTTGTACTGAATTTGGCAAAGTTGTGTAGGCTCGGAAATGTCGGGGTTGAGCATAAATCCAAACGTATTATGGTGAGGTATGCGGAACACAAATACCGATGGCGAGCCGTCAAGTTCCTGTCGCTCCGCATCTTTCTTCATGTGGAAGAAAAGACTCTTAGAGAGGGTCACGGAGTTGTCAGACGGGTCGGCTATTACGTAGTAGCGAAGCGAACGCCATTTGTTTATGAGTTTTGTAAATATCATACGCGAAAATAGCCTTTTATGCCATAACTGACGGTTTATGTTTTAACCCACCTCGCGAATAATCCTTTCGTGAGCGGAAAGAAATTGTTTCGATGTAGCGGAAAGAAAGAGTCGTCATCAGCGTATCGCGATGTTTGTCCGCTTCTTCTTTTGACAGGAAAATGTATGAACAGATCTCCATTTTATACGTACCTTTTGTACCTACGATGTTGGCGTAATACTTCCGCCCGAAAAGAAAGGCGATGATTTCCTTTAATACTGTTGTCTGCATGGTTATTTTATTTTTAAGTTATCGATTTCAATAAGCATATTCTTGGTATAATAATCGCAAGTGCAATTTATCTTACGCTTGTTTTTGCCTATAATCGTTTCGCATTGATACTTGCACTCCTTGAAGTCTTTGACATGGAAAGGGCAGTCATCGGGAGGTGTAACATCTGTATTCGGAATGCGGTCCAGCGAATAGAATGTTTCTTTGTTGTAGATGATGGCCGCTTCGTGTTCAAGACGGCAACCTTTCGATGTGCGCCAACCGTCAAGGAATAATACCGCATCACAACAGAGTAGTGCTTCTATGTCGTTACCCATGTGTTCGGCGTATGTTGCGTCAGGGTCGGGCGACACGTCGAGCGGCGATACCGGCGTGTGCCCTTTGGCTTGGATTACGCCGGAGGCGTAAATGCAATTGGCCTCGACCTCTTCTATGTCATGGCCGGTTATTGGTAGGCTGATGTATATTTTCATCGTACAGAATGGCTATTTACAAGTTCAAAATCATATACGAATACATACGGATTTTCTTGCCATACGTCCTTTCTGCTCACCTTATTTATGAGGTGAGCAAAGGCTTCACGAAGTGAATTGAAGTGTGATTTTCCATCGTCAAATGTATATCCATCGGGAGGAAATTTACAATCTACATAATAGAATGTTTGTATTCCCTCTTTCATGCAATCCTCGTCCGAAATGTCTTGGAGACGCTCTACACGAACATCTGTTATGCGGATTTGGTGTGGCATTAAGTCTGCCCGAACGAACATCTTGTTGTTCCATCCTGATGTTCCCTCATATAACTTCATGCTTACCCAGTCAATTGGGTTAATAGCATCTTTATAACTTTGCGCCACCGCAACTACTTCGCCAACTCGAAAAGGCAGTTTCATTGTGATAAGACTTTCCCCTCCGTTTGCTATAATTTGCACTTCATCACCAAGAACGCCAGCACTCTCTATTTCATCTGATGGGAAAAGCGGCTTTCCTTTCATTATTCGCCTTGTCTGCGTCTTTCTACCATCAAGCACAGCCATTGTCAGGCCGAACTTATCATTGAACATTATCTTTTTCATTGCCAATCCATTTTAAGAAGTTATTGTTTATCCGGCACCAATAGGCATTTCCCTCGCGAGTATCATGCCATACAAACGCGCAGGAAATCACGTTTTCGGCAGATGTCTTTTTGAGGTAGGTGGAAAGCGTCATGCGATGACGCACACCACGGTTGTAGTTATTTGTAAACTTATCGTACAACCTTTGTCCTTTGAGCCAATCGGTTATCTGTTCAGGTGTTTTCATTCCAGCGTACATTTGAATTGAGTACATTCGGTAAGGTCTTTCTTGTCGGTTGAAACGATGATTGTCTTGCCGACAATGAAATTCACTTCCATGCGGTAGATGTTATTGTCCCGGATGAAGCGATCAGCCAGTTTGCAGACCAGCCGTCTAAATTCTTCATACGAAAGCTGTTTATTATCTTGTTCTGCCATAATCAGAATAGTTTGGGTTCGTTCCTCTCGCGGAGGATATTGTTCACACGGGTTATCTCGTCATCGACACGCTTTTCAAGAGCCTTGCTTTCGCGGAGGACTGATTGTGAGCGTGTGCGGAAATACTCTTTCTGCTTGTCGCGCATGGTGGATACGAGATTGAAAAATGCTTTGTGGTCCATAGTTATTCTTCGTTATAGTCGTCAAATCTGTTACCACCTGCCACAATGAAAATGCAGGCAATATCTACGGCAATAGCCAATGCCAATAGGCACATCATTGTGAGCCTCCTTTCTTTTCGGGAAGCAAATCGACAATGTATGCCCATCTAATAATGCCCTTTTTATCTGCATAATACCTCCAATCGAAACAATCATTACACAAATAATCAAAATCACAATTATCATAGCCTAAATCTACTAAGAGTTTTCTACCAATTTTAGGTTTTTCGCTTATATTATGCCACACGGAGTTGATGCGCCACTGTGCGCCATCAACAAAACCACTCTCGAAACCTATTCTCTTACCTGATAAATAATCGTCGTCCGAACTTACCTTGTCTAAATACAACGGCAAATGTTTTATTGCTTCTTTTTCAATCTGTTTTCTATTCATAATCAAAATACAATGTTAAAATGTTGATTTTTCAATGTTGGCCGTTTGCTGACAACGAAATCGTGTAATTTGTTCTCACTAAGGGGGAATAACGGACAGTATTTGTAACACAAAGTGCAGACAAAACGGCCGTTCAACATTACGTCAAAGATTAAATTCTTCATTGTGTGCCTCCTTACTCCAAGAGTTTATGATATTGGTTATCGTTCAGGCTCTCTTGCATAAACAAGATTTTGACAAGCCGTTCTTTTTCCTCTGCCGTCAATTCCCTGTTATCATCGGAATCAATATCACCATATAGGTGATGTTTCCGACAATAGGCAAGTAGGATATTCTGTTTCATGTCCTCCAAATCTTTATTGAAATTAGCTTTGTGCCATTCAAAAAGGCTCACGAGTTCCGCATATTGTATGGCTGTCATTTCTACCGCTATACGACTTCTTGATACTTGTTTATAAGACATCCGGCTTGCATTGGCAACCTTGTAATAGCATTGCGCAAACAAATCGACTTGAGTCTTATTCCGGCCAACGTCAAAGAAGTAATATTTCACTTGGTTTTCATCCAATAACTCATTGATGGATATGCCGTATTCATTACAGAGTTTTTCAAGCAATCTCCGGGCATTCTCGGCTTCTCCCTGCACTCCTCGTTCAGCGAGTGCCAACAGTTTTTTGAGCTTTGCTTTTATGCTTTCATACTCTTTTTCCATTTTGTCGTCAGTTTTTTGATTATACGATTTAATTCGGCGTTCTCTTTTTCGAGTTCTTTAATCTCTTTTCGGAGAGCCTTTACAGTCTCGTTATACTCCTTGCGTTCAAATTGACGTTCGGTAAGTTCGTTGCGGCAGGTGCAGTCCAGAATATCGCCGGACACAGCAACGGCCATACACCCCGGTATCAATACTTTCAAACCGTCCTCGGTGTAGATGTAGTGGCACCTCATCTTTTAATCGTTCGAAACGAGGCTTCGTTGCCAAAGTCAATGATTTTCATCATTTCGCGAAAACGGTCGGCAAAACGCTCGTCGTAATACTCCCGTATCTCGTCGGCGGCAAGGTTGCTTGTGGCCATTGTGCAGAACTGTTCCTCGTAGCGATAGGAAATCATGTCCATTGCCGTATTGACGTAATCACCATAATTAAGGCTTTCACGTGGCTCGGTGCCGAGGTCGTCGATGCACAGCACCTCCACATCGCGCAGCCGCTTGTAACGGCCTACATCGGCCATGTTGTCGCGCGTGCGGTTGTTGTAAGCCTTTGCCAGCAATACCAACTCTTTTGCCGTAATAATCTCAAAGCCGAAAAGCGGCCAACGGTCGTCCTGTGAGGTATATCCCTCATCGGAATGCAGCAAGTTGTAGAGTGACTTCATGGCCTTTACAAGTGTGGTCTTGCCATTGCCACGGTTGCCGCAGAGGAACAGTCCGAAAGTGGTATCTGTACCCGTGAGCCACCGCGCTACATCGGCTATATGGCACAGATAATAGTCGGAGGCCACAAACTCACGGTGGCGCAAAGCCACTTCTGCCCGGCAAGCGGCCAGCAGGAGATTGTACATCTGCTGTTTTGAGTATGGAAACCTAAAACGTTCCACCATACGTTTTCTCTTCATCAGCGTGGAGAAGATTTCCTCGACGTTTATTTCTTTGTTCTGTCCGAATTGTAACATCTTCGTTTTGTTTTTTACCGGCTACGATGCGCAGCCAGTTGTTGAAATGTTGTTTTGCATCGGAAAGGCTGTCGTGCCTTTCTTTTCCATCGGAAGCGCAATGCAACCTGAACTCGTCAAGTCTTATGCAAAGTTCCTCCACATCCATGTGGTGCAGCACTTGCAGCTGGTCAAGCCAAGCTGTTTCATTCTTCAATGCCGCGATTTCCTCGTCAAGCGTGAGCGTATAAGGCTGATAAGGTGCCAACGGGAGGTCTTTCGACTTTTTGGCAGCTGTCCGCTTTTTTGCCGTTCCTTTCCGTGAGGTTTCTGCCGACGGCTTATCGGTGCCGGTGTCATCCGTGATAAGATTATAGACCGTAACGGTTGCCACGCGCTTGCAAAGACGGTTGATATTCATATATCTCACCTGTATTCCTTTCGATGTCAACACACCTTCGGCCTTGTACAGTTCCTTAGCAAACAACCCGATGTTCAGGCAGCACGTGATGACCTCGCGTATATACGCCTCATCATACCCGGTCTGTTCCGAGATTATGAAGGGCAGCTCTTCATCCCACCTGATGTAGTACCCATCCTTGTAGATAAGACATAGCAGGAGAGCATATACGGTAATGGCCTTGCCACCTTGATACTTGATTAGTTTCCTAATGCGCAAGTCCTGAAAGAAATCTATATCGAAAGGGAAATATCCCAAACCTTGCTTTGCGGTACGTGCCATATTCATTTACTGTCATTTAGGTAGCAGCGCACCTCCCGAATAAAATCGTCGAGGGAACGGCAGACTACATATTTGTATTCATCTTTATCGCAGATAACCGACTGCCACCAACGCTGATGTTCGCTTTGCCTACCTTTGGGCGTTTTCATCTCGATAAGCAACGCACCATACTGATGCGTACTTTTGAGCAGGATGAGGTCGGACACCCCGGCCACCACGCCCTCGGCTTTGAGCTTCGCGCCTGTTACAGCGTCGCGCCGTCCGCCGTTCGGTACGGCGAAAAGCCGCCCTCGAAGATGAGGATATTGGAGGTTGAACCACCTCACACAGACCTCTTGCAACCTGTGTTCTTCATCGGAGGGAGCTTTCCGCCGTGGATTGTCACCAGCCTTGGCAAGCATTTCATCAAGCGTCATCTTGGACTTTCTCATGATCATGCGTCTTGTCAATCACAACATCTTTGCAGCCAGTTGCACTGATAGTAACTTTCTGTCCGTCAGGAATGCTGTCAATGAACCGTTTGGCGGCATGCCGGCAGCTTGGAGAGCTTGCAACAGCTTCGGTTGCTTCATGAATAACTTTATCTTTGTAAGTCTGTGCTTTCTTGTGAGGAGCATTAGGAGTGTATTTGAATACATCCATGATTTTTGTTTCCTGCACAGCCTCGCAGTTCCAATCAACCATTGAGTCTTTCATAAACTCGTTGGTCATTGCACGTGCGTTGTCGATGTCCTTTGCCTGAACAAGCAGATATTTCGGAGCTTTCTTTTCCTTGCCTGTCTTTTCATCGAGCGTGATGTAGTTTACCTTGACACGATACCACTTGTCGCCCTGCGCATTTTCTACCAGTTCCGAATAGTTTGTTATCTTCTCGGACACCACATCGAACTCACCGCTGATGAAACAGGACATTTCGCCTATGATACGGCTTTCGGCCTCGGTAAACGAGAGCGCATCTACGATATACAGCTCCGTTACTTTCTTCTGCATCCCATTTTCTAATGTTTTCTCGTAGCGGATGCCACATTCAAAGAGTTTCATGCGTTGAAGTTTTTAGGTTTGTTTTCGGCATATTGTATTCTCGCATCAAGGACAGCAAGGTATTTGCGCATCAAGTCGAGCTGCGTTTCAAAAGCCTGTTGTTCCTCCGGCCAAAGCAGTTCCTTAAACTTGGAAGAATAATAGAAATCCTGTGCCTTGTTGTAGCGTAAGGAAAGGTCGTCACGCTCAATGTGTAGGCGGTCAAGGAAAGTGTCGGCTACGCGGTAGGCTTTCTCGAAAGCGGCAGCAGGTGACCAGCTTTCGTAACCATCCTGATACTTCACATGATAGCCGGCGCATTGTGCCTGCTCCGTGTTAGGAACTCGGCCAGCTTGCAGTAATCCTTTCGTGTAGGCATCGCCAATTGTCATAGGCTCGGCCTCAATCTGTTTTGTTCCGATGTACGTTTTCATTTGTTCAATGCGTTTTTAAGTTCTTCACTCACTTTGAATTTTACCGTGCGGTGAGCCGGAACGACGCACTCGGCACCAGTGGCCACGATGCGTGCCTTTCTCTCACCTACGTTGCGGACAGTGAACGTGCCGAAGCCACGGAGGTAAACATTCTTGCCGGAGACAAGAGCCTGCGATATGACTTGCATAGCTCCCTCAACCGCTTTCTTTGACTCGGAGCGACGTAACCCTGTACGTTCCGAGATTTGCTCAATGAGTTGTTGTTTGGTCATTTTCTTCATCTTTTATGAGTTTTCTGTTTAACTTTTCAATCAATCTTCTTATCACCCATGCCCGGCATACATAGCGTTGGCCACGATGGGTGTCGTATAACTTGGCCGCGTCATCCAAATAGCGGATGATGTTGCGAATATCCGTCTTGCATACTTCCATAGGCTTAACCGTCAGAAAAGTTAAGAAATGAAGCTACAAGCTCGTCAAAATACATCTCGTCGGTGGGGATGTCATCGTCACTGTTCATGATTTCAGCAGCGATAGATTTCTTCTTGTGAATGAGCGAGTAGATGGTTTGGTCTATCGTACCACGGCCAAGGAGATAGTAGCACGTCACGTTGTCCTTTTGCCCGATGCGGTGCGCACGGTCCTCACACTGGCAGCAGTCGGCATAAGTCCATGCGAGTTCGACAAAAGCCACATTGGACGAAGCGGTAAGCGTGAGACCTACACCGGCTGCCTTGATGGAGCAGACGATGAGTTGCACATCGGGGTTGTTCTGAAAGCTGTCCACAGCTGCCTGTTTGAAGGCCGCACTATCGCGCCCCGTAACGGTAACCGCACGTGGGAATGCCTTGCACAGCGCATCAACCACCTCGTGGAGCGAACAAAAGACAATGAGCTTCTTTCCGCTGTCAAGGAATGTGCGTATGAAATCCACAGCCTGTGCCACCTTGCCCAGCGTAGCAAGCTGGCGCAGCGTCATGAAGCGCACGAGAGCTTCCATGCGCATTTTGCGGCGTATCTCCCAATCGGTACACTCGGTATATTGCCGCAGGTATTCGGCAAGGTCGGCGGCGGCAAGGTTGTATTCGGGCGCATTGCTGATGTCAACATAGAGGTCAACGCGCGTCTTGTCGGGCAGTTGTGGCAGTACCTTGGCTTTCTCGCGACGTATCATGCAGTTGGCATACAACTGGTTGCTCAACACCGAGAGCGGCACGGCCGGTTCCGCCTTTTTGTCCTTGGGGTCGGTGCAATAGTCGGCCATGAACTTGGTGCGTCCGCCGAACTCCTGCAACCTGCCCATGATGGAGAGTTGCGCCACCAAATCCTCCGGGCGGTTAACCACAGGCGTACCCGATAGGAGGATAATCCATTCCTTGCCTGTCGTAATCCCCTTGGTGAAGATTGTCTGTTGTGCCGATGGGTCTTTCACACGGTGGCTCTCGTCAATGATGACGCTACGGAACATCCTAATCTGCGGACAGAACACCACATCCTTCAGGCGGAACGATTTACCGCCTTTTATATCCCACACGAAATACTTGCGCAGACTTTCGTAGTTCACAATGGCAACATGGTGCATACCCATTTTGAGTAGGTAGGGCCATGTGGTGCGTACAGAATTGTCGAGTACCAATGCTGACTTGTCTGTGAACTTTTCGAACTCCCTCTGCCAGTTTATCTTCAATGAAGATGGGCAGATAACGAGGCAAGGATAGGCGTTTGCCGTATCGACGATACCGATGCTCTGTAAGGTTTTGCCAAGCCCCGGCTCGTCGCCAATAATGAGGCGTTTCTTGTCAAGTCCGTATGCAATTCCCTCGCGCTGGTAGGGATAAGGCTCAACACGCAGGTGGTGTCTTAGTTCTTTTTGCATGGCTTATACCTCCATCCGTTAAGTTCGTAAACACGCTTGCGGGCTTCCTCTCTGTTATAGTAAAAAGGCTCGCCGGGGAGCGGAGAAGCCGATGATGTCGTTTCTCCCACATAATCGTAGCGATAGATGCGGAAAGCACGTCCACGAGGCGCGTAATAGCATTGTCCTACTTTTGGTTTCATAATACTGTCACTTAAAATGTTCAACTTCGGCCAACAAGTCCTCGCGCTCAAGTCCTCGTATATACTTGTCAAGCACGAGATTTACGCTGCCGTTATAGAACCGCTCAAACTCTTCTTCATCCATTGCCGCGAACGATATGCTGCGATACTCAATCTCACGCTCGCCAAGCTCGTTGACAGACGACGTGAAATAACCGAGGTCGCGCTTGAAACGGCGCAGCATATCGTCCACACTGCGTATGTTCCACCGCTCAACGAGCGGAAGGGGTAGGTTGTCGTAGGTCAGCCTGACGAGCGCAAAGAATTTCTTGTGAAACTCGTAGTTGCGTGGTTGACTGATGCGACAACGGACTGTGGAGCCGACACGCAGACGCTGCTTCAAGTCGTGGTCGCTGTCGTAGAGCGGCACAAGACCGTAAGGAGTTACGCGGCAATAGATGTCCATATCACGCTTACTCTATGTTGGATGAGGCCACGGCGAAAGCCACAAAAGCTATTTTTACAGACGTTCCGTCAGAGCCAAGTTTATCAAAGTCCATAGCTATGGGAGCTTCCGTTAACGTCTGCCAACGTTCATCTGTCAGTTTTTCTCCTAACAACATCATTGTTGCGGCTACATCGTCCCGGTCGAACTCAACCACAAGACGCATTTTTTTATTTTCTTCCATTTGTTTATCTGATTTATTAGTTATTACTGTTCTGCGCAGGAGTGAGAAGCCACCACTGAAACGCCAGTTCCTCGTACTTTTCCCGGCCACGGTTATATATTTCATCACCACGGTTGATGAACTTCTTGAACACCTTGCAGTTCTTCTTTGATATGGCATAGATGAAGTCACGGTCAGAGTGTGCGATGTCCATGTACCATGCCCGGCTTCTATCCCAATCGAAGAAGTCAACCGCCTCGTCGAACTCCTGCTGCGAACTGGCAAAAGTGGTTTTCAGGTCGCCACCGAAGCAGAATGCGGACAGATACCAATCCCACTTGCAGCGAGTATCGAGGCAAAAGGGGTATTCGCAATATGTGAATTCTTGACCGTGGTTCACCATGAAGCGTTGCGTGTCCGCCAGCTCCAGCACCTTGGCGAGAAACGGGTCGTGCCGTGCTTCCATGCGGAGCGAGCGTTGCATTTCTTTGGCATGAAGAAACTCGTCGTCGGTGTATTGCACATCATCCACGGTATAGTGGTAATAATCGACCCGTGCCGGCTCGGTGATGATTGCATCCACCAACGTGCCGAAACGGAATGCCGCCTCGCGGTCGCCGAATTGTGGGCGAGGATGGAGGATGTCGCGCAAAGCCGTGAGGTCGGAGTTGGAGACCTCCGTGCGGTTATAGTATTCATCGGGGTTATGATTAGCCATGATTACTTTGCCTTAACTTCGTCCACGTATTCCACACTCTCGTCATTCACGAATATGTCCTCTTTATTGGCCAGTTTCTCGCAGAACGTGATTTGTTTCTTAAACATCTTGGAAAGTTCCTCAACAGAGAGCGTGCAGCCCTCCTTGCTCCACCACAGAGCGATAACGGGCATTATGCCTTCGGGATTGAGTAGGTTGATTTTCTTGGTTACTTTTGTCTTTGCCTGGTAACCGGCCATAGTAGCCTGAGCGTTGAACAGTGAGGATATTTCCGCAGCACCACGCTCCATTTCGGCCTTACGCTTTTCCTCCGCCTCGCGTGCGGCACGTTCTTTCTCCATACGTTCGGCCTCGGCTTTCTGCCGTGCCTCCATTTCGGCCTTGATGCGTGCCGCTTCTTCTGCGTTGGCCTTAGCCATGCGTTCAAGGTTGGCTTTCTTGGAGGGAAGCCGGTCTATGGTGTAGTTGATGGTATCGCCCACTTCGGCAACATACTGGTCATTGAATTGCTTGTAGAGCATGTGTTTAAGTTCGTTTTCAACATCAGCCACCTTAACACCGAGAGGAATGCGTAGCGAAGTGTGCAGGCCACCCATCCATTCAGCAGAAAGTCCTTTGTCCGCTTCCGCCTTTATGTTGCGGAGCGCAAGCAGTGAAACGTCGTAGTTTTCGAGGGTTACGTCATTGTCTATCTGTGTAATCTGATTGAGCGTCGTATTCACATAGTCTTGGAACTTGCGTTTGAAGTCATCCTCCACGTCCATGCGGAACTTTCGTGCGGCCTCTTCCGCCTGACGGCGTGCCATTTCTTCGCGCTGCCGCTTTTCCTCCTCGGCACGCTTCTTTGCGGCATACTGGTTACGCAGTTGCTGGAGCTGGTAACCGATAGTGCCCGATTTAGCAGGGTCTATTTCATTTTCTATGACGGTGAATGCCGTGCGTACTTGGTCAAACAGCTTGGTGACAGGTGAACGGCGTTCGTTCATGGCTTTCACCGTGCGCCGTGCCTTTTCGATGAATGTTGCCGCCTGACGGTCGAGGTCGTCATTCATACCCTGTTGCTGTATGGTGTGGAGTATGTTTTGTCCGAAATTCACGCAGTTGTCGCGCGACTGCCGGTTGAGTTCGTATGATTGAGGAGCGGCCATCATTATCTCCTTCATGTTTTCAGGCCGCATAATTGCCAATTCGTTATTGTTCATATTGCTTTCTTGTTGTTGCGGAGCGCATAATATTGTGTCCGCATAGTGAATGTATCTTTGTAACTTGTCGCAGTACAGCCCGTTGATACCGTAGTGGCTCGTTGGGCATCTTGTGCATAGCTTGGGAGGCATGGTTTAGAAAGTATCATCATTGTTTCCTCCGGCCGCCGGGTCTATCGTGACACCTTCCGAAAGGTCGGGCGTAGGTGCGAAAGACTGTTCTGTCTTTGATGCAGGAGCTTCCGCATTATCTGCCATTCCTCCGTATGGGTCGAAGCTGGTTTCGGTTTGATTGTCATTGCCAATAACTTCACTTTCGAGCTGGGTGCCTTTGCCGATGGGTATTTTGGGGTATGTATTGAAAGCGTGCTTGATACACTTGGCTTTGAGGAAGCCTGTGTCTATCTGACCGTTGGCGGAGGAATAGAGCTGATTGGGATTCTCAACGTATCTGCGCGCCTCGTTATCCCAATACCTGTTGGCCTTGCCCGAGTAGTCGGACAGGCGCTTCCAGTCGCTCTCGGTCATTACGGAATAGTCCATCGAGCCATCGCAGCGCGTAATCTTCAGGAAACAGGCGATGATGCGGTCTGACTGCCTTGGTATCTTGCAACAGTAGTTTACGTACTTGCGTCCGTCTTTCTCTCCGAACGAGAACTCATCGCCCTCATAGACAATCACGGGGTTGTCTGCATACTGTATCTGCCCGGCCTTGGCACGGAGCACCAGCTCGCCATATCCTGATATGGTTAGGTTGCAGCGCAACTCGTAGAGGTTTTGCCCCTGTGCGTTCTTGCCGGTGCAATAGCTTCTCGGCAAGAGGTAGCACAAAGCCTGTGCGCCCGGTTCCAGTGTGAGGCCGCGCACTGCAAGGTCGATGAAAGCGATGAACACCGACATACCTGTACACTTGCGCAACTGCTCTTTGTCGCGCAGTTGGTTGTTGAAGTACATGGCCTCGCGCTCATACGCTCCTTCTCCGCCCTCTTTCCAAATGGCATTGTAAACGTTAATGAACTGCTGACGCACGTAGTCATTACGTACTACATCTGTGGCCTTTAGCGACTGGATGATGTGTGCTTGATTTAATGTTTCTTGATTGTTCATAATCAGTCAGTTTATTGGTTATAAATCGAAATAGTCTTGTTGGATGCGTTGTGCTTTCCTCAATTCGGCAACAAAGTATTCAACCTTGCCCGGACGCTTGCAAGGATGTATTTTCCCCTGTCTGCGCCAGCGGTCAACATTGCCGCGCCCGAACATGGCATACGCCTTTCGCTGACTGACCATTTCAGGGTCGTCGCGCTGCTCTTTAAGCTGGCGAACGACCTCTGCGGCCACATCGCTGACGAATGTTGCGTAGGTTACTGATTTGTCTATGAAATCGAGGGTAAGCATAGAACGTGGCTTTTAGCGACTCTCCCGAAGCTCTTTGTATGATATTCGCAGGAGTACCCATGAGAGGTACACGAATACGAAACTTACAAGGATGCCTAACAAAGAAGTGATATGCCCTAACACGATGTGGCCAACAACGCCTGTGATAACACACAGGAATATCACGGCGGATATAATCAGTTGTGCGATGGTGAATGTCTTATCCATGATTGAAATGATTTAATCTGTTATTGAATACGCGTAACAGTAACGATACGCCGCTCACGGTCTATGCAGGTTGAGTATTTCCTATTCAGCATGAAGCTCATTGTGCTTGCCAGCGAGCGTACTGATGTGTATCTTGAAGCCGGATAATCTTTTTTGTCACCCACCTTCATTTGCTCAAATTCGCTTGTAAACGTCTGTTTTTTCGGCATTTTCTTCTTGTTTTTTACTTTTTATTTTTAACTTTATGGTGCAAAGATAAGCATTACGCGAATATAAACAAAGCAAAATGCGAATTATTTTATTCTCGAATTGAAATTTTAACATACTCAAAATGGAAAAGTCAGAAATGCTTGAATGTATAATTAATTATTATACAGATGGGAACAAAGCTCGTTTTGCAGCGATTATTGGTGTTAAGCCTCAAACGATTAACACATGGACAGCCCGTAACACTTTTGATGCCGAACTGATATATTCAAAATGCGATGGTATATCAGGTGATTGGTTGCTTGGAAATGGAGAGGGGGATATGCTGAAAACAAATAATTCAGCAACGGCAAATGGTGATGGCTCTGTCGCTGTAAGTGGTAACAACAACAGTAATGTAATGGCTGGTGGGGAAACTGCCTTATTGCAGGAACGAATAAAGCATTTAGAGGAATTGCTGGCAGAGAAGGAAAGGCTGATACAAGTGTTGATGGAGGGGAGGAAATGAATTTGAGCGACACAAAAGTGTACGCTATATTCCGGCTGGTGCATCAACGGAATATATTGACAACAAATCAGAAGAAATGAGATTGGAATGAAGAAAACAAGAAATATACTTTTAGCGAGTATTGCCTTTTCACTGCTTTCTTGTTCGAGTGATGATGAAAGCGTTTACGACAGCGTGTTGTCAAATACACGGTGGCACCAGGATTATGTAGATGTACCCACGTCGACAGTGAGTGAAGAATATACGCTACCCAAAGAAATACTTGCCCGTTTACAGTCGGAAACCCGAACAGAGCAAGAAACGGACACGATAAACAAGACAACCGCGCAAAGTGGAAAGTACCAGCTTTCGTTCAGTACAGACGAAAAATGCCAACTGGAGGATGTTCGCCGGGTAAAGGGAACATACCAGTTGGCAACATACGAGGTCGAGGTGAGCTATTACCCCAACCAAACATACAGGGAAGATGTAGGGAATGGATATACTACGGAGATTGTAGTTAAGGACGACAGCCTTACCTTACGTCAATTTTATGGCGACTACGTTGTAAAGCAGGACACTGTGTTCTTAGGAAAGAACAATGAGGTTCGCACTCGTGTGCAGACGCTGAGTGTATCTGAACTATACAACTACGATAACGACCAAATATCCGAAACGTACCACATGACGTACATACGGACAGGAAACAAAGTCGAACTTACAGGTGACAAGCACCTTATCGGCATAATAAGTGATGACTATTCAGAGATTGATTTTGAGGAACTTGGAAGTTTCGGACGAGAATAACTTAATAAATTGAGCCCATGAAATAAAACTAATTGAATGTTGTCTGATTGTTGTTAGGCTTTTCATAAAGCACTGATAAAAAAGCGTTTTTCTCAGCGGCGCAGGCTGCAATAGAAGAAGCATAAGCAATATAGGATAATATTTGATTTAGGCTGTAACGAGCTGTTTATCAGGCGTTACAGCCTAAGTCGTTTTTAGGCGGTTCGTGCATTTGTTTGCAAGAAATGAGTCAAATAAACGTATTTGTTGTTGCTCTATATCAAGCTTTAGATTATCTCAGTTCTTTAGGGTTTCTTTCCATTTATCAAATTTATTGGCTAAAGAGAAATAATTATTGTTTGTTGAGCATTAGTGTCCACTAAAAAATCATAGTAGTTCTTTGAAATTATTGAGATTCAATT
>ENA-ORNF01000491-ORNF01000491.1-human-gut-metagenome-genome-assembly--contig:-NODE-491-length-40454-cov-4.092453_pt1 | contig 40454 bp, 36 predicted proteins | sample MGYA00242110_ERZ509012 | MGnify/ENA primary metagenome ERZ509012 (study PRJEB26280, sample SAMEA2338714) | human gut metagenome | biome: human gut; feature: human-associated habitat; material: faeces...
CGAGGCCGCCGCGGCGGTGGGGTATAAGGACGTGACCTATTTCTCCGCGACATTCAAGAAGCTGACGGGCTTATCGCCGTCGGAGGGGGAGTGATGAATAGAAAACATCTGACGATTCTGTGCAAAGTTGTCAGAATCATCGGGTGAAATCGCAGATTTGTCCAGTTTCTTTTTTGCCGAATTGTGCGTATCATATAAAGTAACAAAGCGGCACAGAACAAGCCGCAACCTCACCGACTCAGAAAGGGAGATACGCACATGAAGAAACTGTTATGCGCCGTCCTCGCGCTCGCGATGATGATGACGGCATGCCTCGCGATGGCTGAAACCGTGGAGGAAGTGATCGCTCAGGCGCAGACCATGACCAATGAAGAGCTTTACATGGTCCGCCATCTGGCCGCCCAAATCGGCACAGATATGGTGGACATCGTTCCCCGCGTAGGAGAAAGCGACGGCATGCTTATTTCTGCGGACCGCAACCCGAACACGAACGGGGCCAGGCTGGTGCTGGATATCGAACCCGGTTCCAGGCTGGACGCCATTCGCGAAGGAGTTCGCAGCGGTTCCATCAAGGGCATCCTCTCCCTGGGGGAAGACCTCATCTCCCCGGAAGCAGGCTTCACGGCGGAAGATCTGGACAAGCTGGACTACCTGTTCATGACCGCCCACAGCGCCAATGAAACGGCGCGCCATGCGGACCTGGTTCTGCCGGGCGTCACCTACGCTGAAAAATTCGGCACCATGATTAATGTCACGGGCCGTATTCAACGCCTGAACCGCGCTATCCAGCCCATAGGATACGCCCGGGACGACTGGCAGATTTTCAGAGACATCACCCTTCTGCTGGGAGGCAATCCTGCTCTGAAAGACTTCAACTCCGCCCTGGACATCCTCACCGCCATGAGCACGGAATACGGCGCACTCAATGGAGTCTCCTGGGGTTCCATCGGAGACGGGGGCCAGCCCATTCTGGAAACCGGCGTCACCATTCCCGTGGTGGAACGCGAAAAAAACCAGGGCCGCTAATCACACTTCACACGCATACAACCTGTTAATCCGCCATGATTGATTCGATTCTAACCTTTTGCGACGAGGTGCTCAGCAACCCTGTGTGGTTTTATATCATCACTCTGCTGATCAAAATCGTCATCTGCTTTGCCATCACCATTCTGTTCATTCCGGTCTGCGTGTACATTGAACGCCGGGTGGCCGCCTGGATCCAGGACCGCGTAGGCCCCAACCGCGCCGGCATTCCGTTAAGCATCTTCCGCCGCTTCGGCATGAAATCCGACCTGCCGTTCAAAAAGACGCTGGACTACTTCGGGTTGCCCCATGACGGCAAAATCGCCAACCTGTGCCGTTTTTTCCGCCTGGACCGCGACATCCCCATCTTCGGTCTCGTGCAGCCCATGGTGGACGGCGGCAAACTGTTCCTGAAACAGGATTTCACGCCCCCCTTCGTACGCCGCGTATACTTCTGGATCGCTCCCATCCTGGTGCTTGCGCCACCGCTGATGACGGCGGCCGTGGTTCCCTTCGCCGGAGACCTTCAAACCTCTTACGGAAACGTCAACATGGCGGTGGCCAACCTCAGCGTAGGCCCCCTCTGGATGTTCGCCATCTCCTCCCTCTCCGTGTACGGACTGGTGCTGGCCGGATGGTCATCCAACTCCAAATTCCCCTTCCTGGGCGGCGTGCGCTCCTCAGCCCAGATGATTTCCTATGAAATCAGCATGGGTCTGTCCATCATCCCTGTGCTGATGATTTACAGCACGCTGGACCTGTCCAACATCGTGGAATACCAGGCCGCCAACGGCTGGCTCCTGCTTCCCGTGTGGGGCGAGGGCCTGAGCTGGCAGCGCTGGATACTGCTGGTGCCCGTAGCTATCAGTTTCATCATATTCCTCACCTCCATTTTTGCGGAAGCCAACCGTACGCCGTTTGACATGTCCGAATGTGAAACGGACCTCGTGGGCGGCTACCATACGGAATACTCCTCCATGAAATTCGCCCAATTCTTCATGGGGGAATATGCCGCCATGGTGGTGGGATCCTCCCTTGTCATCACGCTGTTCCTGGGGGGCTGGTCCATCGGCTTCGGCCTGGACGGCTGGCTCAATGAAAACGTAGCCAACTGGGTGGCGGTCATCTGCCAGCTCATCGCATATGTGCTCAAGCTTCTCTTCTTCGCCTTCTTCTTCGTCTGGGTGCGGTGGACGCTCCCCCGCTTCCGCTATGACCAGGTGATGAAGCTCGGCTGGATGGTCTTCTTTGAACTGGCCGTCATCAACATCTTCCTTACAGCCGCCATCCTGTACTTCGTCAAGTAATCCCCCCCTTCTTCATTCCGACAACATTACTATTATGGCCTTCAAAACGATCAAGCGTCCGAAGATTTCCCTTGGAGAGCGGTTCTATCTGCAATCCATTCTTGGCGGTCTTTGGCTCACTATCAGGCACCTCGTTCTGGCTCTGCTGGGCAAATCCCGCAACAAAAAAGAACTGGCCGGTTCCGGCATCGGCGTTACGATGCAATATCCGGAAGCCAGATGGGACAAACATCTGCCGAAATATTACCGCGGAGCTCCCGTGCTGGTGAAAGGCGAAGACGGCCGTGAACGCTGCGTTTCCTGCCAGCTCTGCGAATTCATCTGCCCGGCCCGCGCCATCACCATCACCCCCGGCCCCATACAGGAAGGACCGTGGGGCAAAGTGGAAAAAGCCCCCAGGGAATTTCAGATTGACATGCTGCGCTGCATCTACTGCGGCATGTGCGAGGAAGCCTGCCCGGAACAGGCCATCTTCATGAGCCATAACTACCTGTTCACCCCCACGGATAAAACCCAGGCCATCCACAACAAGGCCAAGCTCTACGAACTGGGCGGCACCCGCAAGGGGCTGGTCAACAAGTGGAACCAATACAAATAACCCCCGAACACTCCATTTCCCGTACGTTATGAACATCTTTGCCAGCGACATACTTTTTTACGTTTTCGGGGCCCTGGCCGTGGTCCTGTCCCTGATGGTCGTCTTCATGCGCAACCCCGTCTCCTCCGCCATGATGATGGCTCTTTCCTTTGGAGCCACCGCCGCCGTCATGATCGGGCTGGGAGCCCACTTCCTGGGCATTCTCCAAATCCTTGTATACGCCGGGGCCATTATGGTGCTCTTCGCGTTCATCATCATGCTGCTGAATGTGAAGCAGGAAACAACCCCCTTCAGCAGGCCTTTCTCCGTCGCTATCGGTGTCATCATCGCCTGCCTCTTCCTCGGCCAGCTTATTGGCATCATCTATTCTTTGCCCGGCGCCAAAGAAACGCACCGCTGCCCGATGGCCAGCGCGGAACAGGCCTGGAACGATTTGAAAATCGGGCAGGAGGACGCAGCCCCCTCCAAAACCGGAATGGAAACTCCCGCCTGTAGCCTTCGCAACAACGGCGCCCCTTCCGTCATTCTCCCCCCCCTCTCCCCCCAATGTTCCGCCCACCTCTATCCGGAAGGCACCACCATCCGTGAGGAGATAGACAACGGAGAATTCCCGGACACCGCCCTGCTGGGCCGTACCCTGTTTGACAAATACAACCGGAGCCTGGTCATCGCCGGTCTGGCCCTGCTGGTGGCTTCCATCGGCGTCGTCGTGCTGAGCCGCCGCCCTTCCGGAAAATAAAGAACCCCTTACCACAGCCATCACCATGATACCTCTTACGCATTATCTGATCCTCTCCGGCGTCCTGTTCGCCATCGGCCTGATGGGGGTGATTGTCCGGCGCGACATCATCGTCATCTTCATGTGCCTGGAAATGATGCTCAGTGCTGCCAACCTGTCCCTGGTAGCGTTTTCCCGCGCCCAGGGCACTATGGGCCTGCCCAACTATGACGGCCAGGCCCTCTCCATCTTTATCCTGACCATCGCCGCAGCGGAAGTGGCTATCGGCCTGGCCCTCATCGTCTCCCTGTACAGGGCCAGGCGCACGGCCAGCACGCAAGATCTCAACACGCTGAAAGACTAAGAGCAACACACTACTCCACGAACATGTTCAATATTGATATTCAATACACCTGGCTTCTGCTCTTCCTGCCGCTGGTCGTAGCCGCCTTTGACTGGTTCCTGCTGACCAAACGTCCTGACGTCGCGGCGCTTACCTCCACCTTCTCCTGCCTGGCGACCTTCGTCCTTTCCCTGGGTCTGCTGGACCGGACCGGATCCGATTCCTTCTCCTGGCTCCCGATTTCCGACATCTTTTCCGTGGACCTGGGTTTCGTGCTGGATCCCCTTTCCTCCCGTATGATGCTGGTGGTCACGGGCATCGGCCTGCTGGTCCATGTTTTCTCTCTGGCTTACATGGCGGACGACAAGGCCAAAACACGCTACTTCGCATGCCTGAGCCTTTTCATGTTCTCCATGACGGGCATCGTCCTGGCGAACAACATCGCCATGACCTTTATCTTCTGGGAATTGGTGGGCCTCTCCTCCTATCTGCTTATCGGCCACTGGTACACACGGGACACTGCCGCCAACGCCGCCAAAAAAGCCTTCATCTGCAACCGCGTCGGGGACTTCGGCTTCCTGATCGGCATTCTGACTCTCTGGGCGCTGACCAACACGCTGGATTTCAGCCTGATGGAAATACCCGCAGGAATCAGTGAAAACCTGCTGAACATTACGGTACTGTGCCTCTTCTGCGGAGCGGTGGGCAAATCCGCCCAATTCCCGCTGCACGTCTGGCTTCCGGACGCCATGGAAGGCCCCACCCCCGTCTCCGCCCTGATCCATGCGGCCACCATGGTAGCCGCCGGCGTTTACATGATGGTGCGCGTCCAATACTCCATCGGCATTGAGGCCTTCCCCGCCCTGGCCTGCAATGTCATTGCCGGCATCGGAGCCATTACGGCCGTCATCGCCGCCTTCATGGCCACCCAGCAGAATGACATCAAACGCGTCCTGGCCTACTCCACCCTCTCCCAGCTCGGCTATATGGTCATGGCCCTGGGACTTCTGGCCGGGGAGGCAGCCATGTTCCACCTCTTCACCCACGCATGGTTCAAGGCTCTGCTCTTCCTGGGCGCCGGTGCCATCATCTTCGCCTGCCACCATGAACAGGACATCTGGAAAATGGGCGGCATCATGAAGCGCATGAAGCTGACTTCCCTCACCTTCATCATTGCCACCATGGCGCTGATTGCCATTCCGTTCACGTCCGGCTTCTTCTCCAAGGAAGCCATTCTGGAAGCAGCCCTTCGCAAAAACCCGGTCTTCTTCTGGATCGGCGCGGGCGTAGCCCTGCTGACAACCTTCTATATGATGCGTGTCATCTTTGTGGTCTTCTTCGGCAAGAGCCGCAGCCACAGTTCGGAACACGCCTCGGAAGTTGGCGGCCTCATGCTGGTGCCCCTGCTGATTCTGGCTGTCCTGGCTCTCATCTCCGGCTACGGGTTCATCGCAGACAGGCTGGTTCCTTTCAACGGATTCGTTTCCGAAAGCTTCCACATGGGCATGCCCTTCTACGTCTCCATGGGGGCGCTGGTGCTCGGAATCCTGCTGGCAGCTGCCTTCTACGCAGGATCCCCGGCTTCTGACAAACTCTCCGGCAATGCCGTTTCCCGGGCTCTCGCCAACCGCCTTTATATTGATCTGTTCTATGATAAAGTGCTGGTCAGGGGAGTCCAGGGCGTTCTGGCCGCCATCATCGACTTTATGGACCAGTTCATCATCTCCGGCCTCATCGTTGGCGGACTGGCGCGGTTGACCGCCGCCATAGGCTCCCTGCTGCGCCGCCTGCAGTCCGGCAACATGGCCGCCTATACGGCCCTCTTCGGCATTGGCCTGCTCCTGGTCATCTACTTTACCGTCTTCTATTCCTGCTAACCTAACCAACCAATCACATACCATGCTTATCTGGCTTGTTCTCATTCCTCTGATTGCCGCGGCCCTCATCGGTCTGTGCAAGGCGCCCGCACGCCCGACAGCCCTGCTCAGCGCCTCCCTGACGCTGGCCCTCGGCATCTGGGCCCTGGTTAGCTTTGACGGCTGTTCTTCCTGCTGGTCCCGCTTTGAAGGGATGGACCTCCAGCTCACGTTGGCCCCGGCCCTGTCCAAAGTAATGCTGTTGCTGACCATCCTGGTTACCTTCGCCACCGTGTTGGGCACCAACCCGCCCCAGGGGGGGGAAGCTTCCTGGTACAACTCCGCCCTTCTGATTTCCGCAGGCGCCACCGGGGCGTTCCTGTCCGACAACATAATCTCCTTCTTCGCCTTCCATGAACTGGCTCTTATCCCCACCTTCGTGATGATCGGCCTGTATGGACGCGGCGACCGCCGCACCACGGCCTGGCGCGCCACGCTTTACCTGGGGCTTGCCTCCATGGTGCTGCTGGCAGCCCTGCTGATGATCGGTACGCAGGCTGGCTTCACCTTCTCCGGCCTGAAAGACTTCATGGCCAGCGGGCGCGAACTTGCCCACGCGGAACTCATCGGGGCCCTGCTCATCGCCGGATTCGGCACGCTGATTTCCCTCTTCCCCTTCCATTCCTGGGCAGCCCCCGCATACGCATCCGCTCCCGCTCCGGTAGCGATGATGCATGCCGGAGTGCTTAAGAAATTTGGCCTGTACGGGCTCTTCATGTTCCAGCCGCTGATGGAAACAGGATTCCTTCCCTGGACGAATATCCTGCTGGTCCTGCTCGTCTGCAATGTCATTTGGGTGGGGTACGTGACCGTCAACCAGAAAAGGCTGGACCTGCTGCTGGGCAACTCTTCCGTGATGCACATGGGCTATATCTTCCTGGCTTTCGCCGCCCTGGTAGTTTCCGGTTCCGCGGAAGCCAATCCCTGGGCGCTGAAAGGGGCTGCTCTGCTGATGCTGGCCCATGGCCTGACAATCGCCCTTCTCTTTCTGCTCTGCGGGCAGATTGAAAAGCAAACAGGCACATTGGAAATCAACTCTCTGGGCGGACTGAGCACCAGGCTGCCGTGCATGGCTTTCGTTTTCGGCCTAGCGGGCATGGCTTCCATCGGCCTCCCCGGCCTCGCCAATTTCCCGGGGGAATTCATGGTCTTCTTCTCCGGTTTCGCCGGTTTCAGCAACGGCTTCGGCCCCGTTCAAATCGCCACCATCCTGTGCCTCTGGGGACTGGTCATCGGCGCGGTATACATGCTGAGGGCCTACCGCAATATTTTCCAGGGAGATTTGTCCAAAGCCTCCGCCTACGCCACGGGACTGCAGCCCTCCGAACGGGCGGCCAACTGCTTCCTGGTCATCGCCCTGGCGGTCTTCGGCTTCTTCCCCACGCTGGTGCTCCAGTTTTTCTCCTGATTTCCTCCCTTCCGAATACAATCCTAGTCTAACCTGATTCTCTTTTACCCATGCAAGCGTATATTCCGGAATTCATCCTGGCCGGCCTGGCAATGCTTTTGCTTCTGGCGGAGACCTTCTGCAAAAAAACGCCCAAATTTATTTTCGGGCTGATTGGCGCGGCGGGAACCCTGGCGATGCTTCCCTTCTACATGGAAGGGCTCTATGACAACATCTACATCATCCTGGCGCTCGTCGCCACAGCAGTCACTCTGTTGCTTTCCGTAGATTTCCGGGCCGTCATCAACCTTTCCTCCAATGATTCCAAATCCCAGGACGGAACGGGGGAATTCTACATCCTGCCCCTGCTGGCCTGCGTAGGCATCACCTCCCTGTGCAAGGCATCCAACCTAGTGGAACTGTTCGTCTCCCTGGAAGTGCTCACCCTGAGTTCCTTCATCATGGTAGGCTACTTCCGGCGGAACCTGGGTTCCACGGAAGCGGGCATCAAGTACCTGATTCTGGGCGCCGTCAGCACGGGGTTTCTCGTTTTCGGCCTGGCCTGGTATTTCGGCATTACGGGAACATTCATTTATAATGAAACGATCGTCAGCCACGCCCTGGCCGGCCAGACAGCCCCCGCCATGTACCTGGCCCTCGCCATGCTGCTGCTCGGTACAGCATTCAAAATCGGCGCAGTTCCCATGCAGCTGTGGATTCCGGATGTGTACCAGGGAGCTCCCACTCCGGTGACAGCTTTCCTTTCCGTAGCCTCCAAGGTAGCCGGATTCGCCCTGCTCGGCATCATCCTGGCCCCATTCGCCGTGCTGCCTCCCGTCGAATTCGTCGTAGCCCTGATGGCCGCCGCCACCCTGCTGGTGGGCAACCTGGGCGCCATTCCCCAGACAAACCTGAAACGCATGATGGGGTATTCTTCCATTGCACAGGCAGGCTTCATTCTGCCCCTGTTTATCGGTACTGTGGACGGCCAGTTGGCTCCGAACGCCCCGTTCTACCTGGCTGTGTACCTGGTCATGACCTTCGGCGCCTTTTTCGCCCTTGCCATGATCCGCATCCAGCGCGGGAGCGAGGAAATTTCCGCGTTCCGCGGTCTGGGCAAAACCAATCCCCGGCTGGCGCTGGCGGTCACCATCATGTTCGCCTCCCTGGCGGGCGTGCCGCTGACGGCCGGATTTTTCGCCAAAATGATTTCTTTCGTGCACGTCATCAATACGGGTCTGTATCTGGATTGGATGCTCCCCGTCATGATCGTCTGCGCAGCATCCGGGTTTTACTATTACTTCAAGGTCATCCGCTCCATGTACTGGGACAAGCCCGCAGAAAACGCAGAACCCGTGCAGGTACCGGCCATTTCCGGAGTCATGCTGGCCGCGTTTTCCATCTTCATCGTGCTGGGGGGCCTGATGCCCCTGTTCCTGAACCCCATCCGGTAACAAACGCGTCCTTTTCCCCCATTCTTCCGAAGGCCGTTTCCCGAATTTTTCGCAGAACGGCCTTCCCCATTCAAGCAAAGCTGTATGTTCCGCGTCGTCTGGCTGAAAGCGGGAAGGGGAAGGAGAGAGTGCGGCTGCCCGGCCTTCCGGACTTACGGTTTCAGCCGTTTCAGAATCTTGAGCAACCAGCCTGAGCCAAGTATTTCTTTTATCACATTCATGCCGGAAAAATTTTGAAAAAAGTGCGGCCTGCCTGCGAGATTTCCCCCAGGCCAAACGTAATTAGCCTGTCCTAATTATTTGCCTGTCCCCCACCCTCCGGGCATCAAATCAGACAACCATCAATCATTCAAAACCATGCGTCTTTTATCCTCCGCCGCCGTCATTTGCGCCGCCCTGTTCTCCGGAACCATCCTTCATGCGCAGGACCCGGAACTGCTGGCCAAGCGCCAGTGCCGTTCCGTCCATATCAACCAGCAGGGGCATCCCTCCCAGGCAAGCGCCCTGTACAATGTAGTGAAAGCCAAAACATCCGTTCCCGGCACCTACTTTTGCGCCATGAATTTTGACGACGGCTATATCGGTTTTCAGGAACAATCCAACGGTAAAAAAGTAATCATCTTCTCCATCTGGGATCCGGTGGCACACGGAGACAACCCCAATGATGTGCCGGAAGAAGAACGCACCAAGCTGGTAAAACTGGGCAAAGATGCGCGCTCCGGACGTTTTGGCGGTGAAGGAACAGGCGGACAAAGCTTCGTGGACTATCCCTGGGCAATCGGGGAGAACATGCGCTTCCTCGTCTGCGTCAAAAAAATGGGGAAATTCAAGGAAATCAGCGGTTATTACTTTAATAATAAAAGCAGGTCCTGGGATCTTATTTCCAAATGGAAAACGCATTCCTCGGAAAAGGAACTTTCCTTCTCCGTCGGATTCGTGGAAGATTTCATGCGTAATTTTGAATCAGCCAAGAAGGCCCGCGGAGCCTTCTTTGGCCCCAGCTTCGCGTACAAGGACGGCAAATGGCATCCCAATACCAGCGTAACGTTCACCGGCGACCCAACCCCCTCCACCAACGTCATGGCGAATATCCAGCCTGATGGTTCCGTGCTGCTTCAGACGGGGGGAACTACGAAAATGACGGATTTCAAGCTGTTCCAAAATCGTCCCCTGCCCCAGAATATCAAGCTGGTCCTGCCTGACAAGGCCGTTACCAGTCTTGTTCAGGAGAACATTAACTGATTATGTCCCCCACCGGCTGGCTAACCATGATTGTTTCCATCGGCGGCGTACTGGCCGCCGCCGCTTGGGCGTATTACAAAGTACTCTCCACCCCCAAGGAAACGGAATATCTGGGCAGCCCCACCCCGCCACTGCCGGAAAATGCGGAGGAATAAGGCCCCGACCCGGTGAACCGCTGCACTCCGGACTGAACAACTCCCCCAAAATCATCTTGCCGCATCCAGAGAGAGCGCATGTCGTCCCGATACCTGAAACAGGGCGGATATAAGGGAGTATTTCCCGGCAGACAGGCAACATAGACCGGTATTCTCCGGGGATATGCACGCGAATCGCGCCCGAATCATTCGGGCCGCACCGGTCCACAGGATTTTTAAACGGTTCTTCTCCTTATCCGTCTGACGGAGGCAAGATGAAGCCCAGCCGGTCAATGCCGTATCTGGCGCATTCCTGCCACAGGGATTTTTCCAGGGCTTCCGCAGTACGGCGGCGTTCATCCTCCGGCATGTTTTCAAAATATTCCGGCCCCAGGTGTTCGCTGATGGCCTTGTCCGCCATACGCGTCACGAGATCTGCCCAAAAAGAGTTGTCCCGGTATTCATCCAGGCAATCCTGGAAAAAGGCGCTTTCTTCATATTCCCGGGTGAAGGCATATCCGCCCAGCTCATCCGCATAGGCAATGCGCCCTTTCAATTTGGAGGTGACGGAAAGCTCTTTCATCAGCCGGGAAACCAAATTCCCCCACGCCGCCAGACGCGCCTCCGCCCCGTCCTGCTGGTTGGAGGCAGCCACCGTGGCGGCAGTGGAAAGCATTTCCGCCAAATCACGCGCTTCCTCGTCGGACAATTTCAACGTCACCGGCATGGGAAATCAAATCAATCCGAGTTTCATTCTGCCCTCCTCGCTGACCATGTCCTGGTTCCAGGGGGGATCCCACACCATTTCCACATCCGCAGCCTCCACCCCTTCCAACGCTTCAATGCGGTCCTTGGCTTCCATGACCAGATGGGGCCCCATTCCGCAGCCGGGCGCCGTGAGAGTCATTTTTACCGCCACATGATGAAGGCCGTTCTCCAGCTCAATGACGGCCACATCGTAAATCAGACCCAAGTTGACGATGTCCACGGGAATTTCCGGGTCATACACACATTTCAGCGTATCCCAGACCCTTTCTTCCAGTGTGGCGTTCTCATCCAGCGCAGCCGCTTCCGGAGAAGGTTCCTCCGCTCCAGCGCCAAGGGCGTCCGCGTTCTCCCTGGAGATACGGGCCAGGCCGTGGTCCGTAGCCACGGTATAGGAGCCGCCCAGTATCTGGGTGATATACACGCGTTCCCCTTCCGGCAGGGTGAGCACATCCCCGCTGGGGATCTGGACCGCCGTCACTTCTCTTTTGAGTTCTACTACCTGGTTCAGCATAAATCCTTGCAATTAAAGGAATATCCGGCTAAGGACATGCACCGGAGGCTTCCGAATGCCATGGGGCAGAACCGGCCCATGGTTCCCGGAACCTTCCGCGCAGGAGCAACATAAGGCGTATTTGCATCACCGTCGAGGTCAAAAATTGTTCAGCCCCGGCCGGAAAAGCCCTTCATGACAGGAAAGAGCATTCCGCCATGTTCTGGAAAAGTCGCCGGAAGCGGAGAGCTTCGTTCTTGCCTAGCGGAGGGAAAAAGTGTAAAAGGTTCGGGCTGCCCGGGCTGCCGTCAGCTCATGGCCGGCTACACGTACATTTTCAACCTGACATTCCATGCTAGATTACTTACGTAAACATACAATCGTCATCATGGCAGCCATGGCCCTGGTGTTTGTGGGCCTCATGTTCGTCGGCGGGGACGTAAGCGGCGGCTCCCTGACCGGCATGTTCAAGCAGACTTTCGTTTCCGTGGACGGGAAATCTTATGGGGAAAAGGATTATAACAATATGGGCAGGACCGGCCTGTCCGTGGCTTTCTCCTTCCCTTCCACCTTCGGTCCGCTGCTTCAGGACAATTTCAGCTCGGAAGAAAACCTGCGCGAACTCTGCCATCTGCTGAAAACAAATAATCCCAATGCGGCTTTCCTGGCCTACCGCGGCATTATCCGCCGGGAGGCGGGACGCCTGGGCTTGACTCCCAGCACCGCGGAAATTGACGATGCCATTTGCAATATTCCAGAGTTCCAGGACGATAAAGGCGTTTTCGACCCCCAAAAATACGATAATTTCATTTCCATGCGTGGCAACATGGGTAAAAAGCTTCAGGAGGAACTGCTGCGCGGTCTGATGGAAGACACCATCAGCCTGGAGCGCATCAAGGACGTGCTGGCCGGGGGTATCTCCGTGGAGCCCGGTTTTGCCGAGGCTGTAGCGGAATCCAACAGCCAGCAAATTACAATCAACACCGCCTTCCTGGAAAAAAGCGCCTTCCGCCCCAAGACGGATCCCGGAGAAGAGGAAATAAAAACCTTCTGGGACAAGCACAAGGAAAATTACAAAAATGAGGAAGCACGCTTCTTCACTGTTTACACTTTCATCCCCGCAGGCGATGCTCAGGCACCCAAGCCCGGAGACATTTCCAACGCCACCATGGAGACTATGAATCTGGTGGAAAATGACATATGGGAACCGCTGAACGCCACCAACGGCAGGAATATGGACCAGGCCATCAGCGAAGCCCTGGCCAAGACTCCCGGCGTCTGCAAAATGGAAAAAAAGTCCTACATGGCCGTAACGCGTAAAAACGCGCCTCAGGAAATCAACCAGGCAATCAACCAATCCGCTTCCGACGGACGCAGCGCCAATCTGCTGGATGTGGCTTTCTCCCTGGCGGGAGCCCCGGCCCTGAATGCGGATGCGGATGCCAAGGCCGTTGAAGAAGCGCGCGCCAAGACCGGAGCCGAACAGATCAGCACCATGCAGGTGCTGGAAAACGGACAAGTCGTCCTGATCCGTCTGGAAGGCATTACCCCGGTCAAAGCCCTGCCTTACGAGACCGCCCGCAACAGCGCCCGCGCCGACCTGCTGGAAAGCATGACCGTTGAATCCATGAATAAGGCCGCCACGGAACTCAATACGGAATTGCAGAAGGCGGAAAAACCCGTGGAACAGTTCAATGCCATTGCCGGAAAAGCCGGTGCCAAAACTGCCTCTTACGGTCCCTTTGTCAATCCAAACGTACTCTTGAGCAGCGTCAACCTGCAAAACGCCAAAACACAGGAAGAGCTCCAGTCTATTCTGGAACGGGCCATGAATTCCCGCCTGGCCCCTCCCAAAGAGCTCCCGTCCCCTGAAGAAGTATTCCAGGCGGCTTCCGTCATCAACCCCGGCCAGATGGCTCAGCCCATCAACACGGGGGACGGCATCCTGCTGACCCAGCTCGTCAAGCGCGAACTGGAGGATACACCGGAATTCCAAATCAAAGCTACCCAGCAAATTGCTCCGGCTCTGACTGCCCAGGCAAAATCCATGATCATGCTGGACTGGCTGAAAGCGTGCATCACCCAATATAAGGTGGAAATCGCTCCCATCCTGAACCAGGAACGCTAACGTTTTCCTTTTCATGACAACCGTCAGCGAGCCCGTCTCCTTCCCACAGGCCCTGAACGCCGTCTGAACGCATTCGCCATGATGGCCTCCGCCCGGAGGCCATCATTTTTATTACTCCTTCTCCATCTCCCTCCTTTTCATCATCCAATGAGCGCCCTGCCCTCCCAGTCCAGATACATCATCGGAACGGAAGCCTGTGAACGTTTCAGCTTCTACGGCATGAAGTCCATCCTCATGCTGTACATGACGGGTCATCTGCTGATGAGCGACAACTGGTCCACCTCCACCCTTCATATTTTTGTGGCAATGGTATATCTGCTTCCCCTGGCGGGGGCCTGGCTGGCGGACAAGGTCTGGGGCCGATATAAAACCATTCTTTATATTTCCCTGCTTTACTGCGTAGGACACGGAGTTCTGGCGACGGCGGATCTTTCCCACACCATTGAAGCGCGCCGTTACATTCTCATGGCGGGCCTGTTCATCATCGCGCTGGGAGCCGGAGGCATCAAGCCATGTGTCTCCGCCTTTATGGGAGACCAGATTCCCAATAAGTCCCCGCAGTTAATGACCAAGGCTTTCAATGCCTTCTACTGGGCTATCAACCTTGGCTCCTTCTTCTCCTTTCTGGTCATTCCGGCCATGGAACAGCGTTACGGGTACAGTTGGGCGTTTGCCGTCCCGGGCCTCTTCATGGGAGTTGCCACCTTCGTCTTCTGGCTGGGCCGCAAAAACTACCACAAAACGCCTCCGGCCCGGAACAGCGGGCAGCCCGGCTTCTGGAAAGTCCTTTTCATCATCCTGTTCCACGGAGGCTGGAAAAACGCGGAACAGCGCTGCGGAACTTCCGCCGTGGAAGACACCCGGCACATCCTGAAAATCCTTTCCATCTTCGCCTTTATCATTCCATTCTGGTCCATTTTCGAACAGACGGCTTCTTCCTGGGTATCCCAGGGCAGCAGGATGATTCCTCTTTCCATCCCGCTCCCGGGCGGTTCCTGGTCCATCGGGCCGGCCCAAATCCAGGCGGCCAATCCCATTTTCGTCATGGTGTTCATCCCCCTCATCACCGTATTTGTTTATCCCAGGGTGGCAACGCTGGCAAGGCCCCTGGTGCGCCTCGGAACGGGATTGGCCCTCAGCTCCGCTACATTCCTGATTGTCGCTTTCCTGCAATACCGGCTGGAGGAAGGAACCTCCATGTCCATCGCATGGCAGCTGATTCCTTACTGCGTACTCACCATCTCTGAGATCCTGGTCAGCACCACCGGCCTGGAATTCGCCTATACGCAAGCCCCGGCGCATTTAAAAAGCCTCATCACCAGTTTCTGGAACCTCACTATCTTTGCAGGCAACATGCTGGTGGCCGCAATTACTTTTTTCCTGTCCAACGGAGAATCAGCCAACGCCATTTCCACGGACCGCTTCATCCTGTACGCCGTGCTCGCCGCCGTAGTGGCGGTCGCCTACTCCTTCCGGGCGCGCAGGTACGGAAAAACGGAATAAAGAAAGCACTGCCGTTCCCCGGGCGCGTGGCCGGGTTAACCATGTTTTGAAAAAACAATCAGACCGTAACCAGCATGCGCTCCTCCCATTCCCTCCGGCAGGTTTCTTTTTGGGAAAATGCCGGAAGACACAAATTACATAAGGAGGACATGACCGGACAAAAACTCCTTGAAGCAGGTCAGGAGATACGGCAGTCGTTAAGCAGCTCGTCCATGTAAAAGGTCATTTCCGCCAAAGCTTCACGATATTCCGTTTGGGGAAGGAGCCACAGAATTTCGCGGGCCGCCTCGTTTTTCTCCAGAGCTACCTGAATCGCCTTGTCCAGAGCCTCTGCAAAAACGGGATTGTCCTGAAAGGCGGAGTAATCCACTACTTCACGGTTTTCAATGGCGTCCCGCAGGGTAGCTTCCACATTCCTGTCACCGCATTCCAGCAAATTGAAGATGGGAAGAGTCAGCTTGCCCTTGGTGGCGTCCGTATGAAGCGTCTTTCCGGCATCGTCTTCATCTCCCACCATGTCCAGGCAGTCGTCGTAAATCTGGTAAGCCACACCCAGCAGATCCCCCAGCTGGTAAAGGGATTCCTCCACTTCCGGGGTTACTCCGGAAATCCAGCCAGCCCCCCCCGTAGCTGCGGAGAAAAGGGAAGCGGTTTTTTTCCGGATGATTTCAAAATATTCCTCGCGGGTCATGCTCAGATCATACAGGCGGCTGGACTGGGCTACCTCCCCCTGGCATACGTTCCTGACGGTATTCGCCAGCCTGCGGCAGAATTCCGTGCTGCCGAATTCCGTACCCAGCACCATGGCGTGGGAAAAGAGGACATCCCCCAACAGTACGGCGAGGCTGTTGCCCCAGAGGGCATTCGCCGTAGCCTCGTCCCGGCGTTTGTCGGCCTCGTCAATCACGTCATCATGCACAAGGGAAGCCAGATGCACCATTTCCAGCAAAGCACCCAGGCGGATATGGGCAGGCTTGATGCCGCCCGTAGCACCGGCAACCAGCAGAACCAGGGCCGGACGAAGCATTTTACCCTTGGACTGGCATACCGTTTCCATGTAATCGGCCACTTCCGGGTCAAAACATGATGATTGCGCTTCAACAAACTCGGAAACCTGCTTCAATTCCGGCTTAACCAGTTGAAGATAATGCTTCTGGGATCGTAATTTCGAAAAGAACGGAATGGACATGATATAGAACGGGGGCGGCGCTGGTCAGCGCCGCAGGGATTGTGGCATATTTAAAGTTCCCTAGCAATGTATTTCACAGGGCATCTTTTTCATAACCGGACGGCAATCCGCCAAACCCGGTCCGCCAGGCACCGGGCCCCCTCCCGGGATAAGGCTCATTTTGACCTTGAGCCAGGAGTTTTTCCTTCTACACTGAGCCATCATGAGAGCCTTGGTCTATGATTGCAGCGCGGGCATCAGCGGAGATATGAATCTGGCCGCCCTGATTGATTTGGGAGCGGACCGGGAAAACCTGGAACGGGAACTGTCCAAATTGCATGTGCACGGGGAGTGGAAGCTGGAATGCCGCCGGGCGCAGCAGCACGGCATCCGGGGAACACGGATTGACGTACTGACGGAGGAAGAAGGGCACTCCGGCAGCAGCCATGCGCACCATCACCGGACTATGGCGGATATACGAACACTTATTGAGACAAGCGCCCTTTCCAATACCGTAAAGCGGACGGCCCTTTCTATTTTCACCCTGCTGGCGGAGGCGGAGGCCCGCGTACACGGCACTACTCCTGAAGAAGTACATTTCCATGAGGTGGGCGCGGTGGATTCCATCATCGATATCGCGGGAGCTGCCATCTGCCTGGAAATGCTCCGGGTGGACGCCGTCTTCACCGGACCGGTGGAGCTGGGGTCTGGCACCGTAACCTGCCAGCACGGAACAATGCCCGTTCCTGCGCCGGCAACGGCTTTGCTGGCGAAACATTTCCGGGCCACCTTGAATGGAACCACCCATGAGGCCACTACACCCACCGGAGCCGCCTATATTGCCGCCCTGGCGCAGCCCGTCCCCGCTCCGCTGGCAGGCCGTATTACCGCAACCGGCTATGGAATCGGCCACCGCCAGGGACTTCCCGTACCGAATATTCTGCGGGTGATGCTGGTAGAAACGGAAGAAGAGGAAACTTCCCCGGAACTGCTGACGGAGCTGTGCGCCAATATAGACGATATGACGCCGGAACAGACAGCCTACCTGGCGGAAAAGCTGATGGAGGCAGGCGCTCTGGATACCTGGCAGGAGTCCGTCTGCATGAAGAAAGGCCGTCTGGCAGTCAAGGTTTGCGCCCTGTGCCAGCCGGAACAGACGGACCGCGTGCGGGAAGCCTTCTTCCGGCACAGCAGCACACCGGGCATCAGGCAGCATGGCATGCTCCGCCATCTTTTGCGCCGGGAAAGCGCTCCTGTCCCTACGCCCCATGGAACGGTTCATGTAAAAACTTCTTTTATGCACGGCCGCCCCCATTACCGGAAAGCGGAATTTGATGATTGCAGAATCCTGGCGGAAAAAACCGGATTGCCGCTGGGACAATGCCAGCTGATGGGGCTTTTTCCCACATCTTCCCATGACAACGACGCCACAGACTCCGTTTGAACGGCTTCGCGCCGTCCTTCTCCCCAGGAAACGCATTGCTGTCGCCTTGTCCGGGGGGCTGGACAGCAGCGTGTTGCTTGCCGCCGCCGTCCGTATCCTGGGAGCGGATCACTGCCTGGCACTGACTGCGCGAACGCCCTACGTGATGGAGGAGGAAGTGCGGGACAGCACGGCGTTGTGCCGCCGCCTGGGCGTCCGGCAGGAAAAACTGGCGTTTCCCATCCTTCCCGCCCTTGCGAATAATCCTCCCCTGCGCTGCTACCTGTGCAAGCATGCCCTGTTTTCCTCCCTGGCAGCCAGAGCGGCTGAGATGGGGTTCCCCCTGCTGGCGGACGGATCCAATCTTGACGACCTGGACGATTACCGGCCAGGCCGCAAAGCTTTGCAGGAACTCGGCATCCCGAGTCCCTTTCTGGAAGCTTCCATGGATAAGGCGGATATCCGCCGGCTGGCCTGCCGGCTGGGTCTTCCGGAATCAGTCAGCGGCAAACCGGCCTACGCATGCCTGCTGACCCGCCTGGAACACAACCGCCCCGTAACGGAAGTTCTGCTGAGACGCGTGGACGCAGCGGAATCTTTCCTGAGAACCCTGGGGCTGAAAGGCTGCCGTGTCCGTGTTCACGGAGACAGCCTAGCCCGCATTGAATTGCCGGAAAAGGAACGTAAACTGTTCTGGGACGGACAGCTTGCCTCCACTGCAGCACGCCGGCTGCGGGAACTGGGCTTCCGGCACATCACCCTGGATCTGGAAGGATATTCCAGAGGGAGCATGAACGAACCCTCATGAACGACATCACCTCCATTCTGCATCAGTTTAAAAAAGGCCTCCTTTCTGCGGAAGAAGCGGAGGAAAAAATCAGAGCCGGCACCGTATCCGCTCCTTCCCATACGGACATTGATTACAGCCGCCTGGAACGCACCGGGTGCCCGGAAGTCATTTACGGCGCAGGAAAAACGCCGGACCAGATTGAAGAGATAGCCCGCAGCCTGCTTGCCGCCGGACAAAATGTTCTGGCCACGCGTCTGAGCGGGGAAGCTCTGGACTACCTGAACCGCGCCTTTCCGGCGGCGGACATGCACCCGGAAGCCCGTCTCATGCGCATTGTTCCGAATCCCGTTCCGCGGACGGCGGGCTTCGTCGGCATCGTCAGCGCGGGGACCTCGGACCAATACGTAGCGGAGGAGGCCGCCCTGACGGCGGAATTTCTGCCGGCATACAGTTCGTCGCATTGCGTCAGTCTGACGTTTTCCCGTCCCGAAAGCATCCTCCCGGCGGCGTGGCCGGCCTGCACCGCCTGGTTTCCCATCTGGACTCCATCCGCCAAGCTACTGCGCTGGTGGCCGTGGCGGGCATGGAAGGAGCTCTCCCCAGCGTGCTGGCAGGCCTGGTAAAGGTTCCTGTGATAGCCGTGCCTACCAGCGTGGGCTATGGAGCCAATTTCCGCGGGGTAACCACCCTGCTCGCCATGATGAATTCCTGCGCCAACGGTGTTTCCGTCGTCAACATAGACAACGGCTTCGGGGCCGGTTTCAACGCCCACCTGATCAACAGCCTGGCATCCCGGCCCAGCTGAGGGCCGCCTGTCCATGACGGAACCTCCGGCATCCGTCATGGACAGATCCTCCGAATAGGCGTTAAATGTTCCGGAAACATCCCTCTCCATTCCCGTCATGACCAGATTTCCCCTGTTCCATGCCTTCTCCTGCTCCCTGCTGGCCCTGGCTTCCCAGTCTCTTGGGTGGCAGATCTCCGGAGAATCCGTTCCCGCTGTCCCCCAGGAATTCCGCGCGGCATGGATATCCACCGTTCATAATATTGACTGGCCCTCCCGTTCCGGCCTCTCCGGAGCAGCCCAGCGCGCGGAGCTGCTGAACATCCTGAATACCTGCGCCCAGTTGAAGCTGAACGCCGTGTTTCTCCAAGTGCGCCCGAATGCCGACGCCCTGTACCGCTCTTCTCTGGAGCCGTGGAGCCAATGGCTTTCCGGCCCGGGCGTCAATCCTGGGTATGATCCTCTGGCTTTCGCCATTCAGGAGGCTCACCGCCGCGGCATTGAACTGCACGCCTGGTTCAACCCATTCCGGGCAAAGGCCAACGTCAAGCATGCCGTAGGCCGCAACCATATTTCCCTCACACGCCCTGATTTGATGAAGCGAAACGGCTCCGTGCTGCTGATGAACCCCAGCGCCTCCGCCTCCCGTGACCACGCGCTGAAGGTTATCATGGACGTCGTGCGCCGCTACGACATTGACGGGGTGCACCTGGACGACTATTTCTACCCCTATCCCACTCCCGGCCGCACCTGGTCTCCCGCCAGCTTTGGAGACGGGAAATCCCCCTCCCAGCGCCGGGGCTACATTGACGACTTCGTGCAGGACATGTACAAATCCGTCAAATCTTCCAAACCCTGGGTGCGGGTGGGCGTCAGCCCGTTCGGCATCTGGAGGCCGGGCGTTCCCGGCGGCATTGAAGCGGGTGTGGACGCCTACGAGCATCTGGCGTGCGACGCCCGCAAGTGGCTTTCCCGCGGATGGGTGGATTACCTGGCCCCCCAGCTTTACTGGCGCTGCAGCCCGGCCAAGCAGAGCTTTCCCGCATTGATGCAATGGTGGGCCGCCCAGAACTCCAGACGCCCGGTGTGGCCCGGCATCGCCACGGCACGTATCATGAGCAGCGAAGACCCGGGCCGCCCCGCCTCTGAAATAGCGGCGCAGGTCAACTACTCCCGCAGCCTTGCCAGAACCGCCCCCGGGCAATGCTTCTGGAGCATCAAATCCATCATGCGGAATGCCGGAGGCATCCAGAAATACCTGAACAGATTGTACCCATCCATGGCCGTTCCGCCCGCCATGCCCTGGTGCGGAACCGGCACCCCCGGACAACCGCAGAATTTTTACGTGGCGGACAATGGTTCCACCGTAACCCTCTCATGGCAACCGTCCGGCAATCCTTCGCGGAAATGGGCCGTCCAGGCGCGCTACGGCAGCCAGTGGGCCACGCGCATCCTCCTTCCGGGCAACCAGACCCGCGTAACCCTGCCCAAATCCTTCCTGGGGGATGCGGGATCTGTCGCCGTCAGGGGCGTCAGCGTCTATGGGGCCCAGGGCCCGGCAGCAGCAGCCAGAAGGTAGAAAAGCTTTTTCCCAGCTGCCTCTACAAGAAGAAAAATAGAACCCCGAGGTTCCTGTTTTTTGAACAACTCAAAAACAACCCATGTCCAAACACCCATGCATTCCCATGGCGCGGACATGAACAGAAGGCGTTTTATTGCTCTTTCCTCATTGGCGGCGCTGGGAACAATCAGCCAGGCCCGGGCAACAGGGCCATCCATACAACCACAGCACAAGATGACTAAACAGCAAGATCCCTCCACGATCGGCTATGCCGACGGCAAATATGTACTGCCACCCCTTCCGTACGCCTACGACGCGCTTGAACCCATGCTGGATGAAAAGACCGTGCGCATCCACCACGACAAGCATCATGCGGCCTATGTCGCCGGCGCCAATGCCGCGGCTGAAAAGCTCCGTGAAATTGCGGACGGGAAACTGGACGCTTCCGCCACCACCAACTGGGTGCGTAATTTGTCCTTCAATGCTTCCGGCCATGTTCTCCATACCATTTACTGGACCAACATGACGCCTGATCCCAAAAAAGAGCCGCAAGGTCCTCTGGTAGATGCCATCAAGGAAAAATTCGGTTCTCTGGAAGCTATGATGAAGGAATTCAAGGCGGCTTCCCAGGGCGTGGAAGGTTCCGGCTGGGGTATTCTGGGCGTGGACCCCATCAGCAAGACGCTGGTAATCTGCGGGGCGGAAAAACATCAGAATCTGGAAATTCCCGGCCTTGTCCCCATTCTCGTCTGTGACGTTTGGGAACACGCCTATTATCTGAAGCACCAGAACCTGCGGGCGGACTATATTGAAGATTTCTGCCGCCTGATCAACTGGGACGATGTGGAACGCCGCTACCAGGAGGCTATGGCTTCCTGACCGTTTTTGCAGAAGTTGATTTTTCCTATCCCCAAACGGCACGGGCTTTCTGTAGTCCGCGCCGTTTTTTAACGTATTTTCATCTCGCTCTTGCATCCGGCACGGCAATAGGGCATACTGTTGCAGACTAATTATCTATCATTACACGCATGAAAAAAGTTTTCGTCTCCGGCTGCTATGATATCGTCCACGCCGGCCATATCCAGTTCTTTGAAGAAGCCCGCGCTCTGGGCGACTATCTAATCGTCTCTTTCGCTTCGGAACCCGTGCTGTGGCACCACAAGCAGCGCAAGCCGTCCATTCCGGACGAACACAAAAAAGTTCTGCTGGAAAGCCTGCGCATGGTTGACAAGGTTATCCTGGGTACCGGCATGAAAAAGGGCCTGGATTTTGAAGAAGAGTTTCTTCAGGAAAAACCGGATATCCTGGCTGTGACGGAAGATGACCTTTACAGCGATATCAAGAAGGAGCTGTGCGCCCGCGTCGGAGCCAATTACTTGGTGCTCCCCAAGACGCCCCCCAAATTCACTCCCGTCTCCACCACCATGCTGGTGAACCGCATCAAGGCTCCGTCCGCCGTACCGCTTCGCGTGGACTTTGCCGGGGGATGGCTGGACGTGCCCCGCTACGCCAGAAAAGGCTCCTATGTGGTCAACTGCGCCATCACCCCCATGGTTTCCCTCTGCGAATGGCCGTATGAAAAACGCTCCGGGCTGGGAGGCAGCGGCGCGTGGGCCATGCTGGAAGGGCGCGATCCGGTCGCGTCCGAACTCGCTCTGGGCGTCGGTTGGCAGGATCCTGCCGTCATTGCGGAAACGGGGTTGTGCGTATGGCGCTCCGGCAGTTCTCCGGTGCTGGATGTCAAAGGCACGGGTGACTTCCTGGAAGGAAGAATGGCCATTCTATATACGGGTGAAGAACACGATACCCCAAAGATGGCGGATGAACAACGGGACTACGTACGCATCTCCCAATCCTCCCTCATTGCCCGCACCGGAGTTCTGGAACGCAACATCAATACACTGGCGGCAGGCGTAGCCCTGTATTACAGTGTGCAGCTTGACGAAGGAATGCGCCCCCTGCCGGATATTCCCAATGCCCTTGCAAAAAAATATCTGGGAGGCGGCTACGGGGGATACGCCCTGTACCTTTTCCCCTGCCGGGATGATCGCGACCAGGCTGTCAAGGACAATCCGGCAATGAAACGGGTGGAGCCGTATTGCCGCCAGCTGTTCAAGTAAATTCCCCCCTTTCATGTCCCTGATGCGGAACAGCCTGGTTGCCTCCGGCGCCATCTTCGCCTGCCGCCTGACAGGCATGGCCAGGGAAATTGTGTACACCTCCCTGTTCGGGGCTACGGGAGCCCTGGACGCCTTTTACACGGCTTTCCGTATCCCCAACCTGTTAAGAGATCTGTTTGCGGAAGGGGCTCTTTCCCAATCCTATACCAGCGTAGCCTCCAAAACGCGGGAAGCGCAGGGAGAAGCGGCCGCGTGGGAACTGACCAACAAGGCAGCTACCCAGCTTTCCTCCCTGATGATCGCCATTGTAACGCTGGGGATTCTATTTGCAGGGCCCGTCATGGAAGCCCTCTACAGCGGAGATCACTCTCTGACGGAGCAATTGTTCGCCACGGACCTGAGCCGCATCATGTGGCCTTTCATCGGATTCGCCTCCCTGTCCGCCCTCATCATGGGGGCGCTGAACATGGTGGGGGTTTTCGGATTGCCCATGCTGGCCTCCGCCGCTTTCAATGTTACTTCCATCCTGCTTGGCCTGCTGATTGGATATTTCATTGATCCATCCTTCGGCCCCAAAGCTTTGTACGGTTTTGCCTGCGGCGTCACCATCGGGGGCATGGCCCAGATTGCCGTGCAGCTCCCCAAACTCAGCAAAACCGGCTTCCGCTGGAAACCCAATTTCCAATGGGACGATCCCCGCGTGCGCAAAATCTGGGGGCTGATGCTTCCCTCCGTGCTGGCTTCAGGCGTGACGCAGTTCACCATCTTCATCAATACGGGGTTCGCTCTGGATCTCCAAAAAGGCTCCGTCACCGCCCTGACCACGGCGTTCCGCCTCTGGCAGCTTCCCGTGGGGCTCTTCGGAGTCGCGACGGGCATGGTGGTGCTGCCCGCTGTTTCCCGCATGATGGTGGGAGACGGCAGAAAAGAGGTGGCGGTCCACATCGCCAAGGGGTTGCGGCTGGTGGCATTCTTTGCGGTACCCGCTTTTCTCATCCTCTCCATCCTGGGAACGGAATTCGTCTCCGCCGTATACCAGTGGGGCCGCTTCAACCAGGAGGCCGTGCGTTACACGGGGGAAGTGCTGGGAGCCTATTCCCTGGGCCTGCTGGGCTATGCCGGGACCAAGGTGGTGCAGCCCGTCTTCCTGGCTCTTGAAAAACGCTGGGTTCCCCTGATTGCCGCCGCCGTGGCTCTGGCTATCAGCATCGGCCTCAACTACTGTTTCGTCTACATCCTGCATAAAAACGCGGCGTGGCTGGCACTGACCACCTCCGTGGTCACTACCTTCAATTTTCTCTTTTACTTCTTTTACCTGCGACGCCAGCTGGGCGGCGTAGACGGACGGACGCTGCTTTCCGGACTGGCCAGGATCATGGCGGCGGGAATATTGCTGGGGGCCGTGTGCTGGGCAGGCAAGGCATGGTTCCTCCAGGGCTTCCTGAACTGGACCTTCCCGGCCAGGGTGCTGGGGATATCCCTGGTCTGCGGTTGCGCCGGCATCGTCTACCTGGCGGCGGCTTTCCTGCTGAAGACGCCGGAGCTGGAAGCGGTGCGCGCCAAATTCCTGAAATGCTGACGGGAAAAATCCCTTCCATAGAGGGAGGAACGCCCTCCGCAAGAAAAAGAATGGCCGCCGCAAGCATTCTCCTTGCCAGGGGTGCGCTCAATGAGTAAAGTTTTTCCGCCTATGCGGAGAACAGCCTGTTTTCCGCCAAGGCATCAAAATCTACGACTGCACCACAACAATGGACATGATTTCCCCCAGCATTGCGGCATTGACCCCTTCCCTGACTCTCAAGGTGACCAACCGGGCCAAGGCTATGAAAGCTTCCGGTGAAGAAGTTTACGGTTTGGCAGGCGGTGAACCTGAAATGGACACCCCGGAAAACATCAAGCAGGCAGCCATCGCGGCCCTGAACAACGGAGCCACCAAATATACGCCTTCCGCCGGTCTTCCCGCACTCCGCCAGGCCATCGCAGAAAAGCTCAAGAGGGAAAACAACCTGGAATACGATTTCACCCAGATCACCGTGGGAGCCGGCGCCAAGCACGCCTGTTTCAACGCCATCATGGCGACCGTATCCGAGGGGGATGAAGTCATCATCCCCGCACCTTACTGGGTCAGCTATCCGGAAATGGTCCGCATGTGCGGAGGCATCCCCGTCATCGTGGAAACCACGGCGGAAAACGGATGGAAGCTTACCGCCGAACAATTTGAGGAAGCCATGACCCCCCGCACCAAGATGGTCATCCTCACTACCCCGAACAATCCGACCGGGTCCGTTTATTCCGAAGAAGAACTGCGCGCCCTGGGAGAAGTGGCCCTGAGCGAAGATATCCTCATCCTAGCTGATGAAATTTACGAACACCTCGTATACGGGGACACCAAGCACGTCAGCATCGCCTCCCTCAGTCCGGAACTGTACGACCTGACCATCACCATCAACGGCTTTTCCAAGGGTTACGCCATGACCGGATGGCGCCTGGGCTATTCCGCAGCCCCGGCTGCCATTGCCAAGGCCATCCAGATGATTCAGGACCACACCACTTCCAACGTCTGCACGTTCGCCCAGTATGGAGGCATTGAGGCCCTTACGGGAGACCAGAGCTTCATCAGCGACATGCGCGACGAATATGACATGCGCCGCCAGTACGTTTACTCCCGCCTCAGCGCCATCCCGAATATCAGTGTTGTGGAGCCGCAGGGCGCTTTCTACTTCTTTGTGGACACAAGCAGGCTGGGACTCACCTCCCTGAATCTGTGCGACAAGCTTCTGGAACGCTACAAGGTCGCGGCCGTCCCCGGCATCGCCTTCGGCAATGACAAGGCCATCCGCATCAGCTACTGCACCACGCTGGACATTCTGAAGGAAGCTCTGGACCGCTTTGAAGAATTCTGCAAGGCGCATTAAAAAACGTTGATCACCATAAAAAGGCGTTCCACGTCAAGCGGAACGCCTTTTTACTTCCGGATTTCCCGCCTACAGCAACCCTGCGGCAAGGAAATGCGCGCCATGCCTCGCAACCGGATTGCCCCGCACGAAAAGGCATGATTAAATAAATCTCATATGAATACCCCCGTTCTCAACGACAACCTGCGCGCCGCCACGGAAGCCCTTTGCAATCTGCTCGCCAAGGAAGACAAGGTTGTGGCCTCCAAGGCAAAAATAGGTCTCTTTTTCCAAAATCCGGAAGCAACCAAGCTTTTTGAAGAAGTAAACGCTTACGGAGAAGAACTGCGCAACAAGCACCTGGCCGGAATGCCTCCTACCGAAGAGGAAATTTCCAAATTCGACGCCCTGCGTGAAAACGTCATCAAGAATGATGCGGCCCGCGGCTTTTTGGAAGCCCGCCAGACCATTGACGAACTCCTGAACACCATCAATCATTATCTGGGCATGTCCATTGACCTTGGCCGCGCTCCCACTCCTGAAGAAATAGAGGAAGCCCGCCAGCGCGCCATGAGCGCCCAGTCCTCCTGCTCCTGCGGCGGCCAGTGCGACAAGGAAAATTGCGATTGCGACGGCAAGTGCGACCACGACCATAAGGACGGCGGTTGCGGCTGCGGCAACCATTAAGACAATCTTTCAACTTTTGCCAAACGGCTTCACTCAAAAAGTGAAGCCGTTTTTTCTTCCCGAAAACAAACGATACTGTCCAGCGCGCCTGCAATTTCCTCCGGAAAACCGGGCGGACTACTGCACCTCTTTATTGAGCGCCATATTTTCGACGCCCCGATGTTTGCACAGCACCGGCATCTTGCACCTTCCCTTCTTCGCCAGAACAGGCAAGATGCTTGAATGGGACGGGAACCCGTGCTAGCCTCATCCTAAGGAATCATGACTTTTTCCAACCGTCCCGCTCCCCTCCCGTTCTTCAAAACGGATTTCCCGCTGTTCCTGGCTCCAATGGCTGGAGTGACGGACCCCATTTTCCGCACTATCTGCAAGGAGCTTGGAGTGGATGTGATGGTGACGGAATTCGTCTCTGCGGAAGGAATTCTCCAGGCATGGGAGAGAAACCGCAGGTACACAAAGATAGAAAATGCCCACCGTCCCATAGGTATCCAGCTCTTCGGAGCGGACGGGAACCACATGGGAGAGGCGGCCAGAATTATCCTGGACCATGAGAAGCCGGATTTTATCGATATCAACTTCGGCTGCCCGGTTCCCAAGGTGGTTGGCAAAAATGGAGGTTCCTCCCTCCTGAAAGATCTTCCCCTGCTGGCTTCCGTTGCCGGAGGCGTCGTGAAAGCCGTAGGAGAGAGAATCCCCGTCACGGCCAAAATACGCATTGGCTGGGATTTTCAGAGCCTGTGCGCCATGGACGCGTGCCGCCTGCTGGAGAATGAGGGAATTTCCATGATCACCATTCACGGGCGCACCCGCTCCCAGCAGTATTCCGGAACGGCCAACTGGGACATTATTGACGAATGCGCGCGGGCCATGTCCGTGCCGGTCATTGGGAACGGGGATATTTCCACCCCGCAGGCTGTAGCTTATGTAAAAGAAAATACGGCCGTCAGCGGCGTCATGATTGGCCGTGCGGCCATGGAAAACCCATGGATTTTCGGAGACGCCAAGTATTATCTGCTGCACGGAGCCATGCCGCCGGCCAGAGACCCGCAGGAAAAGGCAGCCCTGATTTTGCGGCATGCCCGGATGGCCCTGGAGTCCCGCCATTATGGGGATGAACTTCACACGATGCGCCATATGAGGTCACGAATCCTGGCTTATACGAAGGGATTTCCCGGCGCCAAGGAAATGCGTTCCCGCCTGGTGCGCGTATCCAGCATGCCGGAGCTGGAAGACCTGCTTTCCAAGCTCCCCCGCCAAAAGCCCTGAGAACAGGAAAAATCCCGCTTTCCGGGAGATTTCGCAGGTTTGGAAAGCGGCGGAAAGAGGAGGAGGTTCTTCCCGCCTCCGGACACGCCTGAAAAAAAATGCCATTTTGAGGGAAGCTAAGTTGACTTTACGTTCCGAACCTGTCAGAAATAGGGGAGTATCCTGCCGCTCCATTTCGGCAGACTTCCAACAATAGCATCCAGAGATCGACGTGTACTCCAACGAATCATATCTCATCGAACTTCTTACGCAGGCCGGATATCTGAATGAAGAAATTCTTCAGTACGCGCGCAGTCAAAAATCTCCCACCCAGGACCTGGTCGATTTTCTGATTCAGGCCAACTATCTTACGGAAGACGTCATCGCTCAGGTGGCGGCGTCAAACTCCCTGCTCCCCGTCGTGGACCTGGGCTCCATGCACATCCCCCAGGAGGTGCGCGAACTCATTACGCCGGAACTTGCCAGGCGCTTCCGGGCCATCCCCATTTCCGACGACGGTTTTTCCATCAACATTGCCATTGACGACCCCCTGAATCTGGAAACCATGGACAGCCTGCCCCAGTTGATGGGGCGGGACGTGATTTTCAGCGTCGCCACCCGCAGCGCGGTGGAAAGCCGGTTGAATGAATTTTACCGGGATCTGAGCGTTCCGGAAGAAACCGACGGGCTGGAAGGGGAGGATGCTCCCATTATCCGTCTGGTGCAGCAGATGCTGACGGACGCTTTCAAAATGAGGGCTTCCGACATCCACATTGAGCCCATGGAAAACAGGCTCCGCATCCGCTACCGCGTGGACGGCAAGCTGGTGGAGGTGGCCACCCATCCAAAAAAACTGCTCAGCCCCATCATCGCTCGCCTCAAGGTAATGAGTACCACCATGAGCATTGCGGAAAAACGCATGCCCCAGGACGGGCGAATCCAGATGAGCATCGGCGGCAAGCAAATCGACCTCCGTGTTTCATCCGTCCCCAGCAACCACGGGGAAAGCATCGTCATGCGTATCCTGGACAAATCCGCCCTGGTGTTGGGCCTTCCCCAGCTCGGATTTTTCTCAGATGATGAAGCTGTGTTCGACCGCCTCATCACGCTGCCGGACGGCATTATCCTGGTGACGGGTCCTACCGGTTCCGGTAAAACCACGACCCTTTACGCGTGCCTGAACCACATCAACCGCCCGGATAAAAAAATCATCACGGTGGAAGACCCTGTGGAATACGAACTCTCCGGCATCAATCAGGTCATGGTAAAGGCGGATATCGGCATGACCTTCGCCGCCGCCCTGCGCGCCATGCTCCGCCAGGCTCCCAACATCATCATGATCGGGGAAATTCGAGACATGGAAACAGCCAGCATCGCCATCAACGCCTCCCTGACGGGGCACCTCGTATTCTCCACCCTCCACACCAATGACGCTCCCAGCGCCGTGGCTCGTCTGGCGGACATCGGCATCAAACGCTTCCTGATCGCCTCCTCCGTCCGCGCCATCATGGCTCAGCGTCTTGTCCGCAAGCTGTGTGACCGCTGCAAGGTGGACGGCACTCTGACGGAAAAGCAGGCACATACGCTGAACATTGACATGTCCCGCCTTGCCCAGGGCCAAATCAAGGCACCCCACGGCTGCGACTTTTGCCGCGGCGGCGGATTCAAGGGCCGGATGGGGCTGTTTGAGATTTTCGAAATCGACGACGAGGTGCGCCGCATGATTAACGAAAACCTGACTTCCCCCCAGCTGCGCCAGCGCGCCCGGGAACTGGGCATGAGAACCTTGAGGGAAGACGGCGTACGCAAAGTGCTGGCCGGCCTTACTTCTCCGGAAGAAGTGCTAAACGTCACCATGGGAGACGCCAACTGATTTTTCCCCGCTATTCATTCTGCTTATTATGGACACCAACCTCACACTGGAACTTTTCATCGGCCGGGGAATGATTGACAAATCCCTGGCAAAGGACATCAAGGAGGAAATGATCGCCTCCGGCAAGGAACTGCCGGAAGTGCTTGCAGACTTCGGCATCATCGGCAGCAAGGATGATATCTGGCAGATGATTGCCAGCGACCTGGGTACGGAATTCATTACACTGGACAACTTCCAGCCGGATCCGAACGTGCAGAACATGATGCCGGCCACGCTCGTGCGCCTGCACGGGGCGCTCCCTGTGCGGCACGGTCCGGAAGGCCTGTACGTCTGCCTGGTGGATCCCCTGAATCCTCAGACGGTGGAAGACCTGCGCTTCGCCCTCGGCCAGGACATCCATGTTCTGGTAGCGCCGGATTACCAGATTTCCGAACGCATCAATGAGCTTTATGGAGGCGAATCCGCCGCCATGTCCGACCTGATGCAGGAACTGAACAACATGCAGGTCAACAATGAGACGGAGGATTCCGCCGCCGCTCCCGTCATCCGCTTTGTGGACCTCGTCATTACACAGGCCATCAAGGAAAAGGCCTCCGACATTCACTTCGAACCTTTTGAGAAGGAATTCAAAATCCGCTACCGTGTGGACGGCGCCCTGTATGAAATGCAGCCTCCCCCCGTCCACCTGTCCGTACCGGTCATTTCCCGCGTCAAGGTCATGGCAAACATGAACATTGCGGAACGCCGCATTCCGCAGGACGGCCGCATCGTCAAGCAGATAGGAAACCGTTCCGTGGACATGCGCGTTTCCTCCCTTCCCACTCAGTACGGAGAATCCGTGGTGCTCCGCGTTCTGGACCGCTCTTCCGTCAACTTGAACATGGACAACCTGGGGCTTCCCGCGCATATCCACGAATATATTCTGGATACGGTCCACAAGCCCAACGGCATTTTCATCGTTACCGGCCCCACCGGCGCCGGCAAGACAACTACGCTGTATGCCGCCCTGCGTGAAATCAATACCATTGATTCCAAGGTGCTGACGGCAGAAGACCCTGTTGAATACGATATTGACGGCATCATCCAGATTCCTATCAATGAAGCCATCGGCCTGGATTTCCCAATGGTTCTCCGCGCCTTCCTGCGACAGGACCCGGACCGTATTCTGGTAGGGGAAATGCGAGACATGGCAACAGCACAGATCGCCATCCAGGCATCCCTGACGGGCCACCTGGTTCTCTCCACCCTGCACACGAACGACTCTGCCGGAGCCATTACGCGACTGGTGGACATGGGGTGCGAACCTTTCCTGGTAGCGGCCTCCCTGGAAGGGGTGCTTGCACAGCGCCTGGTGCGCACCATCTGTCCGGACTGCCGCACGCCGTATGAACCCTCATCCACCATCCTCTCCCAGCTTGGCGTATCTCCCTATGAATTGGGGGACAAGCACTTTTTCACTGGCCGCGGCTGTGATAAATGCTCCAATTCCGGCTACAGGGGCCGCAAGGGGATTTATGAGCTTCTGGATATTAACGACACCCTGCGTGACATGATTACGGATCGCGCTCCCTCCGTGGTGCTGAAACAGAAGGCTATTGAAATGGGCATGTCCACGCTGAGAGAAGACGGGCTGAGAAATATTTATGACGGCAACACTACTATTGAAGAAGTGCTGAAATATACTTAATGGACAGCCGGACGCCATTGCTTCCCCACTTATTTCAATCACCAAGAAAAAACACTTAAGAAACAACATATATGCCTAAATATCAATACACAGCACTTGACCATAAAGGCGACCAGAAAACAGGCTCCCTGGAGGCCAACTCCGAAGCGGAGGCCATGGAAGCCATCCGGGCGCATGGCCTGTACCCCACCCAGATCGTAGAAGCGGGCAAGGGCAAGATTCAACAGACGCCTGCCGCCAAGAAAAAGGCCAAGGGGGCTAAGAAGCAAAAAGGCAAGCTGGGAGGCAAAATCAAGGCCAAGGCTCTGATGATTTTCACCCGCCAGCTTGCTACTCTGATTGACGCAGGGCTTCCCCTGCTCCAGAGTCTGAACGTGCTGGCCAAACAGGAGGCAAACCCCAACCTGCGCGTAACTATCGAAGCTCTGGGAGATTCCGTTCAGGGCGGCTCCACCTTCTCGGAAGCCCTGGCCCAACACCCCAGAATCTTTGACCGCCTGTTTGTCAACATGGTAAAGGCCGGGGAACTGGGCGGTGTGCTGGAAGTCGTGCTGAACCGTCTGGCGGAATACCAGGAAAAGGCTCAAAAGCTGAAAAGCAAGGTGATCTCCGCCATGGTGTATCCCTCCATCGTCCTGTTTATCGCCGTAGGCATCGTGATCTTCCTGATGCTGGTCATCGTGCCCAAATTCAAGGCGATGTTCGCAGAGCAGAATCAGGAACTTCCCGGTATTTCCGAGTTTGTGTTCGGCATCAGCGACTGGTTCATGGCCGCCCCCTTCTTTGTGCCCAATGCCGTCATTCTGGCCGCTGTGGTCGCCATCCTGTACGCTGTTTTCACGGCCATGAGCAAGACGCCCAACGGACGCCGCAAGATTGACTCCGCTCTGCTGACCATGCCGGTCATCGGCAATGTGCAGAGCAAAAGCGCCATTGCCCGCTTCGCCCGAACCTTCGGCACGCTGGTGACTTCCGGCGTTCCCATCCTCCAGGCGCTTACCATCACGAAGGATACCGCCGGCAATATGATCGTGGGAGACGCCATCGGCCTCATCCATGACTCCGTCAAGGAGGGCGAATCCGTAGTTACGCCCATGTCCTCCTCCAAGCTTTTCCCGCCCATGGTAATCTCCATGGTGGACGTAGGGGAAGAAACCGGCCAGCTGCCGGACATGCTCCTGAAAATCGCGGACGTGTATGATGATGAAGTGGACAATGCCGTGGGAGCTATGACCTCCATGCTGGAACCCATCATGATCGTATTCCTGGCCGTGGTCGTGGGCGGCATCGTGTTCGCCATGTTCCTGCCCCTCCTGCAGGTTATTGAAAAGATGGGGTAACCCCTCAAGCAGAATCAGATGAAAAATCATTCCGCATACCGTCGGCTCCGGGAAACAAAGGGGTTCACCCTCATGGAAATCCTGGTAGTGATGGTGATCATCGTGGTGCTGGCCACGCTGACCATCTCCATTTACACCTGGCTTGAAACCAGAAAGAACGAACAGGCTACGGAATCCATTGTCCGCAAAATTGAAATGGGGTTGGAGAGCTACCACAGCGACCATGACCGCTACCCCTACGGCACGGAAGCTCCCTTCAATAATCACGGCGTAGCCGTGGCCAACGGGGAGGAATACAGTTCCAACGTGGTTTACATGGCTCTGTTCGGCGACCATAAGAATGAGGGTGTTCCTTCCAGGGATACAACCATTTACAATGATGAGTTGAACCCCTCTACGCAGCCCAAAAGCAACCCGACTGTCCGGGAAGTCCATGTGAAAAGCAAGGACGGCAGGCCGGTTACCCTTTATATTCTTGCGGATCCATGGGGTTCCCCCTACCGCTACCGCCTGGGCAGCGAGCAGTCCATCCCCACCAGAACCGACAGGGCCAAAAACCTGAAAATGGGCAACGGCCTGAATCCGGATTATGATTTCTGGTCTTTCGGAAAAGACGGGGATAGTGATTTGAAAGATCCGCACGCCCCTGAAAACGAAGATGACATCGGCAACCTGCCGAAGTTCTGACCTTACCGGTATTTTTCCGTGCACGGCTTCTTTTCCGGCAGCCTTCCTCCCCTTCCAGTGGAGGAAGGCTTTGTGCATGGAGGGACTATTTTCTGGCATCCGCACGGCTTCTGAAGTATGATTTGGGCACTGACATGAAACGCATTTCCCTGATCGTTCCCTGCCTGAATGAAGAAGAAGCCATTCCGGCGTTCAAGCAAGAAATAGACCGGGTCTTCAAGGAATGCCTGGAGGGCTACGCCCCGGAACTTATCTTCGTGGACGACGGTTCCACGGACCGCTCCCTGGAAATGATTAAGAAAATGGCGGAACACTCCCCTGAAGTAAAATTCATTTCCTTCTCCCGCAATTTCGGGAAGGAAGCCGCCATCTATGCGGGCCTGGAAGCGGCCACAGGGGATTATGCCGCCGTCATGGATGTGGACCTTCAGGATCCTCCTTCCCTGCTCCCGGATATGCTGAAAGCCATTGAGAAGGAAGGATATGACTGTGCGGGGACGCGCCGCGTCACCCGGCAGGGGGAACCGCTGCTGCGGTCCTTTTTCGCCCGCGCCTTTTATAAGACGATTCATCAGATATCGGACACCCGCATCGTGGACGGAGCCCGGGACTACAAGCTGATGACCCGTCCCGTACTGGAAGCCCTGCTTTCCCTGAAGGAGTACAACCGATTTTCCAAGGGGCTGTACGAATGGGTGGGGTTCCGGACCAAATGGTTTGAATATGAAAATGTGGAACGGGTGGCAGGAGAAACCAAGTGGTCTTTCTTCAAGCTGTTCCTGTACTCCATTGAAGGTATCGTGGCCTTTTCCACCGCCCCCCTGGCGCTGGCCTCCATCATGGGGGTACTTCTTTCCTTCATCTCATTCCTTTCCATCATTATCTTGACGGTCCGCGAATTGATCTGGCCCCATTCCGCTTACGGATGGACTTCCCTGGTATGCGTCTTCTGCATGATGGGCGGCATCGTGCTGCTGTGCCTGGGCATTTTGGGCCAATATCTGGCCAAAACCTATACGGAAGTTAAAAAGCGCCCTATTTACATCGCCAGGGAACGTTCCATCAAGCCTTTCAACTAACCTTGCCTATGGACACAGAACCGGATTTCAGCATTATTACGCCCAGCTATAATTACGCCCGCTACGTAAGGGAATGCATAGAGAGCGTCAAAAACCAGGAAGGGGTTACATTTGAACACATTATCCAGGACGCCGGGTCCACGGACGGCACCCTGGATATCCTGCACTCCTACCCTCACCTGAAACTGCATGTGGAAAAGGATTCCGGCATGTCGGAAGGCATTAACCGCGGCTTCCGCAAGGCGCGCGGGAAATGGGTTATGTGGCTGAATACGGACGACCGGCTGTTGCCGGGGGCTCTGGCGGCGGTCAAGGCCTTTGCGGATTCCCGCCCAGATGCGGACATTGTGTATGGAGCATGGAATTTCATCGGACCGGATGGAGAGATCCAACGCGCCATGAAGGCCCTGCCCTACAGTCTGAACATGCACATCTGGTACGGCACCTATCTGGCTTCCACCGCATTGTTCCTGCGCCGGAGCACTACTATTGAAGAGGGGTTCCTGCTGGACGAACGTTTCCACTACGACATGGACGGGGAATATTACGCGCGCCTGGGCCGGGCGGGGAAGAAGTTCGTGCATTACAACAGGCTGCTGGCGGATTTTCGCTGGCATGGCGACAATCTGAGCGCCCCCAATATCGAACGCCGGGACATGGACGCTGAGTTAAAGCGCCAGAAGCAGCACGGAGAGGATGCCGCCATCAAGCGCATTTACGGCCATTCCTTTTCCAAACACAGCTGCAACAATATCATGGACGGCTTCATGCGTGAGGCCTACCGTATGAAAAAGGCCTTCCTTTATTTAACCACTCCCTGGGAAAAGTAACCCGTTCTTTCCTGCTTCTCCCGGAAAAGCCGCTGCCTCCCCCCTTCATCCTCCCATGGGAGGTACAGCCTCGCTACGGCAAGGGCCACAGCCGTTATTACAGCTGCGGCCCTCAATTAACCTGATGGGAAAAAGGCGACCTTCCCTTAATTAAGGCCGTCAAACAGTTCTTCTTCCCGGAAAAATCTTGCCAGCTCCACGGCGGCGGATTCACGGCTGTCGGACGCATGGCAGATGTTCATCATGCTGTCTGTTCCGAAATCACCGCGGATTGTGCCTTTCTCTGCCTTCTGGGAATTGGTGGGCCCCAGCAGTTCGCGTACGCGCACAATAACGCCGGGCCCTTTCAGGGCAATGGCAATGACCGGAGAACTGGTCATGAAATCAAGCAGCTTCGGGAAAAGCGGTTCCCCATTGATGACCAGGTCCAGAATATGGGCGTAATGTTCCCGGAGCACCGGTTCATCAAGCTGGATCATCTTTATGCCGCGCAGGCGAAACCCTTCGGACAAAAAACGTTTCAAAATGGTGCCGGAAAGGTTTTTCCGCACACAGTCGGGCTTCAGCAAAATCAGCGTTGTTTCTTCTTGAGTGTTTGGCATAAAATCAGCGAAGTTTCAGGATGGAGTGAGGGAATTACACCCTAATCCCCGTCAGGTCAAGGATAATTGCACAACTGGTCTTTTCTGTTGGGAAAGAAATTCGTCACAAATTCCTCTTATAGGAATCGCACCGGTTCCACCATCCGGCAAGCCAGCGCGCTTCTCCGCGGCCCGGCGGGCTGTTGTCCACGCGGCGCTGAAGCACCCTTTTGGCCGCTTCCGCAAATTCAACCGCCGCAGGCTGTCCGGGAGAAACGGAGCGCATTTCCTCCAGCACCTGCCTGAGCCCCCAGCCTATCCCCCGGTAATGTTCCGCCGGATTGGTTCCTTCTCCCTTGAAATTCACGTAGTCAATCAGGGCATACATGCCGTTGGGAACCGACGCCACGGCGTAATAGCGGGCCGCCATCTCTTCCGGGCGGCGGGACTGGCCCTTGATACGCTCCAGAGCGGCCACAGACCTGGCAATAATGAAATCCGCCTGCATTTGCAGGGCCGTCGGACTGGACAACCACCGGCGCATCCGTTCAGGAAGACCGCCGCGAACGTCCGCCGCTTCAAATTCCTTTCTGGTCTGCCACGGAGCCGCACCGGAAAACCATTCCGGAACCCGGATTCCCTTCCTGCGGCAGAACTGAATGAAAGCAGGGAAACTTTCCTCAAACCTTTCTGTGACTCCGGCAGGAAACCAGATGAAATGTCCGATGCCCAGGGAAGGAAACGCTTCTCCCCGGTTCCAGGAAACCAGCCCCCTTATTGTCCCGGCACATTCGTTTTGCCAGATTTTCCGCGCAATTTTTGCCTTCACTTCCCCCGCATCCGGCGCCGCCTGAACCCAGACGGGCACGCAACACGCAAGCATCAGGACGCAACCTGCCGTTTTTCCATGCATGCAGATACTTTCCTTTCCCAACGCAGACAAGTCAAGCCGCTTCAATTTCCCGTGCCAAAGCCGGCGGTTCATGCTACCCTTGCCGTGCACGGCATGATTCTGGCGTTCAATAAACCTTACGGCATTCTCTCCCAATTTACGAAGGAGGCTCCCCACCACCGGACACTGGCTGAATTCGGTTTTCCTCCCGGCGTGTATCCTGTAGGAAGGCTGGATGCGGATTCGGAAGGGCTGCTTCTTTTATCCGATGAGAAGGGCCTGGCGGACCGTCTCCTGAACCCCTCCGGCAGGCATCCCAGAACCTATTGGAGCCAGGTGGAAGGCACTCCTTCCGAAACGGACCTTCGCCCTCTGGAACTCGGGGACCTCCGCATCCGCGGGTACTGCACGCTGCCTTGCCGGGCACGCCTCATGCGCAGGGAGCCTGACGTACCGCCCCGCATCCCTCCCGTCCGCTACCGCGCCTCCATTCCCACATCATGGCTGGAATTGACGCTGGTGGAAGGGAAAAACCGCCAGGTGCGGCGCATGACCGCCGCCATCGGCTTTCCCACGCTCCGGCTTCTTCGTGCCAGAATCGGAAATTTCTCCCTGGCGGGACTGAAACCCGGCGCATGGAAAGAACTGGATTCCCGCGAGCGAAGGCAGCTCATGCCGTAATATAGGCTTGATTCCGAGCAGGAACCGTTTTTATATCTCTCTCCGCATCAGGATATCTACCTAGACCTTTTTACATGAAAGCCGAACTCGTCGAACAAGCCTCCAAAATCATTCCCGAGCCCCAAATGCTGATCAACGTGGTTTCCCGCCGCGTAGCCCAGCTTAATAATGGCCGCGCCCCGCTGGTGCCTACCACGCCCCATATGGGCAATGCGAACATTGCCCTGACGGAAATCATTGAAGGCAAACTCGTCTATCATACGGAATCCGGCAGCCTCCAGGAAGACAACCAGTAATAATACATTCCCTTTATTGCCGTTCCGGACCGGAATTCCGTACGGAATCCTCGCTATCCGGCCAGGCCCCGGTCTCCCAGCCCGGGGCCTTTTCATCCTTCTCCCCTTCGTGCCATGAGCTCCGACATCTCCACCAACAAAAAAGCCCGCCGGGATTACGAAATTCTGGACACCTACGAATGCGGCATGGAACTCAAGGGAACGGAAGTCAAGTCCATCCGCGCCGGCAAGGTGAATATTGCCGATTCCTTCGCCAGGGTGGAAAACGGCCAGATGCTCCTGTACGGCTGCGACATCCAGCCCTGGGAGACGGCGGGAGAATTCTTCCAGCACCAGGCGCGCCGGCCCCGCCGCCTTCTTCTCCATAAACGGGAAATTTTCAAACTGGAACAGCAGACTTCCCAGAAAGGCTGCTCCCTGGTAGCTCAAAAGCTGTCAGGGTTATTGCCCAGCTGGGTAATAAAGAACTGGAAAAAGTTGCTGTAACAGTAGCAGAAGGAGTAAGAGAATACAGTACGGGTAAGAGAGGAAGGTGATTCTATGGCGGATAAAGTTCATTGTATAAGGAAAACACTAAGACTTATGCCACAGGAAGCGAAGGTACTTTCTGATAAGGCAAAGGCAAATGGAATGAATGAAGCCGAATATATCAGGCTTCTAATCAGTCAGAAACCAAATGATTATCCGGAAGTAAGGAAACTTCTTAAAGAGCTTATCAATGAGATAAACCGAATCGGCATTAACATCAATCAGATTGTATTTAACAGTAATGCTCAGATATATTCCAAGAAAGATAAGGAACAGCTTGTGGCATATATGAAAAAGCTGAATCAATCTGTCAGCGAGGCGGTGGTAAAGATTGGCAATCAGTAAGATACTTCACATGAAGGACAGCGGGAATTCTTTTCATGCAAGGCATTTAAAGCGGGCACTGGATTATGTAATGAATCCTGAGAAAACGCAGGGAGGAAGACTTGTGGGAGCCATAAACTGCCAGGCAGATATGGCTTTTGAACAGATGATGGATACAAAGAAGCAGTTTGGAAAAACAGACAAGCGACAGGGGTATCATATCATTCTTTCTTTCAAAGAGGATGAGGTGGAACCAGACAGGGCTTTTGAGATAACACAGAAGTTTGTAGCAGAATATCTTGGTGATGCCTATGAAGCGGTATTTGTGGTTCATGATAATACAGACCATGTTCATTCACACATTGTATTTAACAGTGTAAGCTTTGTGGATGGGAAAAAGTATCGCTACGAGAAAGGTGACTGGGCAAAGTATATCCAGCCGATTACCAATAAGCTGTGTCAGGAGTATGGTCTTTCCATTATAGATGTGGAGGATGGCAGCAAAGAGAAACAGCACGAGAATTATAAGGATTGGAGCGAATATCGTGAAGGCAGCTTTGTGTGGGCAGATATGATAAAAAGAGATTTGGATGCCTGCATTTTACAGGCAAATGATTTCAGTGGATTTCTGGAGCTGCTGTCGGAAAAAGGATATGAGGTCAAGCAGGGAAAGTATCTGGCAGTCAGACCACAGGGGATGACAAGATTCAGAAGATGTAAGACTCTTGGCGAGAATTATTCACAGGAAGCTATTGTGGAGCGTATTGCTAAGGAAGATTTATCTTTTTACCAGTCACAGAATGAGGAAAAACAGGCAGCGATAGTAAAGTGCTATGTCAAAAGATACCGCAGGGCGAAGATGTCAGGCTTGCAGAAAAGATATTATGCAAAGCTTTACCGGATTGGAAAGCTGAAAAAGAAGCCATACAGTCAGGTATGGAAGTATAGGGATGATATCCGAAAGATGCATAAGCTGCAGGAGCAGTATCTATTTCTGGTAAGGCATAAGATTGAGAGTGCGGAAGAACTTGTGTCGGTACTTGATAATCTGACGGATAAGAAGAAAGAAGCATCAAAGGAAAAGAGTAAGACCTATAAGGCTAAGGAAAGATTCAAAGATATTTTTGACAAGGCTGAACAGATCCGGGAGCTTGATGATGCGGAATCGTGTTATCAGAGTGGGGATACCTTCTTTGAAGATGAGCACAATGCATGGGAAAGGCTTAACACTGAACTTTTAGCACAGGGATACAGTGTGGAAGAGGTCGAGAGTCTTAGAAAGAAATATGAGAGCAAGTATGCACAGGACTGTAAGGCAGAACGGGCGGTATCAAAGGAACTTAGCCTTGGAAGATCAATATGGAAGGAACTTACTGTATCAGCTTCGGCAGAAGAGAAGCAGTATGACAAAGAAACAATAAGAGACAGAAAAGAACAGCCGGTACGTTAGGCTGTTTTTTTAGTGGTTAGGAGGCATATATGGAAGAAAAAAGAGAGCCATTAAGTGAAATGGCGATTGAGAGAAAGATACAGATTCTTCGTAATAAGCATATGGACAGTGAGGTTATTGCTCTTGTCAAAAGCGATTATGAATATGGACTGACTGATGATGAAATCGGTCTGTATCTTAACAAAAGTTATGACATTGAGCAGATGAAGGTGTTATCAAAATGTCTGCATAAGGGTGTATCAGAAGAGTTGTTAACGCTGCTGAAAGATAGCAGGATGGCAGCACCTAAGATGCAGACAGCATTGGATTACTATGAAAAAGGTGTGCCGATTGATGCAATCAGAGAGGTAGTCCAAAAAGATGATACAGCAGTAAACATGCGCAGGATGTTTGATGTGGTATTAGAAAAGCTTAATAAAGCCAAAGAGCAGATGCCACAGGATTTAGAGTATGTGAAAAGTCTTGTAGCTCAGATGGATGAAGTGGTTGCAAAGATCAATCATCAGAATGAAAGGTATGATGC
>ENA-ORNF01000499-ORNF01000499.1-human-gut-metagenome-genome-assembly--contig:-NODE-499-length-40103-cov-5.880019_pt1 | contig 40103 bp, 40 predicted proteins | sample MGYA00242110_ERZ509012 | MGnify/ENA primary metagenome ERZ509012 (study PRJEB26280, sample SAMEA2338714) | human gut metagenome | biome: human gut; feature: human-associated habitat; material: faeces...
ATACGGCCAAAACCATTGATTGCTACTCTTACTGCCATTTTTAATTCCTCCTAGATATTGTATAAAATATACTATTCGTGGAACTTGCGTCCCAAGCTTTCTTTATTTTACCCAATTTTATTGGAAAGTTCAAGTACTTTATTTGACTTTGTTAAATTTTTCACCATATTTTCATTTCTACCTCCTTTTTCGTATAAAATGAACAAATTTTAGTCCAGATACTTCTCTTCTTTTATGAAATCGTGTTATTATATAAGGTAGTTACGCAAATCATCCTTTATAGAAAGGCGGCTTTTCCATGACTTTGACTCATTCCTTGTGGGATACCCATATGCACAGCCAGTACTCCGGCGACAGCGACGCCCCGCAGGAGAGCATGATTCGTGCCTCCATCGCCCGTGGGCTTTCCGGCATCTGCTTTACCGACCACCTCGATATTGATTACCCCAATGAACCGTATCTCTTCCTTTTAGACCTGCCAAACTATACCTCTTCCGTGGAAGCGCTGCGGGAGCAGTTTGCAAAAGAACTTCCGGTCTGCCTTGGAATTGAACTTGGGCTGCAACCCCATCTTGCTGCGCTGCACACCGATATTCTCTCCCAGTACCCGTTTGATTATGTCATCGGTTCTTCCCATGTCGTACACGGTCTTGACCCCTATTACCCGGCTTTCTTTGAGGGACGGGAGGAAAAAGCAGCTTATCTGGAATATTTTGAATCGATTCTGGAAAATATCTCCGCATTCGATGGATTCGATGTATACGGACATCTTGACTATGTGGTCCGCTACGGGCCGACATCAAACGAACACTATGTATGGACGGATTATAAAGATGTGATTGATGAGATTTTACGACAGCTCATTTCCCTTGGCAAGGGCATAGAAATCAATACCGGAGGCTTTAAATACGGACTTGGTCATCCAAATCCTACCGAAGAGATTCTGTGCCGTTACCGTGAGCTTGGCGGCGAGATTATCACCATCGGTGCCGATGCCCACAAGCCGGAGCATGTCGGATTTGATTTTGAAAAGGTTCCTGCGATTTTAAAAAATGCAGGTTTTGACTATTTCACGGTATTTAAACAGAGAAAGCCGGAATTTATCCGGCTGTAAAAATGTGCGTAAAAAACCCGGAAACCATTTTCACGGCTTCCGGGAATTTTTTACTGCTGATTTCCACCTACGCGAAGGTTTTTATCATAGCAGAGGAATTTTACAATTGCAATAATCGGAATTAATCCGGATATATAACCGATGACCTGTACATCCTTCTCATCCTTGTTCTCGATACGGGAATAGATGTTAATGAAGCAGGTTCCAAGGCAGATTACCTGAAGAATGGTTCCTAAAAGTCCACCTACATTTGGAATACGGTTAAAAATAATCTGTAATACCCACCAAAAACTAAATACGATGTTTGGAAGCTCTGCACCTAAAATTTTGTTTTTTCCGTCTGCATCTGCTGTTACGTTCGCCAGCGCAAAGTAGTTTAAGAACGGAATCCATGCCATCCATACATTTGCATACCCCAAAATCTTAAGTACACGCATGATAGCGATTGATGATAATACATACAATGCCACCAAAATTGCCAGAATAACAATCAATGCTCCCATTGATGCCGCTGCTAATGCTACGAATGAATCCATCTTTGAAATCCTCCTCTTTCTTTTGTTTGCATTTTCACAACATTATTACGATACCACATCTACGTGGTAAAGTCAATTCCACACCTTATTTAAAGTATGCCACACCGGACTCGAACAGCTTCAAATCCTGCTCGCCGTAAATGTTCATTGCAACATTTCTGTCACGGCGCTCGGAATGTGCCATTTTGCCAAGTACACGTCCGTCCGGACTTGTAATACCCTCGATGGAGCAGTAGGAACCATTGACATTCCACTCCTCGTCCATCGTAGGAACGCCTGTCTCGTTGACATACTGGGTCGCAACCTGACCGTTTGCAAACAGCTTGTCAAGCCATTCCTTCGGTGCTACGAAACGTCCCTCTCCGTGAGATGCCGGATTGCAGTATACTTTTCCAAGCTCTGCCTGTGCAAGCCACGGGGACTTATCTGTTACTACCTTTGTATAAACCATCTTGCTGATGTGACGTCCGATGGTGTTGTAGGTCAGTGTCGGGGAATCCTCGGTCTGCGGACGGATTTCTCCGTATGGTACTAATCCTAACTTAATCAACGCCTGGAAACCGTTACAGATTCCAAGTGCAAGTCCGTCTCTCTCATTCAAAAGCTTATTGACAGCTTCTGTCATCTTCGCATTGCGGAATGCTGTTGCAAAGAACTTTGCACTTCCCTCCGGCTCATCTCCTGCGGAGAATCCACCCGGGAACATGATAATCTGTGCCTGTTTGATTGCTTTTACAAATTCATCGACAGAATCACGGATATCCTCTGCATTTAAGTTCTTGAATACTTTTACAATTGTGTCAGCTCCGGCACGCTCGAATGCCCTTGCGCTGTCGTATTCACAGTTTGTACCCGGAAATACCGGAATGAATACGGTCGGCTTTGCGACTTTATTTTTGCAGACATAAATCTCTTTTGCCTGATATAAGTCTGTCTTTACCTCATCCTTCTCCTCGGTTGCGCGGGTCGGGAATACCGGCTCAAGTGTCGCGGTCCATGCGGCAAGTGCCTCTTCCATGCCAATCTTTTCGTCTCTGTAAAGGAAGGATTTTTCCTCATTTACCCAGCCGACAAGCTTCTCGCTTCTGGAAAGAGATGCGCGCTCCATGGCAGCCTTTAACTCCTGCATCTTCTCCACCGGAACCTCTGCGACGATGGAACCAAAGCCCGGTAAGAATAATTCTTTTGCAGTCAGTTCTTCGTTTACAGTCACGCCAAGCTTATTTCCAAATGCCATCTTGCTCAATGCTGTGACAAGACCTTTTCCGTCAAGCGCATATGCTGCTGTGATGACGCCGCTTCCAATCAGTTCATGCAGAACACCGTAAAGCTTCATCACCTGCTCATAATCCGGTAAATCATATTCATCCTTTGCAATCTCAAATAAAACGAGCTGGTCTCCGACTGCCTTTAACTCCGGTGTGATGACATCCTGTTCTTTTGCGACATCCACTGCAAATGAGACAAGTGTCGGTGGTACATCAATGTCGTTGAAAGTACCAGACATGGAATCTTTTCCTCCGATGGACGGAAGGCCAAATCCAATCTGTGCATTATAGGCGCCAAGAAGTGCTGCAAATGGCTGGCTCCAGCGCTTCGGCTCCTCGCTCATGCGGCGGAAATATTCCTGGAAAGTAAAGCGTACCTTGCTATAATCGCCACCTGCTGCCACGATTCTTGAAAGAGATTCCACAACCGCATATACAGCACCGTGGTATGGGCTCCAGCTGGAAAGATACGGGTCAAATCCGTAGGACATCATGGTCACGGCATCTGTTTTTCCCTTTAACACCGGAATCTTTGCAACCATGCTCTGTGTCTCGGTGAGCTGATATTTTCCACCGTAAGGCATGAAGATACTTCCGGCACCGATGGAACCGTCGAACATCTCCACAAGTCCCTTCTGGGAGCAGACATTTAAATCGGCAAGCTCTGCTAACCACGCTGTCTTTACGTCCTCTTTTTCTACGGCATCTGCCACTTTTTTTAGTGCAATCTGATGCAGGTAATTCTCTTTCGGATTTGGCATATCAACGGCAACCTTTGTCTCCTGATGTGCACCGTTGGTATCCAAAAAGGCACGGGAAATGTTTACGATTTCTTTTCCTCTCCACTCGAGTACGAGTCTTGGCTCCTCGGTTACAACTGCCACTTCCACTGCCTCTAAGTTCTCTTCTTTTGCATACTGTAAGAATTTTTCCACGTCCCCCGGAGAAACTACAACCGCCATACGCTCCTGTGACTCGGAAATCGCAAGCTCTGTTCCGTCAAGTCCTGCGTATTTCTTCGGAACCTTGTCAAGCTGTACGCGCAGTCCGTCTGCAAGCTCTCCGATTGCAACAGACACACCGCCTGCGCCGAAATCGTTACATTTCTTGATGATATGGGCAACTTCCTCTCTGCGGAACAGACGCTGAATTTTGCGCTCTGTCGGAGGATTTCCCTTCTGTACCTCTGCACCGCAGACTGCTGTAGACTGCGTATTGTGTGCCTTGGAAGAACCGGTTGCACCGCCGATTCCGTCACGTCCGGTACGTCCGCCAAGCAGGATAATGATATCGCCCGGGTCGGAATTTAAACGCTGTACTGCACGTCTCGGTGCTGCACCTAAAACTGCACCGATTTCCATACGCTTTGCCACATAGTCCGGATGATAAATCTCTTTTACATAACCGGTTGCAAGACCAATCTGGTTTCCGTAGGAGCTGTAGCCGTGTGCAGCTTCACGCACCAGTTTTTTCTGTGGGAGTTTTCCCTTCATGGTTTCTTTTACGGAAACGGTCGGGTCAGCCGCACCGGTCACACGCATTGCCTGATATACATAGGTACGTCCGGAAAGCGGGTCACGGATGGCACCTCCAAGACAGGTTGCTGCGCCTCCGAACGGCTCAATTTCTGTCGGATGGTTGTGGGTCTCATTTTTGAAATTGACTAACCACTCCTCTGTCTTTCCATCTACTTCAATCGGTACAACAATCGAGCATGCGTTAATCTCATCGGATTCCTCCTGGTCTGCAAGTTTTCCCTCTTTTTTCAGACGCTTCATGGCAAGCAGTGCCAAGTCCATCAGGCAGACAAACTTGTCATCTCTTCCTTTATATAATTCTTTATGTGTGTTCAGATAATCCTGATAAGTTCCCTCAATCGGTGCACGGTAATAACCATCGTCAAATGCGACGTCTGTCAGTTCGGTGGAGAAGGTCGTGTGACGGCAGTGGTCAGACCAGTAGGTATCTAACACGCGGATTTCCGTCATGGACGGGTCACGTTTCTCATCCTTATGAAAATAGTTCTGAATATGTAAAAAATCTTTAAAGGTCATTGCAAGATTTAATGAATCATACAGTCCCTTTAACTCTTTTTCCGGCATTGCGTTAAATCCGTCAAAAATCTTGACATCCTCCGGCTCCGGGAAGGTCTGCACGAGCGTTTCCGGTTTCTCAAGTCCGGTCTCTCTTGAGTCAACCGGGTTGATGCAGTGGTTACGGATTGCCTCAAACTCTGCATCGGAGATTTCTCCCTCAATGGCATAAGTCACTGCAGTACGGATAATCGGTTCCTCATTCTCATTTAAAAGCTTCACACACTGCTCTGCGGAATCTGCTCTCTGGTCGAACTGCCCCGGCAAAAACTCTACGGAAAATACCTTTGCACCGTTAGTGTCAAAGGTTTCCTCATAAATATCATCTACCGGCGGCTCTGAAAATACAGTAACCAACGCTTTCTGATAAGTCTCCTCTGAAATATTTTCAATATCATAACGAATCAGCTCGCGAACCTTGCTCACACCGCGGATTCCAAGATAGCTCTTAATCTCAGCCTGCAATTCTTTTGCCTTTACTGCAAAAGCCGGTTTCTTTTCCACATAGACACGTTTTACGCTCATGTTATTCCCTCCATCATATTCATTCAATCGTGCAAGCACGTTTCCTCACTTTTGCTCATTATATCATACCTGCCTAAATAAGTATAATTAATATACTTAATCCGTTTTATTAACGTGATTAATAATTAATTTTCAGATTTTATTTGACACAATTATAAGTCTTTCTTATAATTAGACCAGGTCTATTAAGAAAGGACGTATTTCTATGGATATCAATTATGAATTATACAAGGTATTTTATTACGTTGCAACATCGCTGAGTTTTTCCGATGCCAGCAAGCAGCTTTATATTTCCCAGTCTGCGGTCAGCCAGTCGATAAAGACCCTTGAAAAGAAGCTCGAACAGCCCCTTTTTATCCGCAGCACCAAGCGCGTCCAGCTCACGCCGGCAGGCAAAATTCTCCTAAAGCACATCGAACCTGCCATGAACTTAATCCAGCGCGGTGAAAACCAGTTACTTGACTCCGGCAGTCTCGGACTCGGTCAGCTTCATATCGGTGCAAGCGATACTATCTGCCGCTACTTCTTAGTTCCCTACTTAAAACAGTTCCACAAAAAATTCCCGAATGTTCCGATTAAAGTTACGAATGCGACCTCGCTGAGCTGCGTTGAACTGCTAAATCAGGGAAAGGTAGACCTTATCGTCACCAATTTTCCAAATTCCAACCTAAATCACTCCTGCATCCAGAAGACCGTGTGCAATTTCACGGATGTGTTTATTGCCAACCCTTCTTATTTTAATCTGAAACAGCAGGAGATTTCACTTGAGGAATTAAAGCAGTACCCGATTCTGATGTTAGACCGCAAAAGCACGACCAGTGAATTTCTGCACAACCTCTTTTTACAGCACCAGCTTGAGCTGATTCCGGAAATCGAGCTTAGCAGTAATGACCTGTTAATCGACCTCGCGCGCATCGGACTTGGCATTGCCTTTATCCCGGATTACTGCCTGACCAGAGAGTCAAAAGACCTCTTTATCGTAAAGACAAAAGAAAAACTGCCCCAGAGGCAGATGGTGGCATCCATCAATCCTACCCTGCCTGTGGCGCAGTCTACCGAAGAATTTCTAAAGCTGCTGCCCGAAATCTGAGTTCCAGAATTCCTCCAACATCTTATCTACATTCTTCAGATTACATATCCGGCGGCTTTCCCACTCTCTCGGGAACAGCCCCCGGTAATCGCTCTGTAAAAACCGTTCATCCAGCAGAACAATCACACCGACATCCTCTGCCGTGCGGATAACCCTGCCGCCCGCCTGTAACACCTTGTTCATTCCCGGATAGCGGTACGCATAGTCAAATCCGGCTCCCAGACGTTTGTCATAATACCCCATCAGAATTTCCCGCTCATTGTTCAACTGCGGAAGCCCTGTTCCTACAATAATCGTTCCGATAAGCCGTTCGTTTTTTAAATCGATTCCCTCTCCGAAGATACCACCCATCACGCAAAACGCCAACAGCGATTTTTTTCGCTCTGCCGTCTTTTCCTCCTCAAATGCCTCAAGAAATTCTTCCCGCTCTGCCTCGTTCATCCCGGACTGCTGCACCACGCACTCTGCCGTATCCGGATACTCTGTTTCAAATACCTCCTGTACCTGCTGCATCATCTTATAGGAAGGAAAGAATGCTATATAGTTTCCATCCTTTGCCTGCACCGTCTTCGCCAGATATGCCGCCATCTTTTCGTATTCCGTCTGATTGCGCCTGGTGTAGCGGCTGCTGACATCCCCGCCGATTAATAAAAGACGCTGTTTTTCAGAAAATGTGGATTCTGCATACACGGCATAATTTTCTTTGTCCGTCGACAGAAGATTTTTGTAGTATTGAATCGGAAGCAGCGTTGCCGAAAAGAAAATCGTTGCATTTCCGCGGTCGATGCGCTCCTGCAAATTTTTTGACGGGTCGACACAGTAGAGCTTCAACCGGAAATTGCCGTCTTCCCCGTGCTCGCTGTATATCACATAATGGTCGTCCAATAGCTCATGGATATTCATAAAATTACGCAGGTTAAAATAAAATTCCGTCACTTCTTTCCGCTTCGGGAATTCCGCACTTTTCTGTAAAAACTCGTCCAGATCCGACGCCAGCCGCATCAGCGCAAGGGAAAGATTTCCGATGTTCTCATAGATGACATACTTTTCACACTCTCTTTTATAGGAAAGAAGAATCCGGTTGCATTTTTCAAGCCCCTGCTCCACCTTATGGCTGTGAGGTTTCATATATTTCTTGATTTCTAAGAAATCCTCCTTGCAGAGCGTGGCACTGTACATTTCCCGGCTGCGCTCCACCAGATTGTGTGCCTCGTCCACCAGAAAAATATAATCGCCCCTCGTTCCCTCCGCGAAAAACCGTTTCAGACAGACATTCGGGTCAAAGACGTAGTTGTAATCGCAGATGATATCATCAACCCAGGACGCCACATCGAGGCAGAATTCAAACGGACATACCCTAAATTCCTCCGCCTGCTCCAAAATCGCCTCTCTTGTCATCATATCTTCTTTCTGCAAAAGCTGGTAAACGGCATCATTCACACGGTCATAATGCCCTTTTGCATACGGGCAGCTCACCGGATTGCAGTCCATCTCGTCCAAGGGACAGAGCTTTTCTTTCGCGGTAATCTGGATGACCTTCGCCTGATATCCCTGTTTTCGCAAAAGCTCAAACGCATCCCACGCCACCGTTCCGGTAATTGTCTTTGCAGTCAGATAAAAAATCTTATCCCCTAAGCCTTCCCCGACCGCCTTTACCGCAGGAAATACCGTCGAAATCGTTTTGCCTACTCCTGTGGGTGCCTGGATAAACAGATTTTTTCTGCGGGCAATCGTGCGGTACACGCCCGCCGCAAGCTCCTTCTGCCCTTTGCGGTACGGAAACGGAAACTGTAACTTCTGAATTGACTCCTGTCTGAGCTTTCTCCATGCAAACTGAAAATCTGCCCATTTCCGGTATTCTCCTATCAGATGGGCAAACCACTGCGCAAGCTCCTCAAAAGAAAAAGTTTCCCTGAAATAACGGATGTCTTCCGTATCAAGATTGCAATAAGTCATCTGGATGCCGATGTAAGAGAGGTCGTGCTGCACCGCATAGATGTAGGCATAACACATTGCCTGCGCACGGTGCACGCCGGTTGGCGCATCAAGAAGCTCAAGCTTTTGATAGACACCCTTGATTTCATCGATGGTCACCTCTACATTGTCAGGAAGCACCGTATGATTATAGTTGTCGGCATAACTGTAGTCTGCATCTCCCTCTGTACCATTCATCAGAATTCCGTCCGCTCTTCCCTCGATGACAAGCTGATACTCCGGTTCCTCGATGGCAATCTTAAGCGGCACCTCCGCATGGTAATTTGAGCCCATACGCTTTTGGATTTTGCGGTGCATCCGGCTTCCCTCCTGCATCGCCTCGGGAGAGCTTCCCCTGCCCTTTCGATTGTCAATGTCACCCTCACGCAAAATAAATTCCACCAGATTTCTGACGGAAATTTTTATGATTCCTTTTTCGTTCTTTTCAATCTTTGCCATACTGCCATTATAGCCCATGAAATAACAGGCGTAAAGAAAAAGAAGCCATCTGCAGCCAATGCAGACGGCTTCTTCTCTCCTGTTTCTTCTTATAATTATGCAACTGCAAATTTGCGGACAACCGTCTCAAAACCTGCATCTTTCTGACCATACTTTATCGTCAGGTCCTTGCAAAGTCCAAGATAAAGCATTCCAAGCAGAGATTTTGCATCAATGACTGCACGGCTGTAGCAGACATCAATGTCAAAATCACACTTTCCTGCCGCATCTACAAATTCCTTTACTTCTTTTGTATCTTCTAATCTAATTTTACGTTCAAACACGTTTAACACCCTTTCTTACCAAAAACCTTAACTGAAACACTTTTGCTTCTTTCCGAGACGAGATTATTGCACAATTTTTTCCGGTTGTCAATTTTTATGAAAACGGTTACATCCCCTGTTTTCTTGACATTTTGACGGATTTTCCCCCTCCGTTTCGTCATTTTATCGATGGCAACACGCTCAATGCTGCATCTATCCCCCACTGCATAAATATACTTGTGCAAAACGTATCTTCAAAACGCAATTTTTCCTTTTTTTTCGCAATTTTTCACAATAATTCGAGGCAAAAACCCTGATAAAACTTGCCATATCAAATATTCCATCGTATAATGTAGATATATAGGACTATTTTTCACATCAAAGGCAGGGACGCTTATGGAAGCAAATCAGAAAGTTGCACTCTTAGAACGGATTAAACAGCAGCGTTTTCTTCCGATTACGGAGCAGACGCCGCTTATATATCAGCAATATTCCCAATTAATCGACTCCCGCAATACAAACGAAGTGGCAGAACTTCTTTTTTATGAGGGTGAATATTTTTTCCGCATCGGCGACCTCACGCAGGCTCTACGATATTTTTCCCGTTGTCTGCAGGCTCCCAAAAAAGATTCTTTTGGCTACCTTGATGCCTTAAGCTATAACCTTGTCGGAATGGTTTATATGCATCTTGGACAGGAGGCGATTGCACAGAACGATTTTCTGCGCTGTCGTTCCATCAGCAAAGAACAGGGACTTTCCCATGAATATTCCGTTTCCTGTGTCAATCTTGGCACCCTTTACCAGGAACTTGAAAATTACGATGATGCGCTTGCCTGCTACGATCTTGCGTTAAAAAGTGCCCCAGAAGATGATAAGAACAGTTATAATTTACGCGCACTCTGTCAAATCTGCCGCGGAATTATCCTCTGCAAACAGAACCGCAAAGAAGAATTATTTTCTCTCCGGCAGGCATTACAGCAGTTATTAGCAGATAATGAACACTTATTCTACCATGCAGTCATTTCAGATTTTAATATCCGTCTCTATGATTTTTTACGGGATAAAGAACAGCTTAAGGAAAATCTTGACCGCATGATTACGGCTCCGCCCACCGGGCATGATTTTATTGAACAGGAAACATTCTATTTTGATGTCTGTTCCTATCTGCTTGACCGCGGTCTAAAAGACGAGCTCCGTGTTCTGTTAGATTATATGAAACAGTGTGCAAACAACACGCCGCTTATCACAATTCAGCAAAAACTTCAGGAATATGAGGTCAAATATGCAAAGGCATTCGGTTCAGACGCTGATTATCTTGCCGCATGCGAACTCTTCCTCAAACTTGAGATGGAATGCAAGGAAAACCAACGTTCTGCCAAGCTCTACAGCTTAGATTATATGGAACGTCTCCGTCAGGCCAAAAATGACTCTGAGATGTATCTTGAGAAGAGCAAGCTTGACCCTATGACCGGTCTTTTGAATAAATATACCATTCGTTTTCTGATTGAAGAAGACCTCGCAAAAAAAGATTCTTCTGCTCCTGCTGCCATGCTTATCATTGACCTTGACCATTTCAAACAGATTAATGATACCTTAGGCCACCTTGCAGGAGATTCTTTCATCTGCCAGACTGCCCAGTCCATTCAAAATTATTTCAAAGACCGTGCACTTTGCGGCAGAATCGGTGGAGACGAATTTTTGATTTATTTTAATAAAGTCACGGATTCTTCCTTCGTCGAATTGCAGGCAGAAATCTTGCGTCAGGGAATCTGCCAGCAGGTTTCCCAACGAAGCATTACCGTAACCGGACAGGCAAGCATCGGAATCGCGTTCAGCAGTGAGTCCTGCTACAATTACGACACGCTCTTTGCCGCAGCCGATAAAGCACTCTACCGCGCCAAATTAGAAGGCCGCAACAAAATCATCGTTGCGGATTCTTAAAAATATTTTTCATACCAAAAACCCGCAGGTCTGCCCAAAGCATCCCTGCGGGTTTTTCTAATAACAAAAGCTGTGGCCGCCGATTGTGACATCGATTCCATCTGTCAGCGGCTCTGTTGAAAAATAAAGTGTATCATTTCTTAATATGTTCGTATTTCCGTCTAATACTTCCTGTATGGAGTTGTATTCCTTTTCTGTCGGCTCTGCGGTGTCACGCAGCGGCCAGGAACAGAACTGAAGCGGATGTTTCTGGCTTAACACCTCATACAGCGTATCCGGATATATATCGGAAGCCATTCTGTTAAAAATAACTTCCACAACTGCCTCCTGTCCAAGGACAGGTTCTCCACATGCTTCTACCCAAACAATCTTTGCCAAAAGCTCAATCTCATCCTCCTCAAGTGTAATCCCCCAGCGATTTTCCTTCGCGGTTGTCACCATTCTAATGTCATTTTTCTCAATTCCTGCTGTTTCATCTGATTCTGTCGTAAATGAATCTGGAACAAGAAGCCTGCTGATTCCTGCTGTTCCGGTGGCCTCCTGCTGATTTGTTTTTCCTCCCTCTGCCACACGAATAACTGCTGTCTTTTCCACCTGCGCCCAGATGGTCTGTGCTCCTACTTCTCTCATGTTGGAACCTGTAACTTCTCTTGTGTCGCACCCTGCAATCAGAATAAAAATCCAGGATAAAACGATGGTTACGTCCAAAAGTTTCTTCTTCATTTTGCTCCTTTCCTCAAGAATGATACAAAACAGAAAATAACCGCACAAAGGGCTATTATTTCCTGCGCACCTTATCATACTCAAGTTTTACCAAAAGTCAAATCTTCTAATCAGGAAGAAACTGGAAAATTTTCGATAGTATTGCCTTGAAAAGACAGCCGCTTTTCCTCTATTTCCTTGCGAATGTTCCAGACAATATTTTAGTGTGGAAAAGTAGAACTGGTTATCTTTACGAAAAAACACCCCAAAACGGGGTGTTTTTCATGATTTGTGTCAAAATTGTTACAAAGATTACAATAATATTAAGCAAATGGATTCTCTGTCGGGTATGGCAGGGATGCCGGCTGATTGTAATTGATGTCCTCCATCGGAACGCCGATATACTTAAATACCTCAAACAGAGCTTTTCCGTAATGACCGAAAGCAACGGCTCCGTGATGTGGATAGTTCTTCTGAATCAGCACATGACGGTAGAATCTTCCCATCTCCGGGATTGCGAATACACCAATGGCACCAAAGGATCTGGTTGCAACCGGAAGTACTTCTCCCTCAGCCACATAAGCGCGAATCTTGCAGTCTGCGGTAGACTGTAAACGGAAGAAAGTAATTTCGCCTGGAGCGATGTCTCCCTCTAAGGTTCCGTTTGTTACTTCTACCGGAAGGCTTCTTGCCATAATCTTCTGGTTTCTCATCTCGTAGCTTGAAAGCTTCTTGGAGCAGGTATTTCCACAATGGAATGCCATGAAGGTATCGGTATGTTTGTAATCAAATTTTCCACTGATAGACTCTGCATACATATCCTTCGGTACGGAGTTGTTGATATCAAGCAATGTTACGGCATCCTGGCTTACGCAGGTTCCGATAAACTCGCTGAGTGCTCCGTAGATATCAACCTCACAGGAAACCGGGATTCCGCGTCCTGTCAGACGGCTGTTTACATAGCATGGAACAAATCCAAACTGTGTCTGGAATGCCGGCCAGCATTTTCCAGCGATGGCAACATATTTGCGGTAGCCCTTGTGGTCCTCTACCCAGTCTAATAAGGTAAGCTCATACTGTGCAAGCTTCTCAAGAATCTCCGGTTTCTTATTTCCGGCGCCAAGCTCTTTCTCCATATCAGCGACAACTTCCGGGATTCTCGCATCGCCTGCATGCTTATTGAATGCCTCGAACAAGTCAAGCTCAGAGTTCTCCTCAATTTCAACACCTAAATTATAAAGCTGCTGAATTGGTGCGTTGCAGGCAAGGAAGTTTAACGGTCTTGGTCCAAAAGAGATAATTTTTAATTCGGATAAGCCGATAACAGTTCTTGCAATCGGTAAAAAGTCATGAATCATATCAGCGCAGTCCTCTGCATCACCGACCGGATACTCCGGGATATAAGCATGAATGCCACGCAGTTTTAAGTTGTAGCTTGCATTTAACATTCCGCAATATGCATCGCCACGTCCGTCTAACAGGCTGTCCTGTGTCTCCTCAGCTGCTGCAACGAACATCTTCGGCCCCTCAAAATGCTTTGCAAGCAGGGTCTCTGAAATCTCCGGTCCGAAGTTTCCAAGATATACGCAAAGTGCATTACATCCTGCCTTTTTGATGTCCTCTAATGCCTGTACCATATGGATTTCGCTCTCTACGATACAAATCGGGCACTCATAGATGTCTGCTGCACCGAATTTGTCTGTATAAGCCTTAACAAGAGCCTTTCTTCTGTCAACAGACAATGACTCCGGGAAACAGTCACGGCTTACTGCCACAATACCTACTTTTACTTCTGGAATATTATTCATCATTTCCTCCATTTCCGCGTTCTTACACGCTACACTCTAAAAATATTATCTTAAGAGCGGACACCTTGCCCGCATTGCTCTGATGCCGCTCTAAGGTTTCTTTTTATGACTGGTTTACTCGTTTACGTTTAAGTTCTTTCCAATCAGTCCGATGTGGCTTCCCTCTGGAAGTCCACCCTCTGCGTGGCCAATCAGCCACTTGTTGGTTGCAGTTATCAACGCATCCTCACTGCCGCCGTGCTTTTTCTCCAACGGATAATTCGTTCCTTTCGGCAATACGATTGCTACCTGGAATCCGCCTTCATTTGCGTTACACGGTGCATAGTGCAGTGTTGTGGCATATACCTCCACTGCTGTTCCTGCCGGCACGAAAAATGCCTCCATCTTAGAAGTTTCATATGTAAAATCATCTGTCACATCGGCTAACTGTCCCAAGATTAAAACTGCATCTGTCGCTGCCACATTGATTTCGGAACTTCTGTGGTACTCCACTGCATTCAATAAAACATTATGTCCGTTGCAGTAGCCAATCTGAATCGGCAGTTCCCCGTAAAAACGGTCTTTTATCTCCTGTGCCACAGAAAGGTTCTCAAGCTCCGGAATGGATGGCTCATAGACAACATCCTCCGGAACCGGTGTCTTTTTCATTGCATCCACAAGCGGAGCAAAATCAATATAATCAATTACTTTTCCATATTTGCGGAAACGCTCGTCTGTTACCTTATAAATCTGCATGGTATGGATTCCCCCTTACTGAATTTTATCAAACAACTCTTTGCATGCCGGATAAATCTGTTTAAACTGCTGATATCTTGCCTCGTATTTTGCGGTAAGCTCTGCGTCCGGCTCCACGGTATCGACAACCTTTACAATCTTTGCTGCCGCAGCTTCCACATTCTCATACTCTCCACAGGCCACTGCTGCAAGCATTGCGCCGCCTAATGACGGACCTTCTTCGGTTTCAAGCACATCGACCTTAATTCCAAGAACATTTGCGATAATCTTTTTCCAGAGCGGACTCTTTGCACCGCCGCCACAGATTTTTGTGCGCTCGATTTTAATTCCAAGTGATTTTGCAACCTCAAAGGAATCGCGAAGTGCAAATGCCACGCCCTCTAATACTGCCTGTGTCATATCGGCTCTTGTGGTGTCCATCGTCATACCAATAAATGTCGCTCTTGCATTCGGATTGTTGTACGGGGAGCGCTCTCCCATAAGATATGGAAGATAGTATACATGATTCTCACCAAGTTTTGTAATCGCCTTCTGCTCTGCGGCGTAATCCTTCGTTCCGATAATCTCATCCATCCACCATTTGTTGCAGGATGCGGCGGAAAGCATACATCCCATCAGATGATAAGCCCCGTTTGCATCACAGAATGCGTGAAGCGCATTATTTTTGTCCACACCGAACTTCGCGGAGGAAATAAAAATCGTTCCGCTTGTTCCAAGAGAGATATTACATCTGCCGTCTCCCACAGTTCCGGTTGCCACTGCGGCTGCCGCATTGTCTCCGGCACCGGCTGCAACCTTTACCTGCCCGGAAACACCAAGCTCTGCCGCAATGGCAGGAAGCAGGGTTCCGACACACTCATAGCTCTCATAAAGCTTCGGCAGCATCTCCTCTGTCACATGGCAGATTTCACACATCTCCTTCGACCAGCAGCGGTTCTTGACATCCAAAAGCAACATGCCGGAAGCATCCGATACATCGGTGCAGTGCTCTCCGGTAAGCTTGTATGCAAGATAATCCTTCGGAAGCATAATCTTTTTAATTCTTGCAAAATTCTCCGGCTCTTTATTTCTCACCCAGAGAAGTTTTGACGCAGTAAATCCCGTAAAGGAAATATTCGCGGTATATTTGGAAAGTGTTTTCTTCCCGATTGTCTCATTCAGATAATCGTTCTCTTCCACTGTTCTTCCGTCATTCCACAAGATTGCCGGACGGATGACCTCATCCTTTTCATCGAGAATGACAAGTCCGTGCATCTGACCGCCAAAACTGATGCCTGCCACCTGGCTCTTATCAAAGCCCGAAAGCAGTTCCTTTAACCCGTCCATGGTCTCACGATACCAGTCTTCCGGTTTCTGCTCCGACCATCCCGGATGTGGAAAATACAGCGGATACTCTCTGGAAACAATGTTTTTTACAGTTCCATCCCCCTCCATCAGCAGCAATTTGACCGCTGAGGTTCCCAAATCAATTCCTATGTATAACATATGACCTCCTTCTCACGTTCTGGCACAAAACCCGTGTATACGTGCACGTGCACGCTTATTTTTATGATACATCCTTATCCGCCAAATATCAATATGTTTTTTTCACATTTTTCCTTTGAGTTCCCATGCACGGTATGCTATACTGAAATTTAGCATAACCATTACGGATAATCCGGTGTGGCATCGTTAAAAAGGGGGAGTTATCATGGCAACGATGAAAGAAATTGCAGAGCTTGCCGGCGTCTCGAGAGGGACCGTCGACCGGGTGCTCAATCACCGCGGCGTCGTAAATACCGAGACGGAACACAAGGTTTTAGAAATTGCAGAGCTGTTAGAATACCGTCCGAACAAAGCGGGAATCGCACTCGCAGCCCAGAAGAAAAAATTAAAAATCGGCGTGCTTCTTTTCGGTGCAGAAAATCCTTTTTTTGCCGAGGTGATGGAGGGACTCTCCCAGAAATTAGAGGAATTGTCCATCTACGGCTGTTCCATCATCGAACGCCACATCTCATTTGACCCGAAGATTCAGCTTTCTGCCATCCGGGAATTAGAAAAGGAGGGGGTTCACGGTCTGATTCTCTCTCCCTGCAATGACAAGCGCATCCAGCAGAAAATCGACCAGCTCTGGGATGCCGGAATCCCCTGCATCACCATCAACACCGACCTTCCCGCCTCCAAGCGGATTGCCTATGTCGGCTGTGACGATTTAAAGTGCGGACAGACTGCTGCCGGGCTTATGAAACTGATTACCGGAAATCACGCCACCGTCGGCATCGTCACCGGCTCCCACAATATTTTAAGCCATGAAGAACGCATCCGTGGATTTGTGGACTCCCTCTCCCCCGCTTCCATCGAGATTGCCGGTATCGTGGAAAACGATGACGATGACTATAAAAGCTACGAAGCTGTCTTGGCACTCCTCACCGAACACCCGGACATCAACGCGCTTTATTTTACCGCTGCCGGTGTTTATGGCGGATGCCGTGCCGTCCTGAAAAAAGAAATTGTCCCTCATTCCGTCCGTATTATTACATTTGACGCAGTTCCGTCCACGGTTGAAATGATTAATGCAGGCGTCATCTCCGCCACCATCTGCCAGCAGCCAAAGGAGCAGGGCGCGCGCTCCCTTTCCCTGTTAATGGACTATCTGCTGACCGGTGCCCTGCCGGATACCCAGCTCTGCCATCTTGACCTTAGCATTAAAATACGGGAGAACCTGTAAAAGACAGGATTCTCCCGTTTTTGATTTCATGTCATTTCTTTGGTATCTTAACATATGATATTTTCTGCCTCTGTTGCATATACTATCCGCATGAATCCATTAAAATCCAATATCATCAAAGGCATTCTTTTTGTATCCATTGCCGGCACCCTCGCACATTTCGTATATGAGTGGTCGAACAACAACTACATCCTTGGTTTCTTCTTTCCGGTGAACGAATCCACCTGGGAGCATATGAAGCTTTTCTTTTTTCCGATGTTTCTCTTTTCCATCTGGATGAATCAAAATCTCAAAGAAGAGTACCCCTGCGTCACCGGTGCACTGCTTGCTGGGACGCTTCTTGGCACCTTTCTCATTCCGGTGCTCTTTTATACCTATTCCGGCATCCTTGGAAAAAATGTGCCGGTTTTGGATATTGCGACCTTTTTTATCAGTGTGATTGCCGCTTTCTGCTACATTTATAAGCAGACCTTATCCTGCGGGCAGAAACTTCCGGTCCCATTTTTTAAATGTGCCGTCCTTCTTGTACTGCTTGGCTTTCTGCTCTTTACCTATCATCCACCGACGCTTGGGATTTTCCAGGCACCGTTGCCCAGGACTTCCCACACCTCGGCGTCCGAGATTTCCCAAAATCCCACCGGCGCAGCGTCCTAACAATAATATAGGAAGGAACGCAGCTTCGACCAGGCGCTCTCATCCCAGTCGTAGTCTAATGCTACATTGTAAAGCGGTGCACCCGCATGGTCCGCAATGCCAAATAAGTCAAGCACCATCGCGGTGTTTTCATAGCGTGGAGATACCGCAAGCACTGCATCCGCGCTCTGTCCCATCTGCACCGCCTTTGCATAGCGGTATCTTCCGTTTCCACCGGAAAACTGCGGCAGATATTGTTCCGCCAGCACAGATATTCCGCAAGCGGTGCACGGTACACTGTATTTCCCTCTGCATCCAACGTATCAAGCACACCGTTGTCAAGCCCGGCAAGGCACATTGGCGTTCCCACCACCGCAATTTTCCTTCCGGTTGTTTCAAGCTCCCCGATGGTCTGCGCCAGCGAAAACAATTCTGTCCAGGAGAGAATCTTCTCCGGTGCCAGTTTCCTGCGCCGTTTCACGGGAGCCGCATACAAAAGGTCTCCGGTAACAATCGCCCGAACCAGAAAATCCAGGTTTTTTACCGTCTCCGGCAGTCTTTCAAGCACCGGCGCCACAAGGTAACTTCCTTCAAATCCGTTTCGCCTCAAAATTCCATCCATCACGCGTGCATACTGTCCGGTCCGCACCCGTGGTTGGTCAGATAAACCGCATACAGATTCGGATGATTTGCAATTATTTTTGCCCCAGATAAAATATGCTGTCCAAACGGCCAGTACAGGTTCGGGTACTCCGCGGACAAATCAAGGTCATGTGCCGGCAGATGCGATAATGTAATCACCTTATAGCCGCGCTCTAATAAAAGTTTCGGGATTCCCATATTTAAAACCGGGTCCGATACCCCGTAGTTTCGTGTGATAAGGACAAGTACCTTATCCTCCTGGGTAAGGCTCTCCAAAAGCTCTGCACCGAGCTTTTCCACTGCGACGGTATGTTTTCTTACTGCCATCGCGCCCGCTAATTCTGTTACGATTTGACTCCATTGGATTTCATCTGCACCAATCATATGTGTTGTATGAGCTAATGTTATCAAATTGTTATCTGTATTGTGTTATCACACTATTATTCTCCCCAGAAATCAATACTATCCTGAGTTCTTAAATTCACTCTGAACATTCTCCACATAAAGTCTTCATGCTCATTAAAAATATCTATCACAAAAACAGTATTGTTTTCCATGTGTTGCTGTTATCTGCTTCTTAAGTTCACGAAGCTTATCGCTAGCGTCCGGAGTGTATTTTAGTTTATATCTCAAACTTAATTTACCCCCAGTTCTTTCTCTAAATCATCTGCATCAATCCAGCCTTCTTTAGAAGCTCGTTCCTCTGCTTTCTGCAATTTAGAAAACAAAGTATAAGTTGCTCTGTAACAATCAAGCTCGTCTATTTCATCCATTGTAAGGATTCCATATTCACCATGACCATTTCTAGTTAAATAAACTCTATTGGAAGCATCCACTTCTTTTAATACTTCTGTATAATTTCTCAAATTGGATATAGGTTTAATATTTGGCATAAACATCGCTCCTTTGAATTTATTATACATTTAGTATATCTGGTTTGTAACAAATTTACGTGTGAATTTTTCAGCAAATTAGCATCTATAACAACTATCTAACAAACAATATATTAACCAGCAGATTTTTAGTATGCTTCGAGTCTTAGCCCCTTCTAATGCAGAAAAGCCACACATACCCACATCACCGCACATGATAAGGTAATCTTTCAATGTATACTCACCTTCATGTTCATTAAAGAATTTGACAATATTGCTATCCTCACGTTTGTCACCAAATACTTAATACTCAAATGCGCGGGCAAAATCGCCCGCGCTCTTTTTACGTGTGTTTCTGATAATAATTATTTTCCGGAAACCAGTATATTTCCTACCTTGATATAAGGCATTACCACCATTCCGTTGCAGATTGTTTCCTCGGAAACATCCTCAATATTTAAAAACATATCTGCAAGGTTAAAGCTGACCATCGTCTCATTGACAGCTCCCTTCACCTCACCATTTTCCACATAAAAGCTTTGCTTTGCAACACCGGAAATTTCTCCGTTTGCTCCCGGATATCCACAGGAAATGGCGCCGATAATCAGCCCTTTGTCAATGCTCTTTATCATCTCGGCAAGCTTTGTATCCCCTGTCGAAACAACCATGTCCAAATCCGTGCTCAATGCACGCGGAACATTACATTTCTTTGAAACATAGAAGCTGTCTAAGTAGCTTCTTAAGATACCGTTTTCAATCAACAGATAATCCTCGGTCCGGAAACCGTCTTCCGTGCGCACCGCTGTTCCAAATATGCGCTCATCCCATGGCTTGATGGCAATCGTCAGTTTCTCGGAAGCAACCTTCTCTCCGATTTTGCCAAGCCACTTTGCCTCGCCGCTTAAAATATAAGAATCGCCTGCAAATGCATTCAGACCAAACATCAACATCTGATTCATGGCACCCGGTGTAAAAATAACCGTTCCATTAAATTTTCCGTCTAATGTAACCGGATGAAGCGAATTTTCCGCATCACATAAGGTCTGCTCCATGTCACCCTGCTCAATAAACGGCTGCTCCAAGCAGTCTGTTACAAGAAAGCTTCCGCTGATGCCGGTAGAATCTGCCCCGTCGTTTCCGGCAAACTCTGTCGTGACCAGATAGTAACCTGAGAATGTCTCATCCTCGCTTCCATTCGTATTGCGGTAAAAAGAATGTTCTTTTACATATTTGACCATCACCTGGCGGAGCAGCACCTTCGGATGCTTCTCTTTGATATCATCCGCTAACTCCCTTGCCCGTTCTATTAACTTGTCAATCTCCGGCTCCTGTACGCCTTTATGAAAAACTGCCGCATCCATTCCCGGTGCGATATCATAAAATGCGTCCTCTGCTCCGGACTCTGCCGAAAGAATCGCCGCATCCACCGTGTTCTTTAATACTTCGTCCGTAAATTTATTTGCACTGATATTTCCAATCTTCTGATTATGAATGACCTTTACGGTCACATCATTGTCAAACAATGTGCGGAATAAGGAAAACTCCCCGTTTTCCAGAGTGATTTCCCTGGTTTCCGTCTCGGATACGGTATACTGTGCGATGACACCTTCCTTTGGCGCAATATAATTTTTTAATTTATCGGATATCTCTCTTAGATTTTTCACGCTATCTTCCTCCAATATTAATCTGACATTTGATTGCCGGACCGCCCATTGAAACCGCCATTGCCTGTTTTTTGCCACAGGTTCCGTATGGGCTCCATTTTATTTTATCTGCCACCATATCACAGGTTTTCAGCATATCAAACGCTACACCGGAGACAGTCGTGTCAAAAATCGCTCTCCCGAGTTTTCCGTTTTTGATTTCATATCCCATATTGATGCCGAACATGAACTCCCCGGTCAGATCCGCCTGCCCGTTTCCGGTCGACATCAGATAATATCCATCGTCGACAGAGGCAATCATGTCCTCTAACTTGTCTTTTCCCGGAAGCACTAACGTATTCCGCATACGGATTAACGGTTCATCCGAAAATTCTCTCGCTCTCGCATTTCCACACGGCTCTACGCCAAAATGTCCTGCCGTCTCCCGGTTATTCATGTAACCGGTCAGTTTTCCATTCTCAACAAGTACCGCATCTTTTGCCTCGACTCCCTCGTCATCGAGAAATACCGGAAGCGGAGCCATCTCCTCCCCTACCGTATGCGCATAATCAACAATCGAAATTTTTTCAGAAGCCACCTGTTTTCCAAGATTTGACGCAGCAACCGAACCGCCTAACACCAAATCTGCCTCAACGGTATGACCGACTGCCTCATGTGCAATCATTCCTGCCACATCTGAATCGAGAATTACTGTCTTTACGCCCGCTTCTGCATAAACGCCCTCTGCCTTGTCACAGATGCGTTTATATAAGCGCTCTACCTTCTCCTGCACTTCTTTCATAGGAACTGGATTGTCCTTGATATTTCCATAGCCGCCGAAGCACTCCGTGAGTTCTAACGGCTCACCTTCCTTTGACTCCATTCCAATCACCACATAGAGTGCAAATCTCGGATACACCACATGTCCATTGCACGCATCCGATGTATAGATGATTTTTTCCATCGTGTCCTCACGGTAGATGACCATTCTGTTGGAAAGCTTTGGATACGTCTTTCCTATGTAAGCATCAATCTCCATGCACATATCCACAAGCTTCTTCTGTTCGATGTCAAGAATCACACCCTTTGATGTAATCCATCCGGTGCGATAATCAGGCAGTGCCGCTTTTTTATTTCTTGTATACTTGTTTAAATATTGCGCATTTTCCGTTGCCGCTTTTAACACCTGCTCTGCCGCAGCCCCGGTATACTCTGCTATCGATGCAAATCCGTTGACACCGTTTTTGTATACATTTGCACTCACACCGTTCTGCTCTGAGCGGGCATTTTGAACGACATTGCCGTTTTGAACCACAATTCTGCGGTACCGGTTCTCCTGTCCGCGAAGAACCGTCTGCATCCCGGTTTCAAACAGCGCATTTTTTCCCTCTAACACGTTTTCCAGCATTTTATATCCTCCCATTATGAAACCGCCTCTTCTATTCCATCGTACAGTCTCTGTTTTATGTTATCATAATGGAGAATTTTTTCAATGATTTCTGTGCATTTTTTACACCCGCATGTCAAACATCCGATGCATCTGCTCCCCTGTTTTTTCCACGCTCTCCTCTGTCTGTTCCAGGCTCTCTTCTGTCAGCTTTTCTTCGAGCGTCTCCTGCGTCTGTTCAGTTGTCTCTGTCAGACGGTCCATGCTCTCGCTAAGCAGGCCTCCGTCATCCTCTATTCCTGCTGCCTCCTTAATCGCCTCTTCTTTTCTCTCCTCTTCCGTCTTTGGCTCACTCTTCTTCGCAGCCTTCGCAATTTTCTCTGCCTGCTCCCTTGCCTCGTCCGAGACATGAAGCATCTGTGAGCTGTTATATTCCTGCTTTGCCGCCACAATCTGGTCGTCATAATTATGAAACAGTTCGAGTTTTCTTTCGATTTCCTCCACTGTTTCTGCCTTCTTATTTTTCAGGTTTTGTTTCTGAGCCTCAAAATATGCGACTTTTCCGTCCCTCTCTGCCTGCCTTTGCAGCTTTTCCTTCGTGCTTTTTAACATATTCGGATTTTGCAGAAATCCCATTGCAGATTTTTTTGAAAAATCAATCGTGACACTCATAATACCTTCTCCTTTTTGCGATACTCATCCTACGACTCTATCCTGTATATCGGCAATTTTCTTCCTGACTGACAGTAAATGTCACGAAACAAGGGGAAGATGTCATGAAGTGTGGATTTCTTCTGACTACAAAGTAAATTTCGCAGTAATATTATTATTCGCAGATATTTCTTCGAACCCCATCTTTTCATACAAATGGATTGCCGGAGCGTTGTCGATATCAACCGTCAGTACCAGACGCTTATCGCCGTTTGCAAATATTGCCTTCTTTAGGAGTAATCCTCCGATTCCCTGATTGCGATACTCAGGAAGAATCCACAAATCCATGATTTCATTTGTATCATTTTCTTTGCTCAAATCAATGTATCCAACAAGATGTTGATTTTGGATGTATAGATAAATATAGAAGTCTTCTATATTTGCCAGAACTTTTTCTCCGTCCCAATAGCCTTCCTTATTGTGAATACTGATATATTCATTTTTGTGCGAATCGCAATATGGTATTACTTCACTGACATCCGCTTTTTTAACGCCCTTATATTCCATGTACCTCTGTTCGGTATAGAAAAATGCCTGTTTCTCTGACAAATAATTTCCCAGCACATCATTCTTTGGATTATAAACAAACCATATCTCATACCCTTTATATTGTTTTGATAAATAATCCATCAAATCCTCATATGCTTTCTTTTCCTTTGTATAAAGGAAAACGGTTTCTATGTATTCTTCTTCCTCTAAAACCAAAAGGCAGAAAATTCCGATTAACCTATCTCCATCATAGGCACAAAGCAATCTATGGTTTTCTTTATTTGAAACAGCAGTGACTCTTGCTTTGTCACAAAAAGGCGTGGAAAAGCGCGTATCAAAGCACAATGGATCAATCCAATCTAAATATTCATTAATATCATTTACTATCTTAATCATTTATAATCTCCCCTAAACTGTAATTAAGCAGTGTCCTCATCTTACAGAAAAACAATTGCTTGATAATATGGGATTTCCTGCTAACTGGGATAAAATCTGCCGATACAGGAAAATATAATTCAATATCTACCATGAGTTTATTGACATACACATCCTGTAATGTTAATGTACATATGGTTGCGCTACGGAAACTTGCGATGCCCGTAGCCGGTGGAGTTCCATGCCTGGGCTCCATTTTTTATTTCCCTGGTTTCCGTCTCGGATAAGGTATCTGAGCGGACATTTTGAACGACATTGCCGTTTTGAACCACAATCTGCGATACCGGTTCTCCTGTCCGCGAAGAACTGTCTGCATCCCGGCTCTGTCTCAGGCCTTTTTTTGCTTATTCGATTTCAATCCAGCAGACCGGCTCCTTTGAAAAATAAAGTCCCAGCGATTCCTGCAAGCGCATGGATGTTTCGTTTCCTTCCTTGACCTGTCCATACGGAGTCATTCCCTGTTCGAGGGAAAGGTTTATCATGTATGTTTCTAACGCTTTTCCGATTTTTCTGCCGCGGCAAGGCTCTGCCACTTCCAACATCCCGATGCTGCCCTCCTCGTGGATTCCGGCAAATCCGACAAGTTTTTCCCCGAGAAAAGCGCCATACATTCTTCCCTTTTCTATCCGTCCCTTTAAATATTCCCTGTCAGCCAGGGTATGGTACTGCGCATAGACTTCGTCCAGGTGCTCTAAGGTAAGGCGTCTGATAGAAAATACTTTCTCCGCCGCAGCAACTTCCACAACCGGCAGTTTTTCTTTTCGCGTATAAACTGCCTGTGAGCAGCTCATGAGCGATTTGACGGAATAGCGTTTTTTTGCCGTCTCCAAAAGAAATGACTGGTGCGTTACCATCGCCGTTAATTCCTTCCCATAAGCCTCCATTGCGTCAAAAAGCATCTCTCCCGCTTTGGACGTCGATGCCGAAAGAAAATATACTCCGCTGACAGCATCCCTAAGACAGATTCCGTCCTCTACGGCAAGCACCAGTTCCGCCTGCCCTCTTGCAATCAGCTCTGTCATATCAATGTGCAGAAGCTTTTGCTTCAAGAGCTTTTCTCTGCATTTCTCAAGCGCCTCGTATTCAAGGTACAAATCCGGTCTCCGCTCTTTTGTCCGCAAAATGGCAGCTTCCCTGCGCCATTCTCTGATTTTTTTCTGATTTCCGGACAGTAAAATCTCCGGCACGGCTTTTCCCTGCCAGACTTCCGGTCTGCTGTACTGCGGATATTCTAAGAGTTTTCCCTCAAAAGACTCCGTCTCGCCCGACTCTTCATTTGAGAGCACCCCAGGAACCATCCGGGAAATCGCATCGACCATGACCATCGCCGGAAGCTCCCCGCCGGTTAAGACATAATCGCCAATTGAAACATAATCCGTGACGATTTCTTCTAACACACGCTCGTCGATTCCCTCGTAGTGCCCACACAGCAAAACTAAATCCTCTTCCAACGCAAGTTCTTTTGCCATCTTCTGATGAAAAGTCGTTCCCTGCGGTGTGAGATAAACCGTCCGCGGCTTTTTCCCAATCCGCTCTGCAATTGATTTCCAGGCATCATACACCGGCTGCGCCTGCATCAGCATTCCTGCTCCGCCGCCGTAAGGGTAATCATCCACTTTCTTATGCTTATTCGTCGTATAATCCCTGATGTTGACCGTCTCAATGGACAAAAGCCCCTTCTCCTTGGCTCTGCCGATGATACTGGTGTCAAGCCCCTGCATCACCATATCTGGAAACAGCGTCATGATATGAAACTTCATGTCTTTCTCCTGTCTGCTTATTTTTGATTGATTTCACGCAACCCCGGCAGAAGATGTACCAGCATTGTTCCTTCGGCAATCTCCACCTTCTTTACACATTCCCTGATTGCGGGAAGAAGAATCTCTTCTCCTCCCTCTCCTTCAATCACATAGACATCATTGGCACCCGTATGGATTACATCTGTAATTTTGCCAAGTGTCTCTCCATCCTCCGTAATTGCACGAAGTCCAATCAAATCAGCAATAAAATATTCATTCTCCGCCAGTTCTACTGCATTTTCCCTTGTGACATACAGTTTTTTCTGACGGTAACATTCCACATCATTCCGGTTATCATATCCCTTGAATTTTAAAATCACCAGGTTCTTAAAAAACTTTACACCTGTAATTTCGAGATTTCGTTTTTCTTTCCCGGTATCTAAAATGACCTCTTTGAGGTCCTTAAAACGCGCCGGATCATCTGTTGTCGGATACACCTTCACTTCTCCGTGCACTCCGTGTACTGTTGTGATGACTCCAACCTGCAACAAATCTTCCATATACTCTCCATCTTCTTTATGAATAAAGTGTGCGCCTGTCGCACACTTTCGCGTGTGAACGGTATCTCACATAAAGTAAAAAAGGCTATCTCACATAGGAGACAGCCTTCGCCGTTACTGCATAATCTCTACAATAACCTTCTTTTCTTCTTTTGAGGCAGCAGCCTTTACAACGGCGCGGATTGCTTTTGCAATTCGACCCTGTTTGCCGATTACCTTGCCCATATCAGACTGTGCAACGCGCAGTTCCAATACAATTGCTTTTTCATTTTCGGTTTCAGTCACAACAACTTCTTCCGGATAATCGACAAGTGATTTGGCAATTACTTCTACTAATTCTTTCATAGGTCCACCTCACTATTTCTCGATACCTGCTGCTTTAAAGATTCTGCTAACAGTCTCTGTCGGCTGTGCACCGTTTGCTAACCATTTCTTAGCTAACTCTGCATCAACATGGTACTCGCTTGGATCTCTGGTCGGATCATAAGTTCCAATCTCCTCGATACATTTTCCATCTCTTGGAGATCTGGAATCTGCAACGATAATTCTATAGAAAGGAGCTTTCTTCTGTCCCATTCTTCTTAATCTGATCTTTACTGCCATTTGTTTCACCTCCTCATCGGTTTTGCTGATAAATATTAAAAAGGAAGTCCTTTAAACATTCCTCTTTTACCTTTTTTCATCATTCCGGGCATCTGTTTCATCATTTTCTTCATCTGCTCGAACTGTTTCACCAGACGGTTGACCTCTGCAACCTCCACACCGGCTCCCTTTGCAATTCTGTGCTTTCTGCTCGGGTTAATCAGTGCCGGGTTTCTTCTCTCCTCCGGTGTCATGGAATAAATGATTGCCTCTGTGCGCGCCATACTCTTTTCTGCCGCTGCTTCATCAATCTCCGGCATTTTCTTGCCATTTCCGATTCCAAGTCCCGGCATCATTCCAAGGATTCCGGAAAGTCCACCCATTTTTTTCATCTGGCTCATGGACTCTAAATACATCTCGAAGTCAAATTCGTTCTTGCGCATCTTCTGCTCAAGTTCTTTTGCCTTCTCCTCGTCGATGTCTGCCTGTGCTTTCTCAATCAGCGTCAGCACATCTCCCATGCCGAGGATTCTCGATGCCATACGATCCGGATAAAACTGCTCCAAATCAGAGAGCTTTTCTCCCATACCCGCATAAAGAATCGGTTTACCGGTTACCGCTCTGATGGACAGCGCCGCACCGCCTCTGGTATCACCGTCTAACTTGGTGAGTACCACGCCGTCAATGCCGATTTTCTCTTCAAATGTTGAAGCCACATTGACTGCATCCTGTCCTGTCATGGCATCTACAACCAATATCGTCTGTGCCACCGGAACATTTTCTTTTATCTGAATCAATTCCGCCATCATGTCTTCATCAATATGAAGACGTCCGGCTGTATCGATAATCAGCACATGAAATTCATTTTTCAGAGCGTGTTCCATTGCCGCCTTGGCAATATCCACAGGCTTGTTCTTATCTCCCATGGAGAAAACTTCCACACCCTGCTTTTCACCGTTAATCTGTAACTGCTCAATTGCTGCAGGACGATACACATCACACGCTGCCAGAAGAACTTTCTTGCCCTTCTGCTTGAGTTTTCCGGCAATCTTTGCCGCAGTCGTGGTCTTACCTGCACCCTGAAGACCTGCCATCATGATAATCGTAAGCTCTTTGCCCGGATTTAGCTTAATCTCCGTCGTCTCGGAACCCATGAGCTTGACCATTTCCTCATTTACGATTTTGATGACCATCTGACCCGGATTCAATCCGTTCATAACATCCTGGCCAATCGCACGTTCCTGCACGTCCTTTACGAACTGCTTTACGACCTTGAAATTGACATCCGCCTCTAAGAGAGCCATCTTGACTTCCTTTAAGGCTGTCTTGACATCATCCTCCGTCAGACGCCCCTTGCTGCGCAGATTTTTAAACACATTCTGAAGTTTTTCTGATAAGCTGTCAAACGCCATCCTAACCTCATTTCTGCCGCCATGGGCACTGCCTACAATTCTTCTAAAATCTGATTGGATATCTGTCCAATCTCTTCCATGATTGCTTCATCGTGACTTACGTGGAACTCTCCGGCAAGCTTCTGAATCTGTGCTACAAGCTGTTTTGCCGCCTGAAATTTTTCTATGAGCTTTAACTTCTCCTCATAGCCCTCAAGCGTCTTCGTGCAGCGCTTCACCATATCATGGACACCCTGTCTGCTGATTCCCTCTTCGTCTGCAATCTCTCCTAAAGAAAGGTCGTTGAAAACGAAATCCTCATATATCTTTCTCTGATGTTCATTCAGCAATTCTCCATAGAAATCATAGAGATATGCCTGCTCTACTTTTGCTTCCATCATCAATCACCTTGGATAGGTTATCATAAAAGAAAACAGGTGTCAAGTATTTTTTCTTGTCACACATATGTTCGTGTGTTTGTATCTCGTTGCATCTGCTTTATTTTCAATACTTCCTTATAAAAACAACATTCATCTGATTGCATCTAATAGTTATCACATTGACCGCTAGTGTCACAAATTTTGTCACAAACTGTCACGAGATCCGAACCGCTTTTATAACTGCCTCTTGCTCCTTTTTCTTCTCTTCGCTAAGTTCTGCGTATACATCAAGTGTTGTATTGATGCTTGCGTGTCCTAACATATGGCTAACTGCTTTCATATCTGCGCCGACAGAATAGGCGAGGCTTGTGTAGCTGTGGCGGCTCTGGTGTGGTTTCCACACTTCTATTTTTTCCTTTCCCATCTTCTCCGCCTCTTTATTGTAATGCTTTGTAATACGCGCTATAAGCTCCCTAAAAGGTGGTTCGCTCCATACATTCCCGTTATTATTGAGAAATACAAAGCCCTTTACCTCTCCTTTTATGTTGCCTGAATCGTCCACACGTGGGAGGGTCGGGGTCTCCCTTGCACTCTGCATCTTCAAACGCAGGAGGGCAAGTTTTACTGTGTCATTCATTGCAATCGTGCGGACTGATGTTTTACTTTTTGGGCTGCCTACTGCCAGAGTAAAGCCGTAGTCCTTTTCCCTGTACCGGTTCAATGATTTATTTATGTGGATCTCCCCGGCTTTGGTGTCCACGTCCTCCCAAGTCAACGCCGCAAGCTCTCCGACTCTCATACCAGTATTAAACAGAACTAAAAACGCCGGATAGCTATATGAATATCTGTCACTATTTCGCACATACTCCAAAAAGATTTTTATATGTTCCTCCGGCACCGGCTCCCGCTTTTCGCTTTCTGTCTGTGGTAACTGTATATTTTTAGCCGGATTCTTTACTATAATATCATCATCAACAGCACAATCACAAACGATATTTAAACAGCTTTTGAGATTTGCAAGCGTAGAGTGCTTTTTTCCGTCCCTTACCATATCATTTATAATTTTCTGTATGTCTGCTTTTGATACCTTTGTTATTGGTTTCTTGCCGATGGTCTCCCGTATATAGGTATTATAATAACTCTTGTAATTGGTGCATGTGGTGGCTTTTCTGCCGCTTTTAGCGTATAATTCTAACCAGTTTTCAAAATATTCGTTTAAAGTCGTTTTTGCGCTTTTACTGCTGATCCTGCGCCCTCTGTCTATCTGGTGTAGTAGTTCATTTTCTTTTTTTCTAAGCTCTATTAGATCATCATCTGTGATAGTTACCCTTTCACCGTCTACCATCTTGCGAAACATATACCGGCGCCCCTTAGGGTCCCAATATTCCCCGGTCTTTAGTATGCGCCCTTTGTGGTCTTTTCTCTTCTCGCTCATACCCTCGTCCCCTCTCTGTCTAATATTTTGCCGCTAAGTGCGTCTATAACGTCCCCTGCGGCGTTTATTGTAATTATCATACATCCGCCCACACTATCCGTTATTTTCACGCTATCGGCTTTCTGTGGCTTTATTTCAACGTCTGTAAAGTGTTCGTCTATCCATCGCATAATTTTATATTGTGCTATGGTCTGCGCTCCTTTTACCATATACAAAACCGCCTTTCTACAGAAAAAGGGCAACACGCCAAAAGACGCGCCGCCCCTCTCTTTAACTGTGAGGCTTTTTGCCTGCCTCTTCTTTGCCTTTTTGGTAAGCACTAGCCACAATAGCAGTCATGACTTGATAACTTACCGGTTGATCTTTTTTATAGCCGCAACTCCTGGCGATTCTATAAGCTTCATGCATCCCGATTTGTTGGCTCATTGGTAGTCTTTGCCTCCTTGGGAAATTCATAATTGAAAAATTGCCGCTGTGGCTCTCGCTTTATAAAAAGGTCTCTGATTCTCTTTTTTCTTGGTGTAATCGTTAAAACTATCATAGTGTTACCCTCCGGTATCTATGTTTTTTTGTGTCCAGTCGAGCATTCATCGAATCTTTCCGGTGTGTGTTCATGGGGTTAATATTCTCTAACCTGTTTTATTACCTTTCCGCATATCTTCAACGTTTCCAGTTCTTCCACCGATACGAACTCCGCGCGGTGCACCGGATTAGAAAAAACCAACCATTTACCGCAAGCGGTTGTTGTAAGTCTACAGAGTTTTTGATTTCCTTTGTATTCAATTACATATATACCGCTTTCGCCGGTTCTTTCTTCGGGAGCAATATATAGAGTATCACCCGGCATTATTTCCGGCTGCATTCCTGAGCAGCTTTCCGGATCTGCTACAATAGTAACCATTTTACAAGCCTCCTTTTCTTTACCTTGACAAGGAAGCGCACGCACAATAAAATAAAAACGTGGTGGTTTCATCATCAAGAATTATTCTGTTAAGGTTTCCCGGTGCTTTGGTCGGTGCGTGGGGAACCTTATTTTTTTACTTAAATAGTTCTTTTAAGTACTCTTTGTACTCTTTCACTAATTCATCTCTTTGAATTTTAGTAAATACATTTACAAAACCCGGGTATTTTTCCCCGTGGCTTTTTTCGTACTCTTTTTTGTAGTCCTTACAAAATTCTACGATAAATTTGTGATAATCTTTTGCGGCCGAATTTTTTAGCAAGTTAATGTCAGACTTGTTAGAATTAGCGATATTGCTTATACTTTTATACTCTGCCAATAACTCCGCTTCTGTCTGTTCGATATACTCCGCCACCGCATTATCAAATGCGCTTGCAAGTGTCGAATCCTGAATATACATTGTTTTTGTCTCCTTTCTGTAGACTAGGTTATATAACCTTGTATGTATATATTACCATGTTTTGCGTATGATTGCAATATATAAAGTTATATAACTTGAAATATTTTTAATATGATTGTATAATAATTGCATCGTGCAGAATGGAGGTATAAAATGGCTATCGGAAAAGATAAAACACAAGTGCTTTTAACCTTAACCAAAGAAGATAAAGCAGAATTGCAGCGGATCGCCGACAATGAAAACCGCTCATTTACCAATCTGATAAATACAATTATTAAAAACTATCTTAAATCACAAAGAGAGAGCTAACACCCGGCAGAATAACAACCGGGTGTTTTTCTTTGCCCTTTCTGCGCTCTGTATTGCCGTTTTAAGGCTTTCAACGTGCTTTTGTGTATAATTTGTCATTGAAAGCATTAAAAAGGCAATGCAAAGCTCTCACGCACTCACACACATATATTAGTATCTGCTCCCCACAGCATTAAAAGCGTCATACCCCGCTGATCCGTATTTTATTTGTGCGTTGTCCTGCGCTTCCTGCCACATTATCTTTGTTTCCTCTTCAACGGTTGCTTTCCACACGGTACGCATTAAACAATTTTTGACAGCTCCGCCATGTCTCGCCGCTGCTTTTACTCTCTTTCGGCTTTCTGTGTCGTTCACATCTAACACAATGCCGGACGATCTAAGCGTTCTGCGTTCAAAGGAGCGCAACACCGGAGCCAAGAAATCATCGTCGGTCAAATAGTCCGGGTTGATCTCTAACCGTTCGTGTAATCTCTGGAAGTGATCCCCAGAAATAAGCGTTTCGCCGTTCACGTCACTTTTTGCGATATCTATAGGGGCGGCCTGATCGTCCTTGTATATCTGTATAAAACCAAGTAAATAGCTTTCTTCGTCATTGAACAAAGTCAAATAATAGTTTGGGTCTGGCATCTTAAACCGCTCTTTGAGAATTGCGGCGGCGTTGGTGTTGTCCCTTGTCAATCGTGACAATAATTTCATCGCCCAATAATGACCGGCGCACTTTTCAAGCAATACACCAATTTCAAACTCGGTAAAATCTCCGCCGGTTGCCTCTGCTGCGTTCTTGATCTCCTCGAAAGTGGTATCATGTGCGCCCTCTGATACTGAATTTTCGACCGTTGCGCGTGCATTCGCAAAAGCGAACGTGATCGAATCCCGCGCCGTATCTCTAACCATCTGCATAGCTGCCGCCGTTGCCGCTCTGACTTTGCCTTCTTGCTCGTTCTTGTGTTCTTCCGTGTAAATTGTCTGTGATCTTATTTCGGCGATCTGCTCCGCCTGTGCCTTTGCTGCCTGGTTGATTGCAACAATAAAATCTTTCGTTGTTTTCTCTAATGATCTGCTTAACATGACTTTTCCTTTCCTCAATCTTCTTTTTTAGATGTCAACGCGCCCGCGCAAATGGGCGTTCTATCCATCCTCTAAAATGTCTGTGAAATCCGGCTCAATATCTCCGGCGGTTATTTGTGGAATGCCTTTTACAATTTCCTCTGCTGTTGGTAAAGAATCCATTTGATTAACTGGAACCGCAGAAACATCATATTGATCTTTATAACCAAAATGATTTTTAAGAAGAAAGCATGATGTAGCCGGGTTTATCTTTCCGCAAATGCTCCATTGTTCCAATAATGCAGCAATAACCTGTTTTGCTCTTCCTACTATTTCCCCTTTCTTCCCTCCTGCCTGCTCCCACTTCCATAAATTCTGGCGTGATGTCCCTATACACAACGCCATAAGCTCAACCCCTGGGCGTAACTGTTTTTCTGTGCACCATTCAAAAAAATACCTCACACGGCTTTCTAATTCGTCCGGGTCATTAGTATTTATTTTGGGAAGTTCTCGCAATTCTTCCATAGTTGCGACCATTCCGCCCATTTCCTCCGGTTTTATTGCCGGCTGTTGAGCGTTGGGAAAGTTGCTTTTTGGGTTTCCTTTCGCCATCCTTTTCGCCTCCTCTCTGCCGTAGTGTTATTTTATCCGTGAACCCTAGCTCCTCCGCCATGATTCCCAGTTAAAATCGTCATTCCTTGGCTTCCTTTCTTAGAGCCTGCAGTTGTCCGTATTCATTTCTAAACAAAATAGAATTATATGGGTTATCCTTGTTTTTCCATCTTCCGACGAGTATTTTTCCATCCTCAAAATACTTTACAGATATAAACGAAACTAGATCACACTCTAAGAATATAAACTCTGTACAATCATCCTCAGCAATTACAGAAATAACACGGCTAAGAAAAACAAGATCGTCTATTTCTTCTCTGCTTGCTGCTTTTCTGTATTTAATCTTCTGATCGGGGCCGGTCCATCCGGCTTTCCATTTCTGCATATTATTCACTTTGTGCCCTCCTCTCGTTAAATGCTATAAATCTGTGACCAACAGACGCTCTTTGTGTTTGTCGTGATGCAATAATCAATCAATTTAACAACTTGGTTTGTACTTCGTTCATTAACACGCCCTGCATAATCCTTTGAATGACTTTCTATAGCCTGTCCAACTTTATCAACAGCGTAATAGTTTTTAAATGCGTCCCCTCTGGTGTACTTGTACGTTACCCACCTGTTAAAAGCTTTTTTCAGTTCTTCCGGAAATCCTCGCTTTTCTGAAACATCATTAGCCGCAGACAATGCCTCTGTTTCTGTAAGTGTTGGAACGTCAGACTTCTTTATGTCTGACGATCCCACTAATTTATTAGTGGGATAATATATACTGTTTCTTTCATTCTTACATTCTTGTTTAAAAACATTCTTGTTTGTCGTCACTTTTTGGCTTTTGGTCTGTCGGTTGTCTGTCGGTTGTCTGTCATTTTTTCCGTCATTTTGTCCGTCACTTTTTTGGTACAATCCCCAATTAAGTATTGAAATAAGGGAGTTTTTATTGCTTGTTTGTCTGTCAATCTGTCCGTCATTCTGAAAGTCGTTTAGAACCCTCCTAACCTTGCTTTCGTTCAACTTTAGTTTGTCAGATATGGAGATACAACCCGTTATTAGCTGTCCCGGTTGTAATACAATCCTCTTCCCCTTAAATATTGCCTGTTTCTCTGCGTGCGTAGCATTCAATAACAAGTATGCCCATACTGCGAAATGAGCGGAGTCTTTCATAACAATCGGATTGTCAAGCGTCTTTCTGTGTAACTTTATCCACCCTTCCAAGCGTCCTCCTTTCTAGTAATGAACTCTAACCGTTACATTTTACAATGTGTAACACTGAGTAATGCAACCGTTACAATTCATTAGCTTGATCGATATATGCCTCCGCCTTTTTTAGATTAACCTTTGTCAATCTTCCAACTTTGACTATCGCACCTGCTTCCTCCGCGATTCTTTGCGCTGTCTTTCTCCCGAGTCCTGTATATCCCTGAAACTCTGGCACTGTCACAAGCAGCGGTCTGTCTGGTTTAGTATACTGAGCCTTTCTCATCCTCTCGCCTCCTTTCTTTTGAATGTCAGCAGATAAATACTATTTTTTACATCTCTTTTTATCTGTTATTTATCTGTTGGCATCACAATAACACGGCGTAAGAATAAAAGATATTGACTAAATAAACAAGGATTTTTCCCATAAAATCAGCATTGTTTAGTCCGTTAAACATTGCGGTTCGTTCTTTGTATAGCGGACTAAACAACACTTTTTCTGTAATCGGTGCAAACACTTGAAAACGCAGTTCGTTTATATTTTGTTGTGCAATATCACTATTGCAACAATAAAATTTTATGTTGGTTGGAAAGAAAAACCGTTTCTGCTCTTCTGTTCGCGTACTGCGTCCGTTATCGTCCGGCCTCCGATTTCTACAATAGTCTGCTCGTTTTTGTCTGCCTGCCGCTTTGCCTGTGTTTCTACGTTCTGAATTGCCGGAACTATAACAGATTCTGCTATCTCCCTAAATGCTGCCGTTAGTGGATTATCTGTCACGATTGCAGCTTGTACGGCTCCGCTTATGCTGTTATGCGTGTATCGCTGCACACTTATATCACGAAAATCTTCTCCATAATTTACCCGGTAATCTTTTAATGCCGCATCATTGATTGATAACATCGGATTTATAGAAACATTGTCAAAAGGTGCAAGCCATCCAGAAACAGCCTTTTTCGTGCTTTCTCCTGCGGTATCAATGCCCTTGTTAAATCCCTGAACCGTATATAATCCGAATTGCTCAAACACTTTAGAGGGGCTGTTTATATCAAGTTTTTCTTTGAACCAGTCAGAGACTTTAGAGGCCCACGACTTAACGGCATCCTCACAATCTCTATAAAAACTGTTGATTCCATCACGAAAACCATGAACCACGTTTTTAGCGAATCCCTGGAACGAAGAGACGCTTGCAGTATCAGAAAACCACGTTTTTACTTTATTCGCCCATGTTGTAATACTGGTTTGACAATCACTGTAGGATGTTGTGATTTTTCCCTTAAATCCGCTTATAATATTACCGGCAAAAGTTGAAAATTTTGTACTGTTAATAGATCCGTGTGAGCTACTTGTAAAATAATCGCGTATATCTGAGGCCCATGTGGATATTTTGTCCCTAACTGTTGTGTATGTGCTTCCTATCTTCTCCCGGAACCCAGATACAACCTTGTCTGCATAATTACTAAAAGTAGTTAAGTTTATCGCACCTTTGCCGGATCCTGTGAAATAATCCTTTATGTCTGCCGCCCATGTGGAAATATTAGAACGTACTGTTGTATAAGTATTCCCGATCTTTTCTCTGAACCCAGATACAACCTTGTCTGCATAACTTGCCCAGGTAGTAGAGTTTACAGCACCGTGAGAACTGCCGGAAAAATAATCTTTTACATCAGAAGCCCACGCCGAAATTTTATCCCTTGTGGAAGTGTAAGCATTGCCGATTTTATCCCTAAAACCGCCTATGATATTCTGCCCGTATGTCTCCCATGTTGATTTACATATTTTCCCGAATGATGTACCAGAAAACCAATCTTTGATTTTACCAGCCCATTCTAAAACTTTGGCTTGACAATCTGAGAATTTGCCGGAAATACCAGATATTAACCCCTCGACGATATAGCCTCCCATTGTCTGCATTTCCTTTGATGGGCTGTGTATTCCGAATGCGTCTTTGAATCCATCAATAAAAGGCTGAAACAGATTGTTTTTTATCCATGTGCCGCAATTTTTCAATGCGTTTGCTATCCCATTCCATAACCCGGCGATAATGTCCCCGCCTGCATCCTCGATGTAAGTATTGAAATAGTCGGACAAATTGCCCCAGGATTTTTTTAACATATCCCAGATACTGCCGACAAAATCAATTGCACCTTTTACAGCAGATCCGAGAAGTTTTCCCAAGCTCTTAGAAACACCGGACCAGTCAAAACCTGTGAAAAAATCCTTGATAGCGTCAACGATATACTGAGGAACCGCCGCCCAATCTGTGCCGGAAACAACCCCATATAAAGAATCGCACAAGGCTTTTATTGCGTTTGATAAGGCTGAACCAATCGAACCCCAAGAAAGATTTTTAAAGAATCCACCGATTGCCGAAACAATCCCTTTCCCCAGTGCGGCGAAATCCGTTTTCTTTACAAATCCATTAAATGTATCAAATAATCCTGTTACAGCCTTTCCAATAGCTGCGCCGCCTTTGCTCCACTTAATGCCTTTTATTGCCGTTGTTATGGCGGTTCCAATACTCTCCCCTAAATTTGTAAAGTCAAAAGTTGACACAAAATCATAAAGCAGATCAATAATAGAATTGAACCCATTACACACCAAAGAGCCAACCGCCGGCCAGTCTATCACTTTTACGGCGGAATTTAAGCCGGTTGCAAGTGATCGCCCTATCATTCCCCAGTCTATTGTTGTTAAAAGAGTATTTGCAAATGTTAGGGCGGTATTGATACCCTCGCCAATAGTAGAACCTACCAGAGACCAATCTAACGCCCCTACAAAGCCATTTATAAATGTTCCTATACTCTGCGCTATCTTCTTTGATGTTTCTTTGATTTTCGCCCAGTCTATGCCCTCTAATGCTGCGTTGATCTTTTCCGCCACCATCGCGCCAATTTCTGAAAAATCCGCCTTTTCCCATGCGTCCTTTATCATCTGTGCGAGATTTGCGAACTTGTCCCCGACTTTCTCAGTCTCGAAAGAGTCCGCCGGATTAGTTGCACCAGATCCGCCGCTGTTATCGCCGTTGTTGTCCTGTAATATATTTAACTCATCAATCCCGGCTGTAGCCGTTGCAAGTTTCTTTGTACTCGCTGTTGCTTTGTCGAGACTTTCCGCATAATTTCCTACAACCTTTTTTGCATGAGTAAATGTTGACTTCCCTGTTAATGCAGCGAAAAATTGACCGATGGCGTTCGTTGCCTCTATCAGTTTTGATATAAAAGCGTTAACAATAGGGGTAACAGCATTTATAAGCGGTTCAAATGCTGCAATTATGCTATTTCCAAGCTGTTTCACCCCAGACTGCATAGACGAAATATTTTTATTGAACTCTGTACCCTTTGCCGCCGAATACTGCGCCAGTGTATCAAAGCCCTGCTTCATGGTGTTTAATAATGCCGTGATTGCCCGGCGTAATACCATAAATGCAAATAAGCGTGTGACGCTCCTTATTTTCTTACCAAGTCCGCTAAATGCTGTGCCAAGTTTAGGAATCTGAGCTTTTAACCCTCTCAATGCTCCGGCGGCTTTCTTGCACGCTGAAACAATCCCGGAACCAATAGAACTCATTTTTGCAAAAGTTCCCTTTACTGCTCCACCAATTCCAGAAAGTACCGTTTTTAGGCGGCTTGTCTGCTCTGTTGCACCTGTCAGAGAGTTTTTATAATTTCGCATCTGCTCCGATGCTTCCGCTAAATCCTGTGCCGCCCTCTCGTATGTCGTAGAATCAAAAGCCTTTGCCCCGCTCTCCATCTGCTTCATGGTGTACTTTGCCTGGTTCATGCCGTCTATGAGATCCTGCATATCTGCGTTGAACTTCTCCGTACCAGAACCAAGCGCAATTTTTTCACGAATGCCAGAAAAAGCCGTCTTTAACTGTTCGGCTATACCTTTTAGCGTCTGCATCTTTCCGCCCATTTTCTGGACATTCTCCGCCGCCTCTGTCTCGGTCTGTGCTACTTCTGTAAATGACTGCTTTATATTATTCGCCGCATATGTCGCCACGCTTTCAACTTTTTCCACATCCTCAGCAGATCCGAGCCGGGATTTTATAACGCTTTCGTCTGTTGTGCCGTAGTTCTGCAGATTCTCCGCCCAGTTTGGTTTTTCCCAGAAATTAAGCGGCTTTTGTGCGTTTACTTTATCCATAGCCGAATATAACTGTTCTAACGCGCTTTTTGCTTCTGCAATGTCATAAACTAAATTTCTGTATTGTTTAGAGTTTTCATTTATTCCTGATACAGTTTTTAATTTATTTTCTTTTTTTGTCAGTGCATCAAGCCGGGCCTCCACCTGTGCAATTTGTTTTCTTAATTCTTCAGGATTTCCTGACACTTTGATATTAGAAAACGCTGTCTGCAGTTTCTTCTGGAAGTCCTCGAAACTTTCCATTTCCTGCCGTAATTTCTTTGTGTTTATACCATTCAAGGCTGTTTTCATAGCTTTCAGGCTCTCTATTGTCTTATCTATTCCTTTATCTGCCTTTTGTGTCGTTGCTTCGATTTCGAGGGTAATACTATCTACTTTATCCGCCACGTTTAACACCGCCTTTCGTTTTCCGGCACTAAAAAAGAGCCGGGATTTTCTCTCGGCTCTACGCGGCTCTGCATTAGTCAATTATTTCTTAGATCCTACGATAACGGCAACACATAAAAACGCCGTCACGCATACGATTGTTGTACAAATAATAGCAATCATTTTCCTTTGCTCCTTTCCTCATAGCCTATTTTGTAGGCTTTTCTTATAGAATCAACAAGCCAGTTTTGAAACTCTCCCGGTATGTTGTATCCGTCTATCACAATCTTTTCAAGGTCCGCCAGTCTGTTAGTGTTCTCTTTGGCATCAATTACACCTGTGTTATAGGCTACCGTTACCATATCCGCAACCGCCCCGGCGTTCTCCATCTTTTCCGCTGTCGGCAATGTATGACCGTACATTTTGCCATATATGGCGAGTTTGTGCTTTACATTATGCATCTCTACACCTCCACAAGCTCGCTAGGGCTACACTCTAAACACATAGCAATCTTATTGATGGTTTTTATTGTTGGCTCTCTCTGACCTCTCAAAATTGCCGTTATTGTGGAATTACGCGCACCGCATCTCCTTGCAAGCTGCGCCTGTGTCAAATTCTTTTCACACATCAGATCAATTATTTTTGCTTTGTTTGCCTTCATCCTGGCACCTCCATAAACAGAAAAAAGCCGGATGATATACACCCGGCTCATGGCTCTTTGCTTTATATGACTATATTTTATATAATTTATACATCATTATCAATAATTTATCGTCAACACCGATATTTTACCTTGAAAAAAATATGCCTACGTGTTATATTGAACATAGAAAAAGGGAAAGCCAGAGAAGCGGCTTACCCTCAACAATTAAGAATCTGTTTTACAACAGCCGTCATTATTGCGAGTAATGGCGGCT
>ENA-ORNF01000503-ORNF01000503.1-human-gut-metagenome-genome-assembly--contig:-NODE-503-length-39980-cov-5.970369_pt1 | contig 39980 bp, 32 predicted proteins | sample MGYA00242110_ERZ509012 | MGnify/ENA primary metagenome ERZ509012 (study PRJEB26280, sample SAMEA2338714) | human gut metagenome | biome: human gut; feature: human-associated habitat; material: faeces...
GAGAAATCTGTGGGTGCTCAGAGCGAATAAATGTCAAAAGGCGTGCGGTAGATTTTGCGCTTTTTGACAAACGGTCATCAACACATCGCAACGGCCGTACAACGGTTCACTTCTGCTACCGAAGATACGCTCCAGGCTCAACTGCAAGGAGCCGCTCATCACCAGCAGCAATCGGGCTTCGTTCTTGCCCAAATCCCACACTTTCTGCAGTTGCGACCAAAAGGCAGGAGCAAAGCCGTCAATCTTCTGGCACTCATCAATGACGAGCACCATGGGCCTCGTCTTCGAAAGCTCAAGAGCGCAGGCGGATATTTGATCACGAGCTGCTCGGAGAGCGTGTCAAGGACCTGCGCAGAGAGCTGGGCCTCAGAGGTGATGCGAGGAACAAAGCAGTAGGCAAAAGGCACCTTGCTGTCTTCCAAGGCCTTCAGGACAAGCGTTGTTTTGCCGACACGCCTGCGGCCCGTTATCACAACCATACGGGCGCATTTTCGTTTTTCACACAGCTCGAGCTGTTGCTGAAGTGTCCGGATTTCATCCTGTCTGCCGAAGAATTTCACGGTCAATACCTTTCATTTTCGGAGATTCCACAAAATCTTAACGTTGTTAAGCTTAACGAAGTTAAGGTTTCAAAGAAAAAGGCCTGATTGTGACATTCATAAAAATGTCCCCAGAAAGTGTCTCGCTTTCTGGGGACAGTTCATCCCGGCGTTTTACTAGGAAGTCGACAGGTTAGAAGCGGAAGTCACGTTCGCCTTCTTCGATGCGAATGATGCGTTTTTCGCAGGCAATGCGCATCTTCTCGTGACAGATCTTCGGAATTTCGTTGGCAATCACGCGTTCGCCAGCTTCCTTCGTGGCGGGGCTCGCGTAATCGCACAGATATTCCTTCATCGTCATCACGGCGTTGGCCTGGCAATAGCGGGCAATGGAGCCGTCCTTGGCAAATTCCATGAAGCGGTCGCCCGTGCGGCCGGCGCGATAACACGCCGTGCAGAAGCTCGGCAGATAGTGGTTGTCCAGGAGCCAATGCACCACTTCATCGAGGCTGCGGCGGTCGCTCGTGTCGAACTGTGCCGTGTTTTCGATTTTGGTGATGTCCTTGATCGTGTAGCCGCCCACGGACGTGCGAGAGCCGCCCGAAATCTGCGACACGCCGAGCTTGAGCGCTTCGGTGCGGATACGCGCGCTTTCACGCGTCGACATGATCATGCCGGTGTAAGGCACGGACAGACGGATCAGAGCCACGACCTTAAGGAAGACGTCGTCGGGCACGGCGTTGGAGAACGTTGCGGGGTCGATGTCGTCGGCCGGGCAGATGCGGGGCACGGAGATCGTGTGCGGACCGCAGCCGTAGGTGGCTTCCAAATGTTCGGCGTGCATCAGGAGCGCAATGAGATCGTAGCGATAGAGATTAAGTCCGAAGAGAACGCCGAGACCCACGTCGTCGATGCCGGCCTGCATGGCGCGGTCGTGCGCCTCCGTGTGATAGCAATAGTCGGACTTCGGTCCCTTCGGGTGCAGCTCTTCGTAGGTCGGCTTGTGATACGTTTCCTGGAAGAGTTGATAGGTACCGATCTGAGCGTCGTGCAGCTTCTTGTAGTTTTCTACGGTCGTTGCCGCGATGTTGACGTTGACGCGGCGGATGGCGCCGTTCTTGTGCTTAATCGAATAGATCGTCTTGATGGCGTCAAGGATGTATTCGATCGGGTTGTACTTCGGGTGTTCGCCCGCTTCGAGAAGCAGACGCTTGTGACCGAGGTCCTGCAGTGCAATCACTTCACGCTCGATTTCCTCCATCGTGAGCTTCTTGCGCACGATGTGCTTGTTCTTGGCGTGATACGGGCAGTAGGTGCAGCCGTTGATGCAGTAGTTGGAAAGGTAGAGCGGCGCAAAAAGCACGATGCGCTTGCCGTAGATGTGTTCCTTCACCTTAATGGCGGCGTCGAAAATGCGCTTGGTGACTTCCGGATCGTCGTTGGCAAGCAGCACGGCCGCTTCGCGGTGAGTAAGCCCCTTGAAGGTCATCACCTTGTCGAGCAGCTGATCAATCAGGGCTGCGTTATTCTTGTTTTCTTCACCGTAGGCCAGAGAAGCAAGAACTTCCTCGTCGTTGATGAACTCTTCTGCGCGCGTCGAGCGCGGATCGTAAGGGATGCTCACGGCTGTGACTCCTGAAATGCGTGTGCAGGATTATTCTTGTCGTCGACAGCAGACCTCCGGACTCCCGCAAAAATCAGGGCCGATCAGTTGCCCGACCGGCCCTACCTTCTCTATACAGGAGATCCGCCGACCAGGTCTTTCGCAAGCCGTCTCTTGCTCGAGTGAAAGACCGGCGTCGTGTCTGTGTTGATGCGCATTGTGAACGATTTGCTATATTTCGTAAAGTGCAAATATTGCAGACTTTATTTCCTTTTCTGCAACATTCTGCAGTACTCCTTTGATTTCAATCCGTTTTCTGTCTTTCGCCATGGAACTCAAATCGAAATCCGTCCGACTCTTCTGCGCCGTTGTCGAAACCGGAAGTCTGCTTGCGGCAGCCGACAAGATCGCGCTGTCGGCTTCCGCCGCAAGCCGCGTGATTTCTCAGCTCGAAGAGCGACTTGGATTTGCGTTGTTCGATCGTTCGGGAAAAGCGCTCACTCTTACCGAAGATGGCGCAGATTTTTATCGGGTGGCCATGGAATCAATGCGCGCCTGGCAACGTCTCGAAGATTATTCAAGAGAGCGCGACCGCAAAAAAACACTGCGTATCGCAGTACTTGCCCGCCATTGCTCGGATGTCATCATTCCGGCCGTTGTCACCATCATGAAACGCCACGAAGAAACGCTGAGAGTGACAATGGACGTGCATGCCAGTCGCGATATTCACTACTCCAAATACTCCCACCCGTTTGATGTAGGGTTCGGAACACTCTTGAGCAGCCACGATGATTTGGAAAAAACAGCGCTTGCTCACCTGCCGTTTTGTCTGGTCGCCAGCCGTCAGCACTCGATCGCAAGGTATGACACCATCGGACAGGAAGATTGTCGTGAAGCAGAATTCGTGATTCTTTCGCGCGATACGCTTGAACAGGAACACGCTCGTCGCCTGATGCCCGCTCATGCGCGCATCGCTGCCGAAGTGTCTTCCACACAGGTAGCGCTTCGCTTCGTCAAGCGCAATGTCGGCGTTCACTTCACCGATCGACTTGCCGCCAAGAGTGTCTCCAACGACTGCAAGCTCATCGAGCTCAAGGAGCCGCTCACGATTCCCTTCTATGTCTTCTGGCCCAAAGCCGCCGGGCGCATTGATCCCGCCGTATTCGAATGCACGCGTGAGATCGCTGCGAGCATTAAGGCTGCGGGCATTGAACTGACTCCTGAAGGGGAAGCCTTCCTGCGCGACCACTGACGAAAAAGGCAGCGCCGACTAATAAAATCGAGCACTGCCTTTCGGTTGCGTTTGGATTTTTTATGGGTTATTTCTTCAGACCGGCCTTGGCGAGGTCACCCGAAAGAATCCAGGTCACGTTTTCCGGCACAACCATGCGGCGCAGGGCGGCGTTGACGGAGTCAACCGTCACGGCGGCGATCCTTTCCTCAAACTGCTTGCTGAAAGCAAACGTCTTGCCGGCTTCCATGAACTGCAGCCAACTCTGGGCGATGTAGTCGTCCTGAGCGCGATTGACGGCGCGGGAGTCGAGAATGCCCTTGACGGCTTCCTTAACTTCCTGCTCGGTAAAACCGTCCTTGACGGCGCGCGCAATCTCTTCCTTGGCGCAGGCTTCAGCCTTGGTCAAATTCTGCGGCGCGACGATTGCGGACATCATCCAGCTCGAGCGGTTGCCGAACTGCGGCAGTTTCACGTGAGAGCCCACGCCGTAAGAAAGACCTTCCTTCTGACGCAGACGATCGACCAGGCGGTTCGAAAGACCCGTACCGCCGCCCAGAATCCAGTCGGCGACAACGAGAGCCGCCGCGTCATCGTCGTTGACGTTGCCCTCAAAATCAACGCGCGCGAAGATCACGGCGTTTTCCTTGCTCGGGGCGTCAATCACAATGCGCTCGGCCGCCACGGGCTTGAATTCGCTGTAGTAGCGCTCAAATGCATACGCCTTGTCAACCTTCTTGCCGTTGGCGTAAGCCTTTTGCAAAGCAGCCTTGACGGCAGCCGGATCGAATTCGCCGACAATTGCAATCGCACCGTGCTCGGTGCTCACGGCGGTCTTATACCAATCGTAGAGTTCGTCGCGAGTGAGGCTCTTGAAGGCCGCAAGCATCTCTTCGTTGAGCGAAGCGTTGCGGGGATCGCCTGCCGGATAGGTGCGGAAGTGCTTCTTTAAAGCTTCGCGAGCCATGTAGACCGGATCGTCGCTCTTAGCCTCCATCATCGCCGTCATCTGCTTGACGAGCTGATTGACTTCCTTTTCAGGGAACGTGCTCTTTTCGATGAGCTTACCGAAGAGTTCGATCGTGGCGACCAGGTTGTCTGCCGTGGTCGTGTACCCCATCACGTCGCCCTGGACCTTGAGTTCGGTGCAGGCGTCGGCAATGGCCTTACGATCCATCCCCTCCGCACCGCGCGAGAGCATCGGCAGAACAAGCGTGTTCAGAGCCGCCTTGCCGCGGTTGCTTTCGAGATTGCCCCACTGCACGTTCGTCAAGACGGTCACGGTGCGGCCGCGCGTCTTTTTGGGCAGCAACGCAACTTCAAGTCCGCCGATGCGCAGGCGTTCGGTGCGCGCATCGATATTGGCCTGGCTCGCATCAAAGGCTTCGGCCTGATCGCCCTCTTCCTTGAAGGTCGCCTTGGCGATCACGTCCTTGACGTCAGGAGTCGTCATGTAGGGCGCGCGCTTGGGATGATCGTCCGGAATGAAGAGGCCGACCACACGGTTGTCGCGCACGAAGTAGGTTGCTGCAGCGGTGTTGACGTCCGCAGGCGACACCTTGGCCGTAGCGTCGCGATCGGCAAAGAAGAGTCGCCAGTCACCCAAAGCGATGTAGTCCGAGAGGTCAATCGCAAAACCCTCGGGATCCGAAAGCGCGCGATCGTAGTCGACGGCAGCCTCGGACAGACTCGTACCCACTTCCTCGTCGGTGGCAGGCTTCTTCGCAAACGAAAGTTCAATGGTTTCGATGAGCTTATTTTTCACCGATTCGATGTCGTCGCCCTTTTTCACCATGGCGCCGAACATCACGAAGCCCGGATCGCGCGTGGACATGGGCCAGCCGAAGACCTGCGTGGCCATGCCGGTTTCAACGAGCGCCTTGTAAAGTCGTCCGCGCGGGGAATCGGCAAGAATGTCGGTTGCCGTTTCCACCGCATTGGTGTCTTGGGCAAGAGCCGAAGGCACGCGGTAGCCCACCGCAACAAGCTGGGTTTCACCCGGGCGGCGGATTTCGAAGGTGCGCGGACCATCGGCAACGGGCTCAATCGTCCAGGTCTTCGGCAGCACGCGGTCCGGGCGCTTGATCTTGCCGAACGTCTCCTGGATCCATTCGAGAACCTTGGCTTCGTCGAACTTGCCGGAAACCGTCAGCACGGCGTTATCGGGCTGATACCACTTGCGATAGAACGCCTGCAGATTTTCAATGGGCACATTTTCAATATCGCTGCGCGCCCCGATCGTGCTGCGGCCATAGGCGTGCCAATCGTAGAGCACGGACTGCATGCGCTTGAGCATCACGGAGATGGGCTTGTTTTCCCCCATTTCGTACTCGTTGCGCACGACGGTCATTTCGGTGTCGAGGTCCTTCTTGGCGATGAAGGAATTGGTCATCGCGTCGGCACTCCAGCCGAGCGCCCACTTCATGTTGTCGTCGTTGGCGGTAAAGCTCACGAAGTAGTTCGTGCGGTCGAGCCACGTCGTGCCGTTCATGCGAAAACCGCGGCGCGTGAATTCCTTGGTGGGATCGGGATAGTTCTTGCTGCCCTTGAACATCAGGTGTTCAAGAAGATGGGCCATGCCGGTTTCGCCGTAGTTTTCCATACGGCTGCCGACGAGGTAGGTCGTGTTGACCGTGGCCGTGGGCTTGCTCTGATCGGCAAAAAGAACGATCTGCAGACCGTTGTCGAGTTCGTAGCTCTTGATGCCTTCGACCGTGTGCACGGGCTTGAGGCCCGCAGCGCAGGCCGACATTGCAGTGACTGCTGCTGAAGTCATAAGTACGTATTTAAGTCCTTGATTCATATGTAAGAAATCCAATCTGTGCACTCATACGAGCGTGCGGTTCTCCAAAGATTCGGCTCATTCGGCAGTCCGAGAACAAGCACAATAGTCACAAATCTATAGCTCCGTACGCGTCAAATCCGTGTAAGAGGGCAACAAAAGTTCGAAAATGTTACGCAAGCTGTCCTCAGATGTCCACGAATCCAGGGCGTCTTTCTCCGACCTTATAATGGCCGAACTGAAAAAACGGCCGGCTTATGCTCTGTCCGGCTTTTCCATCCGCTTATCGAAGAAACCGCCGTGAAATTATTTTTCGACCTTTTCCCCATCATTCTGTTTTTCGGAGCGTTCAAGTTCGGCGAATCCGATCCGCAGACGGCAGCCGACATTCTGACCGCAATCACCGGCGGCACCGGCCCGGAACACGCCCCCGTGATGCTGGCCACGCTCGTAGCCATCATTTCCACCTTCATTCAAATCGCGATCGTGTTCGCCCGCGGCAAAAAACCTGAACCGATGCTGTGGATTTCGCTTGCGGTGATCGTCGTCTTCGGTTCTCTTACGATCTGGTTGCAAAACGAGATGTTCATCAAGTGGAAACCGAGCATTCTCTACTGGATTTTCGGCAGCATTCTTCTATTTGCGCAGTGCACCGGCCGCAACTACATCCGCAAGCTTTTGTCGACCGCGGAAATCGTAATGAACGACGCCGCATGGAATACGCTGCAGAAAGCCTGGATAGCCTTTTTCGCCATCGTCGGCATCATCAATCTTGCTGTGGCATACACTTGCTCGACCGACACCTGGGTGAACTTCAAGTTATTCGGTTTGATGGGGTTGACACTGATTTTTACAATTGGCATGGGGTTTTGGATCGCCAAAAATTCACCATCTTTGGAAAAATAATCGGACTTTATTTTCGTTTTACCAACGAAGGAACTTTCTTCTATGGCTATCAAACATTTCGCTGTCGGCTGCGCCGCCATCCTGACTGCCGCCGGCGCCATGGCCGCGACCTCCAACTTCACCGTCAACGGCCAGACGATCACCAAGGCTCAGCAAGAAGAACTTATCCGCGTCTACACCTCTCGGGGACAAGAACGCACGCCGCAACTTGAAACGCAGGTCCGCCATCTGCTGACCCGCGACGCACTGTTGCTGCAAGAAGCTCGCAAAGCCAAAATTTCGGAACGCGATGATGTTCAGCGCATGATCGACAATGCCACCAAGAACATTCTGATGAGCACCGTCATCAACGACTGGCTCGCGAAGAACCCCGTCAAGGAAGAAGAAGTCAAGGCTCTCTTTGAAAAGGAACAGAAACGCTGGGGCAAGACCGAAGTGTCCGTGCGCCACATCCTCGTTGAAGACGAAAAGACCGCCAAGGATCTTCTGGCCCGCGTCAGGAAAGGCGGAGACTTTGACCGCATCGCTCGCGAAAACTCCAAGGACACGGCACAGAACCGCGCCATGGGCGGCCTGATCGATTGGACCTCGCCCAATATGTTCGACAAGGAATTCGCCGAAAGCTTCAAGGACCTCAAGCCGGGCCAGATCGCCAAGAAGCCCATCAAGACGCAGCTTGGCTGGCACGTCGTGAAGCTTGAGGGTGTTCGTCCCGCACAGCGCTTCGTGAACTATCAGGCCGAAAGCCCCGCTCTGCGTCAGCTTCTGAACCAGCAGCGCGTGCAGAGCTACATCGACAATCTGATCAAGAACGCCAAGATCAGCGATCAGACGAACACTAAAGCGAAGTCGAAATAATTTTCCGAACGGCTCAATCTCAAACGCCCGCCTCTTTCTTGAGCGGGCGTTTGTTTTTGCTCGGGCCGATTTGCTCTCCACCATTATGGTTAGTCTCCGCTCTCAGTTTCCTCATTTCTGCCTTGTACTTTCGATCTAATACTCGTCGTCGCGAGGTGTAACCAAACACGGTCGTTGGAAGGATAGTAGTCCTGCCGTATGAGATAAAGTACTTTCGGCGTATAGGTTTTCTCAAGGTGCCCCGATAGCATCCTTACAAAGCCTCAGGGGGATTGTTTGTTTAAAAAACCTCTTGAAGCTCTCGGTACGAGATTCGAATTAAAACTGAATCGCCCCTTCACCGAAAGGAGAAAGCCTATGTTTGAAACGCAATATGAAGCGTTACGACGCCAAGGCATCAGCCGCAGAAGCTTCTTGCAGTTCTGCTCGCTCACGGCCGCAAGCCTCGGGCTCGGAAGCGCCGGCGCACAGGAAATTGCTCAGGCCATGAAGACCAAACCCCGCACGCCGGTCGTTTGGCTGCACGGTCTCGAATGCACCTGCTGCACGGAATCGTTCATCCGCAGCTATAACCCCATCGCCGCCAACATGGTGATGGATCTGATCAGTCTCGACTACGACGACACGATCATGGCCGCCGCCGGCCACCAGGCAGAAAGCGCCCTGGCCGACACCATCGAAAAGTACAAGGGCAACTACATCGTTGCCGTGGAAGGCAACATCCCGCTTGGCCAGGATGGCGTCTTCTGCATTCCGGGCGGCGAAACGTTCCTGAACAAGATCAAGCACGTCTGCCACGACGCCAAGGCCGTTATCGGCTGGGGTTCCTGCGCCGCCTGGGGCTGCGTGCAGGCCGCCAAACCCAATCCCACGAAATCGGTGCCGATCACCGAAGTGATCACCGACAAGCCCGTCGTTCTCGTTCCGGGCTGCCCGCCGATTCCCGAAGTGATGACCGCCGTCATCACCTATATCCTCACCTACGACCGTCTGCCGCCTCTGGATCGCCTCGGCCGTCCGAAGATGTTCTACGGCCAGCGCATTCACGACAAGTGCTATCGCCGCGCCCACTTCGACGCCGGTCAGTTCGTTGAAAAGTTCGACGACGAAGGCGCCAAGCTCGGCTATTGCCTGTACAAAGTCGGCTGCAAGGGCCCGACCACCTATAACGCCTGCTCGACGGTCGAATGGAACGAAGGTCTGTCCTGGCCCGTCAAGTCCGGCCACGGCTGCATCGGCTGCTCGGAAAACAACTTCTTTGACAAGGGCAGCTTCTACAACCACGAACCCGACATCCTGCCTCCGGGCTGGGGTGGCGTCGAAGCCACGGTCGACAAGGTCGGCATCGCCACCGTTGCCGTCGTCGGCGTGGCCGCCGCAGCGCACGCAGCCATGAGCGCGGTTGCCCAAGCCCGCGCCAAGACCAACAAGGACATCGGAGGTAAAGAATGAGCAACAGCCAGAACACCCGCCGCGTTGTCGTTGACCCCGTCACCCGCATCGAAGGTCATCTGCGCGTGCAGGCAGAAATCGACGCCAACGGCGTCATCACCGACGCGATGAACACCGGCACGATGTGGCGCGGTCTCGAAGTGATTCTCAAGGGGCGCGATCCGCGCGACGCCTGGGCGTTCGTCGAACGCATCTGCGGCGTCTGCACCGGCATTCACGCGCTTGCAGCCGTGCGCGCCGTCGAAGACGCCATCGGCATCAAGATCCCGAAGAACGCCAACATCATCCGCAACCTGATGAATGCCACCCTGTACGTACAGGACCATCTGGTGCACTTCTATCAGCTCTCGGCTCTGGACTGGGTCGACGTGGTGAGCGCTCTTTCGGCCGATCCGCGCGAAACGAGCGAAATTCAGCAGAAGATCAGCCCGCATCACCATCTGGCGACCGCAGGCTACTTCCGTGACGTTCAGGCGCGTCTGAAGAAATTCGTCGAAAGCGGCCAGCTCTCCATCTTCAAGAACGGCTACTGGGGACACCCGGCCATGAAGCTGCCGCCGGCCGTCAACCTCCTTGCCGTCGCGCACTATCTTGAAGTGCTCGACTTCCACAAGGAAATCATCAAGATCCACACCATCCTCGGCGGCAAGAACCCGCATCCGAACTACCTCGTGGGCGGCGTCGCCTGCCCGATCAACATGCACGACACGGGCGCCGCAGGCGTCATGGTCAACGAAGTGAGCATGAACTACATGCGCGACATCGCCAAGGCGTGCGTGGACATCGTCAAAAACGTCTACATTCCCGACGTCAAGGCGATTGCGAGCATGTATCCGGAATGGTTCAAGATCGGCGGCGGCATCAGCTCCAAGAACCTCCTTTGCTACGGCGACTTCCCCGAAATCCCCAACGAATGGAGCGACAAGAGCCTGATGATGCCGATGGGCGCGATCATCGACGGAAAACTCAACGAAGTGCATCCGGTCGACCTGCGCAACCCGGACGAAATCCAGGAATTCGTCGATCACTCGTGGTACAAGTACCCGGGCGACAAGAAGGGTCTGCATCCTTGGGACGGCGTCACCGACCACGCCTTCGGCTTTGCCCCGGACTCCGACGGCACGCCGCAGAAGTACAACTGGATTTCCCAGAACGGCAAGTACACGTGGGTGAAGAGCCCGCGCTGGAAGGGCCACATGATGGAAGTCGGACCGCTTGCCCGAGTGGTCATGGGTGTCGTCAAGAACATGCCGCAATACAAGGATCCGGCACTGGCCACTTTGAAGGAACTCAACCTTCCGCTCGAAGCCATGTTCTCGACGCTCGGCCGCCACGCCGCCCGCGCGCTCGAAGCAAGCTTCATGGCCGACATGATGGTGAAGTACGTCGACGATCTGATCGCCAACATCCGTGCCGGCGACGAAGCTGCCGCCAACATGGAATTCTGGGAACCCAAGACCTGGCCCAAGCAGTGCAAGGGCGTGGGCGCGTGCGAAGCACCCCGCGGCGCACTGGCACACTACTGCGTCATCGACAACGGCAAGATCGCCAACTGGCAGGCCGTCGTCCCGACGACGTGGAACGCCAGTCCGCGCGACACGGAAGGCAACCACGGCGCCTTTGAGTCTTCGCTCATCGGCACCAAGCTTGCCAAGCCCGAGGAACCGCTTGAAATCATCCGCACGATCCACTCGTTTGACCCGTGCCTGGCCTGTGCAACACACGTGCTGGACAACAAGGGCGAAGAGCTCGTGAGCGTCAAGGTTCGCTGAACCGGATATTGACGCGCCAAGTCCGGACGAGCGGCAAAATCGCTTTGCCGCCCGTCGGACCAACAGATTGAAGGTACGTTTATGAAAATCGATCCCGTCACCTATGAAGTTGACGTTTCGGCAGGAACGCACCCGCTGTACGTGTGGGAAGCGCCCGTGCGAATCTGGCACTGGGCGATGGCCGTGTGCATGGCGGTGATGATCGTCACGGGTTTTCTCATCGGAGCTCCTCTGGTGGCAAACCTGGGCGACACCTGGGCAACGTATGACTTCGCATACATTCGGCTTGCGCACTTTGCCGCCGGCATGATCTTTACGGTCATCTTTATCTGGCGACTGTACTGGGGCATCGTCGGCAACAAATACTCGCGCATGATCCTCGTGCCGCCGCTCTGGAGCCTCAAGTGGTGGAAGATGCTCTTTGAGCAGGTCAAGTACTACCTGTTCCTGAGAAAAACCTCCCCCGAGTACGCCGGGCACAACCCGCTTGCTCAGTGCGCCATGTTCTTCATGTTCACTCTGGGCAGCATCGTGATCATCATCACTGGGCTCGCGCTCTACGCTCAGGCCTGGGGTGCCGACGCCGGCTGGTACGCCTGGTTCGAATGGGTGTTCGTGCTCTTTGGCGACAGCCAGGCCGTGCGCACCACGCACCACGCGTTCATGTACATCTTCATCCTCTTCTCGATTGCTCACATCTACATGAGCTTCCGTGAAGACGTCATGGGCGGTGCCACCACCATCAGCTCGATGACGAGCGGCTTGAGAATGTTTAAGCACGGCGGCGAAGAACACTGACCGTAACTCAACCCGGGCAGCCCTGCGGGGCTGCCGCATCCGACGGACTGCGGGCGACTGCGGTCCGTTTCTTTTTGTGCGCGGTGTAGGTCGGCCGAAGTATGTCGTTTTCGACTAACGACTGAGGAATAAAGGGGCGCTTTCGCGCACAATTGGTAAGGCGTTGTTTGGCCGGAGGCCACTGTCCTACCGGTCCTATTTGTCAAGGTTTTCGCATGCAGACCGTTCCCGGATTCGATCTTTTTGAACCGACCGACGTGCTCGTTTTGGGCGTCGGAAACATCCTCTGGGCCGACGAAGGCTTCGGCGTTCGCGCCGTTGAAGCATTCAACGCCCGCTACAAGCTTCCCGAGAGGACGAAGGTGGCCGACGGCGGCACGCTCGGTATGTATCTTCTCGAACTCATCGGCGCCACTAAAGATCTGCTGCTTTTTGACTGCGCAGATCTGCAGGAAAAACCCGGCACTCTCAAGCTTTTGACGGGCGACGAGGTGAAGTTCTGGTCGGCCACGAAAATCTCCCCGCACCAGACCGGCATGAATGAAGTGCTCGCACTTGCCGAACTGCAAGGCCATGCTCCCGAGCGCATCGCCGTGGTCGCCATTCAGCCCGAAATTCTGCAGGACTACGGCGGCTCGCTCACGCCCGCCTGCGAAGCGGCGCTCGATCAAGCCGTCGAAATAGCCAAAAACGTGCTTACGGACTGGGGTTACGCCGTTGCGGTCCGTCCCGAAGGAGAAAAGGTTTCCCCTCTGGGCGACGCGTCACTGAACAAACGCGACTACGAAACACAACGCCCCTCCCAAGAAGAGGCACCGCGAGAGGGCGACGTCCGCTTCTTTCCCAAATTTCAATAAGGAGACCAAAACATGTGCATCGCCGTTCCCATGCGTGTTCTGGAAGTGCGAAGCGACAGCGACGTCGTCGTAACGCGTCCCGGACGCACGGAGATCGCCAATGCTTCCTTCGCCGATGAAATGCCGGCGGTCGGCGATCTGGTTTTGGTTTTCCGCGGCACGATTCTTCGCACCGTATCCCAAGACGAGGCGCTCAAAATCGAGTCGGCATTGTGCTGCGTGGAAGAAGCCATGCGCACGGACGAAGCCGAAAGCGCCGACGCCGCCTTTGCCGACATCATTGAAAACACCGGGAAGCTTCCGCCGCACCTGCAAAAGCTCGTCGGTCAGAAAACGATGTAGCCTCCTTTCGGAAAAAGGCCGGTGAGTGTTCTCTCCGGCTCTTTTGTTTTGACGGACGCTGCCGCATCTCTACCGTACAATTGCGCACATTGTGGGTACCTTTTTTTTGCTCATCCGATGTCAGACGTTTTGTCCGTTCTCGCCTCTTCTCTTAACGATACGCAACTGGCCGCTGCCACTCGGCGCCTCAAGACGACGACCGCGTCGGGCGGCAACCGTTCGGCTGCTCTCACGGCCCTCATTGAACTGGCCCGCAGTCAAAAACGGATGGCGGTTTTAATTTGCGCCAACGCGTTTGACGTCGCTCGTCTCAATCAGGAAATCGCCTGGCTCGACCCCTCGCTCAAAGTCTCAAGCCTCCCCGATTGGGAGACGCTCCCCTACGACACGATGAGTCCGCATGCGGATTTGGTCAGCGAACGCTTGGAGACCCTCTACAACCTCACAAGCGACGATCTGCCTGCTCGCCCGGACGTTCTCATTGCGGCCGCGAGCACCGCTGCGCAGCGCTTTGCACCGAAATCCTACGTCGCTGGCAACACATTTTTCTTTCGCAAAGGACAGACCATCAGCATCGCCAAGCTTGAGGCCGACCTAGTGGCAGCCGGCTACGGGCGCGTCGAGCAGACGATGGCTCCGGGCGAATTCGCCGTGCGCGGCGGCATCGTCGACATCTTTCCGATGGGCGCCGAAGCCCCGCTTCGTCTAGACCTCTTTGACGACGAGATAGACGCGATCCGCAGTTTCGATCCCGACTCGCAGCGCAGCACCGGAAACGTTGATCGCGTGCGCATTCTGCCCGGTCACGAATTTGCTTTTGACGAAGAATCCCGCAATCGGTTCCGTGCCGCCTGGCGCGCAGCTTTCCCGGGCGACCCCAACAAGTGCCCGGTGTACGTTGACGTGGGCTCGGGGATCTGCTCTCCGGGCATCGAATACTATCTGCCCCTCTTTTTCGAGTCGACGGGAACGCTTGCCGATTATCTTCCGGACAATGCGCTATTCATCACTTTGGGTGAAACGCGAGACGCCATCGACGCCTTCATGCGTCAAACGCAGGAGCGCTACAAGTTTCTCTCGCACGATGCGCAAAGACCGGCGCTTGCCCCCGAAAAGCTCTTTGACAAGGCTGACGACTTTTTCGATGCCATTGCGCCCTTCGGCCGCATTTCTCTCAAAGCCCCCGAAACAGGCATCGATACACCGCTTACGATCGAGCGATCGGCTAAGGATCCAGCCGCCAAGTTGAAGGACTTCATCGCAAAGTGCCGCATTGAGAAAAAACGCATTCTTATCGTCGCAACAGGCTCGGGTCGTGCGGCGCGTCTGCAGGAACTGCTGCGCGACGGCGTGCGCGAACCGGAACTCGTCGAATCCTTTGCGGCTTTCGTAAACGGCACGGAGTCCCTTTCGATTGCCGTAGGGCCGCTCTCGGGCGGCTTTGTGCTCGAAGAGTCGGGCCTGGTGGTCGTCACCGAGTCCGAGCTCTACAACACGAAAGCGGTCATTCGCCGCCGCGGACACAGCCGCACCACCAACGTCGAAGCGATCATTCGCGACGTGAGCGAACTGCGCGAGGGCGATCCGGTCGTCCACGCCGCCCACGGCGTAGGCCGATACCACGGGCTGGAAACGATCTCCACCGAAGAAGGTCCCGCCGAATTCGTACGCATCGACTATGCCAACGACGCCAAGCTGTTCGTGCCGGTCTCGCAACTCAACCTCATCAGTCGCTATACGGGTGCCGACAGCGAGCACGCGCCGCTCAACAACCTCGGGCGCGGCGACTGGGAAAAGGCCCGCAAAAAGGCGGCGCAGAAAGTGCGCGACACCGCTGCCGAACTCCTGCACCTTTACGCCATGCGCGAAGCCAAGCAGGGCTTTGCGTTTGAAACGGAATCGTCGGACTATCAGGCTTTCTGCGAAGGCTTTGCCTTTGAAGAAACGCCCGATCAGGCCGCGGCCATCGCCGCCGTCATCAATGACATGCACTCGGGCCGTCCTATGGACCGACTCGTATGCGGCGACGTGGGCTTCGGAAAGACCGAAGTGGCCCTGCGCGCTGCCTTCATCGCCGTCATGAACGGCAAACAGGTCGCGATCCTCTGTCCGACGACGCTTCTAGCCGAACAGCACGCCCAGACCTTCAAGGACCGCTTTGCAGCCTGGCCCGTGAAAGTCGCTGAGCTCTCGCGCTTCCGCACCTCCAAGCAGACGGCCCAGACGATCGAAGGTCTTGAAACCGGCACGGTCGACGTCGTCATCGGCACGCACAAGCTTTTGAGTGAATCAGTCAAATTCAAACGTCTCGGGCTCGTTGTGATCGACGAAGAACACCGCTTCGGCGTTCGACAGAAGGAACGCTTAAAGAGCCTGCGCGCGGAAGTCGACGTTTTGACGCTCACCGCCACTCCGATTCCCCGAACGCTGGCGATGAGCCTTGAGGGCATCCGCGACTTCTCGGTGATTGCTACGGCACCGCAAAAACGCCTCGCGATCAAGACTTTCGTGCGCCGCGAATCCAAGGCGCTGATTCGAGAGGCCGTTATCCGCGAACTCAAGCGCGGCGGACAGGTGTATTTCCTTCATAACGACGTGGATACCATTCAGGCCCGCGCCGAGATGCTCCGAGAGCTGATTCCGGAAGCGCGCATTGGCATTGCCCACGGCCAAATGAGCGAGCGAGAACTCGAGCGCGTCATGCGCGAGTTCTACCGGCGCGAGTTCAATGTGCTCGTCTGCACAACCATCATCGAAACGGGCATCGACATTCCGATTGCCAACACGATCATCATGCACCGCGCCGACAAGTTCGGGCTCGCACAACTGCACCAGCTGCGAGGCCGCGTCGGACGTAGTCACCATCAGGCCTACGCCTACCTGCTCATTCCCGACGAAGGGGCGATTACGAAGAACGCCGAACGGCGACTTGAAGCCATCCAAAATCTCGAAGAGCTCGGAAGCGGCTTTTACCTTTCCATGCACGACCTGGAAATCCGAGGAGCGGGTGAAGTTCTCGGTGACGAACAATCGGGCGAAATGGCGCAGGTGGGCTTTGAGCTCTATACGCAGATGCTCAAGCGCGCCGTCGATTCGCTTCGCCGCGGCGAAGAGCCGACCTTTGACTCGCCCTTTGAGACGCTCACTGAAATCAACCTGCATCTGCCGGCATTGCTGCCCGACGACTACGTGCCCGACGTCGGCACGCGTCTGTCGCTTTACAAGCAATTGGCCGCCGCCCAGACTCTCGAAGAGCTCGGCGAGTGCACCGACGATCTCACGGATCGTTTCGGGATGCCCGTGCCTGCCGCAAAGACGCTTCTGGCAGTTCATCGTCTGCGCATCGAGTGCGCCGCCATTGGCATCCGCAAGATCGATGCGGCCGAACAGGCCATCGTCTTTACCTTCGCGCAAAAGACCATGTTCGATCCGGCCGTGATGTTTGCGCTGCTGCAAAAGCGCCGAGACCTGCGCGTGCTGCCGGGCACCTTCACGCGGCTCAAGATGACGGTCAACTCCGAAAATGCCGTCACGAGGCTTCAAAACGTCCGCACAATCGTCAACGCACTTTTGGACAGCCTGCCGCCCGAAAAGCGGCCTTGAGTCTCAAGCGATCCGCCGCAGCGCTCTTTCTTGAGCCGACGAGCGCTGCGGTACAATTGGGCGCGTCATTTCACAGAATAAAACGATGTCCGCCTCTCGCATCTCTTCGCCTCAACCCTTTGTCTTCACCGTCATCTGTCCCAAGGATGAAGTGATCGCAATCGAGTTCTTCGCCGTGCCGCAGTTTGCCGCCGAGCACATCGGGGACATTCGCATCGACTGGGGAGACGGCAACGTGACGGTTGCCGACGTCGCAATGTCGTCGGACTCCGTCGCGGAGATTGTTTCGGGCGAAGACATCCTGCCGACGAGCAGCTGTGCGCACCGCTACGCCGAAGACGGCAAACGCACCGTGACAGTGAGCACCCCTTCGGGCTTTTTGCCGTTAAAAAAGCTCCCCTATCAGACAGTGAGCGTCTCAACCGCCTTGCCGACGCTCACCATGGGCGAATCGGATCCGGAAGGACGTCCCGAACCCTCGGACACCCTGCCGCCGCTTTTTGCGAAAGACCCCGAAACGGGACGAGCGTCCTTGAATTTCATATGCCCGGATTTTCTCGCGAACAACCCCAATCTGGCCTTTTTCGACGAAGCTTTCATGGGGGTGTCGCTCAAGACCGTTCCGGTGTCGCTCTTTTCACCATGCAAGTCCCTAAAGAGCCTTGCGCGCACGTTTGCCCACAGCCAACTTACGGCCATTCCATACGGCCTGCTGCGTCACGCGCTCACTCTTTCGCTGTGCGAAGAGACTTTTGCGCACTGCAGTTCGCTGCGCGACGTCGACAATCCATTCGGCGACAAGAAGAATTTGCCGGTGTGCCTGGAAGGCTTCATGCTGGGCGCTGCGCCCCGCCTGTTTGCATGGTGCGACAAAGGGCGCCGACAGGAAGCGGGCTGGATTCGCCCGCACGCCAATCTTGCCGACCCGTGCTTTGAGTTCGATTGGCACGCCGCGCCACTCTCATCCGAACCCATCGTGCTCTTTTACCCCATTGATCTGGAGCTCGAGGGCGACCTTTTCGTCGAATGGGGCGACGGAGCTGTCGAGCGCATCGACTGGAACAGCACCGATGCGCTTTCGCACACCTACGCGCAGCCGGGAGTCTATCGCGTGAAACTGCACTACACGGCAGGCGAAGAGGTTCGCCCCTTCCGCTTGGGCCGAGCCGTCACGGCCATACACAATGCGCTTCCCGCTTTCCACCCGCGCACCGTCGAAACCTTGGGCGACTTCTGTGGTTGGGCGGCCGACCGACGAGAACTCAGAAGCATTCCCGAGGATCTCTTTGCCAACAATCCGACGATCGTCAATCTCGAGCAGGCCTTCGCGGGCTGCGTGCAGCTTACCGACGTCGCCGACGGCATCGTCTCGATGCTCCCCGATTTGAAGTGCACCGACGGCATGTTTGCCTTTTGTAAGAGCCTCAAGGCGCTTCCCGCCAGTTATCTCGCTTCGCCTCGTTTACCACGCTACGACTGCTTTGCGGGTGCGGCGACAACCGAAACCTCTGACCGTAACCAGGAGACTGCAGCATGACCAAGTTTGTCGCAGAAATCACCGTCGGCAAACGCGATCGTCTCGTCACGCTGCGCATTCCCGCCGGCAACACGATCGCTCCGTCGCTACGCCAAGTGTCTGTGACGTTTGACGGCGAGACCTCGCATCATCACCGCGAGCCCATTTCGAGCACCGTGCTTGAATACCACCCCATGCCGGGCACGCATCGACTGGAAATCGACTTCGGCGGCCCGATGCCCGCCGCCACGCTCATTCTGCCCGAACAGACGACGGCGATCATCTCGCCCATTCCCGCTTTGTACAACGACGCCACGGGGATGCTCAGCACGGCGGGCCACATCTGGAACCCAATCAAGCCTCCGCGGCAGTTGACGCATCTCGTCTCATCGCTTTTTGCGCACAACACGCATCTGGTGGCGCTCTCGGGGACCTTTGCAGGCCTTACGGCATTAACCGAAGTTCCCGAATCCCTCTTTTTCCCGCTCATCTACGCGCGGACGTTCACGGGCGTGTTTGCCTTAAGCGGCCTGGCACACGTAAGCCGGCAGCTTTTTACGGCCAACCTTCAGGCCGAAGACTTCTCGGAAGCCTTCATGGGCTGCAAGATGCTGCACACGATTCCGGCGGAGCTTTTCAGCACCAACACTCATGCGCGCATCTTTGACCGTACCTTTGCCGAAAGCGCATTGGGCGATGTGCCCGCGGCACTCTTTGCGAACATCGCCAAGCGCGGCTCGTTTGTCGAAACGTTTGCCCGCACGCAGGTCAGGCGCGTTCCTGAGGGCCTCATGAACGGCACGGAGCCGCTCAACGTTGACGGCATGTTTGAGCCTGCGCAAACCCTCGAACACGATCCGATGAACATCAAGGCCGCTGCCGACCTCCCTCAGGATTTTTTCGAGGCCACACGCACGGCAGCAGGCGTACCGACCAAGCGAGTCAGCTTCTGACGGAAAGCCATTGCATCAACCGCCCGAGCGCCGGCAACGGTCTCGGGCGTTTTGTTTCCCTCGATTTGCTAACACCATCGCAATAGGCCTCAGAAGCGCCGCGCTATAGAAATGCCTCTCAGTACGGAAACCGTCCGACGAGGCGTACAATCGACCTTACTGTTGCTTTTCGGTGCCCTTCGGGGCTTTTTTGAACATGAATATCTTTGTCGTTCTTGCCCTTGCGATGCTCCTCATCATCGTGGCGCTTCGCAAGAAAGTTCCCATCGGTCCGGCCATTCTGGCAGGCGGCCTGCTCATCTGGGTCGCCGTCAAGCCGGAAATCCCCCTGCTCGGTGAAGCCGCCAAGCAAATGTTCACCATGCAGCGCACCTACGACCTGCTCTTTGCTCTCTATTTCGTGGTGTGCCTTGAAATCGAACTTCGCAAGAGTGGCTGCCTCAAGGGCATGGTGCAGCACCTCAACCACCTGATTCACTCCACTAAGGTGACGATGGCGGTGATGCCGGCCTTCCTGGGATTGTTGCCTTCCGTGGGCGGCGCTCGCTTCTCAGCGCCGATCGTCGACAACGCTTCCAAGGGCATGACGATCACGGCAGAACAGAAGGCAACGATTAACTTCTGGTTCCGCCACATCTTTGAATTCTCAAGTCCCATCATTCCGGGCATGATTCTTGCTTGCTCGATCGTGGGCGTGGGTGTGGGCGACGTGATTATTCACCTTGTTTGGGTGACAGCTCTGATGTTTGCCATCGGCTGGCTGATGTTCGTGCGTCCGATGAAGTTCGAAGACCTGCGCGCCCAGAACATGGGTGAAGACCCGGACTTTGATCTCGCACGCAACCGCATGGACTTCTGGCTTTCGATTCTGCCCGTGGCGGCCGTCTTCCTTCTGATGGTTTTCGGCGGCATCGGTGCAGCCGTCTCCATGGGCGTGGTGGCCGCCGCCATGGTCTTCGTGCTGATGGGCACCAACCGCGCCGTTCCAATCAAGGATATCTTCATCGGCGCCATCGAATGGAAGCTGCTGCGCGACGTCACCTGCATTCTCTTCTTCATCCAGCTGCTTGACGTCACGGGCGTTCTGGGTCAGGTCGTCGAAAGCTTCAAGGCCGCTCCTCTGCCCACTCCCGTCATCATCGCGGGCCTGAGCTTCCTGATCGGCGTTCTGACCGGCATGTCTCAGGGCCATGTGGCCATCGTCATGCCGATCGTGGCACTACTGGCTCCTGCGGGTTCTCTGGATCTCGTGGGCGTCGCTCTCGTTTTCGGTGTCGGCGGTCAGATGATCACGCCCACGCACGTGTGCCTCATTGTGTCACTTGACTACTTCAAGGCGGATTTCTTCAAGACCCTCGTTCCGGTGATCGTAGCCGAAGCATTGTTGCTCGGGGTCTTTTCGGCGTACAGCTATCTCACCTGGGCCGGTTAGTTACACTGCGTCTTTCCAAGGTTTTGGACACCTCAAGTTGCACCGCAATTTGAGGCGTTTTCTTTGAGCGTCTTGATTGAAACGGATGCGAAAACGGACGGCAGTCTTTTCTACAACTCTGTCGTCCGGTGAGGTCGTTTCTGCGGAAATCAAAACGCCGTCATTTCGTTTCGATGCCGGTCACTTCAAAGTCGAGATCCGTGATCGTGGCCTTGAGTACGTCGTCGGTCACGGTTTCTTCGCATTCGATCACGGCGCACTTCTTTTCAAGGCTCACGTCGACACTCGTCACGCCGGCAAGCTTTGTGAGCGCCTTGGTTACGGCGCCTGAACAGTGCGGGCAGTGCATACCTTCGATCGAGATCACTTTTTGCATGGTTTTACTCCTTTGCTCCAAAGGCAATTGGTAGGCTGCGTAGGCCGCAGCAACGGTTGAGAAAGATGATAAAGAATTCCTGCTCGTCGGCTTAAAGCGCCTCAAACGCAGCGCGTTGGTCACCACGCACACAGAGCTCATGCTCATGGCCGCGGCACCGATCATAGGGTTGAGCGACCAGCCGAGCGTCGTAAAGAAGACGCCGGCTGCCACGGGAATGCCGATAGCGTTGTAAAAGAACGCCCAGAAAAGGTTCTGCTTGATGTTGCGAAGCACCGCGCCCGACAGTTCATAGGCCGACACCGCGTCGGTCAGTTTGCTGTTGACGAGCACCACGTCGGCACATTCGATCGCCACATCAGTCCCCGCACCAATTGCCATGCCCACGTCAGCCGTCGCAAGCGCGGGCGCATCGTTGATGCCGTCACCGATCATCAGCACGCGGGCTCCTTGCTGCTGCGTTTGTTTGACAACAGCAGCCTTGTCGGCGGGGAGCACTTCGCTCACCACCTCATCAATTCCGACGGCTCGTGCAATGGCTTTGGCCGTGCGCTCGTTGTCCCCCGTGAGCATCATCACACGGAGCCCCGCCGTCTTAAAGGCGCGGATAGCCTCAGCGCTGTCGCTTTTGATCGTATCGGCGCAGGCTACGATCCCTACCGGCACGTTGTCTTCGCAGACAACGAGAGCCGTCTTGCCCACTTCGGACAAAGTTTCGAGTTCCTTGAGGATAGCGACATTGTTTTGTGCGAGCGTACGGTTGCCAATGCAGTAGTTTTTGCCATTGATCTTTGCAAAAACGCTGCCCGGCTGCTGGCCGAAGTCCTTCGCTTCATAAAATCCCGTTTCGTTTTCACGTGCGCTTCGGACGATCGCCTGAGCCAGGGGATGCTCGCTTTTTACTTCAACGGAAGCCGCAAGTTTCAGAAGGTCGCGCTCACGCAGGTGCGAAGCAAATACACGCACGTCAGTCACAACAGGTTTGCCTTCGGTCACGGTGCCGGTTTTATCCAGAATCACGGTGCTGATTCCACTGCACTTTTCAAGCGCTTCGGCCGACTTAAAAAGAATGCCAAGACGCGCCGCCCGTCCCGTACCCACCATCACAGCCGTGGGTGTTGCGAGTCCCAATGCGCACGGGCAGGAAATTACAAGAACACTCACGGCAAGCGTCATGGCGAATTCAACATCTGCGCCCACGGCAATCCAGACAAGGGCTGTCACAAGCGCAATCGCAAGCACCACGGGCACGAAAATGCCGCTGATGCGATCGGCAAGACGAGCTACAGGCGCCTTGGAGGAAGTCGCTTCATCCACCAGAGCAATCACCTGCGCCAACGTCGTGTCAGCCCCCACGCGCGTGGCTTTGGCGTGAATGTGACCGGAATGCATAAGCGTTGCGGCCGAAATCTTGCTACCCACCCCTTTTTCGACCGGCAGACTTTCTCCGGTTAGGGCCGACTCGTCGACCTGAGCACGCCCCTCGATCACCACGCCGTCGACTGCGATGCGCTCGCCCGTTTTCACCACGAGGACATCGCCCACCGCCACCTCGTCGGCCGGCACTTCCGTTTCCTCGCCGTTACGAATGACACGTGCCGTATCCGGTACAAGGCTTACGAGCTGCGAGACGGCGTCCGTGGTTCTCGCTTTGGCTCGGGCTTCAAAATACTTGCCCAGACCGATAAGCGTCAGAATCATCGCGGCAGAATCGAAGTAGAGATTGTGAGCGTGGTGGCTCACAGTGCTCCAATCACCGGCGCCCGCCGCATATAACATCACGTAAAGCGACACGATGCCCGAGAGCATTGAAGCAGTCGCACCCAGCGCGACCAATGAATCCATATTGGGCGCGAGCCCCACAAGCGCCTTGAAGCCACGCGTGAAAAAGTTTTTGTTGAGCACCAGCACCGGCAACGTCAGCAAGAGCTGTGTGAAGGCAAAGGCCGTCGCTTTTTGCGCTCCCTCAAAAAAGGAGAACGTGATGCCAACCATCGGCAGCATCGTGATCACCATCAGAAGCGCACAGAAAAAGAGGCTCCAATAGAGGCGCTTGCGCGTGGTCGTCAATTCCTGCTGCAGGACCTCTGCTTGGCTGTTTTTCTTTTGAGTCTTGGTCTTGCCCGAGGGGTTCGAGTCGTTATCCCGGAGGCTGGCGCCGTAACCGGCCGCCGTCACTGCCTTGACTACGTCATCCTGCGAGAGCTTGGCGTCATCGAGCTCCAGCGTCATGTCGTTTTTGAGAAGGTTGACAGTGACGTTGCAGCAGCCGTCGAGCGCCTTGACGGCTTTTTCCACGCGCGCCGAGCAAGCCGCGCAGCTCATCCCCGTGACATCAAAGTGAAGTTTCTGCATCTTTTGGGCAATTGAATTCCGTTATGCGAAGAAGGCCTCGCCTCCCCATGGTGAGAACGATTCTAATCAAATACTTTCTTTTGGGAAGAAGGTACCTTTACGGTATATACTTTCAAAAAAGTAACTTAGATAGAAATTCCGTATGCCTTCCTCCAAAGACAACCCCGTTTCCGAACCCGCACACTGCCCGGTGCGCACCACGCTCGCACTTATCGGCGGCAAACACAAAGCCTTCATTCTCTGGAATCTTTTTGACGGCACGAAACGCTTTTCTCAGTTGCAGAAAGCCGTACCCCAAGCAAACGCCAAGATGCTCTCTCAGCAGCTCAAAGAGCTTGAGCGCGACGGTCTGATTTCCCGCAAGGCATACGCGGTGGTGCCGCCCAAGGTGGAATATTCGCTCACGGATCTCGGCAAAAGTTTGAAACCGGTCTTGAGTTGCGTCTATGAATGGGGCACAAGTTACCTCCAATCACGCGGCATTTCTCCGGACTGTTCCATGCAACCGCTCGACGAGAAGTCTGAACAAACTTCCGGCAGCGCCTGCTGTTGTGGTCACCATCCGGTTCATCCCGAAGTTGATGGCTGATCTTTTTTGACACCACCGAACGGAACTTCTCCACACATTGGCCGGGAATTTCTGAAAATCAAGAGTTGGCCGCAAGTTAAGACGCTAAAAATTCCGTCGGCTGAGCAAAAGTTGCTCATCAGAGCGCCATAGCGAAGTACGGAGCCGGCAAAAATTCTCTTTTCAACCTTTGTAGGAGAATCCTATGCCGATATTTTTTGTACGCCTTCCTGAGCTGCTTGAGCAATTGGCCGTCGGAAAAACAACGCTGTACGCCCGCATTAAGCAAGGAACCTTTCCGCCGCCCGTCAAATTTGGAGAGCGCGTTTCTGCCTGGCCTGAACACGAGGTGGATACCGTTGTCAGTGCTTATATGCGATCAGCAACCAAAAAGGATCTTCAGAAGCTGGTCGCTCAGCTCATGATTGCTCGACGTTCCGGCTGCACCGGTACGAAATAAGTGAGCTACTTCAAATCAATTAAAGGCTTGTTTACGAGCTTTTATATTTGATCTTTGACATAAGAAAACCTCCCGCTTTTTGCGATCACCGAAAGATGATTCGGAAACGGGAGGTTCTCTTTTTGCCCTCTAAAACGGGCGATCCAATAGGTTTTTCTTTAACTTTTAAAGGTTCACATTTAGCCTATTAGAAAGCCGGAACCACGGAGCCCTTGTACTTCTCAAGAATGAAGTCGCGCACGGCCGGGGACGTGATGGCGGACTTCAGCTTCTGCAGAACTTCGCGGTTGTCATCGGCGCGAACGGCCACGATGTTGGCGTACGGCGAATCCTTGGCTTCGGTAAAGAGCGAATCCTTGGTGGGATTGAGACCCACGCTCAGAGCAAAGTTGGAATTGATGACGGCGAAATCAACGTCATCGAGCGTGCGCGGCAGCACGGCAGCTTCCATTTCCAGGATCTTCACGTTCTTGGCATTGTTGACGATGTCGGCGGGAGTACCATTGACACCCACGCCGTCCTTCAGACCGAAGATGCCGGCGTCAGCCAGAACGCGCAACGCGCGGCCGCCGTTGGTCGGGTCATTCGGAATGGCGATCTTGGCGCCATCGGGAACACTCTTGACGTCCTTGAACTTCTTGGAGTACACGCCCATCGGTTCAATGTGCACGGCAACGAGCGAAGAAAGCTTCAGGCCGCGTTCTTTGGCAAAGCTGTCCAAGTAGGGCTTATGCTGGAAGAAGTTTGCGTCAATTTCCTTGTCGGCCAGAGCCATATTGGGCTTGACGTAGTCGGAGAATTCCAACACCTTGAGCGTCACGCCCTGCTTCTTCATTTCCGGAGCGATGAAGTTAAGTATGTCAGCGTGCGGAACCGGAGTGGCCCCCACAGTGATCGTCGTGTCAGCCGAAGCCGTCTTTGCGGGTTCCTTCGCCTTATCGTCACCGCAACCGGTCAGTGCAATGGCAGCCGCCGCGCAAACGGCAACGCTCGTGAAAAACTTCTTCATTGGTCTATTCTCCCAAGTGTGCAGACAAAGACACCCCAGAGTCGTCAGGCTCTTCGTCTTGTCAATGATTCTTCGATTGTACACGGACGCCTCGCCCTACACGGCAAAGCGTCCGTTTGAGAGAACAAAACCTGCCGAATTCTTGCGGTATTACCTCACTTCGCCGGTACGACCTCGTAATTAAGCCAAACAGCGCCGCCCGAAAGGATCTTGGACTCCTTAAACCGCAGGCTAAGTTTTTTGGCGGGGAACACCCCCTCTTGCGCGGCTTCATAAATTGCGGGACTTTCTTTGGTCGCGTCAATGGCCGGATAAATAACCGTACTCACCTCCTCGACAAGTCCCGCCTGCATGAAGGCCGCATTGGTGATGGCGCCGCCTTCGAGCATCCACACGCCGTCGCCGTAGTCCTTGGCAAGTTGCTCCATGGCAAGGACGAGTTCATTGCCGTTGACGGGAACCGCCACGACACCCACTCCGCTTTGACGGAGTTCTTCAATATATTCGTCGCAGACGCGGTCGCTCACCACCGTCACGATCTGTTCGCCCGTTTCCTGCACGGGCTGACCATAGTGAAGCTTGCCCTTGAAGTCGAACGCAACCGAAATCTTGCGGCCCTTCGGGTCAACCTTAATGCCTTGCGCGGGTGCGGCCTCAGCCGGCCGCAGTTTTGCGGGTTCGCTCTCCGTGATGGCCTCGCTGTATTCGGCCATCGTCACGCGGCCGATCATCCAGCCGACATAGTCGTACTGATTTGCCACCTCTTCGTAGACGCCGCCCACCGAACAGTCTTCGACAAACGGACTCCAGCGGCTCGGGTGCAGACGGCCGTCGACGCTCGCGGCCATATGGCAAACGATATGCATGATCCACTCCTCAAAAATTGCAAAGCCCGCAACCCAATAAAGGAAGCGGGCTGTTTCGACACAAATGATGCCGAAAAGGCTCTCTTGAGGAACACACGGAACGAGCAAAAGCTTGCTCGAAATTCTCGATTAGTCCTTAAGGTAATACTCAACAGTCGTCACGACACGCACGTTCTTTATCCAGCGCGTGTTGGCGTCGCGATCAAAGATCTGGAACTGTCCCTGCGAGGCGCGGCGAATTTTGCCCAAAGTCGAACCGGAGTCTTTTGCAAACTTCTCGGCCGCCTCGCGCGCATTGACCGTCGCCGCCTCAATCATCGCGGGCTTGATGCTGTTTAACTTCGTGTAATTGAAGATCGTGCGGAAGCTGTAGTCTTCGGTCGGCGTCACGCCCTTGGCTATCAGCTCGCTCATCGAGCGCTGAAGAGCTAGCACGGCATCCACATTCTTCGTCGAGACGGTCACGGACGGCGTCAGAATATAGCGGTATGCGCGCTTGTTTTCGCCATACATATTGGCCTGAGCATCGTCAACCTTGGGGCTGGCGTCCGTGATTTCGTCAGGCTTGATGCCACCCGACTTGAGAAACTCCTTGACAATCTGCGTCTGGGCTTCGGCCTGACGGTAGACCTCCTGCAGATCGTTTCCAAGCACTCGGAAGGAAATCGGCCAGAGCACCTCGTCGGCGATGACGGAGGCCGTTGCAAGGCCCTTGACTGTCACCACGCGATCGCGATCGACAAAGGCGTTGATGCCGTCGGAAAGCTGACTGCCCAAAAGTCCCAGACCGCCGATCAGACCCGCGGCCACAATCACGCTTTGTGCAATACCTTTTGAATCCATCACTCTCTCCTTCAAAAGCGATTTCAACCGCGACGACGTTTGGTTCCTCAGACATCCACCTCCACGTCGTCGCCGTGCATTTCCATCCAGCTGCGGCGTCCGGTTGCTTCGCCCTTGCCCATCAGCAATCCCATCACGGCGTCGGTCTGCGCCTTTTCGATGCCGCCGAGCGTCACGGGCAGCAGACGACGGGTGTCAGGATGAAACGCGGCTTCGGCAAGCTGCTTTTCGCTCATTTCACCCAGACCTTTGAATCGGGAGATACTGAGCTTTTCAAGCGGCAGCCCTTCTTTCTCGAGTTTACTCAAGGTACGCTTGAGTTCGCGATCATCGGCACAGTAAATTTTCTTTTCCGGTTTTTTCCCCTGTTTCGGAACGTCAACGCGGAAAAGCGGCGGCTGAGCGATAAAGACGTGCCCTTCCGAAATCAGTTTAGGGAAGTGACGATAAAAGAGTGTCAAAAGAAGAACCTGGATGTGGCTGCCGTCAACGTCGGCGTCGGCCAGAATGCAGACCTTGCCGTAACGAAGCCCCGAGAGATCCGTGTCGTCGTCGAGCTTGTGCGGATCGACGCCCACGGCCACCGCGATGTCGTGAATCACCTGGCTGGCAAAGATACGATCACTGTCGACTTCCCAGGTATTGAGTACCTTGCCGCGCAACGGAAGGATCGCCTGATGCTCCTTGTCGCGTCCCTGCTTGGCCGTGCCGCCTGCCGAGTCACCTTCCACGAGGAAAATTTCGTTGCGGCTGATGTCGGTCGATTCGCAATCGGTGAGCTTGCCCGGCAACACTGCCACGCTCGAAGACTTCTTCTTTTCGACCTTCTGAGCGCGGCGCTGACGCGCCTGCGCCTGGCGAATCACCAGCTCGGCAAGTTTTTTGCCCTCTTCAATATGATCGTTGAGCCAGTACTCGAACTGCGGCCTAACGAAATTGCTCACCAATCGCATGGCATCGCGACTTGTGAGCTTTTCCTTGGTCTGGCCCTGAAACTGGGGATCGAGCACCTTGGCCGACAGCACGAAACTGGCGCGGCTTGCAACGTCGTCGGTCAGAAGCTTCACGCCCTTGGCCATCAAGCCGTGCGCGTCCATAAAGGACTTGAGCGCCAAAAACAAACCCTCGCGAAGGCCTGCTTCGTGCGTGCCGCCGGCGGGAGTCGGAATCAGATTTACGTAGCTCTCGCGCACGGGTGTGCCGGTTTCGCTCCAGCACACAACCCAGTGGGCACCCTCGTCCACGGCAAACGTCTCATCGTTTTCTTCAGCCCACCCCTGCGCTTCGAAAGGATCAAAAAGAAGCGGCTCGGTGAATTCGGCCAACAGATATTCTCGCAAGCCTCCGTCGTAGCGCCAGGACAGTTCCTGCCCCGTCTTTTCGTTGATATAGCGAACCGTACAACGCGGAAGCAAAACGGCCTTACTCTGCAACAGACCGATAAGCTGTTGTTCCGGAATCGTCGGCGAATCAAAATACTTGGGATCCGGCAGACATTGAACGCGCGTACCCGTGTACTTTTTGCCGCGACTGGAAGGTTGTTCGGTAAGAGGTTCCGATACGAAACCGTCAGCAAAGCCGATGTCGTACTGTTTGCCGTCGCGCCAGACCGTGACGTTCAAATGTTGACTCAGGGCGTTGGTCACCGAGACGCCGACGCCATGCAGACCGCCCGAAAAGCTATAGGCGCCGCCTGAGGCCTTGTCGAACTTACCGCCTGCGTGCAGTTGCGTAAACACCAGTTCCACCGTCGGGATGCCTTCCATGGGGTGAATGCCCACCGGAATGCCGCGGCCGTTGTCTTCAACGGCAACGCTGCCGTCGGCACACATCGTCAGCGTGATCGTGTCGCCGAACCCGCCGAGCACTTCGTCGCTCGCGTTGTCAAGCACTTCCTGAATAATGTGAAGCGGATTGTCCGTCAGGGTATACATGCCCGGGCGGCTTTTGACGGGCTCCAACCCCTTTAAGACGCGAATGGAATTTTCTTGATAATCAGACGGACGCTTGCGAACTGCCATTTCTCGGAATCAGGCCCTGCGGGCGCTTACTTTGACCACAATCGGAAAAGGAGCGCCCGTCGAAAGTGACGGGCGCAAACTGTAAAACTCGAGACGGATTTTAGCGGCGATTTTCGTCCGGCGTATCCTGCACGGCCGAGGCAGGCTTTTTATCGTCTTCGGAAGAATCGCCTTCCTCGACCAGCACTTGCTCTTCAGACTCCGCGGCAGCCTTCGCATCCGAGCCGGGAACAACCGCAACAGGGACCAGACGCTTGACGGGATGCTTGAGCCAAGTCTTCAACATGGCGATGGCCGCCGACAGGAAAATGGGACCCAACACGACGCCGAGCATGCCGAAGCTCATGATGCCGCCCAAGACGCCTAGGAAAACCAGCGCCAGAGGCAATGCCGTACCGCGGCTGATCAGAATGGGCTTGATGAAGTTATCCACCGAACTCACCGCAAGAGTTCCCCACAAAACCAGGAACACCGCCCAGCCGATCTGATCGGTTGCGGCGAGCCAAATGGCAACCGAACCCCACACCAGAGGCGGACCAACGGGCACGACGGAGAGCACACAAACGGCGAAACTGAGCATCACAACACCCGGAACATCAGCGATGATAAAGCCGATGGCCGCCACCACACCCTGCCCCACAGCGGTGCCGAGCACGCCGAAGACCACCGAGCGGGTCGTGTTGACCAAAATGCCGGTGTATTCATCAGCAAGATCGCCCGAGACTCGCTTTAGGAACAGACGACCGCGGCGCGCGAGCGAATTGCCGTCGCGATAGAAGAAGAATGCAATAAAGGCAACGAGCGCCATCTGGAACAAGCCGTTGCCGATGCCGACTGACGCACTCAGCACCCACTTGGTGACGGGGTCGATAGCCTTTTGAATGAAGTCCCCGAGGGCGGCGGGATCAAAACCTAAGTGAAAGGCTTCGTTGATGCTTTCTCCGACGTAGGGAATGGCAATTAGCCAATCGGGCAATTTCATACCGCCGGCCACCCAGTCGCGTACCCAATGAATCAGCTGCGGAATCTGATGCGCGAGAACGCCCGTAATGATCGACAACGGAATGAGCACCGTGACGATCACGACGCACACCATGAATGTCGCCGCTATCGTCGAACGATTGCCGAAGCTCGTGAGCGCCCGCTCGTACAACGGCCAGCTGACGACAGCCAGAATGCCCGCCAACAAAATGGCCGTGAGAAAAGGTTGCATTACAAAGTAGCAACCAAGAAGAATCAGAGCGCCGAAACCGATTCGTAGCCAAAGATCGACGCTGTCACGGAAACTAAACATAGGAAGTCAGTCATCAGCCGTTGTTTATACATCCTTGCTCATGCTATCAAAATTTGCTCGAACAAAATTGTCGGTTTGCTACAATTGCGGGCCTGACAGACTTTCCGAAGCATAAACGGGAAGTTTGAACACTGTGCGTCTCTGTAGTTCAACTGGATAGAACAAGCCCCTCCTAAGGGTTAGATCTGGGTTCGAGTCCCGGCAGAGGCGCCAAGTTAGAAAACCGAGCGGTTCGTCACCGTTCGGTTTTTTGTTATTTTTTCATTAGACACAATCCTGTACCCGTATACAGCGTTCATGAGTGCGCACTTTCGTTCGCGCGTCGCAATCACTCTTACGATGATGAATACAAGGGGCTTAGACTCTTACACCTGCTCCAAGTATCCGTCAAAGTTCCTGTGAGTCCTACTTTCCCAGGAGCTAATGAACTAAAGTGTTGCACGACAGCATAAAGGGGGATGCGGACGAAAACTTGGACCAAACTTCTGGAATGAGGTTCAAGTTATGTACACACAGAAAGAAATCAACGACGTCTTAAAAATATATGATCGTTTGAACTCACTACGAGGTACCGTTCGGCTTCTAGGGTATCCTTCACGCTCCAAACTACGAGAGTGGCTTCGAGAAAGACGCGAGACAGGTCAGGTCCGTGTTAAGTCTTGCTTGCGAGGAAATAACGAGTCACGGAAAAAGGCTGCCAAAACCTACATTCAAAGCGGTCGTAGCTTGCAAGCAACGATCAATCAATTGGGCTACAACGTTTCTCAACGGACAATTCAGAATTGGGTCAAAAAGTTTTATCCGAAAGCGAGAAAGCTCAACAACAGCCCTATCAAGTTCCACCCTAAGCGTTTTTCTTGGGAAACGAAAATAAAAGCCGTTTACGCCATGCGGCAACCCAACCGCTCCGTTATCAGTGTGGCTCGTGAATACTCTGTTTCACGCCAAACTCTATATGCTTGGGACAAGGAGATACCTAATCCATGCATTAACGTACCGGAGCCGGTTATGACAACACCTCCAAAACGAGATAAGCCCGCACCTGAGGCTGTTGGGTGAACTCTTAAAGTGCCCCCCATTTAAGAAAAATCAAGAAATTAACCGCCAAAACAACAATGGATTCTGACATTGCCAACGAAGGGCAAGCAGCCAATGATGTCATCTATTGATCTTGTAGGATATAGTATGCAATTCTCCTCCCGCATCTACTAATATATTAACAGTCAAATCGCGGTTTGGGATCGGATCAATTAATACAGTACCCCCATAAATTTGTCCTGGCAAGACTTCATGAACTCTTAGGTAATGACCTTTAAACTCAGTTAGATCTTCCAATAGGGTGTCATATTGACTTTTTAGGTCTCTTTTCAAAGATTCTGTATTCTCTTTTGATTCTTTATATGCAACATTTGGATCGTAAGTATGTGAGCGATAGCTGACCCATCCTGAATAGTTGTAGTTGGCAGTTTCCCCTGACGGAGTTATGACTGAACCTCGTCCGTATATTGGGGCTGTACCAGAGGAATATGAATGCCCGGCTCGCATGTTTTGAATTCCGGTGGCAAAACTTGACAAAAAGGTTAACCATGCTTTTGAATTTATAGACGTGGCTCGCAATTCCTCGTAGTGATATGGCCGAATGATCTTTCGCTCCCCCTCCTCAATAATATGCACCCTAATATAATCTGGAGAAAAAAGGAAAGATTCTTCAGAGTTATTGAAGACATATATGGATACTGGAATCTTTTCAGTATTACTTACAGCATCTGGCAATTCAACGACAACAAGATTTGTATGTTCGGAGATTTTATATTGATCCTTATCTACAACTCTATCATCTAATTTGTTCTGACTATCAGGAAAATCTTGTTTGGTTACTTTGCTGTATTGTTGTGATGCACAAGCAGTCAGTAACATCAAAGGAATAGCAAGAAACAGGAGATACTTATTCATTGTCTTTTATTCTTCAAAAATTGGAGCAGCATGTGTCTTTCCACATTTGTATATTTTCGCTGTCGCAGACGGTGAGAACCCAGTGCTTAGATCTATCCAGACTATATGAGTCCCCCCTATTTCACCAGCGTCCCCCTTGACGGCTATTTGAGCGTTCTCTAAACCAATATTAGCCATCATCCCGCCCCAACCTGAATTTCTTGTTTTGGTGGTTAAAAAGACGCAATCTCCCCGAGATTGAATATATTCATCAGTTACTTCTTGAACTCTTAAAGACTCCTTAGATGGCGATAATGCACACCCTGTGAGAACTAATGAAATTGCAATGAGAAATCCTTTCATTGATATGACCTCTTTTAAAGATAAGTTCAAAATGTTCAATTTGTAATTTCCAAAATCTCAACCTTAGCCATAACGATCAAAAAGTTGTCTACAAAAGGTACGGCTCCGCTGACTTCAAGCTTTTGATAAGCAAGCGAATACTCGTTTTTTGTGCTTATCTTGACAATGCTGATTGTCAATTCAACTAACTCGTTGAGTGTATCAAATACTTCTTGTGAGAGCTTTGTTGCGTCTTCTAGCATACTTTTTGTCAATTCGGCAACTCCACTCTCAAATTGCCTTTTTTAGATGTCGTTTTCCCGTATCCTCTGCAGAATCAGACAACTAAAGCCAAAAGATTCTCGGCCGAGATATCAAATGCTCATCCAACGGCTCTCTGTAAGGAACTCTGTCTTTGTAATAATTCTTCGGCAAATACCACAGTTCCAAACCGAACGACACGAGAAGTGACCGCTCATCATCCCCCTAACCGGATCGGCTACCGGTTGTCGGGATTCTCTCTTTCAAAAGCGAGCAGGCTTATTGACTTCTGCCGTTATACGCAGACTTACTCAAGACGATGGTTGCAAGCACGACAAGTGCATCACTTCTTCAATCATCCGATGCATGGCTCGGACAAGCTCCGTATCGGCGGCTCGATAGAAGACTTCTTTCCCCACTCGACGAGAAGTTACAAGTCCGGCAACCTTCAAAAGCCTCAGATGGTGCGCTACGGCGGGGCTGCTCATCTCCATGATGGCAGCAATGTTGAGCACGCACTCTTCGGAATGGCACAACAACAAAAAAATCCGACAGCGGGCCGCATCGCTTAGATGTTTGAAAACCTGGGCCACAGGTTCAAAGCTTGAAGATTCGGGCAATTGCTCCACTGCAAAAACATTTCCCTCTTTATGCCGATGCGGAAGATTTGTTGTGACAGACATATCAGACAATTCAATTCTTGCTTAATCTTGACATCCAACACCAACCGGATTATAGTTCAACCAGTCAATTAAGTAATTGCTTAATTCTTTAACCAATAGGAGCAACCAAAATGACAAAGACCTACAAGATCGTAGTTGATTGCGCTAACTGCGCCCGCGAAATGGAAGAAGCGGCAGCAAAAATCAGCGGTGTGCAATCGGTCACGGTGAATTTCATGGCTCAAAAAATGGTTGTGGAATTCCGTGATGGGTTTTATCCCGACAATGTCATGATTGAAGTGCTTAAAGCATGCAAAAAAGTAGAACCCGACTGCGAAATTTTTCTCTGATGTCGAAACGCCGCCAGAGCACTGCTTGACGGCGTTTTTTTCTCTCTTCGATTCAAATTTTGCTTAATTTTTACATCAAATTAAGCTCAAGACATCACCAACGGACTCTGCAACAAATGAAGACAAAGCAAAAAAAGATGCTTGTACGCATCATCCTTGCAGCAATGCTTCTCGTAAGTCTCGCGTTTGCACCGGTCACGGGACCTTTGAGATTGGCGCTTTACCTTATTCCCTATCTTCTTGTCGGCTATGACATCCTGCTCAAGGCAGCAAAAGGCATACGAAACGGCCGTATTTTTGATGAAAATTTTCTGATGACCGTTGCCACTTTGGGCGCCATTGCCATAGCACTTTACGACAATACCGGCGATTACACGGAAGCCGTTGCCGTGATGCTCTTTTATCAGATCGGTGAATGGTTTCAAGCTTATGCCGTGGGCAAAAGCCGCAAAAACATCAGCGATTTGATGGACATCCGCCCCGATTACGCCAACATTGAAAGAAGCGGGAAAATTGAACAGGTCGCTCCCGAATCTGTTGAGGTCGGAACCGTTATTGTCGTGCAACCCGGTGAAAAGGTTCCCATTGACGGCATCGTTATACGCGGCGAAACGAGTCTCAACACCAGCGCTCTCACGGGGGAAAGTCTGCCGAAGAACGTTGCCCCGGGGGAAAGCGTCACCAGCGGTTGCATCAATCTGACCGGCGTTATTTATGTGCGTACAACCAGGCTCTTCGGAGATTCGACAGTATCTCAAATCCTGGAATTGGTCGAAAATGCCTCTTCACGCAAATCGCAATCGGAGGCCTTCATTACTCGTTTTGCCCGAATCTATACGCCGATTGTGTTTTTCAGCGCTTTGGCGCTTGCTCTCGTCCCTCCGCTAGTGCGGCTTTTTGCAATGGGAGCAGACGCTCAATGGGATGACTGGATATATCGCGCTTTGGTGTTCCTGGTTATCAGCTGCCCCTGCGCTCTTGTGATCAGCATTCCTCTTTCTTTTTTCGCCGGCATCGGCGGAGCAAGCAAAGAAGGAATACTTGTGAAAGGTTCCAATTATCTGGAAGCTCTTTCACAGACTTCAACTCTTGTCATGGATAAAACAGGAACGCTGACGCAAGGTGTTTTCCAGGTAACGGCAGTTCACCACAACACGATCGATGAAAACCGCCTCCTCGAATTGGCGGCTCTTGCCGAAAGTGCCTCCTCGCATCCGATCAGCAAGAGCCTGCAGAAAGCATACGGCAAAGCAATTGATCGAAGTCGCGTCACGAACATCCGTGAACTTGCTGGTAAAGGTGTCGTCGCCAGTGTCGACGAACAGGAAGTTGCAGTCGGCAATGAAAAACTCATGACCGAACTCGGAATAGAGTTCATCGCCTGCCGCAGTATCGGCACAATCGTCCACATTGCCGTCAACGGAAACTATTGCGGCCACATCGTGATTGCAGATCAACTGAAACCCAATGCAATCAAAGCGATTGATGCTGTGAGAAAAGCCGGCGTCAACAAAGTGGTCATGCTCACCGGCGACCGCAAAAGTGTCGCCCTAGCAGTGGCTTCACAGTTGGGCATTGACGAAGTGCGCTGCGAACTGATGCCCTCGGATAAAGTTTCCGCTGTTGAAAAGCTGCTGGCGCAACGAACCGGCTCCGGGAAACTGGCTTTCGTCGGCGATGGTATCAACGATGCTCCCGTTTTGTCCCGCGCCGATATCGGCATTGCGATGGGAGCCATGGGATCAGACGCTGCCATTGAAGCTGCAGATATCGTTCTCATGGATGACGATCCTCTAAAAATTGCCAAAGGCATCAAGATTTCTCGTAAATGTCTTCGCATTGTCAAGGAAAACATCTGGCTGGCTATCGGCATCAAGGTCCTGTGTCTTTTGCTGGGAGCTGTTGGCTTGGCCAACATGTGGATGGCAATTTTTGCTGACGTGGGAGTCATGATTCTTGCTATCTTGAATGCAATTCGTGCTCTCTTTGTCAAAAAACTTTGATCACTTCGTCTTGCGGCTTGGTCTCACGCGTGTCCTCTTTCGTGTTGGCGGCACGCGTGTGTTTGTGCGTCTTTTCTGCCAGTACAGATTTGGGAAACTGTTCACGTAAGTGTCGAAGATACTTTTCCGCACGGTCAAGCTGCTCGCGATACACCTTTGCCTGTTCCAAATATTCGTCTACGCGTTCAAGAAGCCACTCTGTTCCCTTGGACGGATCCTGTTCAAACTCAATAAAGCGCTCGATGCACTCGAGCTTCATGCCGTTGGCGCGACAAGTCGTAATAAATTCCAACCGTTTTACCGCTTCCTGAGAGTAGTTGCGCTGTCCTCCCATACTGCGTCTTGGTTCAGGCAATAGACCTTTTTGTTCATAAAAGCGAATTCTGGTCACAGGGCATCCCGTCCTTTGCGCCAATTCACCAATTTTCATCTCGTTCTCCACAATACTTGAAGCTACAGTAACTATAGATTTTATGATGTCTCTTGCCAATACCGGCAACTCTTTTGTAGGAGTAACACCATGAAATTTCAACAAATTCGCAGCGCCACCAGCATCGTGACATTTGCCAACCGGCGTTTTTTGATTGATCCGATGCTCTCAGCTCAAGGTACCTATCCGGCTGTCCCAGACACCACCAGCACCGGTCGCGGCAATCCGGATTGCGATCTGCCTTGCCCGATTCAAGATCTGTTTAACGTTGATGCCGTCATTGTGACCCATCTTCACTTTGATCATTTCGACAAAGCTGCAGCTGAATTACTGCCAAAAAAACTTCCGTTGTTTTCTCAGAGCGTTCAGGAGGCAAAGATTCTCAGTGGTTTGGGCTTTACCGACGTACGCGTTCTTGCAGATTCCGGTACGGATTTCAACGGCATTCGTCTTTTTCGTACCGATTGCGATCATGGCTCAAGCAATCTTGTAACTATGGACGGCTACCGGGACTGCGGTTTCAGCGAAAAAGCTTCCGGCGTCGTTTTTGAAAGTAACCTTGAAAAAACGCGTTTTTATCTCGCCGGAGACACCATCTATTGCCAATACGTTGTCGACGCAATAGAAAAATACACGCCCGGAGTCGTCGCGGTTAATGCCGCGGGCGCCCAATTTCCACTTGGACATCTGTTGATCATGAATCAATACGACGTGCGTTCCCTTATGCGGCGTTTTCCCGAAATTGACGTTATCGCCACGCATGTCGAAGGCGTCTCGCATGCGACAGTCACTCGCCCCTTGCTGCGAAAATTTGCCCGTGAAAATAATCTGAATCGCCTGTTCATCCCCAATGACGGACAAACCATTGAGTTTTGAGACAACTCTGAGCAGCTTGTGAGAACAGTGATCTGAACCTGGCTGAAATCGGTTTGAACATGATTTTGAGAGACTCACACCGAAACCGGGATTGATTCCTTGCTCTATCGTCTCAATCCAAGCGCACCTTTAGCTGCAAACCAAAGAGTTCGTTAAAGTAGCAGACAGAGAACTTACCTCTTCCGGAGGTCAGACCATTCTGCGCTTTTCTATGCGTCCGACGAACTCTATTCTTGGCCAACATTTCACGATTGCGCGGCAGCTGCGGTTTACGCTGCCGCGCATGCTCATGTCCCTTTTTATCATGAGTTATATGGTGGCCGACGGCGTTCTGATCAGCCGCTACATGGGAACGGTGGCGCTTGCGTCACTCAACATGATCTTTCCGCTTGCAATTTTCCTGGGAGCTGTGGGCATCATGCTCTCGGCTGGCGGCGGATCGGTCGTCTCGAGGCGTATGGGTAGGGGCGACTCAGAAGGCGCCGACCGTGCATTGAGTACCGTCATCTATGCCGAATTTGCCTTCGGTCTTGTGGTGGGTTTGCTCGGAATACTTGTGCTCCCTCTTTTGCTTGATTTCCTGCACGTCAATGAGGAACAGTACTCATATGCCTACGACTACCAGGTTGTCTGGCTGGCGTTCATGCCTGTTTTTCTTTTGAGCGTGCTCTTTCAGACCTTCTTCACCGTCTCGGGGTATCCCAAGCTGGGACTGACCGTTTCGGTGGCTTCAGGGCTTACCAACGTCTTTCTGGACATCCTCTTCATGGGGCCTCTGGGCTGGGGGATGCACGGAGCAGCATTGGCCACCGTGATTTCATGGGTTGTAGCCGTTGCGGCCGGACTTGCCTTCTTTTGCCGCCGCAAAGCTCCGATTCGCATCATTTGCACGCGCCCGGACTGGAAGGCTCTTAAAGGAGCCTGCACAAGCGGCGTCTCGGAAATGGTCGGCAGCCTCTCTTCGTCCGTTACGCTTTATTTTTTCAACGCCGCTTTCATGTATTGGCTCGGTGTTGACGGCGTAGCTGCGCTCACGATCGCCTCCTATTCCACCTATGTCTTCAATTCGATTTTCTACGGTTTCTGCGAAGCAACCGCCCCGATTCTCGGCTACAAGTACGGCGAACAAAATTGGACTGAACTCGCTTGCGTATTCCGCAACAGTCTGATCATCATAACCGTTTTTTCTCTTGCAGCCTACGGGTTATCGGTTCTCTTTGCCGCACCGGTGCTGGGATTTTTTGCGCCGCAGGATTCGCATGTGTTTGAACTCGTGCTTGCCAACTTCGGGTATTTTGCGCTGTCTCTTCTGCTTCTGTGTCCCAACATGTTTGCCGCTTATCTCTTCACGGCCATGGGCGACGGGAAACGCGCGGCGATCGTGTCGTTTTGCAGAACGTTTTTGTTCACCGTCTTGGCAATCGAATGCTTGCCACTCGCGGTCGGAGAAATCGGTCTGTGGTTTGCCGTACCGCTTGCCGAGCTTCTCACGCTGATATTGAGCGCAACACTCGTGATTCGCAACCGTCGCCGTTATGGCTACGACGGACAACCCGCGACGGTTGTCAATATCACCTGATGAGGCACCAAAGAAGTTTAACAATTCGTCTGTGGAAACCGTTCCGGAAAAAATATTCGGCTATAAGATTCTGCAAGAGTCTGCATCGCAGGCAAAAGTGCCTTTTGAAGTCGGTTCTTTTCCTGTTTCTTTGCCTGGAAATTTAGAGATGACTGCCAACCGCGAAAAACCCGAACAGCTGACATTCTTCTTTTTTGAAGAAATGCCCAAGCCGACCAAGGGCACGATTTACCTTGACACCAGCAAGAAAGGCGTCACGAAATTCAAAACGCGGCGTCACAACTTCTATCGCGCCGAAGTCACCTACAACGGCGTGAAATACCGCAAGCGCTCCGCCGAGCGAGCCGATTGCGAACAGTTCCTGGCTCAATTGGCCGAGAAGTACGAAAAAGGCCTGCTTTGACGTCCTCCCCTGAAGTCAGGGGCTTTACGGCCTCTACTGCAACAAAGCGCCCGCGGTCTCCTCAACCGAATTTTTAGCGTTTGGTTAGATCGAAACGATCAGCCTTGGTTGTGCTCGAAACCTGAAGCAGACCGAGCACGGTGTGATAGAGGCTTTCGTGTGTAACTTTGCTCTTTGCCGTCGCGGCAAGTTTCTCACGATCCACCTTGTAGTCCTGAGCAAAGTTATCCGACATCCACATCACCATCGGCACCTGCACCTGCTCGTCGGGCGACATCCAATGGGGCGCTCCGTGAAGATAAAGTCCCTTCTCTCCCAGGCTCTCGCCGTAGTCCGATACGTACAGCATCGCGGTGTTCATGCCGGAAGCACCTTTGAGCGTATCAATAATGCCGGCAAGAACCTTATCGGTGTAGCGCACGGAATTGTCATAAGCGTTGCCAAGCTCTTTTTCCGAGCAACTGCCCAAATCGTTGGCCGTGCACTCCGGCAGCCACTTCTTCTGATCCTTGAGGATGCGCAGATGATAGGCCGGTCCGTGCGACCGTTTATCAAAAAGCGCCAAATCTACCGCACACGCCTTTTGACATTTATTCGCTCTGAGCACCCACAGATTTCTCCGTGAGGTCAGTCAGGCGCCCAACGGTTCTCTCGATTCCAACGGCGCCTTTTTCTTTTCAGCACTCCACTTTCGTCCTCGGTGAGG
>ENA-ORNF01000504-ORNF01000504.1-human-gut-metagenome-genome-assembly--contig:-NODE-504-length-39879-cov-6.316819_pt1 | contig 39879 bp, 48 predicted proteins | sample MGYA00242110_ERZ509012 | MGnify/ENA primary metagenome ERZ509012 (study PRJEB26280, sample SAMEA2338714) | human gut metagenome | biome: human gut; feature: human-associated habitat; material: faeces...
TAATACCATTAATTTATAGTTTCTTTTATTTGAGACATATTATCAAATTTACCTGTAAAAATTCCTAAAAAACTTTTTCCCATTTCTATAGTATTATCTATTGCTGTTTTTACACCAGCTTTAAATCCGTCTGTTATTATACTGTCTTTTATTTCAATTACATTTTCCTCTAAAAAACTGGGTAGAAGTGCCCTTATTCCTAAATCCACTCCTGCATTTATTACTTGTCCTAAATTTGTTTCTAAAAAAGATTTTTGTTCTTCAAAATTTACTGTTTGAGTATTACTTTTTTCTAAACTAATATTATTATTTATTTGTAATTCATTTTTCTCCATATTATTTTCTCCCTTCTTAATTTATCTTCATTTTTTTTATTATATTTATATATTCATCCAAATATTTATTTTTTGGATAACATTCCTTTTTTACAATCATATAATCTATATAAAAATTATCTAATTTATAAAAAATACTAAGAAGGAGACTTTTAGCCTCCTCATCAAATTGTTTATTTTCTAGAATTGATTCTAACTCATTTTTATAATCTTTTATACTTAATTTAGCTAATATTTTTTCTTTTTCACCCAATGTGTAACTCTCCTTTTAATATCCTATTCATTTGTTTTTGAAGATGTAGACATTTTTAGTTCATTTAATTTTTCAGGTGTCATCAATACTTGTCTTGGCTTACTTCCTTGATAACACGAAATAACTCCTCTTTCTTCTAGTTGATCTATTATTCTTCCTGCTCTTGCATAACCCACTTTAAATTTTCTTTGAATAAAAGAAGTTGAAGCTTGACCAGTTTCTACAACTACATCCATTGCTTCCATTAAAAATGGATCAGTATCATCGCCATCTGTTTCTTCTAATTCTTTATCTGATTTATTATTATTTTCTATACTTTCAAGTATTGCTTCACTATAATTTGCAGTTCCATTTGCTTTAACAAATCCAACAATTTTTTCAACTTCATCATCAGATACAAAAGCACCTTGAATTCTTGTTGGTTTTGATGAACCTGCTGGAGAGAATAACATGTCTCCTTTTCCTAATAATTTTTCCGCTCCTACCATATCTAAAATTGTTCTTGAATCTACTTGTGATGAAACGGCAAATGCTATTCTTGACGGTACATTAGCTTTAATTAAACCTGTTATTACATCAACAGAAGGTCTTTGTGTTGCTATAACTAAATGCATTCCTGCTGCTCTTGCTTTTTGTGCTAATCTACAAATAGCATCTTCAACATCTTTTGCAGCAACCATCATTAAATCTGCAAGCTCATCTATAATTATTACAATTTGAGGTAAATTTCCTCCTTCACCTTCTTTTTCCATTGCAACATTATATCCTTTTAAATCCCTTACTCCTTTAGACGCAAATTTATTGTATCTATCATCCATTTCTTGAACTGCCCATGCAAGTGCACCTGCAGCTTTTCTTGGATCTGTTACCACTGGAATTAAAAGATGTGGTATTCCATTATATACAGAAAGCTCAACCACTTTTGGGTCAACCATTACTAATTTTACTTCACTTGGTTTTGCATTATAAATAATACTTGTTATTATTGTATTTATACATACACTTTTTCCTGAGCCTGTTGAACCTGCGATTAAAACATGTGGCATTTTGGCAATATCTGCTATAACAACTTGTCCTGCAACATCTTTTCCAAGTGCTACACTTAATTTAGATTTGTTATTTTCAAATTCTTCAGTTTCAATAACATCTCTTAAATGAACAGATTCTTTTTCTTTATTTGGTACTTCAATTCCTACTGCTTGTTTTCCTGGGATTGGAGCTTCAATTCTTATAGTTTCAGCAGCTAAATTTAAAGCAATATCATCAGCAAGATTTGCTATTTTACTTACTCTAACACCTTCTGCTGGTTTTAATTCATATCTTGTTATAGCAGGTCCTACAGAAACATTTTCAACTTTTGCTGATACACCAAAACTATATAATGTTTTCTGTAATTTAGCTGCAGTGTCTGTTAAAGCTCGTGCACCAGTTTTAGTTGCTTTTTTTACATTTTTACTTAGCAAATTAATTGGCGGATATTCATAATGCTCATCTTCAACAGCAACAGCATGTTCTAATTGTAATACCTCTTTTTTATTCTCTTGTTTTTTCTCTTCTTCTTGTTTAAATAAATTTCCTTCTATATATTCTGGATCATCTTTTAATTCATGGCTTGATTGTTTTTTCATACCTAAAGGTACTATATCATTGGATTCATGTTTATATTTTCTAAAATTTGAATCTTCTCCATCTAAGTTAATTTGTAATTGGCTAACTTCTAAAGCTTGTTTTCGTTTTTCTTCTTTTTCTCTTAATTTTCTTTCTTTTTTAGATTGTGCAACTTCTTTTTGCTTGCACTCTTCATTTTTTTCTTCTATTCGCTTTTTCTTTTCCTCTTTCATTTGTCCAATTAAGTCTGCAATAAATTCTGTTGGTTTAAATCCAAACATGAAAACCATAAAAATTAAAGTTAATCCAATTGCTAAAATTATTGTTCCAGGTATTCCTAATAATTTTATTAATGGAAGCGCTATAATTGCACCAATTACACCTCCACCTTTATTCATAGTTCCTAAATAATATGCCTTTTCTGAAATATTTTGAAATCCAACAGTCATATCTAATGCTTTAGGTACTGCAATTTCATATATGCTCATAATAGTACAAATACAGCATATTATTATTCCGTACTGTAACAATTTAGAAACTATATAATCTTTATCATCATGTATTAAATTGATTGCAACCACCAAAATTCCAATTGGAATCACATATTTTACAAGTCCAAATATACCACCTAAGAAATCACTTAATAGTTGTCCTATACTTCCTGACTTAAAATATATTAATACACCACTTAAAATTCCTGCAACAATTAAAATAACAACTGCAGCATCTATATTAATTTTCTTTGACTGCTTTTTCTTTTTTCTTTTTGCCAACTCTATTCCTCCTGTTCTTTTTGTATTCATAAGCGCATACCAAAATGAATACAAAAACAAAACAGTGGAAAAAAGAACCGTCCCCGTTTCCACTTCCACTGTTTATTTAAGTTCTTTTCTATTGTTTTGAATAATTTTTAATGCATCTTCTAACGAAACTTCTAATCCAGCTAAAATATTATCAGCATAATCTTTAGTTCCTTTTGAAATCTCTCTAGACATTTCATTTGCAGTTTCAATAATTTCAGCTTTTTTCTCATATGCCTTTTTAGTAATTTCGTTTTCATTAATCATTGAAATTATTCTGTTTTCAGCTTCTTTAACTATATCATCAGCTTCTTTTTGTGCTTCTACTAAAATACGTTGTCTTTCTTCTTTAATCCATTTAGCTTGTTTCAGTTCATCTGGTAGTTTAAGTCTAATTTCTTTTATTATTTCTAAAATTTCTTCTTTGTCAACAATACTTTTACCAGAAAAAGGTACTGTTTTACAGTTTTCTAATATGTCTTCTAATTCTTCTAATAATGTAAATATTTCCATTGTTTAGCCCCTTTCACTTCAAAAATATGAGATGTGCTCTACCATATTTTCGACAATCATAAATTTGTATATCTAATTTTTTTAAGTTTTTTATTTCTCTTTCCAATTCATCTGTTTCAACTATTATAATGCCTTCATTTTTTAGTAATTTCAAAGACAATATCATTTCTACTGAATTAACAGCAATATCATCCCTATATGGCGGATCTATATAAACTATATCAAACACTATATTTTTATTTCTAAAATCTAATAAGCATTTTTTGTAATCTTTGTTTACTACTACAGCATCTTTTTGTAATTTAGTTTTTTCTAGATTCTGATATATCATACTTATTGCTTTATATGATATGTCACACATATAAGCTTTTTTACATCCTCGGCTTAAAAATTCAATGCCTATTGAACCACTACCTGAAAACAAGTCTAAAACAACCGCATCTTCTATGTTGTTTTGTACTATATTAAATAAAGATTCTTTTACTCTATCTAATGTTGGTCTAGTTGTAATTTCTTCAATTGAATTTAACTTTGTCCCTCTTGCAGTTCCACTAATTACCCTCATAATAACCTCTTATCTAATACATATATATTTTATATTATGTTTTTTTGAATATGTCAATACTATTCACACAAATGTAACATACTCTTAATATTTTTGTAACATTTTTGCAATACAGAAATCGTTTTACATAAAAAAAGAAAAAGAGAAGCATCCCTATTTCCCATTTTTTCATATGTTTTAATTATCTTTTTTCATATCTTTTATTAGTTCTAATTGTGATATTAAAAGAGATTCCATTTTTGCCTTATATATATCAAATTGTTTTTCCATTTCATCAATTTCTCTTTTTTTCAAAACTATAGATTGATTTAGTGAGTCTAAAGATTGTTTAGCTGAACCTTCTGCTTCTTTAATTATTTGTTCTGCTTGTTGTTTTGCAGTATTTTTAACTTCATCAGCAGCAGACTGTGCTATAACTAATGTATTTTGAAGTGTGCTTTCTATTGTTTTATAATGAACAAGATCTTGTTCTAATTGAGCTATTTTTCTATCTTTTTCAGAAATATCTCTACACTTTTGTTCATAATCAGCAGTAAGTTGATCCAAAAAATCATCTACTTCTTCTACATCATATCCGTTAACCATTTTTCTGGAAAATTTTTTGTTTTCTATATCTAGTGGTGTAATCATATACAATTCCCTCCATCTTTTTTATGATTAATCATTCAAATTATTATTTTTTAACCAAGAAACAGAAAGTTTATTTTTTATTTCTTCTCTTGCCATTTCATTTGTAATATCATAATTATAAGGTGCAATTAAAAATATAGAATTTGAAACTTTTTGCATATGTCCATCTAGAGCATGTACAGCCCCACTTATAACATCTATTATTCTTCTTGCAATATCTTTATTAACATATTCCAAATTTACTATAACAGATTTTTTCTCTTTTAGTAAATCACATATGCTTTCTGATTGTTCGAATGATGTTGGTTGAGATATTACCATTTTTATTTGTTGAACTTGTGGCATATTTACAACTTTAGTATTGCGTTTTCCCCAAATTCTTTTTTCTTCTACTTCTTCATTTTCTGGTTCGTACTCTTCCATTTCATATTCATTTTCATCTTCTGTATCTGCTGCTGGGTCTACTCCAAATAAATCCCAAACCTTATTCATTATTGCTCCTGACATAATATTATACCTCCTAAATAAATTACTCCTCATTTGTTAGCTACTACTAGTATCTATCTTTTTTTCTTTAATGTCAATACTTTTTAGGCTTTGTAATAAAAAATTAATATTTTTGTAATATTTTTGTAATATTGTTTTATTTTTCTATTTATTTTTAATTATAATTTCATCATACGCACTTATTGATTTTTTATTATTTATATTAGTTACATCATATCCTGCTTCTTCAAGTTCTTCAGTTGAATAATTTGCCACTATTGCATAGTTATCATTTTGTCTTAATACTTTTACTAATACTTTTTCTTCATATCCTGCTCTATTCCTTATAATATAAGCAAAATCCCCTTCATAATGTAATGCTGAATTAGGAATTTTCATTCCAGAATCACTCCACCAAATAATATCAAATGTAATTTTTCTATGATTTGTCAATTTTTCTACTGATTGTGATATTTCAAACACTAATAACGCTTCATTATCACTTTCATTTGACTTATACACAATTTCAGCAGGTATTTCTTCTGATGTAGGTAATCTAATTTTTAGTTTATCGCCAACCTTAGAATTCAGTGCTTCATTTGTTTTAGATAAACAAGTAATGTAACACTTAAAATTATTTATTATTTTAGCATTTGCACCATTAGATGCAATGATTTGGCTAGTTTTCAAATTAAGTGAGTTTAAAAAATTTTTATTTAAATATGTAAAATCTCCCACTGTTAAAACATTTTCCAAATTATCAATCCTATACGATATTATTCCACTATCAGTAGCATATACATATTTTGAGTTTGAATTTAATTGATTTTCATATGCTGTTCTTTGTTGAATAAGCTGTTTTACATATGAACCAGTAGGTGTTAAATCTCCTGCTATTTTTGCCTTTTTAGTTATTGCATTATTTATTTCCTTTTTATATTGTTGAATTTCATGAACATCTGTACTTTCATACACATTTCCAAATTTAGTTTCTATTTGATTTTCTAATAACTTTATATCTGTTGAAAACAAAGTGCTTTCGTTTTGTAAAGCCTCTTGAATTTGAACATCTAACTGTTTTATTTTATCATTTATTTCATTTTCGTTTCCTAATGAATATCTATATATCGCTTCACCATTTGCCACTTTTTTCCCTTCAGACTTTAATTGGATAATTTTTCCTGCTACCTGACTATTTTCAATTACTTTTTCATCTCTTAATATATATCCTGTTGATGATTCTTCCTTATATATTTTTCCTTGTTCTACAATAAAATTATCTGTTGGGTTGATTAATAATTTTATTAATACATATATACAGTATACTAAAAAAACACATGCTAAACCTATAGCAATAATTGTTTTTTTGCCATTTAAAGGTTTCTTTTTTATATCATATACCATATCATCTATATTTTTACTTTTCTTCACCATTAACTCCCTTCAAAATAATATTTACATTATTTTGTATATTATCTAAACCATTAATCCATGTTATATCTTTATTTCTTCTAAACCATGTTAATTGTCGTTTGGCATAATGTCTAGTTTCTAATTTGATTTTTTCAACCATTTCATCATAAGTAATTTCATTGTTTAAATATAATACTACTTCTTTATATCCAAGACCTTGAATAGCAGTTGGAAGCTCACTATATTTGCTAATCAATTTTTTAACTTCATCAACTAATCCGTTTGCAATCATTATATTTACTCTTTTATTAATTCTTTCATATAATTTTTCTCTATCCATATCTATTGCAAAAACTTTGTAATCGTATGGATTTTCTTTTTGTTTAGATTCATATTCTTGCATAGTTTTTGTTTTTCCTGTTGCATGATAAATTTCTAATACTCTAAAAATTCTTTTTTTATCATTATTACTTATTTTTTCCATTGCTGTTGGATCTATTTGTATTGCTTTATTGTATAAATAATCTAATCCATGCTCTTTAGCTAATTCTTCAAGTTGATTTCTATATTCTAAATCAATTTCTGTATCATCATATTCAATTCCTTGTACTAATGAATCTACATACAGCCCTGTTCCTCCTACAATTATTGGTGTTTTACCTTTTTGAATAATTTCGTTAATTGCATTAATTGCATCTTTTTTAAAATTTGCAACACTATATCTTACAGTAGGAGAAACATTTCCAATTAAATAATGTTTAATACCTTCCATTTCTTCTATTGAAGGTTTCGCTGTTCCAACATCCATATCTTCATATATTTGCATTGAATCAGCAGAAACAATTTCTCCATCGATTTTTTTAGCTAATTGTATGGATAATGCTGTTTTACCAGAAGCTGTAGGACCACATATAACTATAATTTTAGGCTTTTCCATATTTTCACCTACCTTCTAGAAAACTTCTTTTCTATATCTATTTTTGACATTTTAATAGCAGTAGGTCTTCCATGTGGACATGTAAATGGATTTGGTAATACTAATAATTGTTGCATTAAATTATCAACCTCTTGTGCAGTTAAAACCATATTTGCTTTTACTGCTGCTTTACATGCAACTGTTGCAATAAATTTTTCTTCTATTTCTTGTTTAGCAGTTCTAGCTACAGTATTAATCTCATCTAAAGTTTCTAAAAATAACTCTTTTGTATCTAAATCTATACAGATATTAGGAACACCATTTAATTTTATTGTATTTTCGCCAAATTCCTCTAAATCAAATCCAGCTTTTCTAAATAATTGCATATTATCTTTAGCTATTCCCATTTCTCTATGTGTTAAATTAATAATATCTGGTAATAACATCAATTGTGAATCTTTATCAGTATCACTATAATAATTCTTTTTTACCTTTTCATATAGAATTCTCTCATGAGCAGCATGTTGGTCTATAATATACATTTCTTTTTCATATTCAATAATTATATATGTATCAAAAGCAATACCTATAAATTTGTAAACAGGTTTCTTAAACATTGATTTATTTCCGAATAACGAAATATTTTCTGCTGTTTTTAAGTCATCTTGTTTTACTTTATATTCATCTTCATCTTCTTTAACTTTATTTTTATTTGAAATATTTGTACCAAACATCTTAGCATACATTTCTTCAAAGCTAGCATCATTAGCTTTTTCATCATTTTTATTTTCAGTTGAATTTTTAGTATTATCATCATTTGAATTGTTATTATTTACTTGAGCTTGATTATTAATACTATCTTGATTTACATCAGAGTTTTCAGTATTTTCAGATATTACATTATTCATATTTACATTATTATTTGTAATATTCTCAACATTTCCAACACTATTATCAACATTTTGAACACTGTTTTCAAGATTTCCAACATTATTTTCAAGATTTTTAGAATCATTTTGACTATCTTGTACATTTTCTGCTTTTGGTTTTAAATTTAATCTTTCTAAGTTTTCATCTAACTCTTTCATCAATTTCTGTAAATTACTATTTTGTTGTACATCTATATTATTTAATCCAAAATCTTTACTTAAAGTATTATCTCTTTTTTCGAAATTTTTCAATTCTATACCACCATCTTCTTTTACAACAATATTATCATATTGTTGTTCTGGTACATTTATATTACTCTCATCTGCATTTTTATTGTCTTTAAAACTATTAAATAATTCCTCATGTTCTTGTTTTAATTTATCATTATATAATTGTTCAACTAAATTTCCCTCATTAGTTCCAAATTCATTTTTTTGATTATGCATTATGTTTTTAAAAAATCCGCCAAGGCCTTTAGTTTCAGATGAATTATTTGTTTCAATATTTTTAGAAAATTTTCCATCTATTTTTTCAAGCTCATTTATATAATTCTTTTTCATTACTTCTTGATTAGGCATTGTATTATCATCTCCAAATATATTTCCTTTTAACAAAGCCTCTTTTATAGCATGGTACACTAATTTAAATACCTTATTTTCTTCTTGAAAACGAACCTCTAATTTTGCTGGATGAACATTAACATCTAATTTATGTGGATCTATCTCAATATTTAATATTAAAAATCCATATTTGCCTATTGTAAGCATTCCTTTAAATCCTTGTTCTGCAGCACTTGTTAAAGTTTTATCTTTAACATATCTTTTATTAACAAAAAATAATTGGTTTGCTCTATTTGAACGTGCAATACTTGGTTTTCCTATAACACCTTTTACTGCCATATCTTCAAAATAATATTCTACATTTATTATGTTTTCTGCAACATCTTTTCCATAAATTCCATATACTATATCTTTTATATCGCCATTTCCAGAAGTTTGTATTACTGTTTTTCCTGAATTAACAAATTTTATAGCTATATTAGGATTTACTAATGCTATTCTTGTAATAACATCTTCAATATAACCTGATTCTGTAAAATCTTTTTTCAGAAATTTATATCTTACTGGTGTATTGTAAAATAGGTTTTCTATTGTAATTGTTGTACCTTTTGGACATCCAACTTCTTCTTTTAATACAACTTTTCCACCTTCAACTACTATTCTATGTCCAACATCACTATCTTCTGTTTTTGTTATTAATTCAACTTTTGCTATTGCTGCAATACTAGCTAAAGCTTCACCTCTAAATCCCATAGATTTAACAGTTTCCAAATCTTCTGCTTTTCTTATTTTACTAGTTGCATGTCTTTCAAAGGCAATTTCTAAGTCATCTGCTTGAATTCCTTTTCCATTGTCTGTAATTCTTATATATGATATTCCACCATTTTTTATTTCAATAGAAATATTATCACTACCAGCATCTATTGAATTTTCAACTACTTCTTTTACTACTGATGCAGGTCTTTCAATAACTTCACCAGCAGCTATTTTGTTAATTGTTAGCTCATCTAATAATACTATATTTCCCATTTAACTTCCTCCAAAAATCTTTTGTATATTTTTCTTAGAGATTATATCACTAATTATTTGAATTTGTATAGACATTTTTTCAATTTTATTAACACTTTTTGTTTTTTCGAATAGTATATACCATACAAAAGAACAAAAATAAGGTTCTTTTTTAGGAGGTACAATTATGGGAAATTGTTGTTGTAATAATAGTGAAATCTTATGGTTCATTATTTTATTCTTACTTCTTTTCTGTTGTTGTGGAAACAACAATAATTGTGGATGCAACTGTGGTTGCTAATACAATTTACTAAAATCAGCTTTTTACTTATACAGAAAGGGGGGGATTTTTATGCCTGAAAACAGAGGTTGTGGTTGTGGATTTGGATTTGGTGATGACTGCTGCTGGATAATAATAGTTCTTATTTTAATATTCTGTTGTTGCGGTGGTAACAGAGGTTGTTGCTAATTTTTAGTATAGTAATTGAGTGTAGAAAAGGTTTAGGTGTTTTGATTTTCATTATATCTAGACCTTTTTTATATTTTTGAATTTCTTAATTAACATTTAATTTAAAATTTTTTTATTTGTATATTTGTTTAATTTTAATTTTTTTAATTTGTATTGATATTATTTTATTTTTGTTGTAATATATATTTACTATAACATACATCAAAGGAGGATTCTTATGAATAACTTGTGCAATTGCTATGACTGTCAGAGAAGTTTTGCATATGCATTGCAAAACTTGCGGATTGAGCAGTTTAAGCATGATTTGAAAAACAATTGTGCTAATTGCGGACATAGCAACACCTGTCCTACTATTCTTTTGAACAACTATTTAGCTGAGAAGTTTCCCAATTTTGATTTTACAATCAAGGATCTTTCTGAGCTTCCAGAAGAGTATTGGGCTGGGGTATGTAACTACATCGAAGAAAAACGCGGATTTAAGGATTAACTCTTGTTTGCAAGTCAACTTTTTGTTAACTTGCTTTTCTTTGAAAATAATTTTGTTGGAGATACAAAAAATTTTAAGGAGTCAAAGTTTGACTCCTTAAAATTTTCAATATTTTTACCGTTTTTATTTATCAACTTCATGTTCTTTTATCTTTCTTTTTCTTTATCAGATTTAGATTTAACCATTTCCTTTATTTTTGTCAACATTGATGTTCTCTTATGCATCATACTTGTAATTTCCATATCACTTTCATTTAAAGCTACATCTTTGTCTATTTGACTTAATCGTTGTTTTGCCTGTTCCCCATTACTATTTAAGTCTTGTTGAACATTTTTAACGCTTTCATTAAACTTTATATGTTCTGGTAACATTAAATTTTTGTTAAAAATACCTTGTATTTTCTCTTTTATTCTTGCAAAAATACTTTTCTTAACTTCCAATTCATACATTTCTTCTAACCCACCTACTTTTGTTGTTGTAGTCTGAAATGTCTCATTCATTTTTTGTAAAGTACTTTTATCATCCTCTATTGCCTTTCTATATTTTGCAGTCATATTAGCTAATGTCTGAATTGTTTTTGTATCTTGACTAATTACTTCATCTCTTTCTTTAATTTCATTATGCAAAGTTTGAATTTGTTCTTTCTTTTCTTTATCTTCGCAATACTTATCATATGCATATTGCATTATTGGATTTGAAAAATTTATTATATTTTCTTTAACATATTCATTACCAACATTTACAAGTCTAGTACTTATTTTCCCTTGTTTTCTTAGCTCTTCAAAAACTTTTTCATCAATATTGTTAGGGTCTATTTTTTGTGATATTTCTATGCAGGAGAACAATTTTTCACAGCTACCTGCGTATTCTTCTGTTGCTATAGCTACATCATGGTTTGCCCATGGTCCTCTTCTCATATCAACACCTATGGCACCATGTTCAACTTCTCTATCAAACCTTTCTTTCTTATTCCAAGCATTATGGCATCTAGTTCTTGCAAATTCTATTTTATTAAGTATTCCTTTATTTACTATTATACTTGGATACTTTTCTTGAATGTATTTCTTAATTTCATCACTGGCTTTTGACATTTTCTCACTATATTCTGGTGGATTACTACCAAAATCACTAACTCCATACCTGTATTCATCAAATCTCTCGTCTATGAATTTTTGTAATTCTTCCATTTAACCACTCCTTTGTATTTAACATTTATATATTTTGCTTTACGATTATTAGCTAATTATTATTTTGCAATTTGTAAGCCTTTCTCTTTTCATCAACATATTCCCTAGTTTCAGGTGTATACCCCACTTTAGCATTTGGACAATAATTACTAATAGTTAACACTAAGTCATCTTTAGTGTCTCTTTTTCTTGCGTATACATTTATTTGTATATCACGACCATCAATAGCACACAATTGAACTGTATGTGCTGTTACAATTCCATTAGTACGTGTAATATGTTCATATATAGCTAAAACATCATCTAAAGCAACTATATTACGATAATTCTTTTTATCTGCTATAGCTTTATCTGAAATAACAACAAAATCATTTTCAAAAACAGGATTAGATAAACTATCTGCTAATTCTAATAAATTTGGATATTTCATTACATATTTCGAATTTTCACCCTTCTTATAATCTACACCCTTTACAATAAATACAATAGCTAACACTAATAATACTATAAATATAAGTAATGGAATACTAAAACCATCTGTAATAAAAATTAAAGTCATAAACAAACTTATTAATCCCACAAATATTCCTAATCATATAAATGTACTTCCTATTTTGCTTAATTGTTTTAAAAATTTTTCTCTTCCCATATCTTTTTCCTCCAAAATTATGATTTTTTATTTTGATTTTTTATTTTATTATAATTATTTAAATTTTCAAATGAATATCCTATCATCATATCCGGATTTTTCTTTGTTAGTTCTTCAATTATTTCAGCATATATTTCTTTTTCTTTTATTTTCACTGTTGCAGTAGTATATTTTCTTCCATCTTTTAAATATACCATCATATTTGATTTGTTTGTCACACTGTAATAAGTTGTTCCCCATCTCGTTTTAGAATTATGTGAAATATATACCCAAGCTATGTCTGAATATTTATTTGCAATCATACCTACATCCATAGATACGAAATAATTATTTAGTAAAAATATTTTTGCTTTTGGATACTCAATTATCTCAGCTTGCAATAACTCTTCATTCAATTCTTTTTTATCTATATATTTAAAAGATTTCTTTATATTTATACATCCTTTTATGATAACTACTAAATAAATTACAGCAATAATCCCTGTTACAACACAGCATAATTCTGAAATTCCAATTGTTACTCCGTATGGTGTTAAAGTGTTTTCGTTTAAATATGTAGTACCAAAATATTGATTATAATTAAATCTGTTAAGATTAATATTTTCATAGCTTTCATTAAACTCATCTATTATTATTTTTTCCAAATCATACGATACATTTGCTAATCTTCCCATAATTAAATATGAAAAATTATCAGGATTTTTTTCATATTCATCACAAATTGTTTTATAAGTCGATTTTTTTAATTGCACTATATACATATAATTATTTTCATCATAAACAACATAATATTCACTTGTTGATTTGTCTATTGTTTCAATAGCAACTAAATATGGTACATCTGCTATTTTTATATAAACGAATTTGCCATTTTCTTCTTCATTGTTTGCTATAACAGTTGCATAATCTTCGGCTTTATCTAGTAATCCTTCTGTCTTCTTGCTTTTATAATAATTGGTTGTTATTAAAGAAATTATTACTATTAAAATACATATTGTGAAAACAATTATACTTGTTTTGTTGTATTTTAAAATCTTTTTTAACATTTTTTCACCTCTTTCTTTATTTGCATTTATTTTAGTGTTATCATATCATAATATAAAAAATTTTTCTAGCCTTTATAAAAAATATATAATTCATTTTGGTTGAATAAAATAGTAAATGCCCATTTTTATATAGAATATCAGAACACAACGATAACTTAGCAAATACAACAAAAAATAGTATTCCAATAATTTTACTTTTCTTTCTTTAATTTCTTTCTGCCCAAATGCTTATAGACATAATGTACTATTTATACGTTCTTATTTCTAATATAATCCCCTTCAAATTCCTCGTCCAAAATATCCATAGAAATTCTATCATAATAATTTCCATTTAAAAAAATACATTTACGTCTTCTTCCATATTCTTTAAATCCACATTTTTGATAACATCTATATGCTCTTTCATTTACAGATAATAAATCTAATTTAATATTCTTCAAATTCAAATATTTGAAACCATATTCTAGCACCATTTTTATTGCTTCTGTTCCATAACCTTTATCTCTGTAATCTTTTTCTCCTATAAATACTCCCAATGTTCCACATCTGTTCAAATGATCTATAGACTCAATTCCAACAGTTCCAACCATTTTATCATTTTCTAAATCCACTATTGAAAATGTTGCCTCTGGATTGATATTCTTTTGTAAAAACTCCTTTTCTGCTTCATTTGTCATTACACTTGCACTTTTTCCAATATAATCTGACACTTGAAAATCATTTATCCATTCTGTAAAAAGCTCATAATCCTCTGAATTTCTTGGTGAAAGATAGATTCTGTCACCTACCAATTTTTTATAATACTTCATACTAAATTCCTCCTTTTCTTTTATATTTTTGCTTTCCAAATTTTCTAAAATAAATATTCTATCATTAATGTTCTATAACATAATCTTCTAATATTTCATAATAATCTAATGTTAGTAATCTATAATTCTTTTTTCTATTCACTTCCTAAAACAATATTACAAATCAATTTGTATTGTTCCTTAAAATTTTCTTTTGTTCTATCACTTAAATCATTATAATCTTTTTCAAAGCATTCTTTTAACCAATTTCTTACTTCATTAAGATTAATTTTATTCCTGTTATATGCTGAATTAAATAACATTGGAATATTATCAAAATGAGCAATAATATCACCATCAGCAACACATAAATCTTCAATATTTGTTGCATTTTTACTACTTCTATGGTTATATACACAACTCAATACTCTATCCATTTTTTCTTTTGGATAATCATATTTATTTAATATTTCTTCAGCTAATATTTTACCATTTATGTGATGATCTTTTCTTTCTCCTACTTTACAAATAAGAGCTATATCATGTAATAGTGCACCAAGTTTTACGATTTCTTTGTCTGCCCCATATTGTTCTGCTAATTTCTGACTTTCTATATAAACATATTTTATGTGTTCATTCCAAAAGTCATAATGATCCTCTGAACTGTTTTTGTATTCGTTTATTTTATCTTTTACTTCTTTTTCAATTAAATCTATAATATTCATTATCATCACCCCTTTTTATAATTTACTTAAATCATACCTATATCCTACTTTCTTTTAGCATACTTTTCTAATTATGTCAATTGTTTTTCTTCTTATTTTTCTTTAATTTCTCTTTTTATCATCTCTACAAACTCATCAATTCCAACACTAATTACATCTTCACTACCCAGTTTACGATAACTAACTTTGTTACTTTCAACCTCATTATTACCAATAACCAATGTATAAGGATTCTTCATATCAACACTCATTTTAATCTTTTTACTCATACTTTCATTACCATCAGCATATTCCACTCTAATATCCTCATCATTTAATATTTTCATAATTTTTCTACAATATTCATCATGATACTTCACATTAACAGGCACTATATTAACTTGAACTGGTGATAACCATACAGGTAACACACCTTTAAATTGTTCTAATAATAATACTAAGAATCTTTCATAAGAACCAAGAATAGCCCTATGAACCATTACAGGAGTTTGTTTTTCTCCATTTTCATCAATGTAGAATAATCCAAATCTTTTTGGTGTAGAGAAATCCACCTGAATTGTTGGAATTTGTATTTCTCTACCTAAAGCATCTTTAAACATAAAGTCTAGTTTTGGACCATATAGTGCTGCTTCGCCCTCGCATCTTTTAGCATTTAATCCAAGTTCATCAGATACTTCTTGTAATACTTTTTCACATAATTCCCAATCCTCATTACTTCCAATATATTTTTCAGGATGATTTAAATCTCTTACAGATAATGAAACCCAGTAATTATTCCATAATCCCATTTTTGAATAGAAATCTTTTATGATGTTATACATATTTATAACTTCATCTTTGAATTGATCTATTCTACAGAATTAATGACCATCTTCTATTGTAATTGCATATACTCTTGACAAACCACCTACAGAACCTGGCAATTCAGCTCTATATTGTTTATCTGATTCCATATATCTAATTGGTAAATCTTTATAACTTCTTATTTTTGACGCATATATTTGAGTATGATGTGGACATTGAACTGGTTTTAGCACAAATTCATGACCTTTTGGAGAAGTTACTCTAAATAATTCATCATTAAATTTTTGTGCATGTCCTGATGTTTCAAATAGTTTGATATTTGCTAGTGATGGACAACTTACTTTTTGAAATCCATAATTTCTACATATTTTTTCAACTTGTTTTTGTAACTCATCCTTTACTATTGTTCCTCTTGGTGTGTATAGTGGTAATCCTGCTCCTAAGTAGTCTGAGAAACAGAATAAATCTAAATCTCTACCTATCTTTCTATGGTCTCTTTCTTTTGCATCTTTCAAGAATTCTTCATATTTTTCTAGTTCTTCTTTGGATTCGAATGCTTTTCCAGATATACGTGTAATCATCTCGTTTTTAGCATTTCCTTCAAAATAAACTCCACTTACTCTTAATAATTTTACAAATACTTGATTATCTATTTTTTTCATTTCATTCTCTAAATTTTCTAAATTATTTTCACTAATTTCTTTATTTACTTTAAATTCATAATAAAATTCGTTTTCATCTGCTATCGCATTATCCAATCTGACGTTTTCATATTTTTTTAAAATAACTTTCTTTAATAGATTTGCACCTTTTTCATTTATCATTTTTATTCCTTCTTTCATTTATTTTTATTTAATAGAGGACTATTCTTTTTTCTGTAAATTTATTGGTATGGCTTTTGGTGTCTGCTTTATTATTGGTATCGTTTTCTGTTTCGGTCATTGCAATCATCTCCTTTATATTTTATATTTTTTTCAAATAAATACACTACGAGCCTATTACAAATTAAGATTGTAATAGGCTCGTAACTCAAATTCTATGTTTTAAGATATGCTAAAACAATCAATTATATATAATTGATTTGGTTTAATGTATATTCGGTTATGGCTATAAATTGATTGTTTAACATATTTTTCACTCCTCTATTAAATATATTTTTATTTTAGCATGATTTTTCATATCTGTCAAAAAATTTCCAATCATTACATAGTTTTGTTTAAGCTTTTACTGTTTTCTTTTTCTAGTTGTTTTAAGCTCTTTTTAGGAGTTGGTAGGTCTTCTGGCATTGTTCCGCCAGCTTCTTTAATTGCTTTTCTAACAATTTTTCCAATTTTATTATGGGTATCACAAGCTTGTTTTTCTGTATCTACTTTATCTTTTTTTAATCTTGATTCAGTTTGTGTAATACGAAATAGATTAGCTGCAAGTTCCTCACTTCCCATATTATCTAAGATGTCTTCTCTATATCTTAATCCTTTTCTTTTTGCTATATCATCAGCTGTTTCTCCATTATATAATCCTTTATAACCTGCATTATGAAATTTATCAAAATTTTTAACTCCAGATTTTTTTGCTGTTTGATTAAGTGAATAATTGCCTTTTCTTGTTAGGTCTCTTTGATAAAATCTTTTTTCATCTTCTGTAAGTGAACTATATTCTTTTTCGCTGATTTCTTGTTTTCTGGTTTGAATTGCGAAATATGTTTGAGCAAGCGCGATTACCTTTTTCCTAGAGTCTCCGTTTTGAGCTATTAAATAACACCCATATCTTGACAATTTGTAATCTTCAATTTTTTTAGTTGTTGCACCTGCTTTTACGATTTTGCCGACGTCGGCAAAATGGTCAGAAATATTGATATTACTATTTTTACAGGCTTCAATAGCTTTACTTATTACATTTTTAAAATTTCCCATTTGGTATATTCTAACTCTGGCATAAGCTCTCTAGCTAGCCAAAACTCAACTCCATTCTCATCAATATGCTTAATATCTTCAAAAGTTCTATTCAATTCTTTCTTGGTTTTACGAATTGAATAAGTCTCAAAATTTTAAGCCTGGTATAATGTGCACTCTTCATACTTTTGGCAGAGATTTAAAATGGAATCCACATATACATATGCTCTGTACTGAAGGTGGTGCTGGCAATACTGAAGTTTTTAAAATTATACATCATATTAATTTTAAAGCTCTTAGATATAGATGGCAAAAACTTTTATTAGATTATCTCTCTAATAATTTACCTGAATGTGAACTTTCTAATTTCAAAAAACTTAAAAACCAAATATATAAAGACTATAATAATGGTTTCTATGTTTATGCTAAACCAGATAATATTTCATCTATAAAACAAACTATTGATTATGTTGTTTGCTATACTGGTAGACCTGCTATGGCTCAATCTCGTATTATCAACTATGATGGTGAACATGTTACTTTTTGGTATGATAGACATGAAGATGGAAAACGTGTTGAAAAAACTGTGCATGTCTACGAGTTTATAAAAAGACTAATTAAAAGAACTTTAAAATGGTTAGATATTACGGTCTATATGCTAAAGAGCACAAACAATCTAGCAAAATATTTAAACTCTTAACTCAAACTCAAATAGAAATTCGAGAACAATTAAGAGCATGGCATCTTTCTATTGAATTATCTTTCAGATATGATCCAACAATATGCGATTGTGGAGGGCATTTTATATTTTTTGAACTAAAAGTCCCCTCCAAAGTCTTGCAAAATATCTCCTACGCCTATATAATGTCTTTGGTGATTTTAATGAAAAATAATAAAAATAAATATCCTTTTGCAAACGAAGTAGAAGAAATGAAAGATAATTTTAAAAAAATGATTACTTCTATGTCTGATGCCAATTTTCTTAATTTTATAGAATATATAAATTCCTGTTCTGAAATTCTTGATGAAGAACTTTGGTATGGTGACGAAGGCTGGGAAGATGAAGCTGCAAAGTTTTATGGCTATAATCCTGATGATATCAGAGACGACGACAGTCTACCCTTCTAACTTCAAAAATCTATATTTTTGAGGCATATTTGTTATGCCTTTATTTTTTTGTTCTTTTTTATTTAAAAACAGAACTTTCCTATTATACAAAAAAAGAACTGAAATTAATCAGTTCTTTTTTATAATTCGATTTCATAAATTGCATTTGGTGTTCCATTAAACATATTTTCAAAAAATTGCAATTTTATTTTTGAGCTATTATTGTATACACATAATGCCATTTGGGCTTTACAAGTTGTTCCTGCTGTTATAGACTGAGGTTCTTTTTGAGAAATAGGATAACTTTCTCCAATTTCTCCTTTTTCATCAATAATTTTAAAGTTCATGTCACTTACATAAACACCTGATGTTGTTTTTATACAAGAATAATTATAATCTATAACAAAAACTTGTACAGGTTGCTTATCTGAAAATTCATTTCTTTTATCAGTTTGAGTTATCCCTGTAATTTGTAATGTGTATTCATCTCCAGAATTATTTTTTATTGTTATAGTTTCTCCTATCTTGCAATTTTGTGTTTTAATTTCATCGCTATTAGTAATTGTAGTGTTAGAATTTCCACCAGTAAATAATATTATACAACTAATTGTTGTTAGTATTATCCCTACTATACTTAAACCTTTATTATTCTTTTTAAATATTGAAATTATTCCTAATACTAAACCTATTACAGCAAGTATTAAAGAAAAGTCTTTAAATATAGAAAAAGATACAAAAAATGCTATAATTCCTAATATTAATGAAGCTATTGCCATATCTATCCCCTCCTTTTAGTATTTATAAAGAAAGTATATATTATTATGTTTTAAAAAGCAATAAGTTAAATTTAACTTTTTTACGACATTATTCGACATTGTTCGACAAGGTATAAAACATTTCTCTTGCTTTAATTATATTTTCTGGTAATTGTTCTCTATTTTCTCGACAAAAGTTATAAAAATCATTACTTAATTTAGTTCCTAATGATGATGTTTTTCTTATATATCCTTGTTTTTTAACTGTATGTAATACTCCTCTTAATTGTTTCCATTCATTATAATAATTCAATTTTATTTTAACCATAAAATTATCTTTATCTTCTATTACAAATCCTTCTATTTCATGATTATGATATTTATATTCATCTTGTATAACTGAATTTCCAATACTATGCAAACAACAAGAGAAAAACATGAAACAAAAGAAAAATGAAACCATTAAAGAATTTAAAGCAAGAGTTACTGATGTAAAGAATAAATTAAATACTGGAGCATATATTGAAAAAAATAGCATTACAGTTTATGAATTAGCAAAAGAATTAATAGATAATAAATTGAAAAGAAACATTCTGGGTGAAGCTAGTTACGTACGAAATAAACAAACTTTAAAGCATTTAGATAACACTACCTTAGGGAACAGTAAAATTCAAAATGTTGTCTTTAATCAAATTCAAGATTTTATAGATACCAAAGTTAGTTATTCTAATTCAACAATTAATAAAATATATAATCTTTTAAATGCTGTGTTTAATGAGGCTATGAAAAGAGACTACATTATTAAAAATCCGATGTTAAAAGTAGAAAAAATACATTCAACGCAAGAAAGAAAAGAAATTATGGCTTTTACTAAAGAAGAACAACGTAAATTTGTTAAAGCTCTTGAAAATGAAGGAATTTATAAAAATATATTTACAATTGCACTTTTTTCTGGAATGCGTATGGGGGAGATTTTATCTTAAAAAAAAGATGATATAGATTTTAATGAAGGTTTTGTTCATATTAAACGAAGTTTAACTAAAAATATAAATGACAAAACCAAATTAGGTATTAAAGGAAAAACTTATGTATCCACTAGAAGCATACCTATTACGCCATTATTTGAGAATGAATTAAAAAATGCTATTACTAATATGCAATTAAATATTGAACAATTAATATTTTTAACTGATGAACATAAATTAATAAATGTTTCTACTCTAAATACTGTTTTCAAAAGAATTTGTGTAAAAGCAGGATTAGCTGTTAGCACTTATTCATTAAAAAGAGGAGATAAATATATAAACTTGAAAACCAGCAAGTATAATCAGCATATGTTAAGACATACTTATGCAACAAGAATGATAGAAGCAGGTACACCAGCTGAAATATTAAAAAAACTTCTTGGACATAAAAAAATAAAAACAACTATCGATACTTACACTACTGTATTTGACGATGTATTAAAAAGTCAAACATTACAATTCTCTGATTATATTCAAAAAATTATATAACCTACTGCATTACTATTGCATACCTTGTCATAGCAACGAAGTTCTCAAATCCTTTGAAATACAAGAGTTTGAGAACTCCGCTTTACTGGTTCCGTTGTTGTAGTTGTTTACAACTTGGAATTCGTAACGATTGATGTAAATATCAATCAGTTTTATATTTATAATTTAGCATATGTTTTGGGATTTGGCAAGATGGGATTTTGAATAATTTATTTTTTTATCCATAAATACATTCCCGTTATAACATCAGGCTTATATTTAAAACCTGCTCTTTTATAAAACTCCTCATTACCTGCAGTAGGTGTTAATTCTATTTGCATCTTTTCACCTTCTTTAACACCATCTTCAATTAATCTTTTTAGTTCATTTACTATTTTTAATCCTATTCCTTTCCCTTGGAATTCTGGTTTAACACATACATCACTTAACATGCAAACAATACTATAATCTCCAACTACTCTTCCTATTCCTGCTAGTTCATCATTAACTATTGCCTTTACCATATACATTGTATTATTTAATGCTCTATTTATTTGTTCTTCTGAATATGTCTTCCATCCAACTGATTCAACAACTTCAAGAAATTCTTCAGCAGAAATTGAATATTCTAATTTTATATCCATAATTTTATCTTCCTCCACATATTTTTATTACAAAATAACCCATTACTTATTTTGATTATATTCAACAAACTCTTCCTTTAACAAACCTGTCACGCATTCATCAACATATTCATTAGTTGCTAAACACAAGAATCTTTTTCTTCTCATGCCTTCATCTTTATATCCTAATTTTAATTGCATTTTTCTTGATTTCTCATTATTAGGAAAATATCCATTCTCTATTCGCCTTAATCCCAACACTTCAAAACAATACTTTATTCTGCAACTGAATGCTTCTGTTCCATATCCATTTCTCTGATAATTCTCGTTAAGCCATATTCCTCCACCTGCTGTACCATCTTTTCTATTTATGTTTGTTATCTCAGTTCCACCAATTACTTTATTGTTTTCTTTTAATACTATTGCTAAAGGTATTTTTACATTTTGGTCTGCATTTTTTGCCCTATTAATAAAATCTCTAGCATCGTTTTCCGTATATGGAAATGGAACACTTGCCATCCATTTTGCTACATTTATGTTGTTTAATCCTTCCACTAAATCTTCTACATCATTATCTTCCCAATTTCTTAAAATAATTCTTTTACTTTCTATTATCATATAAAACCCTTTTAATCTATTCCGTTAATTCTTTTTATTTCTATACTAAACTTCTCACTATTTGACGCTAATTCTGTTATATCTTCCAAATACTTCTCATATTCTTTATCATCGAAATACATTTTGCTTCTTGCATAACCATTTATACCAAATTTCTTTAACAAAAATTTTCTGCATTCTTCTATAACATCTTCTTCCTTTAATTCAGGAAAATGCCTTCTATTATATGAATAGCATCTTTTTAAAGTAACCTCAACACTTGTATTTCTGTCAGCAGATGATACTATTTTCCCATAGATGCTTCTTGGTTCTGTTTCCATTGATGAACGATGGTCTTCTACTGCTTCACTCATTATTTTTATTTGTTCATCTGTGAAAAATTCTTTTAATTTCTTGTCTTCTCTTAACATTTTAGCAGAAATAGTTTCGTGTTTTTTTGCATCAATATGATGTGCTACATCATGATATGCTGCAATTACATAAACCATCTCATAATTAATATTTTCTATTTGACTTGCAAAATTCATACTTCTATTTATTACGTATTCAGCATGTTCAACACCATGTCCATTATCATTCAAATTATAGTGATATTTTATTAGATTTTGTATATATTGCTTCAAATTTGGATTTATTAATTTTAACAAATATTTATCAGCTGCATCTCTACTTTTAAAAATCACAATATTTTTATTATCCTTATATTTCTCTATTAACTCGTAAATATAAGGTAACTTCTCTTTTGAAAAATTTAAAATAACTTGTTTAAATTCTTCATCTAACTTCTCTTCTACCCAAGGTAAATCATCTCTCTTTTTTCCTACACGAGACTCTGCTCCTGCTAGACAAATCTCAAGTGGATAATCCAATAGAAATATTGTGTCACATTCTTTAATTCTCATTTCAAGAGTTCTTTGATAATTACCGTCTATAATCCATTTTTCATTTTCTTCGAAAATCTTTTTTAATTTTTCTTCAAGTTCTTCTTTTGAAATATGTGTACCATCTGTATTATGATATAACATATCTAAATGAAATAGTGGTATATTTAAAACATCATTTAGCTTTTGTGAAAACGTGTTTTTTCCTGAGCCAGGACAACCTATTATAATAATTTTCATTTTAATTTTCTCCCTAACATAGATTACTTTAGATTTTTTAAATACTCTGCCATATCTTCATAAATCTTCAAACTTTTCTTAAAATGTTCCAAGTTTTCTTCGTCTGTATTCATTGATTTTGGCAACTCTTGTCCTTCAAATATTACTATTCTATCAAAAGCTGAACCGATACCATATGCTTTTAAAGCGATTGTTGCTTTTTCTTCATTTACAAACTGTTTTATTTCACCTGTTGGAGTAGCATAAGTTAAACATTCTTTTAATATAATAGTTCTATCTACTTTGTTTTCCATTAATTTTAGTATTTCTTCGCTTGTCAGCATTCCATTTATATATTTTACAAATGGACCTGGGAAATCATTTAATGCTGGTATAAAATAACCTACATCTGATTTTATTACTGGACTGTCTAATTCTTTTGCAGCATATAAAGCTGAATATATAGAAACATCTTCTACATTATACGATTGAATTTCTGGCGTTTCTATTTTTTCTTGTATTAAATTCAATCCTTTTTCTTTAAAAATATCATTAGCCACCTTATATTTTCCAGCATTACCTGTAACCATCACTATTTCACTCATCGCTTAAACTCCTTTATTATTTTTTACAATTATAACACTATGCTTATATAAATCACAATAAAATTATAAATAAATATAATATTAAAACTTATTTATATTAATGTTTCTGTAGAATTATAACTTATATATTTAATCCCCACCATTATTAAATAGTGGGGATTGCTTTAAAAGATTTTAAATCCATTATTATTTACTTCCTTTGCTAAGCATTTATGTCCGTCATTTTGAATTTCTCTATAAATCATAATCTTGCCATCAATCATTTTTCCAATTTCATAACCCGGCTTTGCAAGGAAAATACATGGATAAATATTAAAATCTGGCGTCATTACAACTGTGTCTTTTCCTGCTGGACATTTAAAATTGCATTTCTTCCCGAAACAATTATCTCCGAAAGTTCCACATCTTCTAATTCTAAGAGTGGCCTCTGGATATTTTTCTCTTTCACTCTCTAGAATCTCAAAGAATCTTTTAAGATCATTCTCTCTTAAAACATTCTCCTTTGATAGTGCTTCGGCTGATCCCATTACCATGTAATTGGTAAACTTGATACGCTTTGCTCCGAGTTCTAATGTCCTTTTGCACATTTCAGGAATTAGCTCGATGTTACTTCTTGTAATTGTTACTCTCATGTCAGAAATAATCCCCACTTCACTCAATTTAGGTATATTTTCCTCTACAATCTCTCTGCTTACAGAAGAAATACTTTCATGAATACCGAAGTGATAAGACATTCCCACATACTTTACTCCAATTTGTGCAATCTCATTGATAAGCTCTGGATTTACTTTGAACTGCAATCCATTAGTTAATATAAAGTTTTGCTTAACTAATGCTATTGTTTTAAAATACTCTGGATGAAGTAATAACTCTGTACCATTTAACTGTACCCAATACCGTTCAGATAAAGCTTCACATATTGAATACAATTGCTCTCCGTCAAAATTTCCTTTGTAGCTAATGTAGCAATGCTTACAATGAACATTGCAATTTGAGCATGTCATAATGATTACTCTGCTGCCATTAAATTCTCTCGCTTGCATAGCACAACCATCCTTTCAATGATTTAAAATCTATAATAGCCACATATATGAAAACATATATGTGGCTATTATATCATTCATCCCTTATTATGTCAAATTGATTTGCTTAATATCGTCTCTAAAATACAATCCATTCATTTTTATCTTATAAAACTCATGTATTATTTCTTTCTTTACATTATCAAAATTATTCCCAACCTTTCTCAATGCAAATACTCTTCCTCCTGAGGGAACTAAATTGTTGTTTTGTTTTACAATATGTTCTCCAATAATATCTGTATCACTACTAATTTTATTTAGATTCATAATTTCTTCATTAAAATACTTTCTTTCAACCTCAGGATATCCTGCTGAAAATCCATACATTGCAATTGAATAAGAATCTTTTTTCCAAAAATTTGATATTTCATCAATATTGTTGTAAAAAGCTTCAATTAATTCAACAAAAGACTTATCCAATAATCCTAATAAGGCTAACCACTCTGGATTGCCTGTTCTTGTGTTATACTCCAATATATAAGGTTTTCCATCATTTGATATCATAACTCCAATATATAATATATAATTATACTCTATATTTTCTTTTTTTAACGCTGTGATTGTTGGCTCGATTGTATATTTTTTTAACATTTCAAGCATTTCACAAGGAATTTCTTTTCCTGATGCAACTGAAGCTGCTCCAGCAGTCATAGGTCCCTCATTATTTGGATATTTCTTTTTATAATCTTGAACTAATGGCAATATAGTATATTTTCCATCATTAATTAGTATGTGCAATGATAATTCATATCCATTATTCTTTCCTCAATTATAAGCTTTGCATTTGGAGTGGAATTAAATAATCTATTTATTTCTTGAATAGCATTCTCTAAACTTTCTGGTACAGAAGTTCTTTCAAATGAATTTTTAGAAAATTGATCCACCTTCAATACATAACCATATTTAGTTTTGTTCCAATTAGATTTTACAAATTTTATTGCATTATCTTCATTATCTGCAACAAAATAGTCTGGAGTATTAATGTTGTTTCTCATCATAAACTTTTTAGCATATTCTTTGACAGTTTCTAATCTTGCAACTTCTTTAGTAATTCCAAAAACTTCAAATCCACATTTCCTAAACCTTTCAGTTGCGCCATCATTCAAATCAGCTCTATTGCTTATAATAATCAAATCAGGATGATAATCATTGGCAAATCTTATTGCATCTTCTATCGACTTAATGTAATAAACATTTTTATATTGTTCCATTAGAGCATTTTCGTTTCTTATCAAAGAACAGAATTCTATGTTATTTGATTTCATTAAAGCAATGTGATTAGCATGATCTCTACCATTCCCTTGTCCATACAATATTATTCTATTTATTTTTTTCATTTTTTATTCCTCTATAAATGGTGGATATTCTTCATCTAACCAAATAACTGGTGGACCGTTTTTTAATTCTTCCTCATTTCTAATGTATAATCCATCAAAATATCTCTTTTTTCCATCTGTTAAATCTATATGGAATATTATCGGTAGAGTAATTTCTTCTGGTTCCGTAAAATCTAAAGGTTTTGCAATTTTTATATACTCTACGTCAAAATATTTCATTGGCTCTTTTGTCAAGTAATTATTTATTACTTCTTTGACCTTTTGTGCATTAGTTTCACCATTTAAAATAGCTTTTCTTCCCTCTTCACAAGCATCATTCAACCTTTTAAATTCTTTTATTTTCTTTTCAGGTAAATTCATCAATCTTGAAGATATTGCAATTCCACTTTTGTATCTTACAGTTGGTACTTCTCTTACAATAATATCATCTTGAAATAAGTCCTTTAAAGCTCTTTCAACAAGTATAACTTGTCCAATATCTTTTAATCCCCAATAAGTTCTTGTTGGTCTTGTAAATAAAATCCAACGTACACTCATTGTTATCATTCCTTTAAACAAATATGGAACAGCTACTCCATTCAATCTTTGATAGCATTCTCCTTGGTCTAAATAAGTTCTAAAATCATCTGGGTATATTTCTTCCGTTTTAGGACAAATAATATGAGTAGCTCCATGTTCTTCTGCAAATTTACAATCTTTTTCTATATCATATTCATATTTTGAACCTGGTGCTAATTGTGCAATATTAGGATATATACTAATAACAGTACATTCGTTTTCTTTTGCTGATAATTCAATAAGCTGTGCGTGACCTATATGTAATGCTCCTAAGGTGTGTATAGATCCTATTGTTTTTCCTTCTTGATGTAATTTTTTTAATCCTTCTCTTGCTTCCTCAAGAGAGTTCCAAATTACTGCTGACATAATAAATTCCACCTTTCAAATTAAATTTATATTTCTTCTCTTAAATCGTCAATATCTTCTTTCATCAACTTTGTATTATTTGGTGATTCTATTTCAAAATCACCTTCTCCATCAATTGCTTTAATCTTAATATTTTCACCATTTTCCTCATTTTTTCCAATAATTGCAATATGTGAAAATTCCTTTCTAACTTGCTTAATTGCTTTACCTACATTTTTTACTTTTCCTCTAAATACAACGCACTCTCCCATTTCTTCCAATTCTTTTAAAACTTTTAAAATAAAGTTTGGTGTTGCATCCATACTGCATAATGCAATTTTTCTTTGTATTTCGTCAAAATCAATTTCAGGGCTATTTCTTTCTATTGCCTCAACACCTGAAGCAACACTCCAAAAACTTTGGATTTTATCATTCCATCTTCTAGCATAATTAGAATATTCTCCTCCATCTCCTAATGCAACACCATCTGTTGTTCTAAATCTAAGAGCAAAATTGTCTATAGTTTCTATGCTGTGTAAATCCTGTGGATCAAAATACACTTCATTATTAGTTATATAACTTAATCCTTCTGCCATTTTATAAATTCCCATATATTCTTCAGGCAAGTTAAGTTTGTTTTCTTTTGCTTCACTATAAGAAACTTTTATAGGGTCTAGTTGAAAAACTGCTTTTAGTTGTTCACATCTTTTGGTATCAGTAATATATTTATCAAAAATCGACATTCTTTCTTCTAATGATGCAAACTGTAATTGATGTAGGACATTTGCCAAATCGTCCTCTAGAATATAATCTCCTAATATTTTTCTAAGTGCTTCATAATTGTTTATATGAATTTTTGTTTTTATTCCGTTGTGCTTTAAATAAATCAATCATTGCTTTCGCCAATTGTATTAAAGTTATATCTAAATTTTCATCTTCTGACTTTTTTTCGTTAATTATTGAATATCCCAATTGTGTAAAATGTCTTGAATGACTATTCCTGTATCGAAATAGCGGTGCAACAAATGCTACTCTTTCAGCCTGTCCATTGTTTGAATCAATATAATTTCTAAAAACTGAGGGAGTAGAATCACATGATAATATAAGTGATTTTCCAGATTTACTATTTAGTGTATAAACCTTATCTTTTGCTGTATTAGCTCCTCTAATGAATGTTGAACTATAACCAAGTGGAGAATATTTTTTTAATTTACATCCTATTCTCTCTCCTGTTTTAGCATGATTTTCAAGTATCATTCTTTCCCTTTTTATCCATGTCTCATCTCTATCAAACATTCCATGAGGTAATCTTAAATATTCTTGCTCATTCATTTTCTTACCTCTTTTCTTTTACACAGTTTCTTTTATTTTTTCTGGAAGTTCTTCTTCAGTCTTTTTATTTTCTTTTTTATTTTTATTTATAAAATACATTGCTACAGCAACGATAATACAAACAGCGGCTACATATTTTCTCATATTTCCCATTGTTGTCCATAATCCCATTACTCCCATAGGAATAACCCAATTCCAAGATGCTATTGCTAATAATGAAATTGCTGTTCCCCATTTTTTATTTGCAATTTTTTGAATACCTACTATTGCTGCATCTGCTGTTGAAAGTGCAACACATAACACTACTAAAATTAAAATTATATTCATAATTCCTGTAAATTTGAAATTAGCAAGCACTCCAACAAAAGCCATATAAATTGCAAATAATACACCTGCTAAATAATGGGCTTTCATTTTATTTTCAGATTTTAGTTTTTCAGCCATTTGCCAATTTTGAATACACATTACTGGTCCAGAAAACAATATCAAACATGAATTCAAAGCCCAACTGATTTGACTTTTATCATTAAAGTTTACTATTGCATGTCTTTCTACATTAGTTGCAAATCCAAGTATAACAAGTATAAGTAATAGTACATAACATAATGACCACAACGGATTATCTAAAAAGATACTTTTTACCAATCCATCTTTATATAAAGCTACTGTCATTATTAATATTACAGCCATTGCTATTATTTTAGCTACTAATTCTGTCATAAACTCTAAATTGCATAAATATTGATATATAGCATTAAGTTGTATCCATAAGCAAAATACACTAACAATTGTAGTAAAAATCATAACAACTTTTGAATTAACCACTTTTTCTAAATTTGGTATTCTATATGCTATAAACCCAAAAAGTGGTATTGCTAGCGAGTTAGCTATAGCCCATATTAAGAATGGAATTAATCCTTTCGTTTGAACTGTTTGCATACCAACAACTAAGGATGTTCCCCAAGCCCAGCTAGCTGCTAATGACATTGCATACATAAAAGTGCTTTTCTTTTTTAAATTTTCTTTCATAAAAATTTAACCTCCTCTAATTTTTTATTTTTATTACTATATCTTTCTCATTTGCATATATATTAGCATCTCCACCAATAGGAAATGTAAATATCGGAGTAGTATGACCAAAATCTGCACCTATAACTATAGGTATATTTTTTAATTCTTTCTTTGTTTCAATGATTTCCTTCCATTTTTCAAAATTCATTTCTGAAACACTTTCAGCTCTTCCTATTATTAATCCATTAATCTTTTTTCCTTTTGCACAATGCAATAAAGATTGTAAATTTCTATCAAATTCTTTATTAAAATACTTTCCTGTTTCACCGTCATCCTCAATGAACAAAATACTATTGTCCAAATCCGGCATAAATTCTGTTCCTTGTAAAAGATTCAATGTGCATAAATTCCCACCAATTATTTTTCCAGATGCATTACCTGAATAAATAACTTCCATTCCATTATTATTTATAAACTTTCTTTCTTCTTGATTTTTCATCCAACTATCATTACTCCATTGTGGTGAACTTACTATATTTATTTCATCTTCTTGCATACACATTTTTTCAAAATACTTCATTGAATAATCAAAACCATATTTCATGCCAAAACTAAAGAACTGTGGTCCAAGATATGTTACAAGTCCAGTTTTTGCATAAATTGCGTTCACTAATGCTGTTATATCTGAAAATCCACAAATAATTTTGGGATTGCCTTTTATAAGTTCATAATCAATATAATCTAATATTTGATTAACGTTATGACCTCCAATTACCGTTATAATTGCTTTTACATTTTTATCTTTAAAAGCATCATGTAAATCCTCTATTCTATCTTCTATACTTGCACACTTAAAATTTTCACTCTCATACTTCATTGCATTCTTTCCGAATGTAACTACTAATCCTAATTCTTCAAGTCTTTTTTTAGCGTTTTCAACAACTTCATCTCTTAACACTTTTAGACTTCTTGATGATGCAATTACTCTTATCTCATCACCTTTTTTCAATCTTTCAGGAATTATTTTTTTCATTCTTAGCCTCCTATTTTTAGTAATATATTTAATAAATTAGTTATAAACATTTTACCATCTTTTTCCAATTATGTCAATCGCTTCAAAACGTATAATGTACATTTGATTGATCATTTTAATAAATAAATAAAAAATAGAATTACAGAAATCTCCGTAATTCTATTTTTCATTATTTTGGTTTTACAATATGTTTAAATAAATTTATCGGATAAAATACTTCATTATCTGTTTCATCATTCTGTTTGTAGCAATTTTCTACAGAAGCATTCTCATTTATCATAGTTCCTTTACAATCATAAATCTTATATTTTAAGCATTTATCTTCAACCAACCAGTTATTCTTATTGCTTCTGTAAATCATATTATATTTGCATGGTACTATTTGTATTCCTCTGAGATCATAAATTCCACTTTCTGATTTATTACTCACAATAAAATAGCCATTTAATACTTCCTGCGTAATATGAGTATATTCTATCGGAACAATTAATTCATTCTTTTTGTTTATAACTCCAAATCTTCCATTCTGTTTTACTATTGCATAATCTGGGGTAATAACTTTACATGAGTCATAACAACAAGAAATTATTTCTTTGCCTTTACTATTTAAGATTCCCCATTTGCTATTAGTTACATTACAAACTGAACATGCAAAACCGTTTTTAGTAATCCTATTAGTTATAAGTATTGGATTAAAATCTGTATAAATATAATCAGAAATTTCTTTTCCAGTCGAAATACTTACAACTGCCCAACACTTTGTACTATTCATCGCCAAAAAGCCATCATCAAAATCTACACTCCGACATATATCCTCGTATTCTTTTATTTGGCCATTTCTAAGATGAATTTGATTAAATTTATTCTTCACCTCTTGCTTCCCTCCGTTAAATAATTTAAAGTAAGGCATGGAATTATAATATAATTCCATGCCTTTTGTTATGACAAAATCTCATTCAGTAACCCATTTTGCAATGCCTTCGTAGTCGGTAAGACGAAATTCGTCCTGCTGTCCATCAGACATTCTTTTTACCTTAATAACTCCATTTTTGAACTCATCTTCTCCAAGAATAATTACAAATGGAATATTCTGCTTATTTGCATAATTAAGGCTCTTTTTGAGTTTCTTGACATTTTTGTCAATTTCAACTCTGGCTCCGGCCATTCTCAGCTGTGAAACAAATTTAAATGCCTGGTAATCGCTTTCTCCGAACGGAATGACATAAACATCCACGGTTGTTGCTGTTTTGCCTTCATTCTTCTTAACCAATACCTCATAGATTGCATCTAAACCAAAGGACATTCCTACAGCAGGATACTCTTTGCCGTCGTCAACGAATGTAGTAATAATTTTGTCGAATCTGCCACCTCCGCCAATGCTGACATTGAAGTCCAAATCCCCGATTTTTCTTCCTGCCAAGAAAATCTCCCACACCATACCTGTATAGATATCGATTCCTCTTGCGAGATGCGGTGTAAAAAGAAGACTTTTCATTACCTCGGACCCATCAAGGTATTTGTACATTTCGCCAATTTCTGCAAGTCCCTGAGAAATGAGTTCATTGTCAGAATCAGCAAATTTTTCCTTAATCTCAGCATAACCAAGGCTAAGGTTGCTTGTAAGATTGTCGAACTGTTCCCCGTTGATACCGATAATCTGGAACTCCTCAAGAAGTTCCTCTTTGCTTAATTTAGCAAACTTATCGATAAGCATAATTGTCCTTCTGAGTCTGTCTTCATCGAGTTCACCAAAGACTTCGTTAATGATTCCGACAAGAAGTTTGCGATTATTGAACTCAATTTCAACATCAAGCTCAAGTTTATCAAATACCTCTTTAATCATCATCATGTATTCAGCCTCAGCCATCATGCTGTTTGTACCAACAACATCAATATCACACTGGGTGAACTCACGATTTCTTCCAAGTTTTACAGGTCCATCACGATAAACTCTGCCGATTTCATACCTTTTAAATGGCAGGTTAATGTTCGGATTAGAGCTTACAAGCTTTGAGAAAGTTATAGTAAGGTCATAGCGTAAACCAAGCTGTCTTCTTCCCTGATCCCGTACCTTGTAAATCTCGTTAAGAATGTCTGCTCCCTCTGAATACTTGGATGCCAGTAATTCGAACGTGCAGAGAATAGGAGTTTCAATAGGTGCAAAACCATATTTTGCAAATATAGGCTGAAGCACGCTTTTGATATGCTCTCTGATAATCTGCTTTTCGGGAAGGTAATCATACGTTCCCTTGACATTTTCAAAAATCTTGCCCATAACAAAATTCCTTTCTGATGTGTGAGAAAAAATGTTTTTTCTCATGTTGTTTATTCGAACGTACATGTATTATACTACTTTCTTTGTGTTATGTCAATCTTTTTTGTAAATTTTTTAAAATTGAAAAACGAGAAGAAAAAATCTTCTCGTTTTTATGAACATTTTATTCAAGGTTTTTCTCAAGGAAAATTCTGCAATCCTCGATTGCTCTATCGACGGATACCCTTTCCTGTACGACAGACTGTTCGACATTTTCAAGGACTTTAAAACCATGTTTCACCGCTATGCTGTATGACATAGACTGTCCTTTCTGTAATGTTCTCATATACATCTTGGTACAACCTTCTTCTTTGCTCTTTTTCAATGCAAATTCCATCAGTTTACTACCAATTCCCTTGCCACGATATTCCTTAAGTACAGTAACATCTGAGAAGTATGCTACTTTTTCAGGATGTTCATAATGGATAGGATGTTCAGGATCAACCAATCCATTTTCGTTTGCAGATTTATAGAACGCTGTCATTCCTACGCATTTGCCATCAATATAATAGCCATATATATTTCCCAAATTAAAGAGCCGGTTATATTCGCTTATAATGAACTCTTCTGTATAGGATTCTTCGTAGGGTGGTTCTTCGAATACCCGATACAAGCCTATAAAGTCCTGCATCTTGTCAGGTGTAATCACCTTAATGTTCATATTTTCCATAATATATCCTCCTTAATCAGATATTGACAGAATATACAACTCCATCATTTTCTACAGGTCCTGAAATGATAGCTTTATTAATTCTACCATTTTCCATTGTAATGTTTGCCGTAATAATCATCTCTGACGGCTGAATAATATCAACCACAAGACTTTTTTTCTCATTGAATGCCTTTACCATTGCAACAGCAGTAGTACCAGATCCACAAGCAGTTTCATAAAATAAAGTATCGATTGATTTTACCCATACAACAGGATTAATCTTTATTGTGCCCTCGATACATTCACAAAACATTACTCCAACTGCCTCATTGTCTTCTAGGTTATACTTCTTAATAATGTTCATTCCTGCTTCTTTCAGCTTGGATTTCTGCTGTAAGTATGATGCCGCGATGTTTTCCTGAATAACAACACTGACCATACCGTTCATCTTAACGAAATAAATGCCATCATCGTTTGAAGTAATTGTGTCTTCACCGTGGTATAACGGAATCTCACACCATGCATTCTTGTTGTTATCAACACCTGCATCAATTACATCTTTACTGTTTACGATAATCTTAATGCTTCCTGCTTTTCCGTCAAGATAAAGATTTGCTGCACTTCTTGTTGCATTACCACAAAACTCTCCCCCTGCCATCTGAAGTTCAGGTTTTTTATTGAAATCAATAAAACCAACCTGCTCGACATTAGAGTGTTTTTTCATAATTGCGTCGTTGATGCACTTCTTCTGTTCCTGTGTATAATCGCTTCCATACACAAGAGCGGTATCATTACCTCCTGGTCTGCATATAGCATACTTAATCACACAGGTTTGATGTCGTCCATCATTTTCCTTAATCATATGAAATCATACTCCCTTCTAAGTTGAGGATAGAATATAAAAATATATTCTTGGTTAGTTAAAAATTTATGAGCACATTATATAACCATTATTGCTATAATGTCAATATAAAAATTAATTTTTATACACTTCTTCCGCTATTACCTGATTATATAAAGCTTTTCCTTTTTTATAATAGAATGCCCATTCTTTATCTCCATAAGAAAAATGCCACCACTCGCCATCATATGGAGCAAACCCTTCACTCATCATAATTTTTCTTAATATTTCTCTGTTTTGCCTTGACTTATCACTTATTTTTTCATTATGATAGTAGCATTCATTTGTGCTATAATCTAAAATTTCTGAGCCATAATCAAGGTACTCTTTTTCTTTTGTATCATATATTAATATATCTACTGCTCCGCCGTGTTGGGTGTCCCGATACCTCTGGAACTGCAATTTTTTCATGAATATATTCAAGTAAATCTAATTCATTATCAAATTTATCTTTAGATTTTTCATATATTTCATTAAAATATTTCACCTGTTTTTTCATATCTCTATATCCATATACAACCACTAATTTATAATCTTTATTTATTCTTTTAACTTTTTTAGCTACTTCAAGCAATTTCTCATAAACAGTTTTCCTAACAGGTACGTGTTTACTATATTCCAACATATTTCTATTATTCTTATATATACCAACAACAAGTTCATTTTCAAGTGGTAAAAAAACAAATTCCTCTTTATTCGTTTCTTCATCGTACTCTTTAATTGTTAATAAATCCTTATATTTTACAAAGTTATTATTTTCCATTTTATTAATAATCCCCTTTGATATTCTTCTTTTTCTTGTTTCCTTGTACTTTATGTCTCTCTGAAAGTTTCTTTTGTACATCTTCTAATTCAATATTTCTGTTATACATCAAAACTAACACATGATATATCAAATCAGAAATTTCCCCTATAAGCTCATCCTTATTAGTGTTTTTTGCAGCAATTACTGTTTCAGTTGCTTCCTCTCCAACTTTCTTACATATTTTATCAATACCTTCATCCAATAAATAATTTGTATATGAATTTTCTTTTGGATTTTTATCTCTATCTTCTATTTGATTATACACTTCTTCAATAATACTATTACTTTCATCTTCAAAACAGATTACTTCATTGAAGAAACATGAATAATTGCCTGTATGGCAAGCACCTTTTCCAAGTTGTTCAACATATATCAATAATGTGTCCTTATCACAATCTAAATACATGCCTTTGATATTTTGAAAATCACCTGACGTTTCTCCTTTATGCCATAATTCTTGTCTACTTCTTGAATAGAAACAGGTTTGTTTCTTCTCTAACATATATTTATAACTTTCTTCATTAACATATGCTAACATTAAAACTTCTTTTGTTTTATAATCCTGAACTATTGCAGGTATTAACTTCATTTTATTAAAATCTGGTTCCATTAATATTTCCTCCCCTTATAATTACGCCTTTATTATTTTAATAGCATCTTCTAAAGTTACTGTTTTCTGCTCTCCATTTATCATGTTCTTTAGAGAAACTACATTATTATTAATTTCGTCTTCTCCAATTACAATTACATATGGAATTCCTAGTCTGTTAGCATAATTAAATTGTTTCTTTATTTTAGCCTTATCTGTATATATTTGAGTATTTATACCATTTTTTCTTAATTCTGTTGCAACTTCAATGCTTTTATTGAAGTCATCAACCATAGAAATAATCATTACTTTTGAAATTGATCTATTTCCTGCTTCTATTATTTTATTATCTGTAAGTTGAAAAAACAATCTTGTAAGTCCAATTGAAATCCCAACACCTGGCATCTTTTTATCTGTATAATAACTTGATAAGTTGTCATATCTTCCACCAGAGCATACACTTCCTAATTGTCTATATTTATTTAAAAAAGTTTCATAAACTGTCCCTGTATAATAGTCAAGTCCTCTAGCTATTGTTAAATCTATTTTGTAATTTTCAGTTGGAACTCCAAATAAATTAATATTTGATGCAACTACTTCTAATTCATTTACACCTAAATTAAATAATTCATTATCTATATTTAAATTTTTTAGCGAACTAATTGTTTCTTCTACATTTCCTGTAATACTTATAAAATTCATAATAGTATCAATCTTATCTTGTTCAACACCTAAATCTTTAATTTCTTTTACGACATTTTCTTTTCCTATTTTGTCAATTTTATCAATTATTCTTAATATATCAACTGACTTATCGTTAAGTCCTAACGCTTCAAACAATCCATTTAAAATCTTTCTATTATTAATACTTATTGTAAAATCATCGAATCCTAATTCTTTAAAAGTATTATAAATTATACTTGGCATTTCAGCATCATTTATTAAACTTAATTCATCTTCTCCAATTATATCTATATCACATTGATAAAATTCACGATACCTTCCTCTTTGTGCTTTTTCACCTCTATATACTTTACCAATTTGATATCTTCTAAATGGAAAAGTTAAATCTGAATAATATTCAGCTACATATTTAGCTAATGGTACAGTTAAATCAAATCTTAATGATAAATCTGATTCCCCCTTATTGAATCTATATATTTGTTTTTCTGTTTCCCCACCTGCTTTTGCGAGTAACACCTCTGATGCTTCTATAATAGGTGTATCTAATGGTAAAAATCCGAATCTTTCATATGATTTTCTTATTTTATCCATCATCTCGTTAAACAGTATTTGCTCATTTGGCAATAACTCCATAAATCCTGGTAATGTTTTTGGTAACACTTTTTCTTTCATAATAAAATTCCTCCCTTAAATTAAAATAATCTATTCTTTAATAGATTTAATTGCTCTATCTAAATCATCAACCATTTTATATATTTCTTTGTTTTTAAATTTAATACTAACCCTATTAACAATTAGCCTTGTACTAATATCACAGATTTCTTCTATAATTTCTAAACCGTTTGCTTTTAAAGTGCTTCCTGTTTCAACAATATCAACTATTGCATCTGTCATTCTTACAACTGGTCCTAATTCGACAGAACCTTCTAATTTGATAATTTCAACATTTTCTTGTTTACTTTCAAAGAATTGTCTAGCAACTTTTGGATATTTTGTTGCAATTCTTTTTCTTCTATTAAATGTTTTAGTTCTATATGATGGGTATGCAGCTAAACAAAATTTACATTTTCCTGTTTCCAAATCTAGTAATTCATAATAATTTGAAAAATTGCTTTCGATTAGTGTATCTTTACCTACAATACCTATATCAACAATACCATGTTCAAGAAATGTTAATACATCATTCGATTTAGCAAAAATCACTTCAATATCATCTTTTGTTTTAATTTGAAGTTCCCTATCCTTATTTAAAATAGGATCAACATCATAATCAGCCATTTTTAATAATTCACAAAATTTTCTTTCAATTCTCCCTTTAGTTATTGCTATTTTCAACATTTCTTTCACTCTCCCTTTTACTTGCTTTTATCACACTATCCATATAATATGCAAATCCAATTGCTGGTACATCCTTTCCAAATTTTTCTAATAATTTATCATATCTTCCACCAGTTATAATTGGATCCGGTACATATTCACTGTAAACTTTAAATATAATTCCTGTATAATACTGCATTTTAGGAACCATAGATAAATCAAAAATAATTTCATAATCATTGTTATTTAAAGTTATTATCTCATATAATTTTTTCAACTCGTTTAAAGCCTGTAACAATTTTTCATCATCTAATGTATTTATTAAACTATCTAATATTGTAACTTTTCCACATAATCTTGGAAGTTTTAATAATAAATTACTTAATTTGTCATCAAATTTGTTTCTTTCAACAAACTTTCGCATTTCACTAATATTCTTTTTTGAAAGAATCTCAATTAATTCTTCTCTCTTTCCTGTCAACTCAAATACTCTTTCGAAAAATAATGATGATCCCATTTCAATTTTTAATCTTTTCAAATTTAAATATGGTAAAGTTTCAATTAATATATCTAAAATTTCTTTTTCTCCTTTAATTCCTGGAACATTTATTAATTCTATACCAGCTTGATAGTATTCGCTCATTTTTCCCATCAATTTTTCTGGTTTTCTAAATATACTTCCAAAATAACTATATCTTCCTATGTCATCTTTTTCTTTATTCTGTGAAACATAAAATCTAGCAAGTGGAACTGTAAAATCCCATCTTAGTGCTATATTCTCTCCTTTATCATTTATAAAATTGTAAGTTTGCCCATAATCTATATTCTTATAAATATTTCTGTATAAATCCATAAACTCAAATGTTGGCATTAGTGTCTCTTGATAATTATACTTAGCAAAAACTTTTCTTATGTTTTCTTCAATTTTCCTTAGAGTTGAAATGTTTTTTACAATTACTCCATTGCTTTCTTCTGGTATTAAAAATTTAAAATTTTCCATTTTTCTCTCCCCTTCTAACATAATTATAAAATTGCAACTAAAACTATTACCAAAAATTTCTATGACTTTTATCACAAAAAAAGAGCTATGTAAGTCTTTCTATAAAAACCTACATAGCTCTTTTTATATCGCATTGTAGGCACGAGCATTAGCACTCGTACCCACGTAACATTTACGCTATACAAGTGCTCCTACAATGATGATGTAATTCTATTTTTATGATATCTATTTTCATAATAACAACCTTCTTTTTGTTAGTTTTATTTTTAAAAGTGAGAGCCAACTCTTTTGAAACTCTCTTGAGCTGGCTCATTTGTGGGATGGAATACGGGATTTGAACCCGCGACCTCTGGAGCCACAATCCAGCGCTCTAACCAACTGAGCTAATTCCACCACCGTTTAAAATAAATACACTTTTCGTGTAACTGTTGTATATAATAACAACTTTTTTTTTATTTGTCAATACCTTTTTTAAGTTTTTTCAAAATTTTTCATTTTTAGTAGATTGTAAAAGTAAAATAAACTTAAATATATAAATAATATATTTAAGTTTT
>ENA-ORNF01000507-ORNF01000507.1-human-gut-metagenome-genome-assembly--contig:-NODE-507-length-39681-cov-5.365417_pt1 | contig 39681 bp, 37 predicted proteins | sample MGYA00242110_ERZ509012 | MGnify/ENA primary metagenome ERZ509012 (study PRJEB26280, sample SAMEA2338714) | human gut metagenome | biome: human gut; feature: human-associated habitat; material: faeces...
CTGTACGCCCACCTTCTGGCCGGAGAAGCTCGCGAGATCCGTATATTGATCCGCATTCTCCGCAAGCGTCAGCGCCACAACCGTATCGATGTAGTATACCTCGGAGAAATCCATGATCTCCGCACGATCCTCGGTCGGGTTATAGGCTGCCATGATCATGTCGATGGTGCCCATCTGTAACGCGCTGTCGAGGCCGGCAAAATCCATCGCTTCGATCTTGAGCTCGACGCCGAGCGCCTTGGCGATATCGGCGGCGGTCCGACGGTCTCCATGGAACCGTCTTCGCCCGCGATGATGAACTCATACGGCGGGTAGTCCGGCGACGTGCCGACGACGAGCACGCCCGCTTCCTTGATGGCGTCCAGGCGGGTCTTTTCTTCCGCTGCGGGCTGACAGGCGGTCAACAGTGCAGCCGCCAGCACGACGGCAAGCGCAAGGTGCAGGACTTTCTTTCCTTTTCTCATTTTGGTATTTCCTCCTTGATCCTTTCGGTTGTATTGTATCCGGCGCTCCGCATCAGAGCACCTTGGACAGAAACAGTTTCGTGCGCTCGTTCTGCGGGTCGTCGAACAGCGCCTGCGGCGTGCGATCCTCCAGAATCTGGCCGCCGTCCATAAACAGAACGCGGCTGCAGGCCTCGCGCGCAAAGTTCATCTCATGCGTGACCACGACCATTGTCATGCCATCGGCAGCAAGCGTCTTCATTACGTCGAGCACCTCGCCGACCATCTCCGGATCGAGCGCGCTGGTCGGCTCGTCAAACAGCATGACATCGGGCCGCATGGCCAGCGCGCGCACGATGGCGATGCGCTGCTTCTGTCCACCTGAGAGCTGTCGAGGCATGGCGGAAGCACGGTCGGCAAGGCCGACGCGCGCAAGCAGTTCCATCGCGTACGCCTCGGCCTTTTCTCGCGGCTCCTTCTTGGCAAGCATCGGCGCGAGCGTGATATTCTCCAGCACCGACAGATGGTTGAACAGATTGAACTGTTGGAACACCATGCCCATGCGTTGCCGGTGACGGTTGATATCGGCATTGCGGTCGCTGATGTCCACGCCTTCAAAGATGACGCGCCCCTCGCTGGGCGTGGCCAATAGGTTTAGGCAGCGCAGCAGCGTGCTCTTGCCGGAGCCGGAAGGGCCGATCACGCCGACGACCTCTCCCTGTTCAACGCAAAGGTTGACGCCACGGAGCGCTTCGAGTTTGCCGAAACGGACGGTCAGGTTTTCCACAAGAATCATCGGTTCGCCCATCGTCAGCCCTCCCCCCGTTTCATCCGCTTTTCAAGCGCGCCCATGAGCTTGGACAGTGGAAACGTGATACAGAAGTACAGCAGCGCCACGACGAGCAGCGGCTCAAACGGCCGTGCGATGGCCGCGCGCACCATATCGGACATGTACATCAGCTCAAACACGCCCACGACCGAACAGATGGAGCTTTCCTTGATGATGGCGACAAATTCGTTGCCGAGCGCCGGCAGAATATTGCGGAAAGCCTGCGGCAAAACGATATGCCGCATGGTCTGCCCGTGCGTCAGGCCGAGACTGCGCCCGGCTTCCGTCTGCCCGGCATCTACGGCCGAAATGCCGGCGCGGATGATCTCCGCCACATAACCGGTCGAATTGAACGCCATGGCGACCACGCAGGGGATGAACACGCTCATCTTGGCCAGCGCCGGGAACAGAATGATGAGCCCATAGCGGAACAGGTACAGTTGCACCAGCAGCGGCGTGCCGCGCACAAACTCGACATAGGCCGCCGAGACGGTGCGGAGCACCCTGTTGCGCGCGATGCGCAGCAGGCCCATGAGCGTGCCGAAAAATGTGCTCAGCACGAGCGAGATGAGCGAAAGCGCAAGCGTCATCCACAGGCCGTCCAGGAAGAACTGCCAATAGGTGCTGATAAATTGAAAGCTGAACGTATAGCTCATGCGCCCGCTCCTTTCGCCGTTCTTTGCAGTATAGCGTGCGGGTCTGCATGTGTCAAGGTATAAAGTGCATAAATATAAATTCCTTCAAGCTCTCCTGCAATTCCTGCGCCGAGCGCGCAAAGGGTCGTGTAAGGGCGCTCACCGATCGCCCGTCCGATCCTCCCCGGGCTCCCCATCCTCCGCCTCCGGTTCCTCGAGCAGGTGATTGAGCAGGTAAAGATAGATCTCCTCCGCGCGCGTCTGCCAACCCCGCCGCACGCGCTGGGCCATCGCCCGGGAAATTACGCGCAGCCGGATTTCCGCGGCAACCGCGTTCTTCTCCTGCACGCGCAGCTCTACCTCGTAGGCTCCGCCTTCGAGCTCCCGCATGGAGGAGACCACCTGCGTTTCCTTTTCCAGGTCGGCGCGGTGTTGCGCCGCATAGGCGGCAAGCCGCTCCCGCAGGGAAAAGGGCAGGCTTTCCTCAAACATTGCGAGCGTATCCGCTCCGCGCGCGGAAACACGGTACCCCTGCCCGAACGTGCGCGGAATTGCAGCGATCAGGCCGTCCTCCTCCATCTCGGCAAGCGCGGTCTGAAAGGCAAAATAGGACATGCAATCGTTTTCGACCATCACGCGGTAGAGCTGCTCCCGCGTAAGGTCGAGATCCGCAGCGCGTGTAAAATACAGAATCGTCAGCTTGTCCTTGGTTTCTCCCTTTGCAAATATTGGCATGGCAACCTCCGTTCCCCGCCATTATAACACGACCGGCTAAACCCGGCAATCACCGCGCCGTCGGCGCGCCGATCACCCCCTTCACTCCACGCGCAGCATCCGATATCCGACGCCGATATGCGTCTGGATATACTGTGGGCTGTCCGGAGTTGGTTCCAGCTTTTTACGAAGCGTAGCCATGAACACGCGCAGAGAGGAGACGTTGCTCTCGCTGGCACCGCCCCACACGCGTTCGACCAGAAAGCCGTGCGTCAGCACCTTGCCCACGTTTTGCGAGAGCACGGTAAGCAGGCGGTACTCGATCGGCGTCAAATGCAGCTCCTCGCCATTGATACTGGCGCATCCCGCCGCGTAATCTACACACAGTCTTCCGTTGACAAAGACGGAGCCTGCCGGCGCGCCGCCGGAAGGCATATAGGAAAGGCGACGACGGGTCACGCGAAGGCGTGCCAGCAACTCCTCCACGGAAAACGGCTTTGTCAGATAATCATCCGCACCCGCATCCAGCGCGTCGATCTTATCCGTATCCTCGCTGCGCGCGGAGATGACGATGATCGGCAGATTGCTCCAGGTCCGTATACGACGGATGACATCCACGCCATCCAGATCCGGCAGTCCAAGGTCGAGCAGGATGATATCCGGATTGTGCGTGGATGCAGCCAGTATGGCGCTCTCGCCGTTCGACGCGGTCAGATAGCGATAGTCGTGTACCTTGAGCGTCGTGGCGATCAGGTTTCGTACCGGCGGATCGTCCTCAACGACCAGAATCAGCGGCTTGCTCATACGTTTCACCTCCATAGGGCAAAGTAAAGGAAAATATGGCGCCATGCGGCCGGTTGTCAAGAACGGAGATGTTCCCGCCATGCGCGCAGACGATGGATTTGCAAAGCGCAAGTCCGAGGCCGAGGCTCCTCCGCCCGTCGGCAACGGGGCTGCTGCCGGAATAAAACATATCGAAAATACGGGGCTTCATCTCGTCCGGCACGCCGGGTCCGTCGTCGGCAATTTCGATACGCGCCATGCGTCCGGCACGGCCGGTGCGAATGCGGATGTTCGTGCCGGGCGGCGTATGCTGAATCGCGTTATCCACGATATTGATGACGACCTGCATGACAAGCCGCGCATCCATACGGGCAAGCAGGAGTTCGTCCTCGTGTTCCACCGTGACGGTATATTCGCTTCGGCGAGGATCGATGTGGCGCAGCGCCTCGCAAACGACCTCGTCCACAAGCTCCGTTGTCAACCGGATCTTCATCCGCCCATCCTCGATGCGCGTGACAAAGAGCAGATTCTCCACCAGATTGATGAGCCACAGAGCGTCGTCATGAATATCGGCGTAGATGGCGGTACGCGCCGCATCATCAAGCTTGTCGCCGTTGAAAAGCAGGTTGCTGGCGTTGCCGGAAATTGTGGTCAGGGGCGTGCGCAGATCGTGTGAAATGGAACGCAGAAGATTGGCGCGGAGCTGTTCACCCTGTGCAAGCAGCGCCGCCCTTTCCCTCTCGCGGACATTTCGGATGTTTTCAAGCGCCAGCGCACACTCGCCAAGAATGGATTGCAGGATGCTAGACTCGAACGTATCTGGCGTGCCGCCGGTTACGTCCACACCTGCAACGCCATAGACGCGCTCGCCGAGGCGAATGGGCAGATACAGACATCCTGCGTCCGGCAACGTATCCGTCGTTGCGCCGGCGCGTTGCTTGTTGCGTACGGCCAGCATGGCGGCAGCACGTTCCACGCCACCCGTGAGCAGATCCGGGTTGCACGAAGGTGCGGTTTCCTCGCGGCGACGAATGGAGGGAAATACTCTCGGTTCCAACAAGCGCCCTTCTTCAAACAGATACATCACGATGTTCAGGCCGAGCAGCTTCCCAAGCTGCGTCGCTGTCGATTCCACGGCATCAGTGGCTGTCTCCGCTCGTTGCAGCAGACGATTGGTATCAAACAGGATCTTTGTGCGAAAGGCAACCTGTCCCGTTTGCTTGACATGCTCTTTCAGTCGCTGTGCAAGCGTTCCTGTGAGCAGTGCCACGATGAACATGGCGGCAAAGGTGAGCGGGTAGTCCTTCCCATAGGCCATGAACGTAAAGCGCGGACGGGTAAAGAAGAAGTTGAAAACCAGCACGCCTGCTATGGCGGAAATCGAGCTGGCCACCCAACCGTTTGTGGCGAGCGACACCAGCAATACGCCCAGGATATAGATGGCGACAATCGCCGTTTCAGGAAAGCCAAGCGTTTGAAAAACCAGGCTGACAAGGGTTGTCAGGAGCAGAATGCCGGCTGCCTTGCCGAGGTCGTGCAGCGTAAGATGGCGTTCCGAGAATGGCGTCCCTGCGTCCTGCCGGTATCCTGACCGCTGTGTGCCGTCAGGTATAATATGGATATCCAGTCCGGGCGCCATGGCCGCGAGCCGCTCCGTGAGGGTTGGTTTGCTCCACGGATGCCGCCTTGTCACGCCGCTCCTGCCCAGAACAATCTTTGTCACGCCGGACAGGCGGGCAAACTCAGAAATCTGATAGGCGATATCCTCCCCATAGGCTGTTTCAATGCGCGCGCCGAGTTGTTCCGCAAGGCGTGCACTGTCCTGCAAACGTTTTTGATCCTCAGGCGTCATCGTCTCATAGCCCGGCGTGCGGACAAACAGTGCTGTCAGCGCACCGCCGAATGCTGCAGCCATCCGGGCGGCGGTATGGATGATCTTCTGGTTGGATGGTGCAGAAGAGAGGCAGACCAGGATATGCTCGCCGACAGAAGAACCGCCTTGTTTTTGCCGATCCGCCCTGCTCAGACGCCGGCTCAGGCGTTCGGCAAAGCGGCGCGCCGCAAGCATCCGCAGCGCATCAATTTTTTCCTGGGCAGCCGGGCCAAAGCGCGCTTCCCACCGCTCCGGTGCCCTCCGCGGATCGGCATCCACCAGTTCCACACAATCGGCCCCGTCGAACAGCTCGTCCGGAATTCTCGCCCGGGCGGAGGCTCCCAGAATCTCGTAGACCGCATCGCTCAGGCTTTCGATCTGCCGCACGTCAACGGTTGTATAGACATCTGTACCGGCAAGCAGCAGTTCCTGCACCTCCTGATACCGCCTGCCATGCAGACTTCCCGGCAAATTTTCATGCGCCAGGTCCTCCACCAGCAGCAGTTGTGGTCGGTGCAAAAGGGCCGCGGCAAGGTCAAGCTGCGCGTCATCACTGCGCAGCACACGCACATGGGGCAACGCAGCCAGCGCCTCCAGCAGCCGTTCGCCCTCCGGGCAACCATGCACGGCAGCGACGCTCACCACGACATTCGTACCCTGTCGCGCGACGTCAAGACCTGCGCGCAACATGGCACAGGTCGTCCCGGCGCCGGGAGCAACGCCAAAGAAAATCTTCAATTGACCCTGGGATTTCCACTCCTGCACCGTCGTTGGTGCGCCCGACGAAGCATCATGCCGATCCAGCGCAAGCACCTCCTGTGAAATTCAAAGGGTTGGAAACGCTCTGTAAAGCTCCCTCTCCTTGGAGCCTGTCGGCAAGCAGGACAACCAGCGCAGGAGGAGCCTCCCTTTTCCAGACAACGCTCTGCCGCGGATTCTCGCCGGGGCAGGCGCGCGCCGTGACAGGCCTGCCGCCAAATCGCAAAACTGCCTCCGGCTGTACCAGGGTGACCGCCCGGCAGTCCGGAGGCACATCATTGCCGTCATCCGGCTGGACGATGATATCAATCGTACGATCCTCCAGTCGTTCGTACAACCGTGCGGATGCGGCATGGTAAAAGCATACGGCCGTCGACGGTCGCTCATCAAAAACCGATAGCAGCGCCTCCTCGAGTCCGGGCGCAAGGGATGGCGCGCAAATGCCGATGCGCAAGCAGTCCCCGTCCGCGCAGTCGGCGCGGACGCTTCGTTTGGTCTCCAGCAAACCATCCAACAACAAAAGCGGTAAGAATCCGGCGACCATGGCAGCAACGGCAATGCAGATAACCAGCACATCGCGCACAGAACCACCCCCTTATTGTTCATCCGGTTTCTTACAGATGGAAGCATTTTTGCAGGTTCTTATACTCGCCAAGTACAAGGAGCGTGTCACGAAGCGTCAGCTTCGTGGAGGGCAGGACGGAAAGATCCATCCTGCCGTCGTGCTTGACGGCCAGAATGTTGATGCCGTATTTCTTGCGAATGTCGATCTGTTCAATCGTCCGGCCAATCCAGTCCGCCGGCAGATCCACCTCGAAAATCGCATGATCCTGATCGAGAGCGATATAATCGAGGATATGATCCGAACTGTAACGAATGGCCGTCCATTTGGCAAGCTGACGCTCCGGATAGACGACCTCGTCCGCGCCGTTGCGCAGAAGAAACTTCGCCTGTACATCCCGGGCCGCACGCGAGACGACGAGTTTTGCGCCCAGCTCCTTGAGCAGCGACGTGGTCTCCAGCGAACTTTGAAAATCGTTTCCGATGGCGACAATGCAGGCGTCAAAGTTTCGAACGCCAAGCGAGGAAAGGAACTCCTCGTTCGTGCTGTCGCCGATCTGAGCGCCCGTTACAAAGGGTAATACGTCGTTGATCCTCTCTTCGCTGGCATCCACCGCCATGACCTCGTGGCCGAGGTCGTTGAGTTCCATGGCGATGTGCTTGCCGAAACGGCCAAGGCCGATCAGCAGGATGGATTTCATCTGAAAAACCTCCTTTATCCTACCGTAATTTTTTCCTGAGGAAGTTTGCCGTTCTGAACGGTGCGGGACATGGCCGCATAGATCAACGTCAGGCCGCCCACGCGCCCGAAAAACATCAGCACGATCAAAACGGCTTTGGAAATCGTCTTGAGCGACGGTGTAATGCCCAGGCTGAGTCCCACCGTGCCGATGGCAGAGGCGGACTCATACAAACACGTAAGCATGGGGAGCTGCTCCACGCAGCTGATGACCATGCCGCCGGTAAAACATAGCGCGGCATACATCAGCAGTATGGTGGCGGCATTTGCGACCGTTTCGAGTGCAATGCTGCGGCCGGAGACCTCCGGATTTCCCCGCCGCCGAAACACGGCGACAGCGCACACGGCAAGGACGGCCACGGTCGTCGTCTTCATGCCGCCCGCCGTTGAACCCGGCGAACCGCCGATCAGCATCAGGAGGATCGTCAGCGCCTGCCCGGGCTCACTCATGGCGGCAAGGTCAACCGTATTGAAACCGGCCGTGCGCGGCGTGACGGACTGGAACAGCGAGGCGAGCACGCGCTTGCCCGGCGCAAAGTCCGCGAACTCGTAAAAATAGAAGTACAGGGCCGGCAGCACGATCAGCACCGCCGTGGTGCACAGGATGACCTTGCTCTGCATCCTGTACCGCTTCAGATGCAGCCTGTTGGTACGAACGTCGTCCCAGGTCAGGAAGCCAATGCCTCCGATAACGATCAACAGCATGACCGCAATGTTGATGACCGGGTTCCCCACATAGGAAGTCAGCGAAGAGAACGGTTCCCGCGCCCCCATCAAATCGATGCCGGCGTTGCAGAACGCGGAGACGGAATGAAACAACGCCATCCACAGCCCCCGTCCAACGCCGAAGTCGCGGCAGAATACGGGCGCCATGACCGCCGCGCCAAGCAGCTCGATAAGAATCGTCGTGCGGACGATAAAGTTGGTCAGGCGGACGATGCCGCTCATCTTCGGCGCCGCCATGGCCTCCTGCATGGTGCTGCGCTGAAACAGCCCGATCTTCCTCCCGGAAATCATGGCGAATGAGGCCGCGACCGTGACAACGCCCATGCCGCCTATTTGGATGAGCACGAGAATGACGGCATGACCGAAACCCGACCAATAGGTCGCCGTATCGTACACCACCAGTCCCGTTACGCAGACGGATGTCGTGGATGTAAACAGTGCGTTGACAAACGGCGTGGCGCTCCCGGAGGCCGAAGAAACAGGCAGCATCAGCAGGAGTGCGCCAAGCAGAATCACGCCCGCAAAGCCGAGGACAATGATCTGAAAGGAATTAAGGACTCTTCGTCTTTTGGGCAGATCCATTCGATGCCGTTTCTCCTTTCCCGTTCAGCCTTCATCTGAACGATTATATAACAAATCGTCTTAAGATGGAATAAGCGTCCCGCAACTGACGTTAAGATGGCGTTAAGATGCGCCCGTTTCTTCGCCTCATTCCCGGGTTGATCGCCGTCGGCCGGGCGACAGACAAGGTGCCGCCGGTTCTGCAGCGTCTCGCGCCACATGCAGGGCGAAAGCCGGCGGCAGAAGCGCGGGCAGGTTGCGGGGCCTTTTCATTATAGCGGGAATGTCCGCGTGGCGACGGCATCCCGAAACGCCCGGTCATGCTCCACAAAGACCATTGTCGGGGCATACGCCAAAAGCAGCTCCTCAATCTGGATGCGCGAATAGATGTCCACATAGTTAAGCGGCTCGTCCCAGACATACAGGTGCGCCCGTTCGCACAGGCTGCGGGCAATCAGCACCTTCTTTTTCTGGCCGCCGGAAAAATCGCGCAGATCCTTTTCAAACTGCAACCTTGCAAAGTCCAGCTTGCGCAGTATGGTCAGGAACTGTGTTGTATCGATCCGGCACCGTCTTGCATAATCGAGCAACGACCCCTGCAGATGGGCGGTATCCTGCGGCACATAGGAAACGAGCAGCCCCGAAGCGATTTCCAGACTTCCCGTATGGTCGAGCTGTTCCCCCACCAGAAGCCGGAGCAGGGTCGTCTTGCCGCTGCCGTTGGCGCCGGACAGAGCCAATCGCTCGCCAGGAGCAAGCGTGAATGTAACGGGTCCGCAAACCCGCCGGCCGTCATAGCGGATGGTCACGTCCCTGCAGGATATGAGCCGGGTTGCGCAGTGCGGGGAGAGCGGCTGCAATTTCAGGCTTTCAGCCCGTTCCAAATCCTTCAACAGGCCCGATTTTTCTTCAATCGCCCGCTGCCGCCGCTGTTCAATCGACTTGGACCGCTTCATCATTTTGGCCGCCTTGTGGCCGATATAACCCCGATCGCCGGCCCCTTCTCCGATTTTGCCCGCCTCCACGCGGTCCGACCAGTCCGACGTACGCTGCGCCGCCTTCTTCAGGCGGACGATGTCCTTCATCAGCCGCTCGTTCCGCTCCTGTTCAAAAGCCTGGCGGCGCTCGAAATTTGAAAACCACGACGAAAAGTTCCCGCTCTGCACCTCGATGCTCGACCGGTTCAACGAAAGGATGTGATCCACGCAGCCGTCAAGAAAATACCGGTCGTGGGAAACGAGAATAAACCCCTTTTTGCGGCGCAGGTAGGCGGCCACCAATTCCCGCGCGACGATATCCAGATGATTTGTCGGCTCGTCGACAAGCAGGAAGCTCTCCTCGTTTACAAACAGTGCGGCAAGCAGCGCTTTGGTGCGTTCGCCGCCGGAGAGCGTGTCGAAGGGACGAAACAGCGCATCGGACCTTAGACCGATGAGGGACAGTTCGCGCTCGAGCGCCCAGTCCGCACCGGTCGGGCACACGTCCCGCAGAACCGCCATCGTCTCCCTTTCCGGATTCTCCACCGAATACGGAAAGTAATTGAACCGTACGGGCGAGGTTATGCGCCCGCTGTATTCATACTTCCCGAGCAGCAGGTTCAGAAACGTTGTCTTTCCCCTGCCGTTTCGGCCGACAAAGCCGAGCTTCCAGTCCGTATCGACCTGAAAGCTGACATGTTCAAAAATATTATCATAGCTGGAAGGATAGGAAAAAGTGAGATCCTCCACCCGAATCATTGCCATATGCCATCACTCCGTTTCCATACAGGCGTATAAATGATGAAAGCTGCAGGAAACGGTTCCCGCAGCTCATCGCACAAAGCCTCCCTCCCTATCGGGCGGTGAAACGGATATATGGGTGCATCGACCGCTTTTCCTGCAAAGGGCGCACTCGTCCCGTCAAAGCGAAACGAACGCCTATGAACTTATTTGCAGGAAGAATGGCGCATCGCGCACCTCCTATTGCTGTTTAATACAGTATAACATGTGCTCCCAGGTCGCGTCAATGCCGTTGTGGATTCCCGGCGCCGGTCGGGCGCGGCCTCAGTACAGCGTGGCCGTTCTCTGGAAGGAGGCGATGACGCGGCCATGCCGAATGACGTATGGGCGCGAGGCACGCGTGCGCAGCGCTTCCTGCACGTTGTCCGCATCGATGATATTGAGATCCGCGTCGTAACCCTCCGCAATGCCGTAGGCCGCCTCCGGAGCGAAAATCTTCATCGATCGGGTCGTAAGCATGTCGAACACAAGCCTGGCCGTTTCGGGCGTGTTGTACTGCCCCGTATAGGCGCCAATCAGGCCATAATCAAGCGGATCGCCCGTTCCATACAGGTGGAACCCATCGCAGATGGTATCCTGTGCGGTCGCAACGTTGATGCCCATGTCCACCATCTCGCGGATGCGCGTGACGCCGCGGGTGCGCGGCTCCGCGTCAATCCCCATGATGGCCAGCACCTGCGTATTCGTACAGATATTCATGCCGGATTCCCTGATGAGCTGCATGACCTTAATCGCATGGGATTGGTTCTGGTAAGCGATGGACGTGCAGTGTCCGCCGGTGACGCGGCCGCCCCATCCTTTCTCCAGCGTCTTCCAGGCGGTATATTCGAGCGTACGGTCAAACGCGTCCTTGGACTGGTCGATGTGCATGTCGATCATAGCGCCGTATTTCTCCGCCAGGTCGAACACAAAATCCACATGGCGCAGCTTCAGCTCGTCGAGCCACTCGGCTGCGGGCATGCCGCCGACCACATCACACCCCAGCTCCATCGCCTCGTGCAGCAGCCTGTCGGTGCCCTTGTTGCGAAAAATGCCCTCCTGCGGGAAGGCGATCACCTGCAGGTCGCAAATGTCCTTTGTGGCTTCCTTTGCCAGGAGCACGCCCTGCAGCGCAACGAGTTTGGGGTCAAGGCTGCTGATATCGACGTTTGTGCGCAGTTTGGTCGTGCCATACATAACGCATTCGCGGATGGCGCGCAGGGCCCGCTGGTAGACGTCCTCCACGGTATACTGCCGGATCCGGTCGTGCATGATGCGGATGGAATCCTCCAGCGTCTCGGTGCTGTCCTCCCGCCCACGCAGCGAAGTGTAGGCCTTGTCAAAATGCATGTGCGTGTTGACAAAAGTAGGGGCCGCCATCATCCCCCCGGCGTCGATGCGCTTCGCGTCCGGGCAGGCGGATGCATCAATTTGGGGGGCGATTTTCAGGTACCGGCCGTCGTCGCCGATCAAAATATCCTCCGTGCCGCTGTGGCCGAGAATGCGGGCGTTCTGAATGAGCAGCATATCCTTCTCCCTCCGTTTGATTCATTTGATCCTGAAATGCACGGTATCTCTTTCCTGAAATTAGCATACCGCAGATTGCGCCCGCAGACAAGCATTTCCTGTCGTGCGATATATGAGAGGCGATGATTCTTGCGTATACATCTCGCGGTCCTTATCGTCGCACCGGATGTCCATTTTTTATAAATCAAGAATTCCGGTAATCGGGGAAATGGGAATAAAGTCGATGCGCATGCAGAACGCGGCGTCATGCCGGATGTCTGAACCCACAACGCTCTTCTCTTGCTGGAAGGCGGCTCTTCGTTTCCTTCTGAACGCCTGCAAAGCGGCAATGGCGAAATTTTCGGGCGGAAAGCCAAAACTCTACGTTTCGTATGTGTACACAGCCTCCCAAACGGGTTATTCTGAGGAGGAAAGGAGTGGAATACAGTTGGACCAGATCCGAATTGGGAGTTTTATTGCGGACATGAGAAAAGCGCAGGGGATGACCCAGCGCAGCCTCGCCGATCTGCTGTGCGTCAGCGATAAGACGATATCCAAATGGGAACGCGGCAGGGGATTGCCGGAAGTCTCATTGATGTTGCCGCTTTGTGACGCGCTCGGCATCGGCGTCAACGAACTGCTTTCCGGCGAACGCATCGCGGAAAGCGACTACCGTAGGAAGGCGGAGGAAAACATGATGGACCTGATCAAAGAGAACGAAGAGAACCGCCGGCACATGGTGTTGTCGATCATCTGCGGTATTATCACGGTCATTGCGGTTTGCGCACTGATCGTTATTGTTTCCTATATTGCGATGCCGATTGCCGCGCGCATCGCAGTGCTCGCACTTGCCATACTCACGGCCGTCGCAGGCATCGGCGCCGCTGCGGCCCTCGAAATTCGTGCCGGGTTTTATGAATGCCCCAATTGCGGAACCGAATTCGTTCCAACAATGGCCGACTACATAAAGGGCTATCACACCGTTCTGAAGCGCCGGCTGCGCTGCCCCGGCTGCGGCAGAACCGGGATGTGCCGGCACCGCATTACCCGATAGCCCTGCGCTTTACCGGTAAGGCGTCAATGCCTCTGCCCGCGCATCCAATATCCCCGCGTTACTCTTAGTTGAAAAGGCGGCTCAGCCACAAATGATTATGCGCCTATAGCGTTACAAGGCGGGCGAAACAAGCTGTCGGGCTCCGGAAAGCCCGACAGCTCTTTTGCCGTTGGATGGCCGTTTTCTGATTGTTGTCAGAAGATCGCCTGAATCGCGGCAACCCTGCATGCATACAGGTATTTGCGTCGCTTCATTTCATTCCCACTCGATCGTGCCGGGAGGTTTACTGGTGATGTCGTAGACGACGCGATTGACGTGTGGGACCTCGGCGATGATGCGTTCGCTGATGCGGCGCAGCAGCGAATACGGCAGCTCCGCCCACTCTACGGTCATGGCATCGGTTGAGGTGACGGCGCGCACGCCAATGGCGTAATCATAGGTGCGCAAATCGCCCATGACGCCCACGCTGCGCACGCCGGTAAAGACGGTAAAGTATTGCCAGATCTGGTCAGAAAGGCCGGCACGGCAGATCTCCTCGCGCAAAATCGCATCGCTGCGGCGCAAAATATGCAACTTCTCCTCGGTGACCTCTCCCAGCACGCGGACCGCAAGGCCGGGACCCGGGAACGGCTGTCGCCACACGAGCTCATGGGCAATGCCCAGGTGTTCTCCAAGCGCGCGGACCTCGTCCTTGAAGAGCATGCGCAGCGGCTCCAACAGCCCCTTGAACGCCAGGTTCTTCGGCAGGCCGCCGACATTGTGATGGCTCTTGATGGTCGCGCCGGTCTCCGTTCCGCTTTCTATCACATCCGGATAAATGGTGCCCTGCAGGAGATAATCCGCACCGCCAATCTTCCCGGCTTCCTCCTCAAAGACGCGAATAAACTCCTCCCCTATGATTCTGCGCTTTTCCTCCGGCTCGAAAACGCCGGCTAGACGATCGAGAAATCGCCTGCGCGCATCGACGGCAACGACGTTGAGCTTAAGTTTATCCCGGTAAAACCCGACGACCTCTTCGGCTTCGTTTTCACGCAACAGACCGTGGTCGACAAAGATGCAGGTCAGCCGGTCGCCCACAGCTCGATGCACCAAAACGCTGGCCACCGAGGAGTCCACGCCGCCCGACAATGCGCCGAGCACGCGCGCATCGCCAACCTGCTGCCGCACTTGCCCAATCAACGCATCGGCGAGTCCGGCAACGCTGTAGGTACAGGCGCAGCCACAAATATTCTGGAGAAAATTGCGAAAGATCCGGTCGCCCTGCGGCGTGTGCGAAACCTCAGCGTGGAACTGAATGCCATACAGCCGGCGCGTATCGTCGGCAAAGGCGGCGATGGGGCAATGTTCCGTAGCCGCAATGGTATGAAACCCGTCCGGAAGCGAGAGTACGGCGTCGTTGTGCGTCATCCAGACAAACTCGCTGTCAATACCGGCAAACAGGGGACTATCCATCCACCGAATGGGCGTCTGGCCGAATTCTCGCACCGGCGCCTCACCAACCCGACCGCCGAGCATCTGCGCCATCATCTGCATCCCATAACATACCCCCAGCACCGGCACGCCGAGCGAAAACACGCCAGGATCGCACCTTTTGGCATCCGGCCGGTAGGCGCTGTCCGGCCCGCCGGAAAGAATAATGCCGGAGAGCGCCTCGCCCCGAATGCGCGCAAGCGGCGCATGATATGGCAATAATTCAGAAAAGACGCCTGCCTCCCGTACGCGACGGACGATGAGCTGGTTATACTGCGCCCCAAAATCGAGGACGACGACCCGTTCAGGCATCGACGCCCTCTTCGCGGAAGGTGATGCCATTTTCATCGGCAGATTCGATGATGGCAAGGGACTTCAAATTGTACCCCGCCTCCCGCAGGGTTCTGCCGCCCGGTTGGAATCCCTTCTCGACGGCTACGCCAATGCCGACGAGCTCCGCGCCGGCCTGCCCGACAATTTCTACCAGCCCGCGAAGCGCCTCGCCATTGGCAAGGAAATCGTCCACGATGAGCACACGGTCCGCCTTGCCCAGCCACTGGCGCGAGACGAGCAGGGTTACCTTTTTCTTATACGTATAGGAAAAAATCTCGCTTTGGTACAGGCCGCCTTCGATATTATCCGACTTCGCTTTTTTGGCGAACACCATCGGCACGCCAAACTCCTCGGCACAGATCGTGGCAAGGGGGATGCCGCTTGCCTCGACGGTCAGCACGGCGGTCAGCCCCTCCACGGGGAACAGCCGCTTGAACTCCCGAGCAATTTCACGCAACAGGGCCGTGTCCACGCGATGGTTGAGAAACCCATCGACCTTAATGATGTTGCCGGGGAGCACCTTCCCCTCCCGTCGAATCCGTTCCTGCAGCAGGCGCATGCGCTTCGTTTCTCCTTTCGTCTTTCCCTGACATAATATTGTATATTATCGCGCATCTTTCCGCCAGAATCAAGTAGAAGATAGAATTTCCCGCTTACGGCATCGGAAGGCGGTAAGCACAGGAATGCGCGCAAAACGGCGAAAGTTTCGCTTGCATTTGGCCTGCGCATGTGTTAGAATGATCGTCGGTAAAAATTTGTATTCTGCACACAGGGGGTGAATGATTTGGCAAACATCAAGTCCGCCATGAAGCGGGTCAAGGTGACTGAGAAGCAGAACCTGCGCAACCGCATGGTCAAGTCTGCGCTCAAGACCTCCATCCGCCGCTATGACGAGGCGCTGCAGTCCGGCGATCAGGCCGCGGCCGAAAAGGCATATGTGAACGCCGTGAGCACGGTCGATAAAGCTGCCGCCAAGGGCGTGATCCACAAGAACGCCGCCAGCCGCAAAAAGGCGCAGTTGGCCGTCAAGCGTGCGCAGGCGATCTGACCCCTCTAACATAACGACCCTTTCTGCGATCAGCGGGCGAAAGACAAAACGTTTTTCGCCCGTTGTCTTTGTCCTTCGACTTTCTCGCCCATTGCGCTACTTCTTTTTCCATCGCATTTCCCATAGCCGGCCTTTTCGTGCGCCGCATCCGCCAGGGCCGCGCCCGAACAGGTGCATTTTTTGAAACGCGCGCTTGCTTTCGCGCGTTAAAGCGTATACAATAGAAAGCGAGGTGAAGCACATGGCAGACTATGAATCCCGCCTACGAGCGCCCGACCTGGACGCATTGTTCGACGCGGTGCTGCTGTTGCGGGACAGAAGCGAATGTTATCGCTTTTTTGAGGATGTTTGCACGATATCCGAGCTCAAATCCATCGCGCAGCGGTTCGATGTCGCCAAGAAACTCGATGAAGGCGTAACCTATCAGGAGATCTCCCAACAACTCGGCGCATCCACGGCCACCATCAGCCGCGTAAACCGTGCGCTTGCCTACGGCGCAGGCGGCTACCGTCTGCTGCTCGACCGCATCCGGACAGGGAAGGATTGATCCTATGGCCATGGATGGGCTGGCGCTGCATGCCGTTCGTTTTGAAATGCTTCCGCTCATCGGCGGCAGAATTGAACGGGTACAGCAGCCGGATCGGGATGCGCTGCTATTGACGGTACGGCAGAATGGCCGGAACCACCGCCTGCTGCTTTCCGCCCATGCAGAAAACGGGCGCGTCCAGCTTACGAGCCAGTCGCCGCCGAACCCGCCGGAGCCGCCGATGTTCTGCATGTTGCTCAGGCGACGTCTTATCGGGGGAAAAATCATCGGCATCGAGCAGCGCGGGCTCGACCGGGTGCTCACGCTCGTAGTTGAGGCGTATGACGAGCTGGGCGATCTCACGGCGCTCCGGCTCGTGATCGAGCTGATGGGCAAACACTCCAACATCATCCTCGTACAGGCGGACAATACGGTGGCGGACTGCATTCGGCATGTGGGTCCGCAAATGTCGTCCGTACGCACGCTGCTGCCCGGCGTAGAGTTTCACGAAGCGCCGTCGCAGGACAAGCAAAACCCGCTGTTCGCACAGGCAACGGATTTTGATGCAGCGTTTTCGGCCCCGAACCCCGTCAAAGCGCTGGCAGACCGGTATCAGGGCCTTTCGCGCGCAACGCTGCAGGCGCTGTTATCGAACGATACCGATGGCGCTGCCCTGCAACTGCGCATGCGGGCGTTTTCGGAGGGCGTATTCTCTCCCACCCTTGTGGAAAACATGTTTGGCGAGCCGGTGGCGGTATACCCGTTTGTGCCAATCGATACGGGGATGACGTCGATCCGGTGTGAGAGCATGTCGGCCGCATATGACCAGTTTTACCAAAAGCGGGATATGCTGGTGCGCATCGCGCGCCAGAGCGCGCAGCTTCGGCGAACGCTTGAGTCCGCGCTCGGACGGGCCGAGCACAAGCTGGCCGCCTATCGGGAGACAATCGAGAATGAGGAAAAGTGCGAACGGCTACGGCTTTACGGCGAACTCATCACGGCAAACCTGCACGCCATCCGGCGCGGCCAGACCGTATTGCATGCCGAAAACTACTATCTGGATCCGCCAGAACGGTGCGCCATTCCTCTCGACCCGCTGCTTGGTGGCAGCGAAAATGCGCAGTGCTACTTTAAGCAGTATCGCAAAAGCCGCAAGGCACGCGCCTATGCGGAAGCCCAGCTTGCACAGGTGGAAGCGGAAGCCGCCTATCTGGAAGGGCAGCTCGACAATCTTGGCAAATGCGACGAGCTTGCCGACCTGGAGGAGATCCGCGAGGAACTTGCGCGCGAGGGATATGTGAAGCCGGAGCGGCGCGGCGTAAATCGCCGGCATGCTGAATCGCACCCCATGCGTTTCCTGTCGCCGGATGGGATCTGGCTCTTTGTCGGCAAGAACAACCGCCAAAACGATGCGCTGACGATGCGCGCAGGCGGCGACCAATACTGGTTGCATGTAAAAAACATTCCGGGGTCGCATGTCATCGTGGATCTGGCGGGCGAGCCGCCGCCGGACACGCTGTACGCCGCAGCACAGCTTGCAGCTTACTACAGCAAGGCAAGGCTGAGCGCCTCCGTGCCGGTAGATTATACGCCTCGTCGATTTGTCAAAAAGCCCTCCGGCGCGCGCGCCGGTATGGTCATCTATACCACAAACCGCACACTGTACGTTACGCCCGACGAGACATATGTGCGAACGCTCAAACGGGAGGTCATTGCACCGAAATGAAGCTCATCATCGCAACGAACAACGCGCACAAAGCGCGCGAAATCCGGGAAATCCTGTCCGCAGACCTTCTTGATCTCTTTTACGATTTCTGCTGCGAAACGATATCTGTTTTCAAAAGAACCGCCGTACTCATCGGTACGCTTATTCACATATTTCAAAGTAAACTGATCTAGCAGATAGCCTTCATGTACCGCATGGATCTCTACGCCGTCCACACCGGCATCCTTTAATAATTTTGCAGTCTTGCCGAATGCGGTGATGAACTCCTGAATCTCCTCCACGGTCATCTCCCGGGAAGGAACTTTATCTGACCAACGGTTCGGAGACGGGCTGGGTGCTGCTGTAATCTTGTCCAGATCCATAAAAGGCTTCGCCAGTACCCGCAATGCCTTATTCGTGTACAGGGTCTCCATCATTTCACTGATGGTAAACGATCTGCCGAAACCTGCCGTCAGCTGGACGAACAGTTTGGCTCCCGTCTTGTGGAACTCCGGCATCCACTTTGCCAGATCCTCATACATTTTTTTCTTCTTGTACAGCCACTGTCCGTACATCGGATTGTACACCGGCTGACAGCCCGGAAGCACCAGACCGCAATTGTTCTTCGCCACCTCCAGGATAAACTTCGCACCGTCCTTGTCGAAATGGTTCACTTCCATCCAGCCCAACAGGTTCGTGCCGCCCATGGATGTCAGGACGATACGGTTCTTGATCTCGCAGTTACCGATCTTCCACGGCGTAAACAACGGTTCCAACTGTTGTTTCATTGTAACTCCTCCTTTGCCTTCTCTCTTGCTTACCCCATTACACAATCTTATAATAACACATTTTAATAGTATTCCCCTGATAACTCATTCCCTGGAATAAAATTCTTCACCGGTTTCCAGACAAATGCCCTGCATGAACCAGAATGTACTGCTATCCATTTAACGACCGTTCTGCATACGCTTCAAAATTTCCCAGAAATTTCAGAATATCATTTCGTTCTTCTCCTGTAAACTTTCCTCATGTTTTGTTGCGTTGTCAACAACTTCTTTATTCTAACAAACATGTTACAGTTTGTCTATTCTGCCTTCCATAGGTCTCCCCATACGGAATCACACAAATTGACACAGTATTCTCTGGAAAAATCCGGATCCTGGGAGATAATCTCATTCTCCTCTGCCAACACCTCATCATAATCCTCCAGAAAATAAGTTGTCACGCCTTCGGAACCGGAAGTCACATGACTGATCATCGGTTTCACCCCATAATCTGTGATTTCCACTTCCCCATCCTCGTTCTTCGTAAGCGTCACCTCTGCCATGCCGCCCACCATACGGTTTGCGACGCCATCTCCGGTGCCGGAGGTCCAGTTCACGAAATTTCCCAGGGAATAATACACCAGCATTTCATGATCACTCTCTTCCTCTGTCACCCATTCGATGGGTTCGATCACATGAGGATGCGTACCCAGAATCAGATCCGCACCATTTTCCACAAATATCTTGGTCCATTTTTCCTGTGAAGCATCCGGTGTCAACCGATATTCCGTTCCCCAGTGCGGACATACGATGGTGAAATCCGCCAGTTCCTCTGCCCTCTGAATATCTGCCGCCACCTGCTCTGCGCTCAACAGATCCACCGCATAGGGCATGTCCGCCGGCAGAGAAATTCCGTTGGTTCCGTAAGTGTAGTTCAGGACTGCAATCCGCATGTCTCCCAACTCAATGATCGCAGGGTCGACACCGCAGGAAGTGGAGGTATCCGCAGTATCATGAATACCCAGGACAGTGATCTGTGGATATTCGTCCCTCCAGTACTCCGCACAGTTTACTAGGCCCACACGTCCCTTATCCATAGCATGGTTCGTGGCATGACAGATGACATCGAATCCTGCTCCCACCAGTGAATCGCAGAGACTGTAATCCGCATTGAAGCAGGGATACCCGGAGATTCCAAGATCCGCACCGCCTATGATCACCTCCTGGTTCACCAGAGCAAGATCTGCCGCAGCAATCTCCTCTTTAGTGTGGGAAAACAGCGAATCATAGTCGTAACTTCCATCCGGCCGCAGACAGCTTTCCTCCACCGGAGTGTGAAGCAGTACATCCCCTACCATGATGATCTTGTACTCCGGGGTGGCTTCCGATGGTTGGTCGGAAGACTCTGCCAATGATTCCTCCGCTCTCTGAAGTGTTTCTTCGCTTTCCGAAACCGTGCCTCCCAACAGTGCATCTGTGCCGTCTGTTATCACCTGATCACTTTCCGAATTCCCACATCCCGAAAGTAGAAGTGCAATCAATATATGGAATAATATAATTCGTTTTCGTAGAAACATTCTTCTATCTTTCATTTACTTAAGCTTTCAGTCCTCCTATTTCTATAGTACACTTTTTTTTAATCTAACATAGGTTTTCATTTATTACAACTCACCACAACATAATTCATCTTTCTTACTGCTCCATACTTTTTCTGTCACATTAAGCAGTATATTTATACCATGCCTATCGACTTGTGATTACTTTTTACCGCTTGTTCCATTATTTTCTGGATTAAGCAGTAATATTTCCTACTTATTCTTATTTTCACATGATTTTTTACTGCTTTATACATATTTCTTTTATATATAAGCAGTATTATGTCTAAGTCTTCTGTGCCATAATTTCTATTAAGAATTTCTCCATAATAACACCTCTGGTGATCTCCATAAGTTTTCTCTCCTTCTTCTGATTTCAAATAAAGTAAGTTTTAATGTATAGTTCCAATATTTTTACATTTAAAGGGGATTTACTCGTCTCATGAGTTACAATCAGATTTTCCCCCAGTAAATAATTATTTTTCTCGTAAAGATCAAGTTTTCGCATATTTGCGGTAACATAATCTTCGTCATCCATTCTTCCGAGATGTTCATATAAAAAAATCTTTCCTGTTCTCTTATTCATAACCGTAAAATCAGGTCTGCATATCACTGTTTTATTCCAGTCCAGTAATTCTATCGGTTTCTCATAGCGATACAGTATCCCATACTGATTCAAATAATTTGAAATAAGTACCTCCGACTTTGATCTTACTCGTTCTCCGTTTACTGTAATAAATTCTGTATGGTTGTCTTCATCAAATTTTCCAGGCTCGTACTCTTCTTCCAAAAACCTGCGTATCTTCTCTTCCACTGTTTCAAAAACAGGAGTAATAAGTTTCTTTCGAGCCTTACAAACATTTTCAAAACAATTTTCCAGTTCATGTGAGGCATAACTAAGTTCCAATTGCTGCAAGATTTGCAATCTGCTTTTTATAACGGATACCAATTTATCATCGTATTCTCTTTGGGCAATGCCTTTTACTATATTCATTTGTTTTTTACTGATATAATTACCATTTACATAAAATTGGTCTGTTCCTCTACTACTCGTACAACGCAGGGACCCGTGTGGTAACGTCTTAAGTTCCTCTTCCAGACGAGCAAGCTCCTTCTCCAACATTTTAATTTCCTTTTGAATTGAATATAATATATCAATTCCCCCTTTCCTGAGACTTCTATTTTTATAATTATTATTCTTCATCCTTTACCGCCCTGCACTTTTCTTCATTATTCCCGGCGGTACTACATGACTTGTTTTTGCCTTTTGTTGTTATTTTTCCGGCTCTACTCCTTCTTTCTCTAATTTGAGCGGTATTTGCTGGTCTCTTATTCAAATTTTGTGGCTCTATTTACCGCCTATCGCCTCCTTTCTTCTTTTTGAGCCGTATTTGCAGACCCTCTCCGCATTTTTTGCGACTCTTTTTACCACTTCTCGCAGATTTTACTTATTTCGAGCGGTATTTGCATGATTTCATTTGAATAACTTGAATAGATTTACCTCTTGTTATCAATCTTTCTTACATCGAGCCGTATAGAATGTTTCTATTTTATGGAACGTTATATCTGTTATAAAATCTTGAAATATTCGGCACAGAATCATGCCTAAAATTGTTATAAAAGAAAAATCTGAATATAGAATCTATTGAAAAACTGGGGAAGTACAAGTACTTCCCCAGCATAAAAGCTATATACTATCTATCAAAGATTACTCGATGATGGTAGCTACACGGCCGGAACCAACGGTTCTACCACCCTCACGGATAGCGAAGGTAAGACCCTGCTCCATAGCGATAGGATGGATCAGTTCGATGGTCATCTCTACGTTATCACCAGGCATACACATCTCAACGCCAGCAGGCAGTTCGCAAACGCCGGTAACGTCGGTGGTTCTGAAGTAGAACTGAGGACGATAGTTGTTGAAGAAAGGAGTATGACGTCCACCTTCATCCTTGGTCAGAACGTATACCTGAGCGGTAAACTTTCTGTGGCAGGTAACAGTACCGGGCTTAGCCAGAACCTGTCCTCTTTCGATTTCAGTTCTCTGGATACCACGAAGCAGAGCACCGATGTTATCACCAGCCTGTGCCTCATCCAGCATCTTACGGAACATTTCGATACCGGTTACAACAGTCTTCTTGGTCTCTTCCTTGATACCAACGATTTCAACTTCATCATTCAGGTGCAGAACACCACGCTCTACACGACCGGTAGCAACGGTACCACGACCGGTAATGGTGAATACGTCCTCGACGGGCATCAGGAAAGGCTTATCAGTATCACGCTGAGGATCAGGGATATAAGAATCTACAGTATCCATCAGCTCCATGATCTTGTCGCCCCACTCGCTGCTGGGATCTTCCAGAGCCTTCAGAGCGGAACCCTTGATGATAGGGCAGTCATTGAAGTCGTACTCTTCCAGCTGCTCGGTTACTTCCATCTCAACCAGCTCAATCAGCTCGGGATCGTCAACCATATCGCACTTGTTCAGGAATACGATGATGTAAGGAACGCCTACCTGACGGGACAGAAGGATGTGCTCCTTGGTCTGAGCCATAACACCGTCGGTTGCAGCTACAACCAGGATAGCGCCGTCCATCTGAGCAGCACCGGTGATCATGTTCTTAACGTAGTCAGCATGGCCCGGGCAGTCAACGTGTGCATAGTGTCTCTTCTCGGTCTGGTACTCGATGTGAGCGGTAGAAATGGTGATACCACGCTCTCTCTCTTCGGGAGCCTTATCGATGTTATCGAAGTCAACCTTCTCGTTACCGGGTACTCTCTCGGAAAGAACCTTGGAGATTGCTGCGGTCAGAGTAGTTTTACCATGGTCAACGTGACCGATGGTACCAATGTTACAATGGGGCTTTGTTCTGTCAAATTTAGCTTTAGCCATTATTTAAGTCCTCCTTAAAATAATTAAACAGTTTCGTAGTTTTATTTTTTTAACTCGCTACCTCTGATTATATTAAATAATCAGAGGTTTTTCAAGTTATTTTTATTGGTTTAGCACTTATTTCGCCTTTGCAGCAAGAACCTTTTCCTGAACGTTCTTAGGAACGGGCTCATATTTTTCGAAGAACATGGAGTAGTTACCACGACCCTGGGTCTTGGAACGCAGGTCTGTGGAGTAACCGAACATCTCAGCAAGGGGAACGAAAGCCTTAACCATCTTACCACCACCGATATCTTCCATACCTTCTACACGACCACGACGGGAGTTCAGATCACCGATTACATCGCCCATGTACTCCTCGGGCATAGTAACCTCAACCTTCATGATCGGCTCAAGCAGTACAGGAGCTGCCTTCTGCATTGCTTCCTTGAATGCCATGGAACCTGCAATGTGGAATGCCATCTCGGAGGAATCGACCTCATGATAGGATCCATCATATACATTCGCATGAACACCCAGTACAGGGAATCCACCCAGAATACCAGCCTGAGCTGCTTCCTGGATACCTTCACCTACTGCGGGGATGTATTCCTTAGGAATAGAACCACCGACTACAGTAGATTCGAATAACAGGGTAGGAGGATCGTTGATCAGAATGTTTGCCTTAGGATCGAAGTCAAACTTCTCACAGTTAGCCTCCAGGGGCTCAAACTTAACTTTACAATGTCCGTACTGTCCACGACCACCGGACTGTTTAGCATACTTGGAATCCACTTCAACAGCCTTGGTGAACGCTTCCTTATATGCAACCTGAGGAGCACCTACGTTAGCTTCTACATGGAACTCACGAAGCAGACGGTCAACGATGATCTCCAGATGCAGTTCACCCATACCGGCGATGATGGTCTGACCAGTCTCCTGATTGGTATGAGCACGGAAAGTAGGATCTTCTTCTGCCAGTTTTGCAAGAGCTTCACCCATCTTGCCCTGACCAGCTTTGGTCTTAGGCTCGATAGCCAGCTCGATAACGGGCTCAGGGAACTCCATGGACTCCAGGATTACAGGGTGCTGCTCATCACAGATGGTATCACCGGTAGTGGTGAACTTGAATCCAACTGCTGCTGCGATATCACCGGAGTAAACCTTTTCCAGCTCTGCACGCTTGTTCGCATGCATCTGCAGGATACGTCCAACACGCTCCTTCTTATCTTTCGTAGCATTTAATACATAAGAACCAGCATTCATAGTACCGGAATATACACGGAAGTAAGCAAGCTTACCTACGAACGGGTCAGTCATGATCTTGAATGCAAGTGCAGCGAAAGGCTCTTCATCAGAGGACTTTCTCTCTACTTCATTACCGTCAAGGTCAACACCCTTAATAGCCGGCACATCCAGAGGAGAAGGCATATACTCGATAATAGCATCCAGGAGCTTCTGAACGCCCTTATTTCTGTAAGCAGTACCGCAGCATACAGGAACGGCTCTGCACTCACAAGTAGCTTTTCTCAAAGCAGCCTTCATCTCTTCAACAGAAGGAATTTCACCTTCCAGATACATCATTGTCAGATCATCATCCAGCTCACAAACCTTTTCAATGAGCTCATCATGATATAAAGCAGCCTCATCAGCCATATCTCCAAGATCATCGGTAACAGTGATGTCATCACCCTTCTCATCGTTGTAGATGTAAGCCTTCATCTCGAACAGATCGATGATTCCCTTGAACTCATCTTCCTTACCGATAGGCAACTGAAGAACGATAGCGTTCTTACCAAGTCTGGTACGGATCTGATCTACTGCTGCGTAGAAATTAGCACCCAGGATATCCATCTTGTTGATGAATGCCATACGAGGTACATTGTAGGTGTCAGCCTGACGCCATACGTTCTCGGACTGAGGCTCTACACCACCCTTTGCACAGAAGACACCGACAGCGCCATCCAGTACACGAAGGGAACGCTCAACCTCAACGGTGAAGTCAACGTGACCCGGGGTATCAATGATGTTGATACGATGCTCCAGAGCACCGGGCATGGGTTTGGTCTCTTTTTCAAGAGTCCAGTGACAGGTAGTAGCTGCAGATGTAATGGTAATACCTCTCTCCTGCTCCTGAGCCATCCAGTCCATGGTAGCAGTACCTTCATGAGTATCACCGATCTTGTAGTTAACACCTGTATAATACAGGATACGCTCGGTAGTAGTGGTCTTACCGGCATCGATATGAGCCATAATTCCGATATTTCTGGTTCTCTCTAACGGATATTCTCTTCCAGCCAAGTTTTTTCCCTCCTACTAGAATCTGTAATGAGCAAAAGCCTTGTTTGCCTCTGCCATCTTGTGCATGTCTTCTTTTCTCTTAACTGCAGATCCGGTATTGTTGGCTGCGTCAAGAATTTCGTTAGCAAGTCTGTCTTCCATGGTCTTCTCACTTCTCTTACGAGAGAACATGGTTAACCAACGAAGGCCCAGAGCCTGACGTCTCTCAGGTCTGACCTCGATAGGTACCTGATAGGTAGCACCACCGATACGTCTTGCTTTTACTTCCAGAACAGGCATGATGTTGTTCATAGCCTCTTCAAATACTTCCAGAGCAGGCTTGCCGCTCTTCTCTTCAACCTTAGCAAATGCTCCGTATACGATCTTCTGGGCTACACCCTTCTTGCCATCCAGCATGATGTTGTTGACAAGCTTGGTAACCACTTTGTTGTTGTATAAAGGATCTGCTAATACATCTCTTTTCTGAATATGTCCTTTACGTGGCACGGTTCTTCCCTCCTTAACAAATTGTTTACGTTAGATCATAGGTACTCACATGTGTTTCCCCAAGTGTTCGCGCTGTTATATCTGTATCACAGAATTCCAACACTTTTCTTAGTTTCGTTTTTGTGGTACAAAGACGATGTCCGCATCGTCTCCAAAAATCCTTGCGGATTTTCATCGGACTTATCATCCGATGTTCAAAACGCCCCGGATACTACTTATTTCTTAGCATCCTTAGGTCTCTTAGCGCCGTACTTGGAACGAGCCTGTTTTCTGTTAGCGACACCGGCGGTATCAAGGGTACCACGGATAATGTGGTATCTGGTACCGGGCAGGTCCTTAACACGACCACCACGGATCAAAACAACGCTGTGCTCCTGCAGATTGTGACCTTCACCGGGAATGTAGCTGGTAACTTCGATTCCGTTGGAAAGACGTACTCTGGCGATCTTTCTAAGAGCAGAGTTAGGCTTTTTAGGAGTTGCTGTCTTAACAGCGGTACATACACCACGCTTCTGGGGAGCAGAAACGTCTGTTGCCTTCTTGTGAAGAGAGTTGTAACCCTTCTGGAGAGCAGGTGCAGTAGACTTCTTAACAGAGGTCTGACGTCCTTTTCTTACTAACTGGTTAAATGTTGGCATTCTGTTTCACCTCTTTCTTAATAGTATAATAGACGCACCTTTTCTGGCACGCTTTAATAGTATACTTGTTCCGACTTCCGTTGTCAACAGGTTTTTCGTGAAATTTACAGGGGTTTTCAAGACTTTTTCATCTATTGTGGCCAAAATGGGAGCCGTATCGTTTCTGATACCGCTCCCTGAAGTATTTCCCGTTATTTTTCTGTCTATACAACACCTGTTTTCAGGAAAACCTTACAGAATTTCCTTCAGATATCTCTTCAGCGCATCCTGCCACGAAGGAAGTCTCTCAAATCCGTTCTCGGTCAGTTTCTCCTTGCTCATGCGGCTGTTCTCCGGTCTCTTTGCCTTCGTGGGATACTCAGAGGCAGGCACGGGAGCCACATCGACATTCATTCCCGCCTGGCGGAAGATCTCGCAGGCGAACTCATACCAGTTACAGATGCCTTCATTGGTTGCGTGATAGATGCCGTATTTATCGGTCAGTACCATGTCTACCAATAGTTTTGCCAGGTCATAAGTATAGGTAGGGGAACCGAACTGATCATTTACGACCGTGAGATGATCATGGGTCTTGCCCAGATTCAGCATGGTCTTGATAAAGTTCTTGCCGTTAACGCCGAATACCCAGGAAATCCTCACAATAAAATATTTCTCCAGTGTATTCTGCACTGCCAGTTCACCTTCATATTTGGTCTGTCCGTATACGTTCAGCGGATGACGCTCATCATCAGGTTCCCAGGGACGGGTTCCCTCACCGTCAAACACGTAATCCGTGCTGATATAGACCATTTTGCAATCTAACTTCTTACATACATTTGCAATATTCTGTGTACCGTCCGCATTGACCTTCCGGCAGATGTCCACGTTATCCTCCGCTGCATCCACGGCAGTGTAGGCTGCGCAGTGAATCACCGCATCCGGTGCTGCTTCACCGATCACTTTTTCCACACTGGCAGCATCCGTGATATCCATGTCCTGAATATCCACGCCGACCGCCTCAATGCTGCGCTTTGTAAGTTCATTTACCACATCATATCCCAACTGGCCTTTTACACCTGTTACCAAGACTTTCATAAATTGCCTTCCTTTTCTTTCATAATGCTTGTGGTACAGGTTTCTGAACCTGCCACACTTATGATTATAACATTCCAAACGGTCATCAGCAACGAAATACTTCACATTTGTAAGTTTACACAAAAAATCCGGGGTGATCCCCGGATCTTTCTATTTCATAAATTAATAAAATCAGAGTTAAATCGCCATATAGCTTTTCGCCGCCCGCTTAATATCCTCTACAATACCTTCGGCTTTTTTGTCTTCCAGCTCCGTTGCCTGCTTTCTGAGTTTCCACCAGTTCCAGCCGGGATGTACCCCTTCCTGCAGTTCTATGATCCTCTTTTGATATTTTCTGCATAAAATAATATATACTATCAGGAGCAGGAATATGCACATACCCAGCATTCCTGCTATCATGTCGCCATAATAGCCGCTTTGCACTGCCTGTGCCAACGGCGTCGCTTCATCTTCAATTTGTACGATCCGATAGCCTGTCAGCATGACAGGTACTGAATACAGCATACCGCTCATCTCATTTTCCTCCATGTTTTCTTATATCTATTAAGACTGCTTTATGCTTTGGTATGGCTCACATTTTTCGATATTTTTTTCAGAAGTTCTTATAAAAAGGCTCTTGAAAAATTTCATCGCATAAATTTACTTTTTACAGAAAATCCGCTATAATATTTTTATCACTTTTCGAATAAAAAGGAGCATATCTATGCAAAAAACTTTGATACATCGTATTTTTACCACAGGCATCGTAACCTGTTGTCTGATGCTCGGAGGATGCGGACAGACTCCTTCTCCTTCAGATGCTGCAACGGTTCCTTCATCAACCCTGTCTGAAACAGCGCCCCCTGCGCCTGCTGATATTGTTCAGGATTCTCAGGATGCAACAGCTGCATCAGAATCTGCCCAGGAAGATACCAAAGCACTCACGCTGTCCGTTGTCAATATGTGTGGAATAGAGATCGGAATGGTGGCAGTCATCGATCCCGTAACGGGAGAACAGGTAAATCTCGATTCCCTGTCAGATAGCGAATCCATCTCCATGGAGGCAGACTGGCCCGCTTCTGTAAATGAATTCCAATGGGCACTCTACAATACCGACGGAGAATTGTGTATTGAGGGAGAAACCGATATCAGCACTGCCAAAACTTCCGCCACACTTCTTCTGACCGGGGATGGTGATCTGGAAAAAGTAGAAGAATTATTTGAATAAAATACCATTCCGAAAAAGGCATCCCCGGGGAAATCCCGGCAGATGCCTTTTCTGATGTCTGCTTATTCTTCTACGTCTTCTGCGTTTTCAGCCTGTACTTTCAATTTCTTTTCATTGTGTTTCTTATACATTTCATATCCGGCAGTACCGAGAACCAGCACGATCAACAGCCACCACCAGGGCATTTTAGCCTGCTCGTTCTCTACAGAAACATCTGCCAGAGGAACTTCTTCATCGGCAATCTGAACGGTTTCGGTTACTTCAGGCTCTTTTACTTCTGTCTGGGCTGCTCCACCCTGTCCGTTTTCCGCAACATTAGCTGCCAGAGGTGCTGCTTCGTCAGCAATCTGAACTGCGCCCTGCGCTGCTGCCTGGTTCTGGGTTACTGAAGCTGCCTGAACCACCGGTGCATTGGTGAAAACAACAGGTGCGGCAACACTCTGCCCTTCATTTCCGGTTTCCTCATTATCAGTATCGTTGTCATCCGTAGATGCAGCTGGTGTGTTTTCCTGCTGTGCCGGTGCAGGAGTTGCAGGTGCAGGCGTCGCAGGTGCAGGTGTCGCAGGTGCAGGAGTGGGTGTCAGGCGTTCGATCACCCGATCCAGCTCTCCGCCTGCCTCATCCAGGCTGTCCAGAATCTCATTCAAGGTATCTTCTGCATCCTTTTTATTCTGTTCAGCCACGGTCAGTTTTTCTTCCAGTGCTTCCAGCGCCGCAAGGTTACTGGTTCTGTCATTCTTCAGAGCTTCGATCTCCTTCTTCAGTTCATCTACCTTGCCCTGCGCTGTTTCCACGTCTTTCTGTGCGTCCTGTGCATCCCCTAATAACTTCTGGTACTTTTCGGTCAGAGCCTTGGCATCATCTACGAATTGGTGATAATCTTCATTATTCTGGGTTAACAGAATCTTTTTATCATAATAGTTCAGGTTCTGGATGATCTGGCCGGTCAATATCTCCGCATTTTCATAGGTCTCAGTCCGGACAACCTTATTTTCCTTTTCCTCTCCGGTCTTCTCCAGATAATCGATCTTATAGGAATAGCTGGTATGAGCAATGGTATCGGGTTTTGCTGTCTTCACATTGTATACGCCGGTTACGGTTTTGTCGCCTGCTTTTGCCTGTGCCAGTGCTGCATCCTGTACCGCATTCTGTGCCTCCTCTGCGGAGCTCTTCTCATCGGTCTTGACACTGACACCTGCCACATAGCGGATAGTTGCCTTGCCGAACTTCCAGTCATCCCAGTTGGCACTTACGAAAATACCACCGTCTGCCTCGACTGCATTTCTGGCTGCCTCTTCCAGCTTCTTGTTAGTAGCTTCTCCCTTACCAAACAGGGCTTTGATATCATTCCAAAGCGAACCAAAGGTACTCTGATCGACAGTTTTCTTGGTAACCTTTGCGTAGGTTGCGGATACAGTACCGGATACCAGGAAATCTTCATCATCCAAAAAACCTGCCGGTGCATATCCTGTTACTGCCAGATTACTATTGATACCAATGAAATACAGATCGTCATCATCTTCAATCTGATTTCTTAAATCCGTCTCCTGTTCCTTGGTCACCTTTGCAACAGCTTCTGCTTCGGTCTTCACACCGTAATCGGTTATTTTATCGGTATGCTTCCATTCCACCTCTTCATTCTTTATATACACATTCTTTGTAAAGGTAGGAATATAGGTTCCATTACCGGAATAAGTATAATCCGTTTTTTCTGTTCCTGTAACGGTTACATTCTTGCCGGCAGCGTCCTCCAGCTCCTGTTCCTTTTTAGCGGCTGCCTCATCCCTCTTTGCCTCTGTCTGATACTGTTCGCTAGAACTGAATGTCTTATCGGTATAGGTGATGGTTGTCACATCAGCGGTCACTGTCTTGATCAGCTTTCCGTTTTCGTCCAGTTTCCAGGATTCCTTCTCGGTAGCCTCATTTACATCAGTATCAACCTCACCGGTTTCGGTCTCCTGATTATTGTCAGAAATAATGATACTCTCGGTTCCGTCGTTCTTGATCACTTTCTTTCCGTCTACCGCAATAATAGTTCCGTCGTTCAGACCTTTTTCCACATCGGAAACACTGATAGTATCCCCGTTTCCCTTCACATACTGATCCGGATTGGTCTCCTGATACTCTTTCCATTTGACTTCCTCAATTCTCTTCTCAAAGATCACGATATTGTCCTTGGAAGTCTGGTTGTCATCCATCACATAGTTGTAATACTTTGTCTGCTCATTACCATTCTCATCGGTATAGGTCACTTCAAAATAATTCTTGGTATTATTGTCTTCACCCTGAATGCGTTTCACCTCGGTCGTGCCCTTGATGCCACACTTCTCGGGCAGATAGTAGTTCTGCATAATGGAAATGAAAAGCTTATCCTCATTTTTCCAGTTCAGTCCATTATCACCCCTGGTCAGAGCTTCCTTATCCGCAATATCCATAGCACCTGCTGCAGACTTATCCACTGCACCCTTTGCAGCCTCCAAAGCCTTTGCCAGTGCTTCTGCATTTGCCTGCGCTGCTGCCAGCTCAGCAGCTGCTGCAGAAGCGTTAGCATCTGCACTGTTTACAGCATCCTTATAGGCATTTTCATAATCTGCCACCTTCTGTGCTGCCTCTTCATAAGCTGTCTTGGCAGTATTGTACTCAGCAAGCTTTGCATCGAAATCTACCTGTGCCTGATCCACAGTAGTTCTCACTTCCTCATAGGCCGCATCTGCCTCCTCTACGGAAGAAGCATCCTTGATCACTTCAATCTGTCCGTCTACTCTGTCCTTTGCTTCCTGCATGGCATCCTTTGCCTCTGTTGCAGTCTGTTCTGCATTAGTTGCTGCATCAGCCGCTTTATTCAGTTCTGCATCGGAAAGCTTATCATTTGCTTCCGCAACACCAAGTTCGGTATCTGCATTCTCAATCGCTGACTCTGCGTCCTTCAGGGAGGATGCTCCCTCTACAGTCTTATCCTCTACTTTGGCATTGGCATCCAGAACATCCTGCGCCAGATCCTTGCCCTGCGCATCCTTAACCTCCCCTGCCACTACCTGGCCAGCCACTTCCGACTTCACAGCTGTAGCTTTGTTTTCTGCATCCTTTACAGAATCCTTAGCAGCTTCCGCTGCTGCCTCTGCCTGATCGCATACACCGGCTTCCGGTGTCACGGTAATGTTCTTATCCTCGTTTCCTTCGGAAGAATTCCCCTCTCCCTCTGCTGCCAGTGCAGTCAACGGTGAAGATGCCATCAGCATTGCAGAAATACCGATTGCCATTGCACGAATCACTTTTTCATTCTTACTGTTCTTTCTCATGTAGTTTTCCCTCTCAATCCTCTTTTTCAACAATATGTTCAAATAAATACTGCAGCACTTCCGGCGTGAACTTTTTCGCCGAAACAGCCACTTTAAAGCTTCCGTCTTCCAACGCTTCCTGTCTGGTAACATCCGCATACATGATCATTGTATCTGCTACGATTATGATGTCTTTTCCCTTAAGCTCAGGAGATCCTGCCGGCATCGTAAAGGCTATTCCCAACGGACTGACATTCTGGGTTTCCACAAAAATGCTTTCCCCGGTATCACATACCACAATGACGCTTTTGGCCAGATATCCCACACGGTCGATCCGCCTTCGTTCTTCCATCATCACCTTTTGCTCCTTTCTTCCAGAGGTACCTGTTAAAACTCACCTTTTATTCTGTCTTATTTATTAAGACTCCTCGTCTCAGAAAAACGGTTCAGAAAAACGGATTTATTTTTTCTATTTTTTTACATTTTTTTCAAATTTTATCAAAACTATTTTCGGTGATTGTCCTTTCTACCAATACTGCTCTCCCCAGTACCTCGCCAGCACGCTCTCCATATTCGCTCTGCCCACGGGATTCGCAGTATGGATTTCCACGGGGTAAAAGGTCTCCCTCTCTGTCAGCCAGTTCAGCAATTTGACAGCATCGCCGGCCGGAGATCATCTAACCATATTTTCATGTTCCAAATTGCTCGTATTGTCTTGCTTTCTGTTCCGCCTGTAGGAGGATCTCACGTTCCGGATGCCATTCCCCGGAGGTCTCCGCTCTGTGAAAGACTTCCGTGATCCATGCATCGATTCTGTCCGACACTTGTTCTTCTGCCATCTCCAGCCGTTGTTCTTCCTCCGCTTTTTTCTTCTTCGTCTCTTCCAGAAGACTGGCGGCTTCCTCGTACTGTCCTAAGATCAGCTCATATTGTCCGAGAGCTGTTCTACCTGCCGTCAGTTGATTTTTCCATATTTGCAGATGCTCTGCGATCTCATCTCTTTCTTCGTATTCTTCCAGGCTGATTTTCTCTTTCGCCTTCTCATGATGTTCCCATTGCAGGATTTCCTGCTGTTCCTCCAGTTCTTCCCGCTCTTCCTTCAAGGTATCCCGGCGGAGTTCCCTCTGTTCCTCCAGCTTTTTCAGAGTCATCTCTTCATCCCGGATCCAGAAGCGCATTGCGCTCCGTTTCTTTCAGCTTTTTCTCTGACGTAAGCCTCTCCGTATTCTGTGCTGCCCGGTTCTGTTCTTCCTGTGCCTCACGCTGCAGCTGTTCCTTCCCCTCCAGTATTCCCTGTTCTCTCTCCACCTCCTGCTTCTTGTTCAGGTAGCCCAGAGCCTTTTTTGCCAGCATATACTGGTTGTAACGGGTATGTTCATTGCGGATGATCTTCACATCGTCGAAGGCACGGTTGAGCATCTCCAGACTATCCTGGATCTCATCCATCTTTTCCATCGCATCTACCATAGGGCGCAGATCCTCATCCGTCAAAGTCTGCAGGGAATCATTCAGAATATCATATACTTTGGTGGGTTTAAACTCTTTGGAAAGCTTGGGGGTCCGCACCTTCGCCAGCAGTTTGATGAATTGTTCATACTGTTCTTCCTTACGGAAACCGAAAATATACTGGTTGACATGCTTCTTATATTCCGATGGGCTGTCTGTGAAAAAATTTTCAGGTATCTTATTAAATACGATTATCTATGTTTTGTGTCCGTTTTTCAGTACTTAATTTTTCATTTCCATTCCTGCAGACTGTCGATCTTGGTCCCACAATATTCACACACGCCTTGGGTCACATCAATATTGGCATCGCATTTGGGGCATTTGATCACGTGGATCCCGCTGTCCAGGGTCATGACTCTGTCATTGTGGCTGAGGGAGAAATTATCCTTCTGATACGCAGATGTGATCCGGCCACCTCGCAGATACACCAGTCTGACCTTCAGCTCCACGTCCACGCATAATATGCAGTTCTCCACACGCTCCTGCAGCCCGGTATAGTCCATAATGTCGTAATCAATGACACCCGGCCGGGAATAGTAGCGTCTGCCGGCTTCGTAGTTCAGGTTGTTATAGAACCGCTTTTTGTCGATGCCGGTACGGCTCCAGAATTCCTGCTGCCTTTTGTTCTGTTTCTCTTTGTAGCGTCTGACGGGTCCCAGTACCGCATAAGCATCGCACAGGTAGAAAAAGTAATACAGGATCATAGCCAGAATTGTGCTGTAGATGAAAATTTTGCCCACATCATAGCCATTGAAGGTTCTGGAGGTATTTATGATCCACAGGCTGCATAGCAGAAATGATACGATGTAATCTACCACTCCTGTGACGATCCGGTAGACCGGGCTTAGCAATACCAGGTCATAATGGTGCTTGCTGCCCAGCTCCTTGTCTGCGTAGTCAATGTTTGAGGCTGCATCACAGCAGGGACAACCGTTCACAAATTCCTTTACTTTGCCGGTAAATCCGCAGTTTTCACAGGTATGCTGTGCCTCTTCATCCATTCCGGACACATAGGTATACTCCATGCGGGAATCAAAGATTTTCTCCGTATGGAGCAATTTTCCCTGTCGGAAATATTCTTTCCGGCAACGGATGCCATGATTCACATCATCCTGTGTGGTTCCGTCCGTGGTCCGGTACCGCAGGCTTCCATCGGCAATATAGGTCGTCCTGATATTGACGCTGTTTTCTGTAAGCCTGCGCATTTGAAGTGTTTCGGATATGAATGCCATTGCTTTCGTGTCCTATCTGTTATTGTTATTATTATTGTTGTTATTGTTATTATTGTTGTTGGAAGAGGATCCACCGCTGCTGCCGGAGCCTGAGGATGGTGTGTAATGAGGGAACACTTTGAATTCTGTCCGTGACAACAGGATCCCGTCAATACTGCTGTCGGTGCAGTCCGCCATGATCACCTCCTGGGTTTTTGCAGTATTCTGCCCGATGATGAGGGACAGATTCTGTCTGCCACCCTTGATGAAAGCCTCCGGCTCCTGCTCCAGAAAATGATAAATCTCCCAAAGCTCCTCCTCTGTTACCTCATAATATTTCGTCAGTTCCACGCAACGCTTCATACGGATCAGTTCTTCATAGGTCTGCGGTTCAAAATTCATGGAAAACCTCCTTGTCATTCTTTTGATCCAGTGTCAGATAATAAAATTCAATGTTCTGAAAGGGGAGATTGATGGCCTGTATATGGTAATAGGCATTATTTTCCTGCTTCCGGTAATGGCAGTCTCTCAGCTCTGTAGTGGTACACAACAGATTGTTCGGTCTGTCCGTGGCATATTCCTTCGCATATTCGCGCAGGAGCCCGGAAATATCATATATATACCATTCTTCTTCGTTGTCCCCGGAATGATCCAGCACCCCTTTGTAAATCTGATGCGTGGCAATGTGCCGCTGTTTTGTTCTCCCTTCATCCCCGTAAGTCACGAGATCTCCGGACAACAGCATCAGGTACAATGCGTTGTTCTCCGGATAATCGCATTCTTCCTCCAGCATATGCTTTTTCATACGCAGCTTTACCGTACTGATGGGCGTCAGGTATATGATCTCCCTGGACTTCCTAAGGATCTGGGAGACCAGCGGATATCTGTCTCCGTCCACGTCCAGTTCAAACACACCGCTGTCATAGATATATTTCAGCTTCGCATCCTGTGCAATGATCTGTTCCAGTGCAGGATATTCTGCGGATGTTTTGACAGGCAGATACTTTTCCGGCTCCTCCATGCGCATCTTCGTCACATATTCATATGCCGTCTCGTCAGTAGATGCATCCGGGGCATAGCTGTGGTCCCGGTACATCTGCTGTTGCAGCAGGCAGGTGTAGCTTTTGCCGGATCCATATACGTTTTTCACAAAAGGGCAGCCCGTTTTGCACAGATACAGGTAACCGCACCCCGCACATTCCTCGGGAAACGGTTGTCTGTTATGGCTTTGGAAGATCTTCCTTGCAGCGGTTTTTAAAATGGTATCCACCGTGTCACGGTAGATATTGCCATAGTAAAAATCTTCGTTCTTCTGGCCTCTGACACAGGAATAAATGTCTCCGTTCCGTTCCAACAGGAAAAATTTCTCTCCACAATTATCGCAGTTGGTGCAGTATTCCGGTCCGAACTCATCGAACCATGCACCGTTTACTCCGGCATCCAGATTGGTCCCGTCAAAACCCTCGTGCATTCGCCGGTAAAAAAGCAGCTGTTCCTCTTCATTCATGTGATGCAGCAGGCCACAGGAATTGTAGTCAAACCCTATCATGAAATTAAAATCATTCATGTCCAGGCACGTGTTCCGATCCAGGAATTTGATATCCTCGATGATCTGATCCAGCTGCTTGAAATGCTCCCGGAAGATCGTGGCAGATACCTTTTTCTTATTGGGAATCTCTGCCAGCAGTTTAACATTCTCCAGAATCCGGTCCAGCGTGCCCTCTCCGCCCCTGGTCACCCTGTATTTTTCATGCAGTGAAAGAGGCAGATCAAGGCTCCCGGACACGGACACGTTGAACTCCCGGATCGTCTCAATATGTCTGTCCAGGCCGTACAGGTTCGTCTTGATATGGGGACGCCCCACCTTGAAACCGGCATCCGTGATCAGCTCCCGGTTTTCCTGATAATATGCACTGATATATTGGATCAGGTCATGGAATTCCCGCTCCGGTAAAGTGGTCACCTCGCCGCCGTGCAGGGAAATATTAAAAGGCACCACATCTGCTTCACGGAATTTTGCGATGGCATACCGCAGGGTCTCCAGACATTCCCCGCCCCGCAGGGTATCTACGGTGTGATCCTCCAGATAACAGTACCGGCACTGCATATTGCATGCCATGGTCGGCACATATAACAAATGAATAAATTTAGTATTCATAGTAATCAATCCTTACAGGTGTCTCCTTGAAAGCACGCTCATTGACAGATACTTCCCTGGGCAGCGTGATTTCCCGCAGAGAATCACAGCACCGGAAGGCAGAAGACCCGATCTGCTGCAGCCTGCTGTCCGGGGAGATCACCACCTCCTCCAGACTGGTATTTCCATAAAACGCATGTCCGCCGATCCTGGTCACGTTATCCGGGATCTCTATATGCAGCAGGCTGCTGCATTCTTCAAAGGTGTTGCCGCGGATCTCCGTCAGTCCGGCCGGAAGATTTACCTCTTCCAGGCTGCTGCAATGGTAAAAAGCTTCCCCTCCCAGATACGTCAGATTCTCCGGTAATGTTACACGTTCCAGTTTTCTGCAGTTTTTAAATGCCTGCCCACGGATTTCCGTAATGCTGTCCGGCAGTGTTACCTCTTTTAAAAAGGGCATATTGGAAAAGGTATTGCCCCGCAGGCCCACTACTTTCTCCCCCTGATAGGTATCGGGAATGGCCGCCGTTGTCATATTCGTCACACCATAGGTATAAAATCGCACATAATATCCGTCATCCGCCTGCTCATAGAAGATTCTGGGCTTACTGAACAACAGCAGGGATCCTGCCACAGCCACCGCCATAAGGACCCATTTTAACTTTTTGCTGTAATCCGCTACCAGAGATGACTTCACATTCATTACGATATTGGAGACTTTCTCCTGAGGTCTGGATTTGATTTCTTTTTTCAGATATCGCATCAGTCCATAGCCGCCGGTCCAAAATGCATATACCGCCAGGATCAGGAAACCGATGACATAGGTTTTCGTGGGAAAATGAAAGAAAAACAGGGAAATATAAACGAACAGCAAGACTGCAAAGATCACATTCAGGATATTTTTTCTGCGAAGCATGTCCTCCGGGATCAGGTTCTGCTCTTCCGTGATCCCGGCACGCTGCATTTCACGCTTGATAAACTCTTCGACACAATCCTCTTCGGACATGGCAAACAGCGGATCAAAATCCTCTGCATGCACTATCCTTTTCTCAGAAAGCGGCTCTGCCGGTGCGGTCACGCCCATTACCGTTTCGTCGGATGCAGGCGAATTGATCACCGTCTCATCTGCTGTCTGTACCTTTTCCTCCGTAAATAAAGTCATTCCCATACCGTTATTTTCCCTTCTTTTGTACTGTGCATAGCACCTTTTTAGTCTCCAAAGGACTACGCTACATTTTATGTATAGTATGACATTCTTCCATCTCCTAAGTCAATAATGTTCATGAAATATAACCCCATTTTGTCTTGTGTATAGAACATTTTTTGTATATAGTCGTTTCATAGATTGGAGAATTAATTATGAATAGAGATACTCTGAAACAGATCATGAATGATCAGAAGGATATTTACTTAAACAATCCATATAAAAACACATAATGCCCGCCTGTTGCCAGGCGGGCATTTCACGATTCTGTCGTTTAATATTCAGAACTTAGCGGTATCTTTGGCACCGCCTCTTCTATTTGCTCTGTTCTGTTGTCGATCAGTAGAATACGTGATTACCGATCACCAGTCCGTCACGACCATTGTTACGTCTGAAATGTGTCATATCTCCTACATTGGATACACCGGAGATGGCTTCCTCTGCAGCTTTCACACAACTGGAGTTGATCCGGCCGGATTCGTACACGTTATTTACCTTGCCGTTCAACGCAGGAGTAAACTGTCCGGACGCATAGATAACGCCGTGAATACTGTTCGGATATGCGCCGCTGCGTACACGATTCATAACTACGGAAGCTACTGCAAGCTGACCTTCGTAGCTCTCGCATCCTGCTTCACACTGCACCAGTGCAGCCAACAGCTGTGTTGTATCGGCATCGGTGGTGTACTCGCCATAGTTTACATGACGCTTTGCCTCACGCTCTGCCGCTTCTCTTGCTTTGATTTCCTCCAGTGTCTCACCGGTATCAATCTGGAAATCCAAAGTTACATACTCTGCAGACACATAACCGTCTGCGCCTTCGTAGTCGATGCAGACCCATTCGGAATTACTGCTGTCCACAACATCCACAATATCTCCCTTGGGGAGCAGTCCCAGAACACCGGCATCCTGACTTGCTTCCGTTCTTACCCGAAGCGTCTCGGTATTGATCTGGGCGATCATGCGGCCCACATCATTTGCCAATGCTTTAGCATCGTCACCGAATAAAAGGTATTCGTCCTTTGCCCAGCCGTAGGCGCACTTGACGGCCTTGTTCCAGCCCTTGACCTTGGCTGCGCGCTCCTCGGCGGTGATCTCCGGATAGTCCGCCGCCACCGCATGCACCGTCTCCCGCCAGAGGCGCGAGGTCTCCAGCACGTTCGCCTTGTCCACGCTTGTGACCCGGCGGTCGCGCTTTTGCGCCACGGAAAAAGCGGCGCGGGCGATGCGCTCGATCTCAAGGCGGCTGTACCGCTCCGTATCGAACGCCTCCTCTCCCTGCGCCCCGTGGCGGCGGCCGCGCTCACCAAAGTAAATCCCGCCGGTGAGCTCGCGCACGATCATGATGTCGAACCCGGCTGCGCACGTTTCCCGCCGGAGCGG